>Ga0209395_1005590_pt1 | contig 14093 bp, 8 predicted proteins | sample GOMGulsemesocosm_3_FD_184635 | JGI IMG/M metagenome (GOLD analysis project Ga0209395, IMG submission 184635) | Methane-oxidizing microbial communities from mesocosms in the Gulf of Mexico - GOM9D Gulf of Mexico (SPAdes) (version 2) | ecosystem: Environmental > Aquatic > Marine > Cold seeps... | reverse complement strand
TGAGTCTGGGCTGTTAAATATTGCATCAATAGATTTATTGGTTACTTCAACAACGGGTGATAAGTCTAAACTACTACCACTGAGTGCATCACTGAATAGTTTTTTTTGAATAGATTTAGACTGGTCAAAAATTGCCTTTGCTTGCTTAAGGTTCTTTTGGTTAATCGCTGATTCGCTAGTTGAATCAGCGTTATCGGTTATGTTGCTCGTTATGAGTGTTTTACTCTCATCAATTAAAACACGGTAAACATTTTTGCTCTTGAGATGGTCAATAACAGCTTTACTTTTTATGTTACCGGGTTCAGTTAAAGAGAAATTACCTTCTTGCTGAATGATCTTTACCACAAAGTGGCCAATAGTTAGCTCTGAAAGATCTTTTTCAATTAGCATGAAAAAACGCCATTATTAAGGGATTAATATTTTAATCATTTATTAAAATATGTAAATTATTTACTTTTGCGAGTCTGCGATAAATAAGAATAGCTATAATGAATGTATAATTCAATTTAACTATAGTCTGAAAATTTTATGTTGGCGCTAAAATTGCTTTAAAATAGTTATCATTTTTAAATAACTCTCATCAATGCAGTTTGATTGCCGATACAGGAGAGTCAACTGATTTAGCCAAGTTAGGATTTTTATGCGTATATTGCCTTTGTTTTTTGTTTTTTTATTTACTTGTTCTTCAGCATTCGCCTTAAAGCAAAACCTGCAAGCCGTGCAGATTTACACTGATAACCAATTGCTTGATCTGATTAAAGACAACAAGCATTTAAGCCAAGTAGTACTTGATGAATGCCAGTTAGTGCAGGATATAGAAGCACGTGCGAATAAAGCTAATATGCCCTCGTATCAATATTTATGGGGTGATATGTTAGCTTACGGTGTCTGTGTTAAAAAAGACGTTCCGCTAGGTTTACATTACATGCATTTAGCTGCTGACCAGGGCCTAGCAGAAGGGTTAGAGCAGTTAGGGCGTTATTATCATATTGGAAAATTTATGCAAATAGATATTGACCGCGCCATTGTTTATTTAAAAACAGCGGCCAGTTTAAATAATTTAGCAGCGCAAATGCGATTAGCAAATATCTATGAAGAAGGTTACGGCAGCCCTTTAGACTATCCTGCACTGTATTCTCAATTACATCACTCTTTAACTGAAGATAGAGTAATACATAAAAAAATCAGTGGTTTACTTTCTGACTTGGCTAGTAAGATGCCAAGTAAAGTCATAGAGCAAGCAAAAAGAACGAGTTATACAAATTAAGAGTTCGCCTTAGCGCAGTAAATAACAAGTTTATGGTATACTTGCAGGTAGTTTTCCTTAAATACTGACCCATTATAGTGACCTATAACGATCCACACGCTAAACGCGAAGCCAAAAAATATGAGAAGCCAGTCGCCTCACGCGAATTATTGCTATCAATCATCGAAAAATGCTCGCCTCCACCAAGCTTTAATACAATGGTCAAAACTCTTAAGTATGATGAAGAATATCAGCTTATTGGTTTGAAACGACGTTTACGTGCCATGGAAAATAGCGGTCAGTTGATTTTCAATAAATTCAAACAATATGCCGTACCGGAAAAAAATAGCCTGCTTACCGGCAAAGTTATTGGTCACCGTGACGGTTTTGGCTTCTTTTCTCCTGATGATTCATCGATTACCGATAAAAGAGGGAAAGATTTTTATATCTCCGCACATGAAATGCAGCGTATTTTTCATGGAGATATAGTGCAAGCTATTTTGGTTGACCGTACTGATCGTAAAGGCCGTAAAGAAGTCAAAATAATTGAAGTTATTGAACCGAGAAAAGCCCCTATAGTTGGTCGATTATATGTTGACCATCATGTTTGTTCAGTGGTTTCAGAAGACAGTAAAATCAAACAAGAAGTATTGATTGACCCACAATCAAAAATGGGTGCTCGTCATGGTCAAATGGTGGTAGTTGAATTAGTACAAAGACCTACTAAGCGCTCTCATGCTATTGGTAAGGTTATTGAAGTTTTAGGAGATCACCTGGCTCCAGGAATGGAAATTGAAATAGCCTTACGCGCTCATGACTTACCACATCAATTTTCTCACGCAGTACAAGCTGAAGTGGCTGGTATTGCTGATGAAGTTGAAGAGTCAGCTAAATTACCACGTAAAGACTTACGCGATCTGCCATTGGTTACTATTGATGGCGATGATGCACGAGATTTTGATGATGCTGTTTACTGTGAGCCAAAAAAATCAGGCGGTTGGCGCTTATGGGTTGCCATTGCTGATGTGAGCTATTATGTTCAACACGGCACGGCTTTAGATGATGAAGCTATATCTCGTGGTAACTCTGTGTATTTCCCCAGCCAAGTTATCCCTATGTTGCCAGAGAAACTCTCTAATGGCCTTTGTTCATTAAATCCTGATGTAGATCGTCTCTGTATGGTTTGTGAAATGACGGTTAGTGCGAAAGGTAAACTAACGGGCAGTAAATTTTATCCGGCAGTAATGCGTTCTCATGCTCGTTTTACTTATACTAAAGTGGCTGCCATTCTTGATGGTGATGAATCGTTATGTCAAGAATACCAACCTTTGGTTCCTGATTTAAAAAACCTTGAACAAATGTATCATGCACTAACCGATGCTCGCCTTAAACGTGGCGCTATCGCATTTGAAACGCAAGAATCTATTTTTCTATTTAACGAGAATAAGAAAATCTCCGGTGTTGTGCCACTCATTCGTAATGATGCCCATAAAATCATTGAAGAATGTATGATTTTGGCCAATGTCGCGACAGCTAAATTTATTGAAAAACATGAAAAACCAGGACTGTTCCGGGTTCATGAAAAACCAAACGAAGATAAGTACCGCAATTTTGTTACCTATTTAAATGAACTTGGTTTATCACTGCCCTCGAAAGAGGCACCAGAGCCAAGAGATTATGGTGATATTCTAGCCAGAGTAGCTGGTCGTCCTGATCAAGAGCTGATTCAAACCATGTTGTTACGCTCAATGCGTCAAGCGGTCTATCAAAGTGACAATGAAGGTCATTTTGGTTTAGCACTTCCTTCCTACAGTCATTTTACTTCACCTATTCGCCGCTACCCTGATTTAGTGGTACATCGAGTGATTAAAGCAATTCTTGAAAAAGAAGCTAAAAATGATGCTAACGAAGGCAGTTATGATTATGCCTTACAAGAAGTTGTTGAGTTAGGTGAGCATTGTTCAATGACAGAGCGACGTGCTGATGAAGCAACTCGTGATGTATCTGATTGGCTCAAGTGTGAGTTTATGCAGGATCATGTTGGTGATACTTTCACTGGCGTTATTTCAACCGTGACTAACTTTGGCATGTTTGTTCGCTTACAAGATTTGCATATTGAAGGTTTAGTTCACATTACTTCTCTTGGTCGTGATTTTTATCATTTTGATGATGTACGTATGTGTCTTACCGGTGAAAATAGTGGTAAAAAATATCGCGTTGGTGATGAAATTCGGGTACAAGTTGCCGCGGTAAACCTTGATGAGAAGAAAATAGATTTACGACTTGAAGGCGTCGAAGTAGAAGAAAACCAAGGAAAGTCTAAAGGTAAAGCAAAGGGCAAAAAGCCTAGACGTTCAACCTCAGCTGAAGGTCAATCAGAAGCGAAGGCAGGAACTCAAGCCACTACAGCTAAAAAAGAAAAACCTAAAAGAAAATCCAAAGCCGGGTCTAAAGGTGGTTCTAAAGATAAGCCAAAAGAAAAGAGTAAAGCGAAAAAACGCAGTGCACGTAAAAAGCGCCCGGGTAAAAATGCCCGTAAAAGTTCGAAAGACAGTACTTAAATAATAGTTATAGCCAAGATACCTGAAGATTAAACTTCAAGTAATTTGGCTATATACAAGGCTTGTCAGCCTGTTGTTCATATAAAATAGAGAAAGATCATGGCGAAAAATGAAGAGTTAGTTTTTGGTATTCATGCAGTTAATGCCTTAATGGACGCAGCACCCGAGCGTTTTATTGAAATATGGTTATTAAAAGGTCGTGAAGATGACCGTATGATGCCAATCATTAATTTATCAAGAAAATACGGTATCGGGACACAATTGGCGAGTCGTAAAGCGCTTGATGAAAAAAGTGAAGGTGAGCAACACCAAGGTGTAATTGCCCGTGTAAGACCAGGAAAAAGTTATACCGAAAATGATATTGATGACATCATTCTTGCTGCAGAAAAAAAAGGCAACCCAGCATTTTTTCTTATTTTAGACGGTGTTACTGATCCTCATAACCTAGGTGCTTGTTTACGTAACGCTGATGCAGCGGGTGTACAAGCCATCATAGTGCCAAAAGATAATGCTGCACAAATTACGCCTACTGTACGTAAAGTTGCGGTAGGAGCCGTTGAAAGTGTGCCTTTAGTGCAAGTAACTAATTTATCAAGAACAATGAAACAACTTCAAAAGCAAGGTGTATGGATTGTTGGTACAGCCGGTGAGACAGATACTTGTTTGTATGATGTTAAATTAGGTGGTCCGATGGCACTTGTTATGGGCGCTGAAGGAAGAGGCATGCGTCGATTAACCCGTGAAAACTGTGATCAATTAGTGAAGCTTCCTATGGCAGGTACTGTTTCAAGCTTAAATGTATCAGTGGCAACAGGTATTTGTTTATTTGAAATGGTGCGCCAACGCTCAATCTAATCTTAAGTTTATGATTTATAAAAAAGGGAATTTTTAAAATGAAAAATCTGTCTATTGCCGTAGGTTTAATCCTAGTAAGTTTACTTATTGCGCCAAAATTTATTGGCGCTATGGTTGAAAGTGAACGCGAGAAGGTATTGGTAAACCTTAATGAAACTGATGGTATTACCTTAACCACGAGTCAATATCACACGGGTTGGTTTGGCGCTGATGTGACATCAGAATTAACTATTGCACTTGAAGAAGATGGTTCAACTGATATAACGCTATCGTTAGAAGAAGAGCTTACATTCGGACCTGTCATTATTACCTCACAAGGTTGGCATTTAGGTTTAGGTTATTCAGCGGTTAAATTTAAGTTTTCTGCTGCTGAAGTTGATGAAGAAATTATTAAGCTTATTAATGAAAAAATTCACCTTGGCGCTTTGCTCAGTTTCAATAAAGATGTCACCAGTTTTATTAAAACGGATGAAATGAGCTATCAAGATGGGGAGTCTACACTGGTATCTGCACCCGCCTCAGCTCAATTTACCTTAACTGATAATACGAGTATTGCAGGACAATTTTCATGGGGTGGTCTTGAATTTGAAGAGTTAGGTGAGCGTTTTGTTATTGGCAAGGTTGCTATGTCAACGAAACAAAAGGTGGTTAGTGGTGATTACTTACGAGGTACCGCAATTTTAACGGGTGATGCGAGTTTTACTGTAGAAAAAATAGATTTTTATAGTCAGGCTAGTCATGTATTTTCTTTGGCTGATGCAGGGCTCACAACAGCCGTTTCATTGGACAATGATTTATTGGCATTAACCTTAAGTTATTATGCTCAAAGTATTAGTGCTTCGGGCCAGAATTTTGAAAAACCAAATTTAGATATTGTATTAGCTAATATTGACATTCATGCCCTACAAGAATTAAACACTACAATGGCTAATATGCCAGTTAACGATTTAGACTCAGAGAGCTCAAAAGAGATTTTACATGCCTTATCTACGGTAGCTGAAAAGGTACTTGCTAAAAATCCAAGCTTAAAAGTGACTGATTTAAGTATTGTCACAGATGAAGGAAAGATTGCTAGCGAGCTTAATTTCACTATCAATAAAGACTTATTCGATATGAGTAACATCAATTCAATGGCTTTTATTATGGCATTAGAAGCTGATGCTAAGGGGATAGCACCAATAGCATTCCTGACTAATCTAGGTATGGCAGCTATGGTTGATAGCTTTGTTGAACAAGGTTACTTAACTAAGCAAGATAATAACATTAGCTTTGAAGCTAAATATCTAGAAAGCGAATTAACCGTTAATGGTAAAGTATTTCAGTTATAGGTTACCATGGACTAAGTTTACTTAAGGTTGATGAGTGCGGTTGCTCAAGTAATAAATATAAAAAAGGCTTATTGTTTTAAACAATAAGCCTTTTTTATAGGGTTAATTATGTTGGTATAGCTTACTTATAATAGCTTAAGCATTTCTCAACTTCGTTTTTAGAGCCCATAATCACTTCAACACGTTGATGAATACTTTCTGGTTCTATATCCATAATGCGGCCTTGGCTAGTCATTGCTAAACCGCCTGCTTGCTCAAGTAAAAATGCCATAGGGTTAGCTTCATACATTAAACGTAGTTTGTATGGTTGCTCAGGCTTTCTGCTATCTGCAGGATAAGTAAAAATACCACCACGACATAATACACGATGAATATCACCCACCATGGCCGCTATCCAACGCATATTGAAATTTTTACCGCGTGGACCCGTATCTCCTGCAAGTAGGTCAGCAATGTAATTTTGCATAGGTGCCTGCCAAAAACGTTGGTTAGACATGTTAACTGCAAACTCTTGTGTATCGCTAGGGACTTGCACATTACGCTCTACTAATAAGAAACCGCCATGGGTCCTGTCTAATACATAAAAGTGCGTGCCACTACCTGTTGTCATGACTAACATAGTTGATGGGCCATAAAGCACATAACCAGCACATACTTGGCTATTTCCTGTTTGTTTGAACATATCATCATCACCAGCAGCGATATCTCCGGGTGCTTCATGAATTGAGAAGATAGTACCAATCAATGAATTGATGTCTATGTTTGAACTCCCATCAAGGGGGTCAAAAGAAACGATATATTTGCCGTTTTCATTACCAGCAACTGAGTGGTCTTCTTCTTCTGATGAAATAGCTTTTACAAAACCAGACTCAAGTAAAATGTCTTTGAATAGCTCATTGGCAACCACGTCTAATTGTTTCTGAACTTCACCTTGAATGTTTTCATCAAGGGTTGAACCCATTACGTCACCTAAGTGGCCTTGACTAACACGAAATGAAATTTCTTTCGTGGCAGCTAAAATAGTTTTTATTAATGAAATCAAATCAAGAGGTACGTTGTCTTGACGTAAGGCTGGGGCTAGTCGTTGCATTAGGTTACCTAAAATACTTTAAAGTTAATTATATGCTTTATAAAATGTGCCAATAATAATGGCAGACAGTAGCTTGTCATTATGGGTGAAAGTTTTCATGAAACCATCAAGAATGACATTCATGATAATTATAGCAAGCTTATAGCTGATCTTAGTAGCGTTTCCTTGTTATTTCGTTTGTGTTTATAGATTCATAGTCGCGAAGCTATCATTTGTTAGCTGTTCAGTACTAACAGCCTATTTAAGGCTGTAATATGAGTTTTTTCGCTAACTGTAAAATGCAGCCTTGTGCGTAGTGGAATGTAGTTACTTTTAATACTAGTAGTTCAACCACTGTATAAATAATCAAAGTATATACGAAAATCCCGGTTCGTTTATTCCTCTAAATAAACGATTTTCTTGCTTAAATAAATCATATTGTTTTTATCAACTATTTCTGCATGCCCTAAAATCAACTTCAAAATTTTCGCCTGTCCCTTAATTATATATGTTGTCTATACCTAGAGAATTTTATATAGAATAAAATTAACAATGTATTTTTATGCGTTATTCGCGTGTTAATATTCACTTTGATGTGCGCAGGTTATATTATACAAGGCATAAGTACACTTTTAAATTATACGACTGATATAGATTATACTGTATACAGGGTTGCCATAATGTTAATTAATGGTTAATTATGGCACTTGTTTATTTGATGCTTGATCTGTGTCAGGTTTTTTTTAAAAAAACAGCTTTATTTTTTTATTATATTTAAAAATTATTTTTACAAAGAATGTTGAATTTTTCTTGTATACAAATTTGCGTCAAAGGTAGATTTATTCTGGCTCTCTCGGCATTAATATCGTTTTAAAGTGTATCAATATGTACGTGCTATTTAAGTTCTACTCAAAACACTGTAGACGATTTGACCTTTTTACTATTGAAATCGATGTAGCGCTGTTTTATAAATAATGTCTGAATTGTTTTGTGAACAGGGTAATAAACAATCGAAGAAAATAATAAAAACACTAAAAAAATGAATAATTATAAAAACAATCCAAAATAGGGAAGAAGTAATATGTCCAATAAATTCCGTACGGGAACTTTAGCGCTGGCAATTAGCATAGCGTTAGGTACTGTATCTGCAAATGCTGCAGAAGATAATACAAGTAAAATAGATAAGAAAGATATTGAACAGATCGTTGTGGTTGGCTCTCGTGGCGCACCACGTTCAGTAAATGATTCTCCAGTACCAATTGATTTAATTGGTAGCGAAGAATTAAAGCGCGGCGGTAATACCAATATGCTTGAGCTATTAAAAGGCACTGTACCGTCTTTCAACGTTCACGAAAACCCTATTTCAGATGCTGCTAGTTTAGTAAAACCAGCAAATTTACGTGGTTTATCATCAGACAGTACCTTGATATTGGTCAACGGTAAACGTCGCCATAAAGCATCAGTTATTGCCATGTTAGGTGGCGGCATTAACGATGGTGCACAAGGATCTGATATTTCAGTTATCCCTAGCTCCGCATTAAAGCAAGTAGAAGTTTTACGTGACGGCGCAGCTGCACAGTATGGTTCGGATGCTATCGCTGGTGTAATGAACTTTGTCTTAAGAGATGATGCAGAAGGTGGCTCTTTAACAGCTCGTTATGGTTCTTATTACGAGGGCGACGGCGATACCATGGAAGTATCAGGCAATGTTGGCATGCCACTTACTAAAGACGGTTTTGTTAATCTTAGTTTCCAATATAAAAATTCTGATGCCACTAGCCGAAGTTTGCAACGTCCCGATGCTCAAGGGTTAATTGATGCAGGTAATACCGCAGTATCTTCTTTAGCACAAATTTGGGGCTCTCCAGAAGTAAATGACGATATAACCATTTTTGCTAACGTAGGTTTAGATTTAGGTAATGATAACGAAGCTTACATGTTTGGTAACTTCTCAGAGCGTGATGTTCGTGGCGGTTTCTATTACCGTAATCCTCATAAACGTGGTGGTGTTTATTCAAATGATGATGGCGCGAGCTTACTCATTGGTGATATTGCACAAGCTGGCGGAGCTGAAAGAACTTGTCAAGATGTAGCGATTACGAGTGGCAACGTATTAACACAACAAAACTATATTGATAATGTTGCTAACAACGATAATTGTTTTGCTTTTAACCAATTAGCACCTGGCGGTTTTACTCCTAACTTTGGTGGTAATATCGTTGATACTTCAATCACTATGGGAACTCGTGGTGAATATGATAATGGCGTAATGTATGATTTCAGTGGCTCTGTTGGTATGAATGAATCAAGTTATGTGATTTATAATACAGTGAACTCTTCGTTAGGCCTTGATACACCGCGTGATTTTGAGCCGGGTAAACATAGACAATTAGAAAAGACCTTTAACATGGATTTCAGTAAAGATATCGATGTCGACTCAATTGATGCCCTAATGATTGCGGGTGGTTATGAATGGCATGCTGAGTCGTTTGAAGTAACTGCGGGTAATGTGGAATCATATGAAGCAGGTCCGTATACCGATCAAGGCTTTGGTATTGGTTCAAATGGTTTTCCTGGCTTTAAACCTTCATCAGCGGGGGTTTTCTCTCGTCAAAACTATGCGCTTTATGTTGATGTAGAAGCACAAATTACTGAGGATTTTTTAGTTGGCACAGCTATTCGTTATGAGGACTATAGCTCATTTGGTGACACTACTAACTACAAAGTAACAGGTCAATATAACATTACAGATAACTTCTCATTACGTGGATCAATTAGCACGGGTTTCCGTGCTCCAACTGTTGGTCAAGCCAATTATTCTAATGTACAGACGGAGCTAAAAGACGGTAAGTTAGTCGATACAGCTTTACTACCAGCAACTAACCCTATTGCAGTTCAGTTAGGGGCTCAAGAGTTAACCCCTGAAGAGTCCTTCAGTCATACTATCGGAGCTGTTTGGAATATTGGGGAAGTATTTATTACCCTAGATTATTACAATATTGTTGTTGAAGACCGTGTTTCTAAATCAGATAGCTATACCTTAACAGATGCTGATAGAGAAGCATTAAAAGCAGCTGGTGTACCAAATGTAGATTCAATTAATGGCGTAAGCTTCTTTACCAATGACTTTGATACCACTACATCGGGTATTGATCTTATCGGTAACTACGGGACTGACTTGTTTGATGGTGATTCCAAATTTAGTTTGGCATACAACTACAATAAAACCGAAGTTGATAGTTACTCTGAAGTAACCGGTGATTTTAAAGTATCTCGTTTAGAAAACGATTTACCAAACCATCGTGCTACCGCTACCTGGTCACAATCATGGGATAAAGTTAGTTTCTTACTCCGTGGTAACTATTACGGCGAATATCAAGGTGTTCACGTTGATTATGATGCAACGGCTATTACTGCCGATGCAGCAGTAACACTTGATGCTGAAGTAAGCTACTTTATCAATGATTCTTTTACCGTTTCGGTTGGTGCACAAAACTTACTTGATCAACAAGCAACTGAAATTGACATCCCTGGAGATGATATTCCAGATAATAACTGGGGTGGTAAGTACTACGAAACGTCTCCGTTTGGTTTTAACGGCGGTTTCTACTACGTAAAAGCAACTTACAACTTTTAAGCGTTAATAGGATTGAAGGCAGCCGCGCTCTAAATTGTTAAGTAGTTATTAGTTATTATCTACTTTTAGATTTAGAGAAATTATTACCATAGGCTGTCATTTTATTTAATGAGCATCATTTTGATGCTCATTTTTATTTGCCCCGTCGTTTAAATCTAATTTTTAAGTACTTCTGTTAAAGGAGCTGTTTGCTCAATCTCTTTACTTCTTTTCGGTTTAGCCAATACCACTAAATTACCCGCTAACATTAAGCTTAAGCCAATGTAAGTATAGTTATCCCAAGTAAATCCTTCGACAAAAGTTGAAATAACTACCGCTACTGCCGGAAACATAATGGTTGCATAGGAAGCTTTATGTGCGCCAATACGGGCTAATAAAGTCAAGTAACAGCCAAAGGCGATAACAGAGCCAAAAATTGATAAATACAATAACGAGCTTATATAAGGCAAGGTAAAAGAGAAGTTAAAGGTTTGTCCTTGAACCAGTGCTAGTACGAACATAAACAAAGCACCATATAACATACCCCAAGCGGTGGCAGGTAGTACTGGCATATTATTATGCTGATTTTTTATTGAAATCATATTACCCGTTGAGGCGAACAGCACACCAACCATACAAAAACCTAGGCCCAATAAGGTACTATCAGCAAATTCTACGTTGCTTATCTGTGGCCAAAATAAAGTGACAATACCGATTAAACCCAGCGTACCACCAATATAGACTTGGCTAGAGATACGGGTTTTAAACCAAAGACGAGCATTAAGTATATTGACGATCATCAAGGTGGAAAAAGCAATGCTGGTTAGGGCCGAGTTAATATGTGCTTGGGCGTTATAAAGTAAGTAATAGTTACAGCCAAATAAAGTTAAACCAAAGGCGAACAGTTGCACATGTTGCTTAGCGGAAAACTTCAGCGGTAATTTCTTATAACGACAGTAAAAAAACATAATTAATGCAGCTAAGCCAAAGCGATAAACGATCGATACTTCAGGGGCTACGTCACCCAATTGATAATTGATAGCAATCCAAGTGGACCCCCAAATAATTACCGTAACGATATATAAAAAATTATTGCTCATTAAATTTACCACCCTATCAAGAAATTTCTCAGGAAAGATGACATTGTAGTGATAGTTTGATTTAATAACATGTACAGAAATATGAAAATGTAACCTATACAGTTCAAGTTGTGATCAAAGCACTTGCTATGAGAAAAAAGATGAAATTATTAGACAAAAGTTCTTCGGCATATTTGTACCAGCAGGTCATTGATTTTATTGAGCATCAAGAGAAAATTGGTGCTTTACAGCCGGGCGATAAATTACCTAGTTTGCGAAAATTAAGTCGCCAGTTTGAGATCAGTGTACCAACGGTTAAGCAAGCTTATATTGAATTAGAGCGTCAAGGTAGGGTCAGTGCTAGACCACAGTCAGGTTATTACTTGCAAGCGGCCCAGGCCAGAACGTTAAAACCACGTCCGGCAAAGTGGGCACAATGTAACCCGGTAGAGGTACAAAGCCGTAGCATGATTGAGCAAGTGCATGCGGCAGTACATTTACCAGATACTGTTGCTTTGGGCATCTCTAATCCCATTCAGGCGCATCCAACAGATAAAACCCTTGCCAGGTTAATGCGCTCTGTATTGAGTAAAGTTTCGGAAAAAGCAGTTAGTTATGGTCCTGTGACTGGTGATGCCAAATTACGAATGCAGCTGGCCTTTAGATATCAAGATCAAGGTGTCGATGCCAACCCAGATGACATAGTTATCACCAATGGCGCACAAGAAGCACTTTCTATTGCCTTGCAGTGTGTGGCCAAGCGTGGCGATATCATTGCCATAGAGTCTCCCTGTTTTTTTGGCATTATTGAGTTGATCGAAACTTTAGGTATGAAAGCCTTAGAAGTTTATACCTGTACTGAAGACGGTGTTTGTTTAGATGAATTAACTGAGGCGATTGAACAACATGATATAACTGCCTGTTTGTTCTCTACCGCAATAAATAATCCACTAGGCTCAATGAAAACTGATGAGCAACGCCAAGCTATGGTCGCGCTATTAGAGTTGCATGATATTCCTTTAATTGAAGATGACGTGTACAGCGAAATACATTTCACTGAACAAAAACCTAAGCCAGCGCAGTTATATTCCGAAAAAGGTTTAGTGATGACATGTTCGTCCTTTTCAAAAACTGCGGCGCCAGGTTATCGCATTGGTTGGTTATTACCGGGTAAGTTTGAGGAGCAAGCCAAGCGTATTAAGCGTGCACAATCTTGTTCTACGTCTATGTTGCAGCAGTGGACCTTAAATGAGTACTTACTCAGTGGCGACTATGATCGCCATCTTTGTGTGTTGCGCAAAACTTTGTCTTATAACTGCGAGCGAATGCGAGCATTAATTGCGGAACACTTTCCTAAAGAAGTCTGTATTTCAAAACCTCAAGGTGGCAGTGTGCTCTGGTTGCGCTGTCAATCACATGTCAATACCGGTGAGTTTTTTCAACAGGCACTAGCCCAAGGGGTAAGTTTTGCCCCAGGAGCGATCTTTTCGCCATCAGGGAAATATCAAAACTATATGCGAGTCAGTTTTGGCGTGCAATGGGGCGAGGATGTTGAAAAGGCGATTAAAACATTAGGTGAGCTGGTGTTTGAATACACCTGTCAACAAAAAGCCGCTAAACTGATGGAAAAACCATGACAGTATCAAGTAATCCCCCACAGCTAAAAGTATCGTTGAAGTTACTATTACCTTTATTGGCCTCTATTTTAGCGGTATCTCCGTTAGCTGTAGATATGTATTTATCGGCTATGCCAACACTGGCCGAGCATTTAAATACTCCTATGTCTATGGTGCAAAATAGCTTAAGTGTTTATTTACTGGGCTATGCACTTGGCTTGATTTTATTCGGTCCGATGGCGGATAAATATTCTCGTCGCAATCTTGTTTTGATAGGCATAGGTGGTTTTTGTATCGCCAGTTTATTGTTACCTTTTGTGAGTAACATTGAGCAATTCCTGACGGTTAGGTTTTTTCAAGCGTTTGTCAGTAGTGCTGCTACCGTAGTGGTACCCGGCGCAGTCCGTGAATATTACGGTAAAGATACTGCAAAAGGACTTTCTTATGTCAGTATGATCATGATGCTGGCACCCATGATAGCACCAAGTATTGGTAGTGTTTTGCTACTTGCCCATAGCTGGCAGCTTATTTTTTACGTGCTTTCAGCTTATAGTTTTATCGTCTTGTTATTAGTGATGAAATACTTACCTGATGCAGCCAATATCGCTGATGCCAAAGGGGGAAATTTGTCAGTCAAGGTGAAGGCTCAATTGAGCTTTATTGAGCGCTATAAAATTGTATTAAGTAATGCTGAAGCAAGATTAGATATTCTGACTTCAATGA
>Ga0209395_1005586_pt1 | contig 14105 bp, 11 predicted proteins | sample GOMGulsemesocosm_3_FD_184635 | JGI IMG/M metagenome (GOLD analysis project Ga0209395, IMG submission 184635) | Methane-oxidizing microbial communities from mesocosms in the Gulf of Mexico - GOM9D Gulf of Mexico (SPAdes) (version 2) | ecosystem: Environmental > Aquatic > Marine > Cold seeps... | reverse complement strand
GCGGTAAAATCTGAGCCAATACCTATACCGCCAATATCTGTTTGTGCTAAAAAGGTCCAATCATCATTAATGTTATGCAGCCATCTAATACCAACAACAGGGTCAATCCAGTCGAATTTAACATCACGGTGTAAGCCATCACCAGGTAACGCATTTACCTTGATATCAACCCCTAGATCGTTATCCCACCACCTAAAACCAGCAAAGTAATCTAACGAGCCATTAGCCAGCTCTGTTCTATATATTCCTAGCCCCTCAAGTACACCTTGACGTACTGAAGCGCTGGCTGAGCTACCTTGCTCATTATGTTTTTTACTGCCTAGATCCATATAGCCATAATCTAGCGACAAGCCCCACCCTGATAGGTGCAAAGCTTCAAAATGTAACATTGCCGCACTGTCTAAATTATCTAAAATAGTGTCAAAATCTACATCAACAGGAGCGCCGTTAATACGACCTAAACTGGCATCACCTTCAATAGCGGTTGCCATCACATAGGGCTCTAATTGAAAACTCCATTCATCAGCAGAACTACCAGCAGAAACATTACATAAAGTGCACACTGCGAGTATTTTTATAATGAAATCATTCATCACTTCATCCTTTAAAGTTGAAACTTACAACATTTATAGCAACTATTTATATTGCTGTCTAATAGATATGTCTATAATGAAATATAGATTATGTCTATAATGAAATATAGATTATGTCTATAATGAAATATAGATTATGTCTATATTTGACGTGAGGGAGCTATGATGAAGAAAACATCTTTATTAGACTTAGATTTCAATTTATTAAAAGTGTTAAAAGTCTTAGCTGAAGAGCGAAATACTCGTAGAGCAGCTGAGAAGTTATTTATTACACAGCCTTCGGTAAGTTATGCATTAAAACGCCTACGAGAAGCCTTCGATGATGAATTATTTGTTCGTACGCAATATGGATTATCTCCAACAACAAAAGGAGAACAGTTAATAAAGCAGTTACCTGTAATTTTTCATTCTTTAGAGGAGTTGTTTGATGGTAGTGGTGCGTTTGTGCCAACTGAATATAGTGGGGAAATAAAAATAGCACTGAACTCATTTCTTAATCAGTCAATGTCCTTAGGGTTATATAAAGTATTTCGAAAATTAGCGCCGAACGCTACTGTACAAATAACATCGTGGTCTACAGCGACTGAAAATGATTTAAAAACAGGTGTTTTGCAACTAGGGATTAATTACACTCCCATGCAACTCTCTAAAGAAATACGTCAGATCCCTTTTATTGAGGAACGTTTTGTTATTTGTTGCCAAAAAAAGCATCAATTGGCAAATACTCTACCGACCATTAAAGAACTGTCTTCTTATCCTCTTGTTGTGTTCTTGGCCCCCGAAATGAATACGATAAAAAGTCATGCCGAACAAGTATTGTTACGTGCAGGCTATCAGCCTAATGTATTGCTTCGAACAGATGTTCTTGATAGTGCATTTGAAGTGGTTAGCGAAAGTGATGCTTTATTAGCTATGCCTATATCATGTTTAAATAAAGCACCAAATACATTAACAAGCATTGAAGCCAGTAAAGAAATGAGTGTACCCAGTGGCAAAGTTGCTTTTTATTTATTAAATCAAAATAGAACGTCACAATATTATCAGTGGTTAATGGACACCATTTCCTCCTTAGTTAAGGATCAAGTAAGTTTTAAGCATGTTTAGCGTAAGTAAGCAGGTTTATTATTCAAAAATTACGTGTTAAACGCACATAAAAGTCGACCTGATTATCCTGAAAATGAGTGTCTTCAATAACTTGACTTGCCTCAAGTTCATCTTGCCAGCGAAGCCTTGCTTCAAATAAGGTGGCAGACTTTAGCTGCCATTGATAACGGAACTCTAATAACTTTGTATTGGGTTTATATTGTGGAGAAAGTTGCCAGCCAGCCCCTGTGTGCGCATAGTTAATACCAAAGTTTTGCCCAGGGTAAATATCTATCACATTTATAACGGCATTCCACGCTAAGCCACTTACAGCCTCTTCATCAGCAATACCAATAACATCATGATGAGGTAGAGTAGGTGAGTAACCAAATTCAAAGCCGCCACGAAGTGTAAATCGGTTATTCTTTTGTGGCCACAACCAAGCAACTTTTCCAACCAGCCCTAAATAATCTTCGTGCTGCTGTGTACCATCTTGTGCAATTTCTTGTGATGTAAGTAATGCGGAAGGTAAATAAGAAATGCCTAAACTACGCTGGGTCAAGCCTGAAAATTGTTGGTTGTTTTCAAAAGAAGCAAAGTAAGACTTACTTGAGTCACTATCAGTAAAATCAATGGCATCATGCAAAACATTACCAGAGCCTTCGTTGCTATTGTATTGCATGATGAAATTTGAAGTCCAACCGTCGTCTAGTTGATAAGTTGCATGCACTCCATCAGTCCAGTTGATACGTGCATTATTACTATTGATTCGATCAAGTGATTTGTTAAAAACCCCGGTTTTAAGCACGGAGCGCGTTTGCATTCGCCCTATGGCAAGTTTGAAACGATGTGGTTCATCACTCAACCAATGCAAATACATTTCATCAATTGTAAATTGGCCTTTTGTTAATCCTGTGCTGTCAGGTAAGCTTGATTGCAGGGTAAAGTCAGCATCACAATTACTGAACGAACAAGTACCAGCAATACCAAAACCTGCTCTGAGATTGTCAGAAACAGTGGCAATAGCATCACCGCGTAAACGTATTAACAAATCAGTATCTTTTGTAAGCTCGCCATTATTTAATTGTTTTTCATAACCACTATAAACGGCTCTTATATCGGCAGAGAAATCCCATATATGATTAGATTGTTGACTCTTTACTGGTACTAGTTCGATAGAGCTACTTGTGTCGTAGTTTCCGATTTTGGTTGTAGCAACTTCAGTGTTCTGTGTAGGTTTTACTATATTGTTTCTATCAGCAGTAGCTTGCTCTGCTTTAACGTAGGTGACATTATTTTCAGGAGCATACCTTTTTTCATTTACGAGCTGGGTAACCTTAGTTACACCTTTAGTTGGCACAATTTGCGTTGGTTCTTGTTTATTTGTAGTTAGAGTATGCATAGGAACAGGTAAAGCCGTTTCAGCTAAACTACGTGTTGTAAGGAGTACATAATAGGCAAGTATTGCTGCAACAAATAGTGCAGACACTATAGCCCTTAAAACCTGTTTCTTTAGCTTTTCAAGGATAGCTACATTTGTCATCGTATCTTTATTTCCTTAGAGAGAGGGGGAAAAATTGCAGAGTAAATAACTTTGATACCTTAAATTTAATGAGTTGTTATTTACTGAAAAAATCAGTATGTAAAACGCTCATTCCTAAAGCGCTTCTAGTAACTAAAGATCAAAAAATTGTAATTAATCTGGTTAGTTTAAGATGAAAGGAGCTAATAGTTCTGCAGGGAAATGTAATTTTATCAGGTGAAAATGTAGCGAATTTCTTGCGGCTTAATAAAAGGGACTACGATAAGGTTCTCAAATAGAAAGGTTCTCGTGATATGTAAGGAAGAACTGATTGAAGTGACTTCATAATGAATAGGTAAATTTTTTTGATAAATGAATACTAACAACCTTGTTACTCTTAAATACCTCCTTATTAATTGAAATTAATTAGTAAGGCTTTGTTGCAATTGTAGGGCTTTAAAACACAGCATAAACAGATTAAGAATTTTAACTATATTTTGTTGAAACATTTCTCTTACATTTATTCTGTTCTAATTGAGCGGTATACTTTCCTTTTATAAAAATCATTGACACAACAAAGTAGTGCATCAGCGCAAAAATATGATAAAAGGTTGAAAGCTGAATTTTGCTTTGTAAGTATTATGTTAAATAGAATTAGGTCTATAAAGTTATGCACTTAGATAATATAAAGTTTTTTCATGCGGTTGTTGAAGCAAAAGGTTTTAGTGCAGCGGCACGTCTTTTGGATCTTCCAAAAGCGAAAATTAGTCGAAAGGTAATTCAACTTGAGGAAGAAATTGGTGCGACTTTATTAACCAGAACGACGCGCTCAGTAAAGCCAACTCAGCAAGGACTACATTTTTACAAAAAAACAAAAGAAATGTATGCTGAGTTGATTCAGTTAACTGAAGAGGTAACTGGAGATGAGAAAATAATTGATGGTAAGCTACGTATTCAGTTACCCCCTGAATCTAAAATACTTATGCCTTACATCCAAGAATTTCAACTACAATATCCAGGCATTGAATTAGACCTATTGATTGACAGTCAAGATATTAATTTGGTCGAACGTGGAATAGACATAACAATTAAAGTTGGTCAACAGCCAGATTCAAATTTGATTTGTCGCAAAGTGGATAGTATTAATAGGGTTGTACTAGCCTCTCCACGTTACCTGGAAAGGCATAGTAAACTTGATAAAATGGAACATCTTTCGCTTCATAACTGCCTGAGGTTTAGACGCTCGAATAACAAAGTTGAATCCTATTGGCCTATAGATAAAAAAGGCACCTTGGTAGAAATTAATGGTAATTTAATTTCTAATGATACTGGACTACTACTAGAGGCAACGTTGTTAGGGCAAGGGATCGCTTATTTGCCCCGCTTACTTTGTAAAAAATATATTGAAAATGCAGAGTTAAAGATATTGTTCGAGCAAAAGCAACCATATAGTGAAGATATCTGGTTACTTTACCCACAAAATAGATATAAAAGTCATGTGCTTAAAATATTGATTGATTTTATACTCAATGCGACTAAACATTGAGTATAAGCAGTAATTTTAAATTATATTAAGGTGAAGTCATTTGTTTTCACCATTAATGTTTAAGTTTAATAATGCTGTTAATAAAAAGCGGGTATATCTCGATTTCTTGTTACTATTCATCTCAAAAAGAAAAGAGCCAACAACTTGTTTACTTTGCAAGTGAAATTAATTGCTTTCCTGCTCACCCTCAACAATATACATGCAGTTACCGCTGATTTTTTACAGGATTATCCCCCCCGAAAGACAACCTCATCATTGATCGCATCAATCAGTACATCATTACCTTTTGTTAAATATACAAACTTAGTCTCTTTGCCCCCATAATTTTCAATTAAGCGAACTGACTAAGTAACACAGTCAACCTCGGCACGGATCCATAACCAAGTACTTAAGATGCCACTCACTGTACAGTTACCCATTGACGCCTATGTCCGAAGTTCTGCTTATCCATAATTCAGGTTATATAGGTTTCAAATTTCGACTTACTATTATTAAAAAATGAGACAGTCTTTCTCATTTATCGCTGTTTATCTAATCATTTGTTTAATTGATACTGCAATCAGTTAAACAAGCACAACAAATAAAATTAATGAGCTAGGAAATGATCCATATAGCGGTCATCAATGATAACTGATATCAATAAATCTAACTTTTAATTTTAAAAATTTTTACAAATAGTAATTACCGATTAATGGAGAAAGATGATGAGCGTAGCATTAAGAATTGAAGATAAAGACTTTAAACACTATGGAATTCAAAATGGTCCAGCAGAAGTTTGGGAGGATGGACAACGACTAGATCATAACAATTTCAAACCAGGTGAGTACGAATGGTGGTATGCAGATGGGCATCTTGACGATGGTGGGTTTTTCTCATTCACTTATCAAGTTGAAGCAGATAAAGATGGTAATCCATTTGCTTTTATTCTCATAAATTTCGCTGATAAAGATGGTGTAGTGTTGAGCACTCGCGTCGAAGTTGACATCAAAGATGTTAAAATTAAGAAAGATTTCTGTGATGTTCAATTCGGAAAACACTACATTAAATCGCTTGATGGACTTAACAAATACGAGATCTACCTAGATGCTAATGAGATAGAGGGGGGCAATGGAATTCATATTATTCTGGATAAAACAGTGCCAACTTTCCGCCCAGGAACGGGTTATTGGGATGCTAATGGACTGTATTTTGCGTGGTTGTGTACAGTACCCAGTGCCACGATCAGCGGCGAGATGACCTTACGAGGAAAAAGTACAGCGGTGACTGGTAATGGTTATCACGATCACAATTGGGGCAATAGCCCAATGAATACGGTACTGGAAGATTGGTATTGGAGTCGTGCTGAGGTTGATGGTATTTGCGTTGTAACATCATCTGTACGTTTTAAAGAAGAGCATGGCGGATTAGAGACCAAATTTGCTTATCTAGCAAAAGATGATCAAGTGCTAATTAACGCAGTGAATGATGATGTTGTATTCTTGGAAGGAGAAAAAGTTGCGCATCCAGAATCGGGTAAGAAGATAAGCAGCGATTGCATGTACATAGTGAAAAACGACAGTGGAGAATATAATTACATTCGCTTCCAAGGAGGAGATATCGTTGCAACATTCCCATTTGGCGAAGACGATGAATGGGAAACATATTATGCTCGCTATATTTCAGAAACAATTCTAGATCTAAAGATTAATGGAGAGCATTTTAAAGGCGAAGCTCATTCTACATTGGAAAGTATGGACTTCAAAAGTCGCAGAAAGTGATAGGGTAAATTATCCAGCCGTCACACGCAGCGTAATATTCTGCACATGACGGCTTTGCTTATTTTAATGAGCAATTACTGACTAGTTTGTTTTAGGATCGATGAACACACTTTATGTAACCATAGGTGCAGAGGATTATTTTGGTTTGCCGATTTGATGCAAAAAGCAAAGTTTACTGGCATATAACAATCTTCTTTAAAGCTAAAATACTTTAAATCAGGTGTCATAACCACTTTCGGAATAAACATGCCCTTATTTGATACTTTTATTAACCTTAAACCAAGGGACAATTGATCCACTATTGCGGCATTATTCACTTCAATACCCGCCGTTTTTAGTTTTTCTAAAAAATGAAAACGATGGTCATTCCAGCCAGCTGTTTTAAGGATAATAGCAGGATAAATTATAGCCTCAGCCAGACTTTGTGCTGGGTGTTCAGCCCTTACTGCTAATACCAATTCATCTCTTAGTATGGTTTTTTGATAGATATGTTGTGGTTTCTCTTCGTTTAAAATATGAATGCCCGCCGTAATCTGTGCAGATTCCAGCTGTTGTTGAGTTTCGCCCGACCATGTATACAATTTGATATAGGCGTTGGGAGCTAATGTTGATAGTTTAGTAAAGAGTTCTGTACCAAAACGCTCCACTAATCCCATTGAACACGATAGAGCTATTTCACCCGAGTAACTATTGGGATCAAATTTTTTATTATTGATTAAGGTATTTTCTAGCGCTGTTTGTACGGTGAAAAGATCATCAATCATAGCTAACAGACGTGGCGTAGGCTCAATGCCCGTTATGCTGGTAATAAAAAGAGGATCATCATAAACCTCCCTTAATTTAGTTAACGTCTTACTTATTGCGCTGGGGGTCTTACCAATTGCATGAGCGCATCGCTTTAAGCTTTTTTCTTTGTAAAGACAGGTTAGTACTCTAATCTGCTTTAAGCCTATTTCAGGTTCCATTTTATCACCTACGAAGTTCCAAACTTTCATTTATTTATTCATTATAGTGAGCATATGGAATCAGTAAAAGAAATTTCGACTACTGATCAACAAATTTATAAATGAATACTAAACTTAATAAGGTTGAATTATGAAAAAATTAATCACAGCTCTTCTAATTACATCGGCTATAACGGGTACAGCTGTCGCAAATCAAGCAACTTTTGAGCCTACTAAAGCACAGCTTCATGCATACAAAGCTTTCCATCATGGTAGATACCTTGTAGTGACAGCTGACAGTGCTGGAGGTACAAACAAACTTATTCATACTACTTTTTTACCAACAGAAGGTACTGATCCGGTTGTAAGTCCTGCACTTGATCACTTATACAGTAAAGCTGTAGTTGATTTAACCCATGGTCCTGTTGTCTTAACCTTACCTAAGGTGGAAGATCGTTACTTTTCACTACACATAACCGATCAAGAACACTACACCATTTATGACGAAGTTAGCCCAAGTGGTAAATATGTCTTTGTTCGATACGATTACAAAGGTGACATTCCAGCAGGAACGGTTATTAGAAGTCGTGGTGATTACCCACATGTATTCGTTCGTACACAAGCATTTAATTCTGCTGAATTAAATAATGTTAAAAAAGTGCAAAGTCAAATCACCCTAGAGGGGGTAGTCGGTTCAATCTCAGCTAAAGATGGTAATTTTCTTCAGTTTACCCTTGATAGCCATGATGTATATAAGCAAAACACCGGATTACTTAAGTCTGTGGTAGGTACTTATACTAAAGAAACACATGCCAAAATGAGAGGTTACCTATACCGTTGGTTTGCTACGAGTGGTTTGTTTAGCAACGAAGGCGCTTTTGGTCCTATTGACAGTAAAGAAAAACACTCTGACAACGATACGCTTAGAGCCGCATCTATTATCGGTCACTTAGGGTTACCGGTTGATCACGCTTATTATGCACCTATGTTCATTAACTGTAATAAAGAACGTTTAAATGGCTCTAATGATTATTCAATCACTATTCCTTATACAAACCCAGGTGTTGGTAGTTTTTGGTCAGTCACTCGTTACTCTCAGCTTACGGGTAATACTATTCCAGGTAAGAATGACTTGTTTAACGCTTACAACACCAAACCAGATTCAAGCGGTAATATTACCATTACGTTCAGCACAACCGAGCCAAACGATGGTACCTATTGGATGCCTGTTAATGCAGGTGAACCGTACTACTATGTTGAGCGTTACTATGCTCCAGATACTGGCAAGCTTGTAACATCAACAGATGCATGCCCTAAAGGTTAATATACGGCCCATAAGCCAAACGAATATCAGGTTAAACATTGACGGTTAAGATGCCTCAGTCGTGGCATCTTTTATCGATAATCTCAACAAAATATGGAGAGTATTATGAATGTAATTAAAAATATTATACGCGTAATCTTTACAATTATTAAAGTTCTGCTTAAGTTCTTTAGCTTCATGGCTGTTATGTTAAGTGGTGCTTATCTATTTGCACCGATGGGAACAATCAATTCTAAAGATATTGATATGAGTCTTTTTACTAATACACCCAATGCGCCAATGATGATGATTTTTAACTCAGAGTATTTCAGCGGTTACTTGTTTTCAGTAACCCTTGCCTTTGTTTTCTTCGTTCTTTTTCTACTTTGGGAACTTCACGAAGTTGCCGTGCATAAAGCTCAAGAGAAAAAAAGCGCACATATTCAGCTAGTTTTTGCACTTTCTTTGTGTGGTCTTTTTTTACATAAAGCCTGGTGGGTATTAGCTATCATTATCGCCTTTGCTAATTGGTCACACTTTGGTGCATCAATCAGCAGTGTTATTCGTAATAGTCTTTTACAGCTAAAAACAAATAATGAAAGTGCTGTTACTACGACAACCCCTAGTGAACAAATGGAGAAAGAATCATGAAAGAAATTATGATCCCCTATGTCCTACTTATGTGGATACTTGTTTCAACAGGCGCTATTAAGTGGTGCTTAAAAAGTGCTTTTTGGATTTCTGTAGGTGGTGTATTCATACTGGTTTTTTTAGGCATATTATCGCGCTTGTGGGCACCGGTAGATTTAACTTATTCGTCAACGATTAAAGCGCCACATTCAGTACTTTCTACATTATTACGTGAGCAAATTGATGTAATTTATGTTGAACATAATCAAAAAGTAAAAAAAGGTGACGTAATTTACACCTTAGTTGATACCAGTTCAAATGCAGATTTAGAAAAAATTAAAGCTGCAATTGTTAAACAAGAAGAAACAATTGAACAAATGAACCGTGATTTGGCCCGTGCGAGAAAAACACCTGAGATTTTCAAATCACGTGATATTGAGGAGTTCAAATCAAAAGTGAGAATTTCTAAATCCACGCTCACGTCATTACATGCTGACTATCAGAAAGTTGAGTTTGAGCAACAAAGAAAAACCATTCGCGCCCCATTTGATGGTCAAATTGCCGTCGTTAATATTGCCAATGGCAGCCGTATGGGCAATATGCATATATATGATACATCACGTAAGTTTATGGAAATGCGCATACCTGATCAAACATATCGTTATGTAGAAAAAGGTCAATTTGCAGAGTTTTATGTCGATGCATTCCCAGGTGAAATTTTTAGAGCAAGAGTCCATAGCTTTACTACAGGTACAGGTGAGTCATCTATTTCACCCCTGCAAGGGCCACAAAGTGTTCGCCAACATGTTGGAGCAAATACGAGTACTCATGGTCGTACGGTTATTTTAGAAATATTTGAGCCTGAAGGTAAGTCAATTCCAATTGGTGCTACCGGCTCAGCTTGGATTGCAGCAACAAAACCACACGCATTATTTGGTTTTATTGATGTTATTGGTGCAGCAACAGTGCGTTTGCATTCATATAAATCATACTTAAATGCCATGTAATTAAGTTTAATCAGGCTGCCTTCTCAACTTCCCAGGGCAGCTTTAAATTTTAGCTATATGAAATAAGTGATATTTATAAGTTCAATACGGTTAATAATCTGAATTAAAGGAAGCTATTTTTTAGTTTCCTAAGCCGTTTAAGCTTAGTTTTGACATAGAATTAATAATCTAAATTGATTCTTACTGTAGAAATTTCTATGGCTGTATGGAAACCAGTGAGGTAAAAGTTATATCAAGATGACACTTTAGTAACAAGGCTGCATTGGTTAAGCAATTATGATCAAGTTTTTAAGGTTAGAAGTGATCAGTATTTCCACTCAATTGATTCTCTCTAATTGTTTCTTTAATTAATTCATACAGCCATAAGTTTATTTCAGAATGACGGTAGGCACTTTTCATATACAGGCAAAGGTCCGTGGTTATTTTAACTTGATGGGGTAATTTGATGGTTTTAAAGTCACTATCAATAACGCTATTAGCATACAGCCCTACGTTATCTGTTTGTTTTAATATATTAAAGTAAAGCGTAAGGTCATCTACTTCACTAGGTGAAACAATATCAAAACCGAGATGACGAAATTTGTCGATTGTTTGAAATCGTTCCTCATTCCAACCTTTTGTTTTAAATAATACAAAAGGATAGGTGAGGGCATCAGCAAAGGTCGTTGCTGGATGATCTTTATGCATGACTAAATTAAGCTCACCAGAGAGAAGGTTTTTCGGGTACAAGGACTTACCACGCTCATCAGATAACAAATGCACCCCCACATCAACACTACTATCTATTATGTTCAGCTCGGTACTTTCATCCCAAGTGTTTAAAGCAATATGTGCATTCGGCGCAGTATGGGTGAGCTTTTTGTATAAAGCGAAACCAAAACGATTTAGGAAGACAGAAGCACAAGCAATAACGATTTTTTTGTTATATTGCTGAGGATCAAAATGTTCCCTATTTAAGGCTAAAGAAAATTGCTGCATGCATTGCTCTAGTTTGGGAAATATAGCAACAAGGTAATTGCTGGGCTCTAACCCTTTGTTGGTTTTAATGAATAACTCATCATTTAAACTAACTCGCAACTTTGCAAGACTTTTACTGATAGCGCTCGGGGTCTTTCCTTGTAATTTAGCTGTCTTTCGAACACTTTTAGTTTTCATTAAGGACATTAATATTGGCATTAGTCCTAAACTGATACCATCAATTATCTGCTTTTCATTACTACTACTTAATGTCATATCTATCCTCCCTAGTGTTTCCATATTTTCACCACCGCATTTCCTGTGATTCCTAAATGGAACTATATACTATTACTCCATTGTTCAAAGAGCATTTAATTTATTCATATATTTTAAACAAGTATTACATTTACTCGAGGTATTATCATGAAAAAATTAGCTATAGCAATAGCGTTAGGATCTATAATGTCGTTATCATCTTGTGCATCATCTGTTGTTGTTCCTGAGGTTTATAACGTTACAACACAGCCTGAAGCAGCCGCCAATATGTCATTGAAATATGCAGAAATGGTTGCCCAGCAAGCGTATGTTTGGGGCTGGCCGTTGATGAACCAAAAAAACCGTAAAGCAATGATTACTCAAGCGCCTAAAATTATGTTGATGAACGGCATTATGCCTGTTTCACCACAAGGTCAGCTAGGTATGTTGGCTGATTATATTAATCCAGGTGTGACATTTGTTGCCTGTCCTAACCAAGATGTAGTTTACGGCATCGGTTTCTTTTCACTGGATGAACAACCTATCGTAATTCAGGTGCCTGATTTTGGCGATCGATTCTGGGTATATGCTATGTATGACAACCGAACGGATCAGTTTGGTCAATTAGGTCGTCAATATAATACCAAGCCAGGTCATTATATGATTGTTGGTCCTAACTGGGAAGGTGAAGTGCCAGAAGGTATTGTTGAAGTTATTCGTGCACCGACACCATTTGCTAATATTATTCCGCGTATTTTTAAAGACGATACGCCTGAAGATTTAGAGGCAATTCAACCCTTGATAAACCAAATTATGGTTTATCCCGCGGAGCAATTTGATAATACTATTCGCACTACATCTTGGAAAGACTTACCAGTGTTTGAAGGTCCAAAATCAAAAGGTGAGCGAAAATGGGTAAATCCAGAAGTGTTTTTTGACCATTTTGGCGATCTATTAGCCTCTGTTCCGCCACTACCAGGTGAAGAAGCAATGTATGCAAACTTCAAGTCACTATTAGCGTCTGCCGCCGCTAATCCTGAAATTAAGAAAGTATTGACAGAAACAGCGATTAGAACAGAAAAAGAAGTGATGAGTACTTTTTTCAATTGGTCAACAAATGGTGTTGATGCAGGCAATGGCTGGAACCGCTCTAAAAACAATGCCAACTTTGGTTTAGATTATTATATGCGTGCAAGTACCGCACGTTCAAATATGTTTGAAAACCGCCCTGAAGAAACGCAGTACTTTTATACCGATAATGATACTAACAAAGTAAAATTAGATGGTAAGGGTTCGTACACGGTAACCTTTAAAAAAGGTGAATTACCACCAGTAAACGGTTTTTGGTCACTAACCATGTACAACGAGCGCCATTTATTTACCCAAAATGACATAGGCCGTTATTCCTTAGGTACAAAAAGTAAATCAATGAAACTTAATGATGATGGTTCATTAACGATTCATGTAAGCAATAAAGAAGTAGATAAAGAGAATTTTGAAAACTGGTTACCAGCACCTGAAGGTGAATTTTCTATCTATATTAGAGCTTACTGGCCAAAAGAAGAGATTTTAGATGGTTCTTGGAAACCACCCGTTATTGTTAAAAATAAATAACTGACTAGCTTGGTAAAAGAAGTTTCACGATTGTCTAGTGCCGATCAGTTAATAAGTATTTAATGATCCATTGACCGATCTTCTGGTTAAGTTAAAAGGCTTTTGAATTTATTCAAGAGTCTTTTTTATGTAATTTACTACAGTATATTATCTTGCTAACGGTCCGGTGCTGTAGTCTTTGGAGGATTTCAAAAAATTTCATTTCTAAGGCTGTTTGGGGGCGTTAGCGCCATAGAATAAACATTCTAATAGTGACTGACCCTGAAGATGGAGGACATAAAATTAGGGGGGGCTCTGAAATTTTAACTTTTAAAAACCGATATTTTTATGTGTTTATATGCCAATATGATCCTTTAATTTCGTTATAAAACATAGGTTTAATTAATTGTTTGAGCTGACTTATGTGGTCAACTCACACATTCAAAAGAAAGCCTCTAAGGCAATGTAGGGGCTTTTTTGTCTAAAATTATCGACAATAAAGACACTGTGTCTCAGCTAATTTACTCTCTTGGATCTAATCCATTTAACCTTGAAAGCTCTCTATTCACCGCTGTTACTTCATGCCCACGTGATAATGCTTCATTTACTACTTGAGCGCCTGTATTTACTACAGCAACAAAAACTGTAATACGCATAATTTTTTCTCTCTTAATCTTGGTTAGTCTGTTGAAGGCACTTTACTTCTGTCATTTTTAAAGCACCCTGCATTAAGTGATGTAAAGTTAAAGTAAGCGAAGTTTAATGGAGTAGCTTAATTTATACACGCGCCTCTAAGGGCAGGGGTAAAAAGTATTGATAGCTACCTCTAATGGTACTTACCCATCAAGTCACAGTTATCTAGATAAATAGAAATTTGCTACCGGCATTACTCCATAAGAAATAATCGGCACTATA
>Ga0209395_1005582_pt1 | contig 14112 bp, 15 predicted proteins | sample GOMGulsemesocosm_3_FD_184635 | JGI IMG/M metagenome (GOLD analysis project Ga0209395, IMG submission 184635) | Methane-oxidizing microbial communities from mesocosms in the Gulf of Mexico - GOM9D Gulf of Mexico (SPAdes) (version 2) | ecosystem: Environmental > Aquatic > Marine > Cold seeps... | reverse complement strand
CGTTGGAAACCTGGTAAAACTACAACCCAGCAATAGCTTTACTGGTAAGGATAGTTTAATAACTAATATTACTGGTAAGAACTTGATTGTAATTCAGTTATACCGTTCCGTATAAAGAAGCCACCACTCACTTATACCTATTTGTATTAAAGTAAAAGCTTGCCTTTAAAATCACCCTGTATATACTACCAGTAATACTGTGTAAATTTACAGGCTAAAGCTATGATAGATTCAACTACCGAATTACGCCCGCTGACCAATAGGCAGCAGCAGATTTATGATTTAATCAAAGATAAAATTAAAGACACAGGTATGCCGCCTACACGTGCCGAAATTGCCAAGTTTTTTGGTTTTAAATCAGCCAATGCTGCTGAAGAGCATTTAAAGGCGTTAGCTAAAAAAGGCTATATTGAAATGCTCGCGGGCACTTCACGTGGTATCCGTTTAGTTGAAGCGCTTCTTGAAGAAGAAGGCCTTCCTCTTATTGGTCGTGTTGCCGCAGGTGAGCCTATTTTAGCGCAAGAACATGTTGAAGAGCACTATAAAATGGATGGGAACCTTTTCCATCCAGCAGCCGATTACTTATTAAGAGTTAACGGTGAAAGCATGAAAGACATTGGTATTATGGATGGTGATTTATTGGCTGTTCATCAAACTACTGATGTGCAAAATGGCCAAGTGATTGTTGCTCGGGTTGAAGACGAAGTTACAGTGAAGCGCTTCAAACGTGAGGGTAACGTTGTTTATCTTCAGGCAGAAAATGAAGATTTTGAGCCAATCAAGGTAGACTTAGAAAATCAAGAATTCAATATTGAAGGTATCGCTGTGGGCATTATTCGCAGTGGTAGCTGGATGTGATGCCCTCTTAACTCTTCTGCTAAATACCACTCTATCAGCAATAGACGAAGCGCCATAATTACTCTTATTCATAATATAATGAGCAGTAATTATGGCTTTTTTGGTTTTAGTCCCACTAAGACACCTCTGAATTTTTCAGCTATTTTTTATTTCATTCATAAATTTTACAAAGCCACTTCCAGTAAAGCCTCCGTTCATTTTAGAGCGATTACTCCATTGAATTAAATAGCTTTTTTGATATTCCTTAGCTATAAATTATTTGACCTAGATCAATTTATAGCGTAATTCTATAAACAGTAACGCATACAAAACGAACATAAAAAGAATAAAAAGACGTCGGTACGCTAATCCTGCCCCACTAACATTTAGTGTCATGCCAGATTATTAATTCACGTCGGTAATTAACCTGTTCTCGGGCTTAACACTATTCGTAATGAACCGTTCTACATCGCGAAACCGTGGCTAAACCGAACTCTTGTTAATGAATAAAAATAATAATAACAACAGATAAACAGTTCAGTGGTTATGAAGTACATTGCTGCACATCTGTTCTCTATGAATACCAAGAGGAGATGCCGTGTGGGGAAACATAAGCTATTTTGGCTAGTATTGGTGAGTCTGTTTACCAATTCAGCCTGGGCAGAAATGCAGTTAAACCTGACTAAAGGGGTTACTGCCGTTAGCCGAGATGTATATGATTTGCATATGCTAGTGCTGTACATTTGTACCGCCATTGGTGTAATAGTATTTGGCGCTATGTTTTGGTCGATGGCTTTTCATCGAAAATCTAAAGGGGTAAAACCTGCTAACTTTCATGAAAGCACTAAGGTTGAAATATTGTGGACAGCAATACCCATAGTCATTTTAATCGCGATGGCGATACCTGCAACACATACTTTAATTGCCATGGAAGACAACACTAACTCTGATGTTACCATCCAAATAACGGGTTCTCAGTGGAAATGGCATTACAAATACTTCGATCAAGATATCGAATACTATTCTGTTCTTTCTACACCGCGTGAGCAATACCAAAATCAAGAGACAATGACTGAAAAAGGTGAAAATTATCTGCTAGAAGTGGATAAACCTCTGGTTATTCCTGCCAATAAAAAAGTGCGTTTTTTAATTACCTCGGACGATGTTATCCATGCTTGGTGGGTTCCTGCTTTTGCTGTTAAACAAGATGCTAACCCTGGCTTCATCAATGAGGCATGGACTAAGGTTGACAAACCTGGAGTTTACCGCGGCCAGTGTGCTGAGTTATGTGGTAAAGATCATGGTTTTATGCCCATTGTTGTTGAGGTGAAATCTGAAGCGGATTATGCCAAATGGCTTGATGAACAACATCAAATGATTGCGCAAGCTGCAGAAGCTGAAAAAGCATCATTGAATGCAGAAGTGTCTATGGATGAATTGATGACTTTAGGTGAAACCACCTATGTTGCTTATTGTGCCGCATGTCACCAAATATCTGGTACTGGTTTACCGCCAGCATTTCCTGCACTTAAAGGAAGCCCTGTAGCTATGGGGGATATCGCAACACATATTAAAACCGTCTTTGATGGTAAAGCCGGTACCGGTATGCAAGGTTATGGCAAGCAATTAAGCATGAAACAAATTGCTGCTGTTGTTACTTACGAGCGTAATGCTTGGGGCAATGATACTGGTGATGCTGTGCAAGCATCTGATGTTAAAGCTGCTGTAAAAAATTCTTCTGCTGGAGGTACAGCACAAGAAGTATCAGCGTCCGCACCCGTTGAAACTACCGCTATAACAGCAGCAGTAGCAGAGGCAACTGAAACACCCACCGAAGATTTAGCGAAAGTGTATAGCCATGATGAATTAATGGCTATGGGCGAAAAAGTATATATGAAAGCTTGTGTGGCGTGTCATCAACCGACAGGTGCAGGCTTACCGCCAGCATTTCCTGCGCTTAAAGGCAGTGTAATTGCAACGGGAGATATTGCTGTTCATATAGATATGGTGCTAAACGGTAGTAAGAAAAATGCTGCTATGGCTGCTTTTGCCAATCAATTAACCAAAACTGAAATAGCCGCCGTTGTGACTTATGAGCGTAATGCTTGGGGTAATAATACTGGTGATTTAGTACAACCTGCAGCTGTTGATGCTGCTAGTGCGAAGTAGGGGGATATAAAATGACTACAGACGTTATAACACAAGATTCGCACGACGAACATCATGACTCAGACCATGACCATAAGATGACTGGCATAAAACGCTGGCTCTACACCACGAATCATAAAGATATCGGCACCTTATATTTATGGTTTGCTTTTATTATGTTTTTAACCGGTGGCGCTTTGGCCATGGTTATTCGTGCTGAGTTATTTCAGCCAGGTTTGCAAATAGTTGAACCTGATTTTTTTAATCAGTTAACCACTGTACATGGTTTAGTGATGGTATTTGGCGCAATTATGCCCGCCTTTACCGGGTTCGCTAACTGGATGTTACCGATGATGCTAGGTGCGCCTGATATGGCTTTACCTCGCATGAATAACTGGAGCTTTTGGATTCTTCCCTTTGCTTTTGCTATTTTACTGGGCTCATTCTTTATGGAGAGTGGTGCACCTAATTTTGGTTGGACCTTCTACGCACCGTTATCTACAACCTACTCAAATGGTAGTACTGCTTTCTTTGTATTTGCCGTACATATCATGGGTATTTCATCCATCATGGGCGCAATTAACATTGTTGTTACCATTATGAACATGCGTGCTCCAGGTATGACCTACATGAAAATGCCTCTATTTGTTTGGACCTTTTTCATTACCGCTTATTTATTAATTGCGGTGATGCCCGTCCTCGCCGGCGTAGTCACTATGTTACTAACCGATACCTATTTTGGTACTAGCTTCTTTGATGCCGCAGGTGGTGGTGATCCGGTGATGTTCCAGCATATATTTTGGTTCTTTGGGCATCCTGAAGTTTATATTATGATTTTGCCAGCCTTTGGCATTGTCTCTACGACGATTCCAGCCTTCTCCCGTAAACGTTTGTTTGGCTATAGTTCAATGGTTTATGCCACTTCATCAATAGCTTTACTATCATTTATTGTCTGGGCACATCATATGTTCACCACGGGTATGCCGTTATTTGGTGAGTTATTCTTTATGTATTGCACCATGTTGATTGCCGTACCCACAGGCGTAAAAGTGTTCAACTGGGTTGCCACCATGTGGCGTGGTTCATTAAGTTTTGAAACACCCATGTTGTTCTCTATCGCCTTTGTCATATTGTTCACCATTGGTGGTTTCTCTGGCTTGATGTTAGCGATGACACCAGTTGATTTTCAATATCATGATACCTACTTTGTAGTGGCTCATTTTCATTATGTGTTAGTGACTGGTTCTTTATTTTCCCTTTATGCAGGCGCTTATTTTTGGCTGCCTAAATGGACAGGACATATGTACAACGACACGTTGAGTAAGTGGCACTTCTGGTGTTCATTAATTTCTGTCAACTTGCTATTTTTCCCCATGCACTTTTTAGGATTAGCTGGCATGCCGCGCAGAATCCCAGATTATGCACTGCAATTTGCCGACTTTAATAAATGGGTCAGTATTGGCGGTTTTGCCTTTGGTTTATCACAATTAATATTCTTAGCGGTGGTAATCAAATGTATTCGTGGTGGTGAGAAAGCGCCAGCTAAACCTTGGGATGGCGCTATAGGTTTAGAATGGACGGTGGCAAGCCCTGCTCCGTATCATACTTTTAGCACACCGCCGCCACAGAGCGATATTGATAATGCCGATCAGCATGAGCACTAGATAATATGCAAGAGAATGACCACAACAAAACCAGTATCAATGCCGTTAGCAGCAATAACAAGACGGTAAAAAAGTTGATGCTGGTCGTTGTGGCTATGTTTGGTTTTGGTTTTGCGCTCGTGCCTTTATACGATGTATTTTGTGATATTACGGGTTTAAATGGTAAGACTAATACTACCGCAGTCGCCTATGAAGCAGGTAGTGTAGACAAGTCACGAACCATCAAAGTGCAATTTATTACTCGAAATGCAAAAGGCATTCCATGGAAGTTCGAGCCACTTATTAACGAAATAACTGTGCATCCGGGTGAAATGAAATTAGTTTCTTTTTATGCCAAAAACAATGCACAACATGACATTATCGGCCAAGCCGTTCCATCCGTAGCTCCAGGTTTAGCAGCAAGTTATTTCCATAAAATTGAATGTTTTTGTTTTACTCAACAACCGTTAAAAGCCGGTGAAGATGTTGAGATGTCATTGCAGTTTTATGTTGATTTAGCACTGCCTGAAGATCTTACGACTTTAACGTTATCTTATACCTTGTATGACATTACCGAGAAATCGTCATAGGGTTCTACCAGAAAGAAGGGATAGAAAATGACTAACAAAGCATACGAAAGTTATTACGTACCCAGCCAAAGCCATTGGCCAATTGTTGGCGCTGTTGCACTGTTTATGATTGCCTTTGGTGCGGGCAACTATGTAACCGACTTAGCAAAAGATCAGAGTGGTTACGGTGGATACTTACTCCTTGCTGGCATAGCCCTTGTGGTTTATATGCTGGTGGGTTGGTTCAGTGATGTGATTAATGAATCATTAACTGGCAAATATTCACATCAAATGGATAATTCATTTCGCCAAGGTATGAGTTGGTTTATCTTCTCAGAAGTGATGTTTTTCGCCGCTTTCTTTGGTGCATTACTGTATTTACGAGTATTTTCTATACCTTGGTTAGCGGGTGCTGGAAATAATGCTGAAACTGCTGCAGTACTTTGGCCAGATTTCATTGCACAGTGGCCTTTATTAACAACCCCTGATGGCACCACCACTAGTGCTATGGGCTGGTATGGCTTACCTTTAATTAATACGGTTTTATTATTAACTTCTTCTGTGACTGCCCATTTTGCTCATAGCGCTTTAATCAAAAATAACCGTAGCCACCTAAAGGCATGGTTGGGTTTAACCATAATACTCGGCGTCACCTTTATGTTTTTTCAAATTCAAGAATATGCCCATGGTTATTCAGAAGAGATGCGTCTATTTCTAGACAGTGGTGTCTATGGTAATAGCTTCTATCTACTTACTGGCTTTCACGGTATGCATGTTACTTTGGGCTGTATTATGCTGATCGTAATGTGGCTAAGAGTTTTAAAAGGACACTTCACCCCAGAGAATCACTTTGCCTTTGAAGCAGCAAATTGGTATTGGCATTTTGTCGATGTGGTATGGGTAATGCTTTTCGTTTTTGTCTATATTTTATAAGGCCTAATTTTTGCAGACTACCGATAAGTGTAAAAAAATACTTACTCAATCATTCGTAAGAAGTGCCCTTTGGTTAGGGCTAACGCTTATCGTTTTTATTTGCTTAATCAAACTATCTTTCTGGCAATATAATCGAGGAGTCGAAAAAGAACAGCGTTTAACTCGTATTACTGAACTTAACCAACAGTCCCCATTAACACTTGATGAAATCATCACAATTGCAACAGAAAATCGGCTTGTTGGTAAAGAAGGTATCAATGATTTCCCGATAACTATTATTGGACAGTTTGATGGGAAGCATCTGTTTTTACTCGATAATCAAGTAGAAAAGCGTTCGTTAGGTTATCGCGTATTACAGGTTGTTCACACACCCAAGTATGCTGTATTAGTAAACTTAGGTTGGGTACAAGGCTCCATTGACCGCAGCATAATACCCGATATCCCCCCGTTACACGGACAGTATAAGTTTCAAGGACACGTACGTATTGTTGAGCAAGGTATCATGCTTACAGAACAAGATTTTTCAAAGCCCAGCTGGCCTTTACGGGTACAACAAATTGAATTAGCCAAATTCTCTGCCTTATTAAATATGCCTTTACTGCCTTTTGTTGTGTATCTAAATAAAGATGAAGCAATGGGATTCAACAAGAATTGGCACCCCATTGTTATGCCGCCAGAAAAACATTTTGGCTACTCCTTTCAATGGGCTTCTTTAGCCATCGCTTGGTTAATATTAATGATTTTTTTCAAAAGAAAAACACAAAAAAAAGTAATGGATAAAAGTGCAGATGCAACAAGCCTTTTATCCTCTGCACAATAAAGTAAAAATATAACAACAATAAAAATAAGGTGAGAAAACATGGTTGAAATGAACAATGCACTTAATACAAGTGAGAGAAATACCATGAGCAATAAAAATATACCGGCGACTAAAAATCGCCGTAGCCTGATATTACTTTTAACAGTGTTTGTCCTCCCTATTTTATTAGCCAAATTAGCCTTAGATAATCAATGGTTAGATCTTGGAGTTACCAACCAAGGTAAATTATTGTCACAACCTTTAACACTCACTGACTTAGGTATTAGTGAGCAAAACCTTGCTAAACAATGGCTTATAATTTACCGACTACCTAAGACATGTCCTGACATGTGTTTACATAGTATTGAAACGGTACATAACAGTTATGTAGTATTGGGCAAGGATATGCCTAGAGTCACGCCAGTGATGCTCACAAACACTATATTTTCTGCTCAACAAAGTCAGCAGCTTGGTAAAAGTCAGTGGAAAATACTGAGTTTAACGCCACAAATGAATAATTTATTACAAGAGGCACAAGTACTTATTGCCGACCCGCTAGGTAACATTATTTTACGTCATCCGCTGCCAACAAAAGAGCAACAACAAGCGGCTTTTGGTAAAGCTATTGTCGCCGATATGAAAAAACTTTTGAAATATTCTAAGGTGGGTTAATCAATGCCAAGTCAAATGACATCTCGGATATCAGAAACGCAAACACTCAGGCGTTTAGTACTTGTTAGCATATTATTAGCCATAGTAGTTATCGGGCTAGGTGCCTACACTCGTCTCACCCATGCAGGTCTAGGTTGTCCAGACTGGCCGACTTGTTATGGCTTGATTGATGTACCACAAACCAGTGAACAGATTGCAGCAGCTGAACAAGCCTTTCCTGAAAGAGCAGTAGAGCCAGCCAAGGCTTGGAATGAAATGATTCATCGCTATTTCGCTGGCAGTCTTGGTTTACTTATCTTAGCAATTGCTTTTCTTGCTATTAAGTTACGTTTTACAAAAAACTCAATAACCCGTTATCCACTATTTCTACCTATAACTATCTTATGCGTTGTTATTTTTCAAGCAGCGTTAGGTATGTGGACTGTAACACTGAAATTAATGCCAATAGTGGTAATGGGTCACTTACTTGGTGGTTTCAGTACGCTATGCTTGTTGTTTTTATTATATTTACGCATCAAGGCTAAGGGTATTAATGCACAGGGATCGAACCTTGTTGATTTTAAGCTGAAGAAATATAGCGGTTATGCATTACTAGGCATTGTCATCTTAACAGCACAAATTGCCCTCGGTGGCTGGACCTCTTCAAACTATGCTGCAATGAGCTGTGTCGAATTACCTGTTTGCCAAGGGGACTGGTTATCGAACTTAAGTTTCGAGCAATCTTTTCAGTTAATTCCACCTGACAAAGCAAGTTATGAGTTTGGTCACTTAGCTCACAATGAGCGAGTAACCATTCATGTTAGCCATCGTTTAGGTGCCATTATTACTACTGTATTTCTTGCCTGGTTAGCCATAATAGTTTTTCTTAAAGCAAGGACACATGCTATCAAGCATACCGCCATTGTTTTGCTCTGTTTATTAGTTGTGCAAATATCATTAGGTGTTAGTAATATTTGGTTTTCATTACCGCTCAAAGTGGCAGTTGCACATAACTTAGTTGCCGTTTGTTTAATGCTGAGCTTGATCACCTTAGCCTTCAAGTTAAAACAAAATTCCGAGGAGTCACTCTATGAATAAGAGCATAACTAACACACTACCCAGTGTAATTACTCAAACAGCTAAGTATTTAAGTATTCGTGAACTATTGAATAATTGGCGTGCTTATTACGATATGACAAAACCTAAGGTGGTTGCTTTATTAGTGCTAACCGCACTGGTTGGCATGAGCTTATCTGTTCCCGGTGGTTTACCATGGCAATTGTTACTGCCTGCAATGTTAGGTATTGGTTTATTATCTTCTGCTGCTGCAGCTATCAATCATATTGTTGATGAAAAGATTGACCGCATCATGGGTCGAACACATAACAGGCCTTTACCTGAAGGAAGAGTGAGCGTAACGAGTGCCATTATTTTTGCCACTAGCATTGCTCTAATAGGCTTTGTTATGCTGTATAGTTTGGTCAATCCGCTCACCGCTTTTTTAACACTGTCAGGTTTAGTGGGTTATAGCTTTATCTATACCATGTATTTGAAACGAGCTACGCCGCAAAATATTACTATTGGTGGCTTTGCTGGTGCTATCCCGCCACTACTTGGTTGGACGGCAATGACCAATGAAATAGCCCCTAACGCGCTATTGCTTGTATTAATTATTTTTACTTGGACACCGCCACACTTTTGGGCTTTAGCCATTCATCGGAAAAATGAATATGCCAAAGTAAATATTCCTATGTTGCCTGTTACTCACGGAGTCAGTTTCACTAAAACTCAAATTCTTCTGTATACCGTATTGCTCTTTATTGTGTGTTTATTACCTTATTTGGTTGGCATGAGTAACTGGCTTTATTTAGTTGGAGCTTGTACGCTGAATTTGATCTTTTTTGCCTATGCTTGGCAACTTAAGTTTCATGCAACAGATAAAACTGCCATGGCGACTTTTAAGTTCTCTATAGTACACTTGATGTTGCTGTTTATTCTTTTACTAGTCGATCATTACTGGTTACCTATGAGCTAACCATTACCTTTAAATAAGCAGAACTTAATGAATAAAACTATTTATGCTCTTATCGCCCTTATCTCAATCAGTGCTGGTGCAGTGGGCTTTCACTTTATCAAACAGGTAAAAAAATTACCAATGCCTGAAAGTGCCTTGTATTATCAACAAGCTCGGCCAATATCAGCATTCACCTTAACGGATGAGTTGGGTAAGGATTTTAGTAATACACACTTGCAAGGTAAATGGTCTTTAGTCTTTTTTGGCTATACGTCTTGCCCTGATGTTTGCCCTACTACGCTACAAAACCTCAATTTCATCTTTGATGATCTCACCGCCATAGCCAATAACAGCCAAGTATTATTAGTCTCGGTTGATCCCAAAAGAGACTCCACTGAAAAGCTCGCGCAATATATTGCTTATTTTAATAACGACTTTAAAGCACTCCGCGCAGAGCATGATGTGCTGTTCCCTTTTTCACGTAATTTGGGTCTAATGTATGCCATAACGAGTAAGGAAGCGAGTAAAAAAGGTGCCGACACAAATGTAGAAAATGAAAACTATTGGGTGGATCACAGCGCATCACTAGTGCTGATTAACCCTTTAGGGGAAATTGCGGCAATATTTAAACCTGAACAGGTAGTGGGAGAATTACCGAGTATTAATAATGATAAATTAGTCAGCGACTACCAAAAAATAGTCGCCTTATATAGAAGTTAAGGCAGTGCTTAATGAAAGGAAAAAGAAGCGCTTAAAGGTGGTACCAGCTGCCATCTTCTTTCAATATAAACCAAGGTTTTGAATACCAATAGTATCGCCCTGGTTTACTAATACTTGCTGCCGTGCAATTAGCTCGTACTCTACCAACCGGTAGATCTTTAGAAAAGTTGATGCTAAAACTATTGTCATCATGCCAGCTGATTTTTTGTTTGCCTAAACCTGAGATATAACAATTAAGGCCTGATTTATAAAAGTCACCGGTTTCAACTTCAAAGGTAATGCTTTTAGCCTCTTTGTGTTTAAAAGTTGTTTCAGCTTGCTCACCTTTAAAGCTGATATTAAAGGCTAATGAGTTGAGTTTATCGCGTAAACCTGAAATTTTATCGTAAGGTTTTGAGGCAGGAAAACGGGGCACACTTGTTAAATCAGTTGTTAAGTCAATTGCACCTGATTGCTGAGAAAATGCGACAAAATCATTGGCTTTTGCCCACGCTTGTACAGCCATATTATACTCACCATAAGGGTAAGCATAATATCGCCAGCTTTGACCTGTGTGTTCTTTAATTGTCGCTTCTGCTTTTAGTAATAACTCTGTTTGTTTAGCTAACCATTGTGTTTGTGTTAAACCTTCAGTGATACGCGACATAGAGTCATGTTCAAAACCATGATTGGCGATAATAACCCCTTCATCCGCCATTGCCTTTAGCTGTAGCCATGATAAATAATGTGAAGATTTTTTGCCTTCATTACGGTTAATAATACCGGGATTTACATAGATAGTGTACGGGAAGTTAAACTTATCTAAGATAGGCTTGGCTTGCGTTAAAACATCGATATAGGCATCATCAAAGGTAATTGCGACACTTTTATCAGGCAGTGGTTGTTGCTTTTTAATACCGTTAACTAGCTCTGATAGTGGCACCACTTTGAAATTGTTATCTTTCAGGTATTGTAAATGAACTTCGAATTGCTTTGGCGAAATACTGGTACTTGCCGGCGTGTTATCACTGACATGATGATATTGTAAGATTACTGCCGCATAGCTACTGAGCGAAACGCTGCATAAAAATGAAATCAAAAAAAGTGTCTGCACTATGCGTTTCATGGTATATACCTTTAAAAAGAAGAAGATACCAATACCCATAAAGAAATATTTACCTGAGTAAAAAATCATATCGATTGGTATCGGTTAAAATAACGTTTTTTCCGTTAAATCACTAGAACTTTAGGATATTTTTTGATTAAAACTAGCCGTCTAGATCAACATAAGCGCTTATTCTATTTAGCCTTGCCAATGGTCTTATCAAATATAACAGTGCCATTGCTCGGTTTAGTCGATACTGCTGTAATTGGTCACCTCGAACATGCATATTTTTTGGGCGGAAGTACCATTGGTGCCATGTTAATAACCTCAATCGTTTGGTTATGCGGTTTCTTACGAATGTCGACTACTGGCTTAAGTGCACAGTCATTAGGTCTAGGTAATATTTCGAAAAATTTATTGATACTGTTGCGTGGTATTAGCTTGGCTTTTTTAATCGGAATTTTACTTATTCTGCTACAAGGCCCTTTTTTAGATATTGCCTTAACCATTGCTGGTGGTTCAGAAAAAGTACAGTTTTATGCCAGTCAATATGCACAAATACGTATATGGGGAGTACCCGCGGCATTAGCAAATTTAGTTATCTTAGGTTGGCTTATTGGTAACCAACAAAGTAAAACGGTGATGTGGATTCTCATTGCTACTAATTTAATCAATATTTGCTTAGATTTGATTTTTGTCTATCTGTTTAACTGGCAAGTACGCGGGGTAGCACTTGCCAGCCTACTCGCAGAATATTCAGGCATGTTCCTTGGTATTACACTCATTGCTAGATGCTACAGAAGTACCTTGGTGAAGCTTCTTAGTAATTTACAGCAACTGAGCAGAGAGTTATTTGATAAACAGGTGTTACTGAATTACTTCCAACTAAACCGTGACATTCTAATTCGCACCTTATGTTTACAAGTTTGCTTTTTATTTATCACTTTTCAAGGAGCAAGATTGGGTGATACGGTTGTTGCCGCTAATGCTATCCTAATGAACTTCTTATTACTTATTTCCTTTGGGTTAGACGGTATCGCCAATGCAGCCGAGGCTATGGTGGGTAAAGCACATGGAGAGAAAGACAATAAACAACTTAAAAATACTGTACGTATTGCCTTATTTTGGAGTTTTGCCTTTGCTTGCTTGTATGCTTTATTGTTTGCAACCTTAGGTAATGTTCTTTTATCACTTATCTCTGATATCGATAGTGTTATTGAATTTGCCGCGCACTATATCAACTGGATGATATTACTGCCTTTAGTGAGCTGTTGGTGTTTCTTATATGACGGCGTATATATTGGATTAATGCAGGCTAAAATAATGCGAAACAGCATGGTGATTGCTACCTTTGCTTGTTTCTTCCCATCATGGTTTTTATTACAGAGTTTCGGCAACCATGGCCTATGGGCAGCTTTTTCTATTTTTATGCTGGCTAGAGGTGCCACTTTAGCTTGGCACTTTCATTGTTACCGACAAGAAAGTACTTAGAGGCTGTTATTCAGAGTCTTTAGCTGCTGGTTTTAAGTTAGGGATGCTAGTGCCCCCCATGGCTTGACATACCACACCAACAGCACCACAGAAAAAGGTCGTAGCTCCCATTGCTGCTTTAATATCAGCCTCAACATCACCGCCATAAATTATTGTGGCTACAACGCCAATAGCTGCCATGCTAAAACTTCCCTTGGCAATAACAGAAGCAATTTTTTGCCATAAACGCTTTGGTGGGTGTGCTACTGGAAGATGATGAGCAGGAGTTTCTTTCGACATAAGGTATATGGCTTGATTGCTTAAAAGTACATCAATATTAACACGCTAAAGCGAAGCAAGCTTGATGCCTGTCAACGATTAACCGATCATTTGTATAGCTTATGTGATCAAGTGTTATTTAATGTAACCACCTTTAAGTGCAGGATAATTTTTGCGGCCACAATGCCACAGGCTAAACCTGCAACATTTGCGGCCATATCTAACCAATCACCATAACGATTAACATAAGGTTGAATCAATTCAATCGCCCCACTAAATGCAGCAAAACCTAAAGCAATCCATAACCAGTGTTTTGGCTTTCTCAATGCTACTGGAAACATTAAAGCACCATAAGAAATGAAGTGATGGGTTTTATCACTACCTGGTACATGTGGTAAGTGCTCTGCTGGCCATAACGATAATGTTGCAATTGTAGTAAGTAAAAAAATGGTTATAAAAACCCAGTAGCATTTAACTAAACTTATTAGAGTGTTCATGAAATTATTTATGTTGGATTTCTGCTTATTTAAATCTAGATCTAGGTTTAGTGCGATGGATAATATTCAGCCAACGATTGGCAAATATGCCTAAGTATCCCCATGCAGCAAGTAAACAGGCAATACACAGTATTATAACACCAGGTATCTGCCAAAGATGATGATGAAAGTAACCCAAGGCGACAAAAAGTAAACCAATAATAAAAAGGCCAAGGCCACGTAAAAACAGCGTTAAACTGTATTGTGGATCTTGGCCAAGTTTCTCTAACAATTTTTTCATATACTTTTTACTAAGCCCTTATCTCAGCCAAGGTTTAGTAATATGAATGATCGCCACGTTCATGTTCTGTGGCATCTTTCACGCCAATGATTTCACCTGCCATCAATTCTATCAATTGCTTTTCAATGCCATCTTTTACTGTTACATCAATTTGTGCACAACCATTACAACCGCCGCCAAATTGTAAA
>Ga0209395_1005580_pt1 | contig 14114 bp, 8 predicted proteins | sample GOMGulsemesocosm_3_FD_184635 | JGI IMG/M metagenome (GOLD analysis project Ga0209395, IMG submission 184635) | Methane-oxidizing microbial communities from mesocosms in the Gulf of Mexico - GOM9D Gulf of Mexico (SPAdes) (version 2) | ecosystem: Environmental > Aquatic > Marine > Cold seeps... | reverse complement strand
TATTGAATTAAAGTGCGTATCAAATAAACTTTTTACGGTATCGTCGGCATCATCACCAGCTAATTCTAATAATACTTGTTTAAATTCTGTTAATTGAGATTGTAAGTTTTGCGCGCTAATTTGAGTGAAATTTGTCGGGTTATTGATTTCATGGGCAACCCCAGCAGTTAATATACCCAAAGAGGCCATTTTTTCTTGCATTACCAGTTGTTCTTGGGTGTTTTTGAGTTCATCGTGAGAAATTGAGTTATCTAGCGCAACTGAGGTATATGCTGCCAAGGTTGTTAATAAATCTAAGTGTTGCTGGCTATAAGCGTTTTTTTTATCACTTTGAACTGAAATAACACCCTGTACTTTATCTTGGCTGACTATTGGAATATAAATTAACGATTGCGGGCGTATTGCTTGATTGCCATTTTCAAGTTTGCCAACAGACACTTTATTTAAGTAGCTATCAATATAATGCTTATAATCTTTAGTAACATCATTTATAAATACATTTTCATTATGCTCTAAGCAATACACTGCAAACTGGTTTTTGTCCTCTAATGTTCTGCTATAAGACTTATATTTAACATCGCTTTCATAAGCAATTGTATAATCTATTGTATTGTTTATTTGATTATAAATACCTATGCCAAAACTGCTTGTATGCATTATTTGGCTCACATGTTTATAGAGCGTTTCCATGGCTTGATTAAAGTTTAAACTAGCTGTGATCTCCCGGCCTAAATTACCTATCTTATGAATATTGTCATAAGAGCTGAGTAAGTTTGATTGCGCTTGTTTTTTGCTTTTATAAGAATAATATAATGCAATGCACATAAAAATAAATACGATCAAAATAGCCACTACGCCCGTTATTAGCTTTTGTTGAAAAGCAATATGACTATCCTTTTTATTTAACTGCTTATTTTGCTCTGCGATATCTGATTTTTGTTTGGCTAATATTTCGATATTATCTTTAATATCCACCGTTAATATCTTCATTTTATGTTTATTTTCATCAAGTTGTTTTAGCCGATGTGCTAACTCTAGGTTTGTTCGGTCATACTTTGCTTGTTTTTTATCTAATTCAAGTTGGCTTTGAGTTAATTCATTTGAAATCGTGTTTGACTCTTTTGTTAAGGTTTTAAATTCTAGAATATGCTTTTTTAATGATTGTTCTTGCTGCTCTATTTTTTTATTCAGCTGTTTTGATGTTTTTTGTTGATCAGTTACTTGGTTTTGTAAGTCCTCTGATTCTTGCGTTTTGTGATTAATTAAGGCTTGTTGTTGTTTCAAAAAAGTTTGTTTTTTTTCAATTTCTAACCGGGCATTTTGTAAGTCGTCTTCAGAGCTTCTCAGTAGTTTGGCAACATCTAATTGTGTACCTCCGAGTAATAAAATATCTTTGTGCAATATCAGATTTTCATAAACAATATTACTGCTATTAACTTCAAAGTTTATGGTGTTTAATTTAGAAAACATATTGATCATAATGTTGCGTTTATCTGTACTTTGTTCACTTACTAATAAAGTTTCTGTTTGGCGAATTTGAGATGCTATTTTAGCAATACTTTTTTTAGCTGATGCGTCAATAAATAACAGTTGAATATCACTGGCTGTTATTAACTTAGCATTGAGTTTTATAACCTTTACTTGCTTATTTTTAACGATCTGATGTTTGGATGCTTGTTGTAACTCATTTAATAAAGCAAGGTCGTTGCCTATAAAACCAACCGTTATAAACTGAAGTTTATTTTCATCGGGCCACTGTACATACCTGAGCAAATTATAAATTAAAGCAGATTTTATTTTTACAATATCATAGCTCTGCCCAATCAATTGAACTGGCATTAATAAAATAAAAATCAATACAAGATTACTTTTTTTCATTAATTCAAATCAGTAATATTTATGACATTAAAGGTAGTATGTTATTTGTGCGTTTTCCATGAGGATGACTATAGTTAATGGGCACAGTGTTTAATTTATCATTTGAGTTTCTAATATCTATAGGAGCTTTGCATGCACTTTATCTTCATTTTTGTAAAACAATTGCTATTTGCATTATTGTTGATTATACCTTTACACATTATCGCTGCTGATAATGATCCATATGCTTTATCACTGAATGAATTAATGAAAGCAACGGTTAAAGGTGCCACTTTAACTGACAAAAACCTCCATGAAGTGCCAGCCCAAGTTACCGTTTATAGCCAAGAAGAAATAAGCCGGTTAGGAGTGGACTCTTTAGAGGAGTTAATGAATTTTGTGCCAGGGTTTCAATCATATCGTCAGGGTGAGTCCTCAATACATACAAGTTTTTCTTCACGTGGTAGACGAATCGGTTCAACTGGCAGAGAAGTCTTAGTTTTGTTTAATGGCTTTAGGTTAGATAATTTGTGGAGTGGGGGCTTAGGTTTATCAGCGCCTAAATTAAATTTATCATCATTTTCTAAAATAGAATTTATTCGTGGACCGGGTGCTGCAATTTATGGTTCAAATGCTTTTTTGGGGGTGATTAATATTATAAGTGATATACAAACCAGCAAAGTTGAGCTCAAGGCCGGTAGCAATAATTCAAAAGCGGTTGCTATGCAGGGGGTTAAAAATTATGGTAATTATAAATTGTCTGGATTTTTTAATTATGTAAAAGATTCAGGGCAAACCTATCAAGCATTTAACCTATTTAATCAACAGCAAGAAACCATTAGAGATCCCTATATTGGCACAGAAGTAAATTTGAAATTTGGTAATGATGATTGGTGGCTTGAGTTTTTTCATTCTAATAAACAAGCCACTAATTTTTTTATTGTAGATAGAATTAACCAAGACAAAAATAAAAGTAAGGTTGAATATTCTAATATTTATCTAGCAAAAAAACTTAATATCAACGCGAATTTTAATGCAACTTTTAAAGTCGGGTATAAAATTGGACAACAAAGAATTGGTGGCCAATCAACTCCCGCAGGTGCTTTATCGCAAATTAGCTTTCCTTCAAGTAATGAAGCGCTTTTTGCTAATGCGATAATCAAAGATGAAGAATCTTGGTTAAGACTTGATAATGATTGGCAATTTAAATTTCATAGTGCGTTACAATTTGGTTTTGAATACCGACATCAAGTTTTATTACAGGCAAATGTAAAAAGTAATTTTGATTTAGCTGATATTGCTCATGCTCAATACCCTATTAGATATTATGCTGATGAACTTGGTGCAACATCTTTGTCTGTATTAAATAGTCGAGACGTATTAGGTGTATATAGCCAATACCAAAGAGAAATTTTTGATTTAATTCAAATAACCGCAGGAATGCGCTTAGATAACTATCAAAGTATAGGGTCTCATTTTAGCCCTAAATTAGGTGCTGTTATTCCTTTAACGCAACAACATAGCTTTAAACTACTCTATGGCGAAGCTTTTAGGTCGCCCTCTTATAATGAACTTAATTCTATTAATAATGGAACTGTGGTGGGTAACCCAAACTTAAAACCTGAGGTTATATCTACATGGGATATGGCTTACTTATATCAAGATAATGATATTACAGCCAATTTAGGTTTGTTTTATAGTGAGATTGAAGACGCGATTTCTCAATTAGTAGTTGATAATACACGAATGTTTACTAATTCTAATATTGAGAAAATACAGGGCTCAGAATTAGAAATTGGTTATCAATTTGCAAAAAATAGTATGATTAAATCAGGTTTCACTCATTTTTTTGAAAAGCCGGATTCAGCCTTTCGGGAGTCTCAAAATTTAGCTTATGTTATTTTTGATTATCACCAAAATAAATGGCAATTAAATTTAAGTGGTTATTATCATAGTGAAAAATCACGTTTAATAACAAGCGGTTTAAAACAGTCAGAATTAGCTTCATACTGGCTAGCAAATGCAAAATTGAACTATCAAATTAATGAAGCATGGACAAGTTCCTTTGTTATAAAAAACCTATTTGATAAGGCGTTTGTGACACCACCACAGGGCAGTATCGCACCTGAAGCAATACCTAATCGTGGCCGCGATGTTTATTTATCCTTTTCATATGAATTTTAATTGTTACATATCAGTACAAGTTAATTGCAATTTAACTGTATTATCACCAGAAGAGAAATAAATATAATAGCCGCATCTTTTAATCTTAAATTAAAGTGGGTATAGCAAGTGATAGTTCGTGATAAACCTAATGCCTTTAAATTATTTTTTATTATTAAAGGTTCTATCATTCCATTAATTGCACCAAAAATTGCTTTTATTACTTTAATAAGCATCGCTGTTGTTATTTATCATGACTTTTATAATGATATTTTTGCTAGTTATTCATTAGCGCCTTTTACAGTACTAGGCGTTGCGCTGTCGTTATTTTTGGGTTTTAGAAACAATGCCTGTTATGAAAGGTGGTGGGAAGGGCGTAAATTATGGGGGCAATTGATTGTTGATTCTCGTAGTTTATCTCGACAAGTCATCTCTTACATAGATGATGAAGCGCCTTCAGGTAAAAAAGTTCAAAAACGATTAATATACCTCACTATTGCTTATAGTCATGCCTTAAGACATCACCTTCGAAAATCGGATCCTTGGGATGATATTGAAAAATATTTAGCGCCAAATGAGATCGAGAGTCTAAAAAAGTCATTTAATTTACCTGACGCAATTTTAAGGTCAATAGGGCAAAAAATTGGAGACTGTCGTCACAAAAACTTACTGTCAGATTTTTTAGTGCAAAGTTTAGATCAACATATTAGCTCAATGACGTTAGCGCAAGCAGGATGTGAGCGAATTGATAATACCCCTTTACCATTTGCATATAGATTATTAGTGCAACGCACAGTTTATTTATTTTGCCTTATATTGCCATTTGGTTTAGTGGGATCTCTTGGACTTATGACACCATTATTGTGTGCCATTATCACATATGCTTTTTTTGGCTTAGATGCATTGAGTACGGAATTAGAGCAACCTTTTGGTCTTTCACAAAATGATTTACCGCTCAGTGCTATGACTCGAACAATTGAGATCAGTTTATTAGAAACTTTGGGAGAGAAAAATTTGCCTCACTCATTACAAGCAAAAAATCACTTTTTAATTTAACAACACCCTATGTAGGAAATATAATGAAAAAAACATTCGATATTTTAAGATTCACCAGTTGGATTGCCATAGTGTGCTCTCTCATTGGATCATTCTTATTATTCATAGTTGGTGCAATAAAAACTTATTATGCGTTAACAACGGTACTATTAGGTCGCGTACCAAATGAAAGCTTAGCGCATTTAGATTCCGCTGATATTGCAACCGCGTATTTGATCAAATCTTTAGATACATTTTTGATTGCTTTGGTGTTATTTATATTTGCTCATGGCGTATACACATTATTTATTTCGGATAAAAGTGTCGGCAATACAAAGCCGGTTTTAAAATGGATAAAAACACCTAATATCGGTCATTTGAAGAATATTTTAGGTGAAGTCATTGTAATTATTCTATTTGTGAAATTTTTAGAGATTATATTAATTAACTTAAACAACTTATCTTGGGAAATATTAATACTGCCTTTCTCTATTTTATTATTAGCGCTGAGTTTAAAGTTCTTAGGCTTAGGTCGAGAAAATAACGATTAGACCATTTATTTTGATCACATATTTATTGAGATAGCTATTATGCCCGTATTATACGGGCATATTTATTTATAGCATAAAGAGATAAATAGATTACAAATAAATATTTTCCCTGATTATTTTAATGTTTGTTTGATTTTTGCTTCATTTGTTGTCACCGAGATTTCTGCATAAGCACCATTAAACAGTGTCAGATTAGGTGCTAAGTGGCCAATGTCGGCGTCATATATCACAGGAATATCCAAATCACTTAAGGCATTCGATAATGCTTCAAATGCGGTGATCTCTTTTGTATTTTTACCTATAACTGCGTTTCTGCCTAAAAATAAACCGTTAACTTTATTAAATACTCCTTTATATTTTAAGCTTAGCAATGCCCGCATAAATACAGTTGGCGACATTTCAGCATTTTCTAAATATAAAATAATACCTTCATCTATATAATTAAGGTGAAAAGCATCAAAATCAAAATAATCAGTGCCAATAATATGTGAAATAGTATCAAAACAGCCGCCAATGAGTCGGCCACTAAAGTGAGCATTGTCTTTTTCGCCAAGTACTTTCCATTGTGTCGGTTCAGTTAAGTTTAAAGTGACATTTGGATTTTGGGAAAAAGGCTCATTATTAATTTGATAGAATGTAGATGAATACTGTTCAATATTTTCACCTAACTTTCGTTTTAAGTGCGCTAAAGTACGAGATGTTAATGATTCAGTCTCATCTGCATGTAACTGCATTAAGTTGGTTGCATGAACTGTTGCCCAACCAAGTTTAGTTGTCAGCGTTGTTAAAACTGTACTGACATCAGAGAATCCCATGATCCACTTAGGTTTTACTGATTGTAGGTGTTCATAATCTAATAAGGGCAAAATATCCATTGCAAGTTCACCGCCCCAAGGTGGCATAATGGCATCTATACTATCATCACATAAAAAATTCATTAACTCTTGAGCGCGTAACTGTTTTGATGCACTGACATGTTTAATATCTTCTCTAAGACATTGTCCTTCAATCACCTCAAAACCTAAATCTTTAAGATTTTTTAATACAATATCTAAGCGCTGGTGGCAGTTAGCAGCAACACCAGATGAAAAAGCTGTAATTGCTATTTTACTACCACTTTTTAATGGATTGGGATACTTCACTTTATTCCTAAATCATGTGTCTATATAAAAATTCAGAACAATAAGAGTATGATAAAAACTTTTTTAAAACAACAAATGAGATTTTTTGTAAGTTAAATATGATTAAAGTGACATAATAGAAGTAGGGTATCGCATTTGTTAGTGTGTATCTGAGTTTTTCTTACATTTTAATAATGATTCTATGACTTCATTTATTACGATAGGTTTACCTACAAAATCATCCATTCCAACAGCAAAACATTTTTTCTGATCTTCAGCTAATACATTGGCTGTCATGGCGATGATACGTGGTCTACTTTCACCCCAAAATTCGATTATTTTTTCTGTTGCTTCAATTCCCCCCATTACTGGCATTTGCAAATCCATAAATACCACATCAAACTTTTGCTCATGTAATGCTTCTATTGCTTTTTCTCCATTGGATGCTAGAGAAGGTGAGTAGCCAAGCCTTTCTATTAAGTTGGTTGCAATAACTTGGTTTATTGGATTATCTTCTACGATTAATATATTTAAAGGCATTTTTTCACACATTTTATTATCAATTTCAGCATCAAATTTAGCGCGCTCTGTATGAGTATATTCAATCGCTTTTAAAGGCAGAGAAAAAAAGAAACTAGAGCCTGAACCTAAATTACTTTTAACACCTATCTCTCCTTTCATTTGATCTACAAGTTGCCTACATATAATTAAACCTAAGCCTGTACCACCATATTTTCTAGTTGTAGAGGCATCAACTTGAGAGAATGGTTTAAAGAGTTTACCCTGATCTTCCACCGAGATACCAATGCCATTATCTTTAATAGTGAACCGTATATAATAAATATCATCTTGCTTTCTATCTAAGGTGACATTTAAAGTGATATCACCATTTTCAGTAAATTTAATGGCATTGCTCATTAAGTTCATTAATATTTGGCGTATTCTTATTAAGTCTCCTAAAAAATTATCTGGGATTTTATTTTCAATATTGTATATCAGGTTTAAGCCCTTAGCCGACGATAAAGAGTCTAATAAAAATATACTATCTTCAATGCAATGTTTTAATTGAAAGGGTTGTTGCTCTATTGCTAATTTGCCTGCTTCAAGTTTAGATAAATCAAGAATGTCATTTAATATCACCATTAAGCCATCGCCACAAGAGCGTATGGTATTAACTAATTCACCCTGCTTAGCGTTTAATCCTGTTTGCTCTAGAATAGTTAACATGCCTAATACACCATTCATAGGTGTGCGTATTTCGTGGGACATATTTGCTAAAAAGTCGCCTTTAGCTTGTGTCGCTTGCTCCATTTTACTAATAGAGTATTTTAAGTTTTTGGTCATAGCATTGAATGAAGTCGCGAGCGTACCAAACTCATCATTAGATGAATTATCTATGTTCTGTTCGTAATCCCCTTTAGTGACTTTATTGGTTGCATTAACAAGTTTTGATAGCTTTTTAACGATACTATTTGAAACGATAAAAGATACAACTAAGGCGATTAAAATTGCAAATAAAGAACCCAGTAAGATCATAATGATTGTTTTATCTGCTGCCTTTTGAGCTTGCACCTCTCTAATCGTCATAAGGTTCATTTCTACATCTACAAACTGTTTTAATAACGCTCTAATTTCATCAATAATATCTTTACCGGTTTCACGCTCAATTAATGCCGTTACATCAGACATAGATGAACCCGTTTGATTAATATTTTTCCTGATTAAAATATCAGGTGCTGCGACTTCAATTTCCCACTTTAGAGCTGTGATCCTTAAGGTTTCAATCTGAGCTAATATGCTGTTTTTATTAAAGCTAGCATCAACAAGATCATATAATGTGTCGAAGTGTTGTAAAAAAGCTTCTTTTGAATCATCAAATTTATGCAAAAATACTTGATTGCCTGTTACCAAAAATTGTTTTAACCCTGCATCTTGTGCTTGAATATCCCTTTCTAATAAGGTTAGAAAATAGAGCAGATTATCGTTTTTTGAATGAGTGAAAATAGATTTTAATTTTGATAGGTTAAGCTGTATCTTTGATAAGTGGCTTTGTTTTAAATCTTGCATCAATAAGGCATTTACTTTTGAAAAACTAACCTCTTGATTGTCTAATTTATGTCTTAATTTGATTGCTGGCAGAGCAGATTGATTTAACCACAGTAGGTTCTGTTTTTTTATTTCATCAATTTTTTCTAAAGCGCCAGGTTTATTATATGAGTCTGAAATAATATTTTTTAATAGAGGAAAGTTTGCCCTGAGTGCTTTTTGACCTTGGAAGTATGGAGCCAAAAATTCATCTTCACCTGTTATTAAATACCCCCTTACAGCACGTTCTTGGTTTACAATCGCTTTAGCAATAGTGAGTAAATGATTTGAAGCTTTGATATTTGACTCTTTGAATTGATTATTCAGAGATGAAATTAACTCATTAATATCATGGTAAATGTTTTTATTTTTTGAGCGAATTAAAGTCTTTTGTATATAGTGAAGGTCGTTAACTTCATTTTTATTGATTATTCGCCTTACTTCAATTTCTGGTAGCGCAGACTTTTCTTGCCATTCAATTTGCTTAAGTCTTAGTAAGTTAATATCTGATTTTAGCTGTTCAAAAGAGGCATAATCATTGGTATTGGTATTTTTTATTTCTAAATAGACAATTAAATCAATGATATTTTGGTTGAATTGTAACTTACCTTGGTGAAATGGTGCTAAATATTCCTCATCACCTGTGATCAAAAAACCTCTGACCCCCGTTTCTTGATCTACAATAGATTTTGCCAATTTTAGTATATAGTTTTCAGCATTAATATCGTCTATTTTTAAAAAATAGAGGCTTAAATCATCAAGAATTAACCTAATTTTATCAAGTAGTTCTTTGCCTTCATTTTCATTTAAAGTTCTTTCTAGAAACTCTAATGTTGATAGGCCTGATTTGTTAATTTCTTTACGAGCATTGATTTCTGGTACCGCTGATTCATTGATCCAACTAGTTGAAAGAATCTGTATTTCTTCAATAAGCGAATTTGCATCACTTTTATTAAAACTATTGTTCACTAAGTTTTTCAATTCTAAAGTCAGTGATGGTAGATTAGATTTTGCTTCTTTAAATGCCAGTAATAAATTATTGTTACCTGTAATTAAATAGCGACTTTGAGTCGACGCTTGTACTGCGATATTTTTATCTATCAATGCTAATAAATTTTTTGATTTTGGGCTTTGAGACCTAATAAAGGCATTTTTCAAATAGTCTAATTCAGTTCTAATTTTGTCTAAAATTATTTTACCTTGAGAGTAAATAAATATATTTTTATAATCCTGATCTTGCAGGGTTTTAGAGGAGGTTTTGCTACGGCTATGCATTTCAGGTTCTACAATGTTTGAATGCCACTGACTTAACAGCTTATCTATAAGTGAAATACGATTTAAAATAATATTCTTGTCAAAATTATTATCAACTATTTGGCGAAGCTGAGATATATGCACATTAAAATTAGTTATTCCTAAATGATAGGGAACTAAAAAGCTTTCATCTCCAGTAATTAAATATCCTCTTTGCCCACTTTCTTGATTTAATAAACTTTTGGTGATCTCTAAAACAAAATTTGTACCGTATGGATTGTTTGACTCATTAAATAGTGTTTCTAGTTTATTGAGAGATAGTGTTACTTTATCTAATATATTTTTTCCGTGCTTTTCCCTGAGAACCTTTTGCATAAAATCTAAACTAATGCTATTTCCTTTTACATTACGTCTTTTTGCTATTTCGGGAGCTGCAGCCTCCATTTGCCATTTTTTCTCTAATTTTTTTACCCTTTCAAGTAATGCAACTTGAGGCGGGTTATCTTGTACTAATGTTTTTAATTTTTTTATTTCATCAAACCAAATCACTTCTGACTTGTAAAAAGGTTCTAAAAAAGACTCTTTACCTGTGATTAAAAAACCTCTTTCACCGGTTTCCATATCTATCATAAGTTTTTCAAGGCCTTTTGCATCGGCAATGACTTTATGTGTATGTTTTACCCATTTAGATGTTTCTAATAAATTATCTATGCTGAAGTAAACTGTGATTGAAATAATGGTAAATAGAGCAAGGGGAATACTGAAACCGAGTAAGATTTTAGAGCGAGTATTGAATTTAGATATGAACTCTAAAGGTGGGGCTATTATTGATTGTATCGTTAACAATAACCTATTATTCATAAATTAATCCGCGGTATTGGTTAATTCTGTAAAAATACAGATATATTAAACAATAATTTTTTAATGAGTGAACTATGAATATAGTAAATGTAGGCAAGTTTGCGAATGAGATAATATATTTAGAAAATAAAAACCAGCAACTAGGCTGGTTTTTGATTAAGCGGATATAAGTTTCTTATTTTTAGCTTCAATTTTTGCTAACCATAATAATGGCGCAATAATAAAAATGGTGCCAATTACCATGGCTAAATCAGGTATTTCATCAAACCAAATGATACCAACTGCTACGGCGCACAATAGTCCGCTATATTCAGCGCTAGCTATTTTACTTGCATCACTAGAACGATAAGCCACTATGCAAATACCCGCATAAATTAAAATAAAACTACTAGAGCCTGCTGCTGTGATCATAGGTGTAAAATCCCAAGGCTTTGCTTCATATAAAGCTAAAGCAAATGCGATAGGAATTCCGACTATGTTTGTCATAAATAATGTTTGAAACACATTTTGTTGCTTTGGTAACTTTCGTATTAATAGGTTATTCACCGCCATAGTGAATGCGACGACCAAAGCAGCAATCGCAGCCCAATCTATGTGTGTAGGACGAATAACAATTAATACGCCTATAAAACCAAAAATAGCGACAGCAACAGCGTGTTTAGATAATTTTTCATTAAATAACATCATGGCTAATGGCAACATTAATAAAGGTGCAGCATAAAAAATAGCATTAACTGTTGCCAGTGGCATTGAGCTAATTGCTATCACCATAAATACAGCGCCAATTAACCAGATATGACCTCGGATCATATGCCATTTCAAGCCTTGTTTAAAAGAAGTTTTTTTACCAATAAAACATAAAGGCAATAATATTAAGGCAGCTGTAATTTGTCGAAATAATACAAATTGATAAATCGCAATATCATCAGAAAGTGTTTTGATCAAAGCATCAGAAAATACGGCAATTAAGTTGCCTATCACAAGTAAAATCATCGCTAAACCAACGGTCATATTTTGCATCAAATTTCTCCTATAAAATTGTACTGCAATTTGAATACGAGAAGTTTATTGCAAACCTATGCATTATGTATAATGATTAAAATACTTTTAGTATTAGTTAAACTAATAATGAGTTTTTTGAAAATGAAGTTACCTCCGTTACGTGCACTACAATGTTTTGAAGCCGTTGCTAGGCTTAATAGTTTTTCTCAAGCTGCTGATCAACTTAACGTCACGCAAAGTGCGGTTAGCCATCAAGTAAAGCTTTTAGAAGAGTACTTAGGTGAAGCCATGTTTAGTCGCCATGGTCGTTCGTTTGCTTTAACAGAAGTGGGGGAACGGTATTTTGAAGAAGTAACACATTCATTAAGTAATTTATCCAATGCCAGCCAACTTATAAGAGAAGGACAAACCGGGAAGATCCGTTTAGCACTTTATAGCTCTGTTGCAGTTAAGTGGCTTATTCCTCGCTTAGATGATTTAAAACAGAAATATCCAGAAATCGAATTATCGCTCAATATGATGGCTGATGAACCTAAATGTAGCGATCAAGTAGCTGATTGTTTTATTACGGTAGATCCACCAAAAACCAATTTTGTAGTTGAATTTTTATACGCTGAACGGCTTTATCCTGTATGTGGTCACAAACTTTGGCAACAAATAAAAGATAAACCTTTACCTGAAGCTTTATGGACTCAACCACTGCTATCGGTACAAAACTTATTTCCAGGAGAGCAATTGGCTGAAGATTGGCGACGCTGGGCTGCACAGGGTGGTTTTGAAATGCCAAATGATACAAAAATAAATCACTTTAGCCATATGCTATTGGCGGCAGAGGCTGCACGTTATGATCAAGGTATTACTTTAATGAATCATTATTTAATGTCAGATCAAGACAGGCAACATAACTTTGTTCGTATCCCTATGCATGAGGTATTAACCGGCGATAACTTCTATTTTGTTTATAAAAAATCAAGAGCGAAACAAATGGATATCGTAAAACTAGGGCGTTGGTTAAAACAGCAGTGTTTTGAATAGAATAATAAATCGAAGTATTAATTTGGAAATTTCAATGTTAATACCAAGATTAATTTAGTCAAATTTATTGTTAATACTTTGGTAAAGAAGAGATTGCTGCTTATACTTTAAACAGGTTTTATCGGGTGGAATCTAATGGTGTTATTTAAACTTCATTCAGTATCTTTGCGTAGTAAAGTCTTTATTCCCACACTTATAGTCCTTGTATTGATTTCATTTGTATATATTTATGTTTTTGCAACTCTATTTGTTAATTTGAAAAATGACGCATTTGATGATCATAAAATTTTAATTAAGTTAGATCATCAAATTACTTATATAGGGTTGCATAGTTCCGACGCTAATATAAAAAAGTTAGATAAACTGGCAAATTTGGCTAACGCGTATTTTGAGCGTGTTATAGATACAGATGGCCTAGATGAGAAAGAAGAATACGATGTAGCGAAGAATATTCTGGATTATGTGGATCTGTATATTGAAAAGTTTAAAGCGATTAACACAAGTAAAATACATGATAATGCTTTGGCTCATGATGAAATAGTTGAACTTGAAGTTCAAATATTAGAAGAGGTCGAAAAAGCATTAGAAATAGTTCAAGCAGAAGCTGATGAAGACCTTAAAACCTTGCTTTATTATGAAGTATTTAGCTCTTTTGTATTTTTTTCACTAATTATGGTTTTAGTAATGAAGGGCATTAATAGAATAATAGATCCTTTAATTGAGTTAAGACAAAAAATAGAGGCATTTAGTGGGGATACAAAAATATCATATGATAAAAAACCTCATGGCGATGAAATTCAATCTTTACTTTACTCATTTACTTTGATGCGTGATGAAATTAATAATAAACAACAACAGTTAGAGCTTGCGTTAGAAGAAGCTAGAGAGGCTAATGCGACAAAAAGTGAGTTTTTAGCAAATATATCACATGAGTTAAGAACGCCTATGGTAGGGATATTAGGGTTTGCAGAACTAGGTATTACCAAGATAGAAAAAGCTGAAAAAGACAAATTATTAAAATATTTTGATCGAATTCATAGTAGTGGCTCTAGATTATTATTATTGCTAAATAACTTATTAGATTTATCTAAGTTAGAGGCTAATCAAATGCAGTTTGATTTTTCTCAACAGTCTATTTTGGAACCTTTAG
>Ga0209395_1005570_pt1 | contig 14132 bp, 10 predicted proteins | sample GOMGulsemesocosm_3_FD_184635 | JGI IMG/M metagenome (GOLD analysis project Ga0209395, IMG submission 184635) | Methane-oxidizing microbial communities from mesocosms in the Gulf of Mexico - GOM9D Gulf of Mexico (SPAdes) (version 2) | ecosystem: Environmental > Aquatic > Marine > Cold seeps... | reverse complement strand
AAGGCATATTCCCAAGCATTACTCACCCGTCCGCCGCTCGTCAGCAGATAGCAAGCTATCTCTGTTACCGCTCGACTTGCATGTGTTAAGCCTGCCGCCAGCGTTCAATCTGAGCCATGATCAAACTCTTCAATTAAAAATCGTTTGTGATGTACCGCTTACCGAAGTAAACAAGTAACATCTGCTCAATGAATTCTGTCGTTTCTTTTAAAAGTAATGCGCGAATACTTTCGTTAGAAAATAAGCCCGCCTACAAGTAAAAGAAGCATTACATAGTCGCTACCTACCTCGCTAAAGATAAGTAACTATATTTATTTGCATGAACATCATTCATTAAGTGTTTTTTGTCAGACTAGCTGACTATGTAAAACAACATTAATGTGAATGCTCACACAAATTGCATGATAACTAATTGTTAAAGAATCTAACCTTGAAGAAGGTTAGGAGCAAATAATCTCATTCGTTATTTGCTTGACTTCGTTGCTGTAGCCCCGAAGCAGGATGCGTATCATACGCTTCCGAGTTTTGATGTCAACGTTTTTCTTAAAAAGAAAGTAAAGTATTTTAAAACACTTTAAAACGCTACATTAAGTTAACTATTTAACCTTAAAAGGTAAGAGATAACTTATCAAAACAGCTCTTTCGTTGTTCATTTATTGTGAACCCCTTGGAACTGGATGCGCATTATAGAGATCTTATTACTTAGCACAAGGGTTATTTTCACTTTTATCCTAATGCTTGTTCGTTCGCTCAAATAACAAACAATAAAGCCCGTTTATTCACACTTTCTTAGTGAGTAAACGAGCTTTATAAGATTTAACTGATCAGGTGCGCTTAGTTACATGCAAAGACCACCATCGATTTCAACCACTCGACCAGTAAAGAATTCATTTTCAAAAATGTATTTTGCCGTATGGGCTATTTCTTCAGCTTCACCTAAACGGCCAACAGGTTTCATTTTCTCTAATCTATCACGCATCTCGGGTTTCATTGCATCAGTCATTGCTGTACTAATAACACCTGGTGCAATTGCACCAACACGAATTCCATGACGGCCTAATTCTCTTGCCCATGTAGTTGTCATCGCAACCACACCTGCTTTAGCAGCGGCATAGTTTGTTTGTCCCATATTACCGCCACGGGCAATAGAAGACATATTAATAATCACCCCTTCTCTTTTACCTTCTATCATATGAACAGCTGCTTCACGTCCACATAGAAATACACCAGTTAAGTTCACATCAATTACCGACTGGAAGTTTTCTAACGACATTTTTTTACTTACAACACCGTCTTTAGCTTTAACAAACATGCCATCACGCAAAATACCGGCATTATTAACCAAACCATCAATGCCATCGAAGTCTTTGTTAATTTGCTGGAAGGTTTCCTCTACTTCAGCTTCTTTACTGACATTGGCTAAGTAATAGTTAACTTGAATATTATCATTACCCGCTGCAGTAACTTGCTTAGCACTTTCTTGTAGTTGCTGTTCATTTAAGTCAATAAGGGCGATATTGGCGCCATCTTTTGCAAAACTTAGTGCCATAGTTAAGCCTAAACCTTGACCGCCACCAGTGATTACAATTGTTTTATCTTGTAGTTTCATTTTTATCTACTTACTGTTTATCAAGTTTATTAAAAATCACCGGGCATGATTTAATAACTCCCGGTGAATATCATCGAGTTAAAGTGTCTGCTTATTATTGACCTAAATGAGCCAATGGATGAACTTCTTTCGACCACTTTGATTTAAAGAACCAAGCCACTGCTTTTTCATCAATCGCATCAACTGACGCATATTGCCACTTAGGGCTATTATCTTTGTCGATAAGCAATGCTCTAACACCTTCCCTAAATTCACCAAAGTGACCGCACTTAACCGCTAAATTTAACTCCATGCGAAAACATTCTGCCAACGACATACCTTGCCCATGCTCTAACTGCAAATATGCCAATTGAGCACTTAGTGAACTACCATTTTTCAATGATTTTTGTGCTCGGCTAAGCCATTTATCGTCACATTCAAGATTTAAAATAGCACTTACAATTTCCAGTAAGGTTTGCTTTTCAGTTAGCTCACTTATCAATTGCTGATGATCTCGTAATGGTGAAACAGGTAACTTACTCGCTGAGCTCTGATCAAACTCTTGTAATAACTGAGAAACTTTATCGTGATTTAGTGGAACAGTCTCGCCCCAGTTAATCATCTTAAGTTGGTTTATAAAGCTTTCTTTATGCTCTTGTTCAACAAAAAAGTCGGCAAGGTGGCAATACTTAGCATCAGCGGCATTTATTGAGGCACCTGTTAGCGCTAAAAATAAACCACAACCATTAGGCATTTTGTTTAAGAAATAACTTCCACCAACATCAGGAAATAAGCCAATGCTTATTTCAGGCATTGCGATGCGAGAACTCTCTGTCACAACTCTATGACTTGCGCCAACAAGCATGCCTAAACCGCCGCCCATAACTATACCACTGCCCCAAACAATAAACGGCTTGTTGAAGGTATGAATTAAGTAATCTAATTGATACTCTTGAGTAAAGTAATCTTCAATTTCTGGAGAGAATTCACTCTCGCTTTCACCTTTACTTTCAAGTATCGAGTTTAAATTAGTACTTCCATCCGTACTTTTCATGGCGTTATATAGGTGTACGATGTCACCACCGGCACAAAATGCTTTTTCACCTTCACCTTGTAGCAACACCGCTGAAATATCTTGCTGAGATTGCCATGTCATTAGCTGTGGATGCAGTAAGCTGATCATCTCACCACTTAGTGCATTTAGTGATCTAGGCGAATTTAGAGTGATTACCCCAAGCTTTTTACCATTGTCACATTCAACTTCATTAAAAAGAACTACATCACTCATAATTTTTCCTGCTATTATTTTTTGATATCGCTTGCTGCTATTGCTTTCTGCTAAATATGGCGTTTGTTTATCAATACAAAAATTATTTATTCAACCAAACAGGTTTACGCTTTTCGAGGAAAGCTTGTACACCTTCTTTTTGATCAACAGAATCAAATAAATCAACAAATGCCTGACGCTCTTGTATCAATACCTTATTAATGGGCATGATTCTATTTTTTTGAATTAAACGCTTACAAGCCGTTACCGCTACTGGACTTTGTTTCGCAACTTTTGCCGCTAAAGCGATTGCTGAAGACTTGCCCTCACCTTGTGCAACAACCTCTTCAACTAAACCAACTTTTAACGCTTTATCCGCATCAAGGCGTTCTCCACATAAAATCATGCGCTTAGCCCAGCCTTCACCGACAAGTAGTGCAAGGTTTTGTGTACCACCAGCACAAGGTAATAAACCTACACTTGCTTCAGGTAATGCCATGACCGCATGATGTTCACTAATGCGAATATCACAAGCTAAAGCAACCTCTAAGCCACCGCCCATGGCATAACCATTGATAGCTGCAATGGAAACACCACCAAAATTAGCCAAAGTTTCAAATGCCTGACCAAAGATATCACTCATATCGACAGCAACTTGTTTATCGCCATCGGCAAAAACATTGAGATCAGCGCCAGCAGAGAAGAATTTAGCTCCATCACCTGTTAACACAAGCGCATAAATATTTTTGTCTTCATTTAGCGCCAGCACTAAATCACGCAAATCAGCTAAGCTTTGTGCTGTCCAGGTGTGTGCTGGTGGGTTATTAAAGGTAACAACTGCTGTGTTAGCAATAACTTCTACTTGTAAAAATTGTGATGAATAATCAGACATTTTATATCTCTCTTTTATTTTTTATGCTTTGCAAAACGCGTTACTTGGGGCTTGAAAAATCGTGATTAAATTCACTCCTACAGTAATTGCCCTGCACCTTCGGTCAATAATCGGCGAGCGATAATAACGCGCATGATCTCGTTAGTTCCTTCAAGGATTTGATGAACACGTACATCTCTAAAATGACGCTCTAACGGGTATTCTTTGATATAACCATAACCACCATGAATTTGCAGTGCAGCGTCACAGACTTGGAAACCTATATCGGTTGCAAAACGTTTAGCCATGGCACAATAAGCCGTTTTTTCTGAGTCATTTTGATCTAGTTTATAAGCTGCCAAGCGCACTAACTGTCTTGCTGCAACAAGCTCTGTCGCCATATCCGCTAATTTAAACTGTAAACCTTGAAAAGCAGCAATAGGTTTACCAAACTGTTCACGTTCTTGCATATAAGCCATCGCAGTATTTAATGCTTGCTGTGCGGTACCAATTGAACAAGTAGCAATATTAATACGACCACCATCAAGTCCCTTCATCGCTAATGAAAAACCTTCACCTTCGCTGGCAAGTAAATTTTCTTTAGGTATTTTAACGTCAACAAAAGTAATTAGCTTGGTAGGTTGTGCATTCCAGCCCATCTTCTCTTCCGCTTTACCATAGATAACACCTTCAGCATCAGCTGGAATAACGACAGCAGAAATACCTTTAGCGCCGGCTTCTCCGGTGCGAACCATAACTACTAACACATCAGTTTCACCAGCCCCAGAGATAAACATCTTAGAGCCATTAATAATATAATGATCTCCATCAGACTTTGCTGATGTACGCAATGATGCAGCATCAGAGCCTGAGCCTGGCTCAGTTAAACAATAAGAAGCAAGCTTCTCACCTGTTACTAACTCCGGACACCAAGCATCTTTTATTGTTTGTGTACCCCAAGTAGCAATCATCCATGTCGCCATATTATGAATAGTCATCATGGCCGTTGTGGTGGTACAACCCATAGAGAGTTGTTCAAAAATTATTGAGGAATCTAATCGACTTAACCCTAAACCACCGGCATCTTCAGGGGCATATAAACCACAGAAACCTAACTCCCCTGCTTTAGTAATCACATCTTTTGGAAAAGTATGCTCTAAGTCCCACTTAGCAGCATTGGGCAATAATTCACTGTCACTAAATTGCTTAGCGGTATCAGCAAACATTTGTTGGTCTTCGGTTAAATCAAAATTCATCAGTAATTCCTATATTTAGAAAAATATATCTATATGTTTGGTACGTAGTTATTCAGCTTTAAGCTGTATGGCTCTAGTTAAAGGAATAAACACGGAGTTGACGTTAGTCATTACTCCGTACATCCTGTACTCCACCTTTCAGGACCCCCTTTAGGTGTTCAAATTATTTCCAGAGTTACTTCACTAGTTAATTGTGAGTACTTATGACGAATAAATTGAGCCATCCAGCAACAAGGTGAACAACTACATCATTTCTAATGCGATTGCTGTCGCTTCACCGCCACCAATGCAAAGCGAAGCAACACCTTTTGAAAGGCCTTTATTTTTGAGAGCATGTATCAATGTCACCATAATACGTGCGCCACTTGCGCCTAATGGATGACCTAATGCACAAGCACCACCATGAATATTCACTTTATTGATATCTAGTGACATATTTTTAACCGCCAACATAGTAACCATGGCAAATGCTTCGTTGATTTCAAAAAGATCTACATCAGATGTTTTCCAATTAGCTTTATCAAGTACTTTTGTCATTGCGCCAACTGGTGCAACGGTAAACTCAGCAGGTGCTTGAGCGTGTGTTGCATGAGCTGCTACTTTACAAAGTGGCGTTAAACCACGCTTTTGTGCCTCTGATAATTTCATCATAACAAGTGCTGCAGCGCCGTCTGAAATCGAACTTGAATTAGCTGCAGTAATAGTGCCGTCTTTTGCAAAGGCTGCACGCAATGAAGGAATTTTATCAGGACGAGCATTACCAGGTTGTTCATCAGTATCAATAAGTATTTCTTTACGACGATTAATTACAGTAACTGGCGTGATCTCATTTTTAAATGCACCTGAATCAATCGCTTGATTGGCACGAGATAATGAACGGATAGCAAACTCATCCATCGCTTCACGGGTAAAGTCAGCTTCATCGGCCGTTTCTTGAGCAAAACAGCCCATAGAAATACCATCGTAGGCATTTTCTAAACCATCTAGCATCATATGGTCAATTACTTCGCCATGGCCCATACGTAAACCTGTTCTTACTTTAGGAAGAATATAAGGAGCATTACTCATGCTCTCCATTCCGCCAGCAATAGCAACTTCAATAGAGCCAGCTAATAAAGCATCATGGGCTTGCATAGCTGCTTTCATACCTGAGCCACAGACTTTATTAATGGTGGTACATACGGTAGATAAAGCTAGATCTGCAGCAATTGCCGCTTGTCTTGCTGGTGCTTGTTTTAAGCCTGCGGGTAAAACACAGCCCATAATCACTTCGTCGACTTGATCATCGCCTAAATCAGCTTGTGTTACAGCGGCTTTAATTGCACTAGCACCTAATTCAGGTGCAGTTACTGGTGACAAACAGCCACCGAAACCGCCCATAGGCGTTCTTACAGCGGAAACAATAACAATAGGATCTAATGATGACATGGAGCTCTCCAGCTTTTTATAGGCTTCTTACAAAGCTTGTAATAATTAATAGTAAATTTTGTATAAGTTTTACGCTTGCATATACCCAAGCGACTTCAAGATGTTCGTTTCAGGGCGTCTGAGCGATTCATGTTCAAGACGCGTAGTTAATTAATGGTTGTTCCCTTAATGAACTACGCAACGATTAACTTGGTTTGCCCAGACGCCCCATAATGGCTGGTTTAGAAACGTTTAATGCCACGTTATTCATTTCGACAATAGAATAACTATTCTCTTCAATCAATGCCTTGCCTAAAGACGTTTCTAACTCCAGCTGAATCCTGCATCTAAAGTGGCTTGGCTATAAAGCCTAACTTAATAGCAGGTTTACGCCAACGTAAACTTAACGACTAAGTCCATTGATAACAAAGCAAACTGTAAGCTCTTTCTTACAGAGAAAATAAATTGTTTTTAATCAAGCAGGACAAAAGCGACCTTTACGTTAACGTAAACTTCATATAAGATAAATCAATAAATAGTTTTAATCAAGATGGATGCCTAAGTAAACATGACTTCAAGTATTAGCCAAAGCAAATATTCTATTAGTGACTTATCAAAAGAGTTTGATATCACCACGCGCAGCATACGTTTTTATGAAGACCAAGGGCTAATCACTCCTGCACGTAAAGGACAAACACGAATTTACAACCAAAGAGATAAAGTGCGCTTAAAGTTGATTCTTCGTGGTAAACGACTAGGATTTTCTTTAGCAGAAACAGGAAGATTATTTGAGCTTTATGACGTTGATAAAACCAGTGCTACACAACTAAGTAGCATGATGACGCTAATCACACAGAAAAAAGATGATTTAAAGCAGCAACTTGAAGATATCAACGCTGTGTTAATTGAACTTAATGACTTAGAGGATAATTGTAAAAACATCCTTGGTACGCTTGAGAACAATTAACCTCGAAAGCATACTAAATTATAAAAACTATAAGTAAACAATTTATCTAACTACGAAGTAAACAAACTAATTCAATCGTTACTTAACCTCACTAAACAGGTTTGAGTTAAACAAAAAGGAAATATCATGATTTCACAATACAGTTCACTTAACTTTAACCTAGGCGAAACCGTCGACATGATTCGCGATCAAGTGAATGCTTTTTCTCGTGACGAAATAGCGCCACGCGCTGAACAAATTGATATTGATAATGAATTTCCAAAAGATTTATGGCGCAAGTTTGGTGATATGGGCCTATTAGGCATGACGGTTGAAGAGCAATATGGTGGCTCAGGTTTAGGGTATTTAGAGCATATTGTTGCTATGCAAGAAATTAGCAGAGCCTCAGCATCTGTAGGTTTGAGTTATGGCGCTATGTCAAACTTATGTCTAAACCAATTACGCAAAAATGGCTCTCATGAGCAAAAACTTAAATATTTACCAAAGCTTTGTACCGGTGAACATGTTGGTGCGCTTGCGATGAGCGAGCCAAATGCGGGTTCTGATGTGGTTAGCATGAAACTTCGCGCCGACAAAAAAGGTGATAAGTACATTCTTAATGGCAATAAAATGTGGATAACAAACGGTCCAGATGCCGATGTTTTTGTCATTTATGCCAAAACAGATACCAGTGCTGGCTCAAAAGGTATAACCGCATTTATTGTTGAACGTGATTACCCAGGTTTTTCTCGTCACCAAAAATTAGATAAATTAGGTATGCGTGGCTCAAACACTTGTGAATTAGTTTTCCAGGATTGTGAAGTACCTGCAGAAAACATCTTGGGAACAGAGGGTAAAGGCGTTCGTGTATTAATGTCAGGTTTAGATTATGAACGTGTTGTTTTATCTGGCGGCTCTTTAGGCATCATGGATGCTTGTATGGACCTAGTTGTGCCTTATATTCATGACAGAAAACAGTTTGGTCAATCAATTGGTGAGTTCCAATTAGTGCAAGGTAAAGTTGCTGATATGTATACCCAAATGAATGCAGCTAAATCATACGCCTATATGGTTGCTCAAGCTTGTGACCGTGGTGAAACCACCCGTAAAGACTCAGCAGCGGTAATATTATACGCAGCTGAGTTAGCAACCAAAATGGCACTTGATACTATCCAGTTACTTGGCGGTAATGGTTATATCAATGAATTCCCTGCGGGTCGTTTATTGCGTGATGCCAAATTATATGAGATTGGCGCCGGCACATCCGAAATCCGCCGTATGTTAATTGGGCGTGAATTATTCAACGAATCTAAGTAGTAATTTATCTTGTCGCTATATGGGCACAATTAATTTGTCAAAAGTACTCATTGACTGGCGTCAACTCCGTGCTTTTTCCTTTTAATTGCACCCTATAGCTTAAAGCTGAATCACTACTAAAATAATTAAATTTATTTAGTTAAATGAAAAATGATTCATTTATTTGATCACCAGTAATTGTTTAGTTTGCAGCAAGTGAGTGCTAATACAAGGCAAAAAAGCGGAGTTGACGTTAGTCAATGAGCATTTTTCAACGCCGTATTAGTAGTCAATTGCAATAAAGTAAACAGTTACTAACTAATTATTAAGGCTCTCCAGTGGCAAAACTAACATCAAAGATAAATACCCGCAGCCAAGACTTTTTAGACAATACTGCCCATATGCATATGCAAATTGACGATTTGCGTGACAAGCTTAGTGAAGTAAAACTGGGTGGCGGTGAACGAAGTCGTCAACGTCATTTAGACCGCGGTAAATTATTACCTCGCGATCGCGTTAATGCATTACTCGATACAGGCTCAGCATTTCTAGAGTTATCACAGCTAGCTGGTTATAAAGTTTACGATGATGTAGTTCCTTGTGCTGGCATTATTACCGGTATCGGTCGAGTGTCTGGTCAAGAGTGTGTCATTGTTGCTAATGATGCCACAGTCAAAGGCGGGACTTATTACCCACTTACGGTAAAGAAGCATCTTAGAGCACAGGCCATAGCCCAAGAAAACAACTTACCTTGTATTTATTTAGTTGATTCTGGTGGTGCCAACTTACCTAACCAAGACGATGTTTTTCCTGATAAAGAACATTTCGGTCGTATATTTTTTAACCAAGCCAATATGTCAGCGAATAATATCCCACAAATTGCTGTTGTTATGGGCTCTTGTACTGCAGGTGGTGCATATGTTCCCGCCATGGCAGATGAATCTATTATCGTAAAAGAGCAAGGCACTATCTTTTTAGCGGGACCACCTTTGGTTAAAGCGGCAACAGGTGAAGTAGTTAGCGCTGAAGACTTAGGTGGCGCTGATGTTCATTGTCGTACTTCTGGTGTAACTGATCATTATGCTCAAAATGATCATCACGCTTTAGATATTGCTCGTGCGGCAGTTAAAAACTTAAACAGAGTAAAACCTGTAAACCTTAATGTGCACTCATTAAATAAAGTGGCAGAGCCTGCTTATCAAGCAGATGATATTTATGGCATTATTCCTAAAGATACCCGCCAACCTTACGATGTGCGTGAAGTTATCGCCCGTATTGTTGATGGTAGTAACTTTGATGAGTTTAAAGCGCTTTACGGAAATACCTTAGTCTGTGGCTTTGCCAATATATATGGTTACCCTGTTGGCATCGTTGCCAATAATGGCGTGTTATTTGGTGAGTCGGCTGAAAAAGGTGCTCACTTTATTCAACTCTGTGCTCAGCGTAAAATTCCCCTGGTATTTTTGCAAAACATTACTGGCTTTATGGTGGGTAAACAGTATGAGTCAGGGGGCATAGCAAAACATGGCGCTAAAATGGTAACGGCTGTAGCAACAGCACAAGTTCCAAAATTCACTATTTTAATAGGTGGTAGTTTTGGTGCAGGTAACTATGGTATGTGTGGTCGCGCTTATGATCCTCGTTTCTTATTTATGTGGCCAAACGCAAGAATTTCAGTAATGGGCGGTGAACAAGCCGCTGGCGTTATGGCACAAGTTACTCGTGACAAAAAAGAAAAGCTTGGTGAAAGCTGGACTGAAGAAGAAGAGCAAGCCTTTAAGCAACCTATTGTTGATGATTATGAACACCAAGGTCACCCTTATTATGCATCCGCACGTTTATGGGACGATGGCATAATTGATCCAGCTGACACTCGTCAGGTTTTAGGCTTAGCAATTTCAGCCTCATTAAATAAACCAATTGAAGATACTAAATTTGGTGTTTTTAGAATGTAACGAGTGGAAACTCATTACTTTTCATAAAGGAAAAAATATGTCTATCAACACACAAACTTCAGATAAGGTACTTTATAGCGTAAGTGATAATGGCGTTGCTACCGTCACCTTAAATAATGGTGAAAAACATAACGCCTTTGATGACGTTATCATCAAAACCTTAACCGATACCTTCAATGATATTGCTAAGCGAGACGATATCAAAGTGATGGTGCTTGCCGCTAATGGTAAAAGCTTCAGTGCCGGTGCTGACTTAGGTTGGATGAAGCGTATGGCTAGTTATTCATATGAAGATAACCTCAAGGACGCCAATAAATTAGCGCAAATGTTAAAAGCGCTAAACTTTTTACCACAAGCAACCATTGCAAAAGTTCAGGGTGCAGCTTTTGGTGGCGCCGTTGGACTTGCTAGTTGCTGCGACATTGTTCTTGCAAGTAATAAAGCAAGTTTTTGTTTGAGCGAAGTTAAGCTAGGACTAATTCCTGCAACTATCAGCCCCTATGTTGTTGATGCCATAGGATTGAAGGCATCTCGACGTTATTTTCAAACCGCTGAACGTTTTTTTGCTGATAAAGCCATGCTATTGGGTTTAGTTGATGAAGTCGTTGAAAGCGAGGCGTTAACGCCTGCTGTAGATAAGATGATAACTACCTTACTTAGCAACAGTCCACAAGCAATGAGACAAGCCAAACAGCTTGCCTTTGATGTGGCATATGAAGATATTGATGAAGTACTACTAAACGATACTAGTGATCGTATTGCCAGTATTCGAGTATCAAACGAAGGTCAAGAAGGCCTAAGTTCTTTTTTTGAGAAGCGTAGCCCTGCATGGCAACAAAGTGCCACTACAGACAATCACCTAGCTAGCCCCACAGCTAGCAGCCCAAGTAATGACAGCGAAGGATAAACAAATGTTTAGTAAAATATTAATTGCTAACCGTGGTGAAATTGCTTGCCGCATAATAAAAACAGCCAAAAAAATGGGCATATTAACCGTCGCCGTTTATTCTGATGCTGACAAAGACTCATTACATGTTCATATGGCAGATGAAGCCGTTTATCTTGGTGGATCCCCTTCACGTGAAAGTTACTTAGTTGCCGATAAGGTAATTGCAGCCGCTAAACGCACAGGCGCACAAGCCATTCACCCTGGTTATGGTTTCCTTTCTGAAAATGCTGACTTTTGTCGTTCATGTGCTAATGAAGGTATTACATTTATTGGCCCGCCAGTTGAAGCTATTGAAGCAATGGGTTCAAAATCTGCAGCAAAAAACATCATGGAAGAAGCTAATGTGCCATTAGTGCCTGGCTACCATGGTGATGATCAAAATGAACAAACGTTAAAACAAGCCGCTGATAGCATGGGTTATCCAGTGCTATTAAAAGCCACAGCAGGTGGCGGTGGCAAAGGTATGCGCCAAGTTTGGAATGAAAATGAATTTTCTGATGGATTTGCTGCAGCTAAGCGCGAAGCAATGTCTTCTTTTGGTGACGATACCATGCTGGTTGAGAAGTACTTAACACAACCTCGTCATGTTGAAATCCAAGTGTTTTGCGACAACCATCAAAATGCAGTGTTCCTATTTGAACGTGATTGCTCGGTACAACGCCGTCACCAGAAGGTAATTGAAGAAGCGCCAGCCTTTAGCATGAGTGAGTTTCTTCGCACAAAAATGGGTGAGTCTGCAATAAAGTCTGCCCAAGCCATTGGTTATCAAGGTGCTGGTACCGTAGAATTTTTGCTTGATGTTGATGGTTCATTTTACTTTATGGAAATGAATACTCGCTTACAAGTAGAGCACCCAGTTACTGAAATGATCTCTGGACAAGATTTAGTTGAATGGCAATTACGTGTTGCTGCCGGAGAAAAACTCCCTAAAGCCCAGCAAGAATTAACAATTAACGGTCATGCTTTTGAAGCAAGAATTTATGCAGAAGATCCAAGTAATGACTTCTTACCTGCGACCGGACAATTAAACTTATTAAAAACACCATTAGAAAGTAAACATGTGCGTATAGATACAGGTGTTCGTCAAGGCGATGATGTCAGTGTATTTTATGACCCAATGATAGCAAAACTTATTGTCTGGGACGAAAATAGAGATAAAGCCTTACAGCGTTTAGCTAAAGCTCTACGTGAATATCGCATTGATGGTGTTACCACTAACATTGAGTTTTTATACAACTTAGCCACCACTGACGCTTTTAAAAATGCCGATATTGATACTGGTTTTATCGAAAAAAACCACGATGCTATTTTTCATCAAACCAATATAAAGCAAAATGGTAAAAAACAAAGTGACGAGTTACTGGCAAAGCAATTACCTATCGCCGCATTGTATTTAGTGCTATCACTAGCAGCTAAAACTAAAGAGCAAGCTGCCTTAAGCAACGACCCACACTCACCTTGGCATATGACCAATGCTTGGCGCTTAAATGAGCCACATAACCATTCATTGACCTTGGCGTATAACGACATTGAGTATGCCATTACTATTGAACAAAAACGTCAAGCAAGTGCCAGTTATTATTTGATCACTATCAGTGGAGAAGACATCAAAACTCACACCTTTGATTGCCAAGGAGAGATCGCAGGTGAAACAATAACAGTTACCATTGATGGCCATCGTAGCCAGACAGTTGTTGCCGTCTCTAATAATGAAAATAGTAACAAAAATGACAATACCATTAGTCTCTATCAAGAACATGGCGTGTTTAGTTTTAATCAAATCTTACCTGATCACGGACAAAGCCACGATGATGATAATCATGGCAGTTTAACAGCGCCAATGAATGGCACTATGGTCAGTGTACTTGTTAGCTCAGGCGAGCAGGTAACTAAAGATCAGCCACTGGTTATCATGGAAGCCATGAAGATGGAACACACTATCAAAGCCCCAAGTGATGGGGTAGTCAATGAAGTATTTTTCAACACTGGCGATATGGTAGATGGCGGAGCAGAGTTATTAGCTTTTTCAGCGCACTCTGATAGTAAAAGTGAAGAGGCTTAATAATGAGCAATCAAAATCCAGTTTTACCACAAAATGTCAAAATTGTTGAAGTAGGCCCTAGAGATGGCTTACAAAATGAAGCTATGCCCATCAGCGCTGCTGATAAAGTTGAGTTAATTGAACAACTCAGTGAAGCGGGTGTGAGTTATATCGAAAGCGGCAGTTTTGTTTCCCCCAAATGGGTGCCACAAATGGCAACCTCAACTGAGGTTTTTCAAACGATAAAGCGTAGTAAGAGTGTAACTTACGCTGCCTTAACGCCGAACATGAAAGGCTATGAGGCCGCTATTGCAGTTAATGCTGATGAAGTGGCAATTTTTGCCGCAGCATCAGAGAGTTTTAGTCAAAAAAATATCAACTGCTCTATTGAAGAAAGCATTCAGCGTTTTGCTCCTATCATTGCTGACGCAAAGAAACGAAACATCAGAGTACGCGGTTACGTTTCTTGTGTGGTGGGCTGCCCTTATGAAGGTGTTATAGAACCAGAGCAAGTAGCTTTAGTTGCAGAGAAATTAATTGCAATGGGCTGTTATGA
>Ga0209395_1005565_pt1 | contig 14137 bp, 8 predicted proteins | sample GOMGulsemesocosm_3_FD_184635 | JGI IMG/M metagenome (GOLD analysis project Ga0209395, IMG submission 184635) | Methane-oxidizing microbial communities from mesocosms in the Gulf of Mexico - GOM9D Gulf of Mexico (SPAdes) (version 2) | ecosystem: Environmental > Aquatic > Marine > Cold seeps... | reverse complement strand
AATCCGCCTTAGATATAATATTGAATAGCCGTCACTGCACACTAACATTGTATCACTGTGTTAATAAAGGCTACCCTGTAAGGCAGTCCTTAGGGATGTAGTCTTTGGGTCGTAATATCATGTTGCACTAGTACACTAGCACAATTGTATTGTTGGGCATAATACCCACCCTGTTGTTAATTCCGCGCTTGCTGTGCGGCTTATTCAGTATCGGAAACACAAGCGTAACCGCTACTGCTGGCGAGCTGGCTCCATAATGTGCAGCTAATATCGGAAAATTGAATTGGTTAACAAAAAGGCGAGTATTGTTGAGGTAGCGAAGGGCCGTGCCTTCACAATGCCGTGGGTGTTAATCAGTGAAACTCCATTTGTGTCTGGTTTTTTACGCGGTAGCCTGCAAGCTTTAGTGCTTGCTAATGTTCGCAACACGACTGTAAAAGGGCAGGGTATCTAGTGCGCAATGACTGCTGTAGAAATAGTTCTTTTTTCCCGTTGCAGCTCTGTAATGAAGACAACACTACCCTTACCCCTAGTACAGGTTGGGCATGTAAAGGCGAAGATATTGTGCGCCGCACAAATAATGCTTGACGGCTGCGCTCTTAGTCAATAGTATACAGTCTATATTGTGCATCGCACAAAAACATCAGGCAGAGATAATATTATGAATGTACTTGAGCAAGTTAAAACAGCGATTGCCCCCTTAGCAAGCAAGCAGAAAGACTCTGTCGAATTACAGCTGAGCTACTTGCGTAGTGAGGCCACTCGCAATACTGAGACGCTGTCTACTCTCGGTACAGATACCAAAAACTATTTGCAGAATGTGGTCAACGCTAAATCTTTTACAAGTGCTTATCAAATACAACGTGCATTCGAAGACGGCGTTAAAGCAACTATCGGTAATGCACTAAAGGGTAATATGGCCGCGAATAAAGCGTTGTTCACAGACATGCGCAGTTTGTTCAGCGCCAACGCCTCAGCTTAAGCAAGCTACCTTCTAACCCATTTTCGAGTATGCCAGTATGAATGATTTTTCTAAGATTAAAGAAAGCATAGAAAAAGTAGCGCAGAGCAATAAAAAGGCCATTGAATTGCAGATGAACTTCTTTGAAACCTTTAGCCGTCGTCAAGCCGAAGCACTGGCAGAGCTGGCAGACGCGCGAATTAGCAGTTTAAAGGAAATGGCTGGTAGTGATGCACTAGAGCAAGCATTTGCGAAAAACACCCAATTTGAAGGCGAAGCCAAGCAGCGCTTGGAACAATTGCACGGTGAGAATATTGAGTCATTCAACGAATTTTCAACCACTCTCAAATCACTTTACAAGAGTTAATCTACACCCCGCATTACCCCCATTTATGGGTCTCTGTTGGCGATAGTAATATCGCCTTTTTTATGTCTGAGAGTTTTGTAATTGTAGGCAAGACACTCCCTCGGTACATCGGGCGGAAAGTAATCAACCTGCGGGGCCAGGGGCGGGGAGTTGTTGGGATTGCCGTTGTTCCTCAGTATTGCGGTGTTCCGAAGCGAGTAGCATATAGACCGCAGGCACAATAAATAGAGTAAACACCGTACCCACTAACATCCCCGCGGCGATCATTAGGCCAATACTGAAGCGGCTACTAGCGCCAGCGCCATAAGAGAATACCAACGGCAGTACACCAAGCACAGTCGCGACCGTGGTCATTAAAATAGGCCTAAGTCGCAGCGCCGCAGACTCCAATACCGCGTCGCGACGAGACAAGCCCTGCCGTGACAGTTGATTGGCGAAATCGACAATCAAAATACCGTGTTTGCTGATTAATCCTATCAAGGTCAACAGTCCAACCTGCGTGTAAATGTTGAGCGTGGCGAAACCCAGGGCAATGGGTACTATCGCGCCAAAGATCGATAGCGGTACGCTGACCAAAACAATAAATGGATCGCGGAAACTATTAAATTGGGCCGCCAGTACTAAAAATATAAGTGTAAGCGACACCGCAAACAGTGTTCCAAAACCACCACTTTCTTGAATGTAACGTCTGGACTGCCCCTCGTAGCCAGCCCGGAAACCGCTGGGGGCAACTTCGGCTAGGGTCTTTTCCAGAAATGCCAGGCCGTCACCGAGTGTATTGGGCGGCAATACCATACCTTCAATAGTGGAGCTATTTAGCTGCTGGTATTGGCGCCTAGCATTGGGCTCTACTACTTGCCGCAGGGTGATGATAGTCGAAAGCGGTACCAATTGGTCAGAGCTGGTACGTAAATAGTAGCGAGCCAGCCACTCTTTTGTCAGCCGGAAATCCTGCGATGCCTGGGGAATAACCTTGTAACTACGTCCACCCATACTAAAACGATTTAACTCGGACTCGCCCAACATAACTGCAAGAGTATCGCCAACCGATTGCATTGAAATACCTAAGCGCGCAGCTTTATCCCGGTCGATATCTACTTTAAGTTCGGGCCGGTTGTACTTAAGAGATTGATTCACAAAGGCGAACAGACCAGATTTACGCGCTGCTGCCAATACCTCTTCGGCCACCCGCTGAACATCAATATAGTCGGCGGTGGAGGCAATAACAAAATTAACCGGCAGCCCGGAGTCACTGCCGGGTAAATCGGGTTGATTAAAAGAGAAAATCTGCAGGCCACTGACAGCGCTAAATTTCGTTTGCACCTCTTGCTGAATCTCCATTTGAGTGCGCTCGCGCTGGTCCCATGGTTTTAACGATAGCGCGCCAAAAGCACTGCCGGGCCGGATCACTTGCCAAGAATGACTGACCTCTGGTACTGCCTTCCAAATATCTACCACTTCATCGAGAAAGCCTTTAACATATTGATAGTTGGCGTATTCCGGCGGCGTGGCGACCACAAAGACACTGCCGGTGTCTTCTACCGGCGCCAGCTCTTGTCGGGCTATGGAAAAAAACACCGGTAAGCTCAGTAGAATGGCCGCTGCAAACACAAAAACGGGGCCGCGATTATCTAGCCCGTGCATTAAAATATTTTTGTACGCGTGTTTTAGTCGAGCAAAATTTCGATCAAGCCAGTCGGCAAAACCTTCCTGGTGATCGTGGTCGCGCAATAAGTGTGCACACATCATCGGGCTCAATGTAAGCGCTACCACACCGGACACAAACACAGCGCCGGCCAAAGTCAGGGCAAATTCACTGAATAGCGCCCCGGTAAGCCCGCCCAGAAAGCCTATGGGGGCATAGACTGCTGCCAGAGTGAGTGTCATTGCCACCACTGGCAAGGCAACCTGGCGGGCGCCCAGTAACGCAGCGCGACCGGGGCTGGCACCGTCTTCAATATGTCGGTGCACGTTTTCCACCACTACGATCGCATCGTCTACTACCAGTCCTATAGCGATGACCATGGCCAACAGGGTGAGTAGGTTGATGGTAAAACCCATGGCATAGATAAAAAATAGCACACCGATCAGCGACAATGGAATTGCCACCAACGGAATTAATACAACGCGCAGAGAGCCTAAAAACAAATAGATGACTAACATCACTATAACAGCGGCTTCGAGCAGGGTAATCACAACTTCCCGAAGGGCTTGATCGATGTAGATCGACGCGTCGTAATCGACAAAGACCTGCAAGTCCAGTGGCATTTCTGCTGTTAGATGGTCTAGGGCTTCGCGAACGCCCTTGGCCACGGTTAGCGGATTGCCCCCAGGCGCCTCTGTTATAGCGACAAAAATGGTTTCTTTACCGCTGGAAAATGAACCTGAGTCGATTGTTTCGCTGGCCAATTCTATTTTGGCCACATCGCTTAAGCGCACACGGCGATCGCCCTCCTGCCGGACGACAAGATTTGAAAATTCTTCCGGTGTTTGCATATCGGTGGCGGCATCGACAGTAGACTGTACCAGGGTACCCCGTGTTCTGCCCGCGGTGGAGAGGTAGTTCTCCCGCCGAATAGACAAGGCAATATCCTCGGCGGTAACACCATAGGCGGCCATCTTGGTCGGATCCAGCCAAATACGCATGGAAAAATCTTTAGCGCCAAAAACCGTGGCAGAGCCGACGCCGGCTATCGTTGACAGTTCTGGCTGCACCGTTCGTGACAGGTAATCAGTAATTTGCGCCAGTGACATTTTTTCACTATAGAACGCCAAATACATCATGGCATCACCGTTAGTAGTGGTATTGATAACGGGATCTTCTATTTGCCGTGGCAACTTGTGCCGCGCCTCATTGACCTTGGCGATGACCTCGGTAAGTGCGTCGGCGGTACTTTCCCCCAGACGTACGTGAACATTGATAGAGGAGACACCGGGAGAGCTGTCGGCGTTTATATATTCGACCCCCCGCACGCCAGCCAACTGGCGCTGCAAAGGGGTTGATACAAATCCCTCTACAGTGCTGGCACTAGCGCCGGGATAGGCGGTTGTAACATGAATAACACTGTTTTCAATGGCCGGAAATTGGCGTAATTCGAGCTGTGAGGAGGCCTGCAAACCTAAAATCAGCAGCAGCGCGCTCACTACAATGGCGAGCACTGGCCGGCGAATAAACAGATCGGTGAATTTCACAGCTCAACCTCTTTGTCGATCGCCACCCGGGCGCCGCGATAGAGTTTATTTTGTCCCGCTGCAACTACTTGTTGTCCTGCAACTACGCCGGAAAGAATCGCAATTCGGCCGTCGCGTACCTCACCTACCTCGACAATAACTGGCTCCTGAGTCAGGCTCCTACTGTCTGTTGTGGGGCTAATTATAAAAACAGTATTGCCATGTAGTGAATAGGTCACAGCGGTTTCCGGCACAGTGACTAGCATTTGTTCACGCTGCAGGGCAATACGCAGGGTGGCAAACGTGCCCGGCAGCAAATTACTGCCGGGCGCAAGCTTAGCCCGTACCGCAATATTACGAGTATTGGTGTCGATTTTCGAGTCCAGAGCGAACAGTGTTGCCTTAAATTGTTGGCCCGGGTATACCGCGGCAGACACGGTGATGTGCTGACCCTTAGCTAATAACGGTCCGGCCTGGGAGGGCAAAGTGAAATCGACTTCCAGTTCACTCAGGTCCTGAATACTTGCGATAACAGTGCCCGGCGATACATAGTCACCGATGTCGACCCGGCGAATACCCAAGGTGCCATCGAAGGGGGCTGTGATACGTTTCTGTGAAAGCCGTGCTTGAGTTTCGGTCAGCTGTGCTTGGGCTCTTTGCAAGTCGGCCCGGGAACGATCGTACTGGGACTGAGGTATAGATTTTTGCTGTACCAACTTGGCATCGCGCTGGTGTAACACTTTGGCTAAATCGAGACTGGCGATTTGATTGAGCTTACTTGCTTGTTCTACGGTGTCATTTAATACTAACAATAAGTCACCCTTGGCAACAACATCACCCGAATCGAAATGTAAAGCGATTATCTGACCGCTGGTTTCAGAGGATAGCTCCACGCCGTGTACTGCTTTAATAGTGCCGACCGAGTCTAAGTATTGATCCCAATTTTCACTGCGTGCAGTAGCTGCTGCTATAACCACAGGTGGCGGTGCATATCCGGCATTGGCCGAACCGGAAGACTGCAGGTAAATATATCCCGCGATAGAGCCGAATATAATTAGAAGTGCAGCAATAGTGGCGGCATAAGAACGCAAAAGATATATCTCCTGGGCGGTAATAAAGAGGGAACGTTACATTTTAGTGTGTTGCCAGACTCTGGCGGCGGAAGTGGTAATGTCAGTACAATGAATACAGTATCGCTGCGCTGGCCAAACGATATTCACAAGATTTCAATATTGATACAAGAGATATCACAAATATTACGTCATTGTAATAGCGTAGTTGTTAAGACTGCTCCAGATGATTAATCGGTTTAAGGTTCTTGTCGTCAAAGTGTACCGAAATACGGTAGCAATAATAACAGAAATTGCTGTAGGGAGGGGCAAATTTCCTGCGCTAACCAGAATTGGGAATAGCATAGTTTACAGGCTGCAACCAAGCTCTTACTCGGTAGTAAGAGCTTGTCAGAATAACCATGTGCCACTATCAGTAAGCGAGAATGATAGGGTTTTGATTACCGGTAACGATTGGCTACAACCCCTACACGCCATGCAGGGGCAAGGTGAGCAAACACACTAGTCCGTCAGATCGCTGCGAACATTAGCCTGGGCAGCGGCAATACGTGCCACCGGAACTCGATAGGGGCTGCAGGAAACATAGTCCAAGCCGAGGTCGTGGCAAAATTGAATCGACCTTGGGTCGCCACCATGTTCACCGCAAATACCGTATTTAATACCTTTTTTACTGGCGCGGCTTTCCCTTACTGCAATTTCCATCAAGCGACCGACAGCCCGCTGATCGAGAGAGACAAAGGGGTCACTTTCCACCAACTTTTTGTCGAGATACTGAGGCAGAAACTTGCTGACATCGTCCCGCGAAAAACCGTAGGTCATTTGGGTAAGGTCGTTAGTACCAAAACTCATAAATTCGACTTCTGGAGCAAATCGATCTGCGCTTAAGGTCGCCCGAGGTGTTTCCATCATGGTTCCCACTTTGTAGGGAATTGAGATCGCTTTTTCTCGTAATACAGCTTGAATGCCGGTGTCGATTATTTCGTTGATAAGACGAATTTCTCGCACGTTAACAACCAATGGAATCATGATTTCCGGAAAGGGCTTGTAACCCTGCTCGGTGGCAATAACTGCGGCACTTATAATTGCGCGTACCTGCATTTCGGTGATTTCTGGGTAGACCACCGACAACCGGCAGCCGCGAAACCCCAGCATGGGATTCACTTCATGCAGATTTTCGGTCATGGTCTTAATCTTGGCCGCTGGTTTGCCAATGCGATCGGCTAGGGCGACAATTTCTTCATCGTTGTGAGGTAAGAACTCGTGCAACGGCGGGTCTAGCAAACGTATGGTTACCGGTAAGCCGTCCATCACTTTAAATAGGCTGAGGATGTCGTCACGCTGAAATTCAAACAGCATGTCGAGATAGTGCAGCCGCTCTTCCTTTGACTCAGCCAGTATCATACCGCGCATCTTATCGATGCGGTCAGCTGCAAAAAACATATGTTCGGTGCGGCACAAGCCAATGCCTTCGGCGCCTAATTCCCTAGCCTTACTCGCCTCTTCAAAAGTTTCCGCATTGGCTCGCACTTTGAGCTTTCTGTGCTTGTCGGCCCACGACAGAAGGGTTTGAAAGTCGTCACTGGAACTGGCTTCGGTCTTGGGAATATCGCCCAGCATAACCTCGCCAGCGCCGCCATCCAAGGTGATGATATCGCCTCGTTTGATGACCACGCCCTCGGCGGTAGTGGCGGTGCCTAGTACGTAGTCGATAGTTAAACTACTGCAACCGGTAATAGCACAAACTCCCATGCCTCGGGCGACCACCGCTGCGTGAGAGGTCATACCACCAAGCTCAGTGAGAATACCTTCGGCTACCTTCATGCCGTGTATATCTTCAGGGGTAGTTTCCCTGCGCACCAAAATTACCGCGGTACCGTCGGCGTTTACCTCAACAGCTTCTTCGGCAGAAAACACCACCGCGCCAGTGGCGCCCCCCGGGCTGGCGGGCAAGCCATTGGCAACAATGTCAGTTTTTGCGCTGGGATCGACCATAGGGTGTAGCAAGGCTTCGACGTGTTCCGGGGACACACGCATCAGCGCTTCACTTTCGGTAATCATGCCCTCGTTAACCATATCCACTGCAATTTTAATCGAGGCGCGACCGGTGCGTTTACCGCTGCGGGTTTGCAGCATATAAAATTTTCCTTCCTGTACCGTGAATTCCATGTCCTGCATATCGCGGTAGTGACGTTCTAACAGAGCCTGGGTTTCAAACAACTCTTTGTAAACGTTGGGCATACGCTCATTCAAGGCTTCAATTTGCAGTGGAGTACGTGTACCTGCTACGACATCTTCACCCGCCGCATTGAACAAATATTCACCAAAAAATACATGTTCTCCGGTGGAGGGGTTGCGGGTGAAGGCAACACCGGAGCCGGAGTCGTCCCCAAAGTTACCAAAAACCATGGCCTGAACGGTAACTGCGGTGCCCAATGACTCAGGGATATTGTTCATTTCACGGTAAACATTCGCTCGGGGGGTATACCAGGACAGAAATACCGCCTCTACCGCCAGCTTGAGCTGTACAAAGGGGTCCTGGGGAAAATCGGCCAGGGTTTTGTAAATAGCGATAATCGCTTGCCAGTCCTCAGCGCTCATATCTACATCTAGCACTTTTCCCTGCTGCGTTTTGTATTTTTTAATCTCCTGTTCAAACAAATGGCCGTCGACTCCCAGTACTACATCGGCAAACATTTGAATAAAACGGCGATAACAGTCGTAGGCGAAACGCGCATTGTTGGTTTTGTTGGCGAGACCTTCGACGATCTCGTCATTCATGCCGAGATTCAAAATAGTATTCATCATGCCCGGCATTGAGACAGAAGCGCCGGAACGAACAGAGAAAAGCAGTGGATTCTCTGGATCACCAAACCTGGCGCCCATTTTTTTTTCAACCAAGTCCAGCGCCACCCGATATTCCTGCTCCAGCAGCGTTGGTAGTTGATTACCGGCCTCAAAAAATTCTCGGCAGGTCGGCGTGGTGATAATGTAACCAAAGGGTACTGGTAGTCCCAATGAGGTCATTTCGCAGAGATTGGCACCCTTGCCGCCAAGTAACTCTCTATCGTCTTTGCCACCTTCATTGAATAGGTAAACACGCTTTGCCATGGGGTCTCCAAAAAGTAGGTTGTAACTCTATTAACCGCGCCGCGACAGCACATGTGATCGTAGATTTATCGCAGCTATTTACTGACTAAGCATTATAAATCAACAGCTTAATAAGAGTAGGGCGGGGGTTATTCCGTGCGATTGAGTGCTTTATGTTGCAGGTGAGTATTAACTGTTAGCACCGCAGCACACATTTTCTGTACTTTACACTGAACAGCTAATTGGCGCAATTTCGCCAGTTGACTCCCTGCACAGCGCGGTATTGCTAAAGCGAACACTAGTTACAGTGGAGTACTATGAGCTGTGTTTGTATAGGCGTGATGTCGCAGGGTTGTCAGTCCAGAATTGCGGCTACGGATGCAGTATTTACGGTCTACTAAATACATCGATTGATGCGCACCCAGAGGTTACGGTTCAGGAAAACAAATCTTCGTCGTGGTAGTTGGGGTAACGAATATCGCAGTTGCACAGCAGCGCTTGCGAAATAACCATACAATGCCGTCGTAGTAGCAGCCGTCGGCAATGGCCATTACGGGACAGCCATGGCGCTTGCAGTGACAAGCAAAAGATCGACTAGATACCATCATTCGCTAGCGCGGGTTGTAGCGAGCGCAGACTGTCTCGATTGCTCCCTCGTCACGACTCGGTGCTCCGCTGGCTACCAGCCCGTTTTTGTACCGCGGCTATTGAACGTAATGAGACCGTCCACTTCGCCGTTTACATCCTCTTTCTGCGTATATTGAGCCGTAGCTGTAAGTAACACACATTCAGCCAAACCTGCACCACAGGCCGACGCCGTTATAAGATAGTTGGCATCTGCCAATGGCAGGGTTGATGGCTGGCTAGCCAGATAGCCTAAATCTGTCAGGTCGGCTGTATAGGCCCCTCTATCCGCAGCGTACCGTTCCTGCGCCTGCATAATCTCGTTCAATATAGCAAAAGCATCGGTACGATTAGCCCGAAGGCTGTAGATTTGATAGCGCGGCAGAGCGATAGAGAAAAGCACACCAACAATAGCTATAACCACCATTAATTCAATTAAGCTGAAGCCTCTAACCTTCGCTTTCAGTAACATTAATTTTCTCTCCAGTAAGACTTTTGTATGGTTTGGTCTAACATATCGTCAAAACATTCAGTACCCACACAGACAACTAGTTCGGTTCTCTCTTCTTCAATATCGTTGCTATCGTCGACATCGTCGCAGTTACCTATACAAACCTCCTCATTAGTAAAGATGACAGCGGGCTCTGGCGGGATACCCCCATGAATCAGGTTTTTAAATCGCACACCACTGTCAAATGATGAGGCACCGGTAAGCGCGTTTAAAAGATAATAGCGCCCTGAGCCTTCGGCTCCCTCACAGCTGTCGGCTATAGAAGGTAGAAATGTAGTCATCACTATTTGATCGGAGAAGGTAATTGTTCTCGATAGACCTTTTTCGCCGGGACCCGTTAGCGGTAAATACCAGCCATGTATAGTTGGCTGCGAAAGAATGTTGGATACATCGGCCATGTCGCTCATCGTTATTTTCGCTGAGCCACCAACATAATCATACTCCGGGTCACCCAATGCATCAATGGGACGATAAAGTGCGTGTTTGTCGTAAAGGACAAATAGGTGGTCGTTAATGTCGGTCTCGTTAGGTGAGGCGCGGTATCCCGTTGCGATTGAAACGGTTAGAAAGGGCGTAATGCCGCGCTCGGCGAAATAGGCGACGTCTGGGGCATTAAAAAAGCGTCGAAAATCATTGCCACTGCCACCGAGCTCTGCAATTTTGCCCCCATAGGAAAAGCTTGCAGCGTTAGTTGCCTCGTGATCAAAGTCCATTCTCCATACATTACCCTGAATATCGACAGCAAATAGAAAGTCAGCATAGTTATCCCCGTCGACATCGCTCACTGTCACATTGGCGGGAATACTGTTGTTCATATCACTGAGATTCAAATCGTGGTGACCGCCATTACCTGCGGACCAAAGCAGGGCACCGGTAATGGCATCTACCATATAAATGGCATTGCCTTTGTCACCGCTGCTAGGGCTTGTGGCAATGTCGTGGTCCGTGTCATATCCTCCGCCAAAAAATAGTACGGTCCGGTCGCAGCTGTCATCGCTGGCACTAGAGGGTATACATCCCCAGCTCTTAATGGTCGCTTTTTGGGGTACTGACCACGTTTGAGCCAAGTCTCTATAGTCACCTGTGGGAGTGGCATCGTAGGCCGTGCCATCAATTTGCCAGAGCAGCTTCGGGCTATTTCTTAAGGTGGCGTCAAGGGCATAGATATGGGTTCCACCCCGGCGCATGGCTTGATAAATGTACACGTGATCGCCGCTATCCACCGTGCCAGCGGTAATGATATTACCGTTATTGTTAACATCGTTTCGCCATATTTTCATCGGCGCATCCAGGCCATAGACTTTGTCACTGAAAGAACCTGAGTCTTGGTAATACACAGCCAAGTTGCCCAATAATTCCTGCGGAATATAGGCGAACTCTTCTGCACCTGTTGCGGTGTCGATAGCGTGTAAAAACCCAACATTGGAAGCGGCAAACACCGTGTCGTCAAATGCCGGGACTTCAACTCCATCTTCTAGCACGGTCGTCGTGGTATAGGTAACAACCGAAGGTCGGTTGTGAATAAAATCGCCGACGTAATAATTGAGAGGGGGGGCTGCTGGGTCTCCGCCCCTTGCCCAGGTAATCAACGCCGTTCTTTCGAGTTCAGTACTCGCGTCACTCGCACCCAGTCCCAACAAATCGGTAGTGATAGCCGTATTGCCAGTCGCTAAATCGCTGCTGGTGAGGTTGTAGGGCGATGGGGTAGAACCTGTATTGGTTAAAGCCGCGCCGATATACGTATACATGTTTCGCGTGTTAGGACTGGTGAGTTCGTAGGCGATACCGCCGTAGGAAATTTGATTACCGTCGGGCTCGGCGTCACTGGTATTGTTGTCCTGGTCGTGATCCTGACCGTCCCAATTCGTTGCAGTGGTCCAATAGCTCAACGCGTCTTTATCAAAATACCCCGTTACACTGTTGACTGCCTCGAGCGCGGGCGTGGAGGAATCCGTTATCTTGCCGTTGACAAGTTTATATTTTTTGATATTTCCGGACCAGCGTGGGCTTGCGGTGGGCTGAAATAGGGCAAAATACAATTCGTTGCGGTGCTGAAGCCCACTGTAGGCGTTTACTGCCACCGCTGGCGCTACAAAAGTGTCTTTTTCAAAAACGGTTTGACTGGCGATATCCCTAAATGCGCTTAATAGCTCGGAGGCTGTCGATGCTGATTTATAATCTCCGCCACCGTTTGCAGCAGCATTTTCAAGCAGGGTTGCATCGACTGCACTGCCAAACCCTATAGTATGTACTTTAATATCCTGTATTAGATCCAGATCCGAGTGATCTCGAAGAGCAGCGCCATTATTTCGCATCCATCCAGAAAATTCGTCTAGACAATTACCACTGCAATTACTACCAACATAGCTATTACCTTCGATACTGCTGTCTCTACCAGTATCGGATGTGGGGGCACCATCGGTAAGTAAAATAACATGACTTTTTTGGCATTCGTAATCAATGGGTGAATTGTAAGTGGTACCGGATGAATAGGCGCCACTTGCTGTGTTGGTACCGCTATCATTACCATAGTCTGCAGTCGTCCCCTTTAAATACCGATAGGATTCCCACAAAACTTCCGTTAGCGGTGTACTGTCGTCGAACTCGAAGATATCGTCGATAGCGTTGCGTAAAGACTGTTGATTGGCGTCGGTAACATCATCTTCGTCTTGTGCGAGTATCGACTCGTGGAACACATAGCCTCCACTGCCGCCATTAAACCGCATTAGCGACATGTTAATATCATAGTTTTCGTCGATAAGGTCTTTCATTACAGTTTGTAATACGGTGTAGCGATAATAAGATTGCAAATAATTGTGGTAATTGGCACTGACTGCAAATAGTCGATTGCTTTCGTTATCCGATGGGTAGCGATCATTTCGCGTGACGCGATTTTCTTCCGACTTACAATCTACCAGAGGGCCGGTCGGTCCAGCCGCGTAGCCACAGGAGGCTTCGTGCTCAGCACATAGCGGGTCGGATCGACTGTTCCAGTTGTTGGGGGATTGCCCTGCACCCGTTGACCAAGGTCCATTGATATTAAAGACATAGCGATCTGACGATGTTCTATAGGGAGTAGTGTCGTTCAACGTCGACATATTACACAGCATTTGGTTGCTGTGTACTTTGTTATAGTAAATATACTGGCCTGCATAGGTGCTGGGATTTTGATAAAGGTAAACATAGTTGCTATCACCCATACCGCCACTATTATTGGCAAAACCCTCGTACGTCGTCGATGAAACGTAATTGTCTTTTTCCTTCCGAGACCTCGTTCCATTAAGATCAGTATCAACGGGCAGTCCCATACTACCGGAGGTATCGAGAATAAAAACCACGTTGGGTCGTAGCTGCTCGGCAGGCAATGCGGCTTGCTTCAAAAAGATCTCAGTATCATCGGCCGTTGCTATGCTGGCAGCGAACAAAGAAAACACAGTCGTCACGACTGAAGTAATAATAACTGTATTTCTTTTGACTGAATTGATCATGATTGACTCCCTAAGATACCTTAACCGTACCGCTAGTGATTAGTGCAACTGTTTAATCCATTTCGCCGGTCTTTTATCGCGGCCGTTTTTTTACTAATTAATATTGCTATTAGTCGTTTGCCGGTGCGGGATAATTCATGCCTTGGGTTTGATCAGACTGCGACCCTGTTCCGCTAACCGATGAAATTGAATCGACCTCGAAATTTTTGCCTATAAACAAACCTAAGCTGTAACCCGATGGCGGTGGCCCGTTGCCACTAAAGCTGATGACTACAGACTGGGAGTAAGGATCGCCGGCATCGTAAGTTTCGACGGCGGTATCGCCTATCTCCACGCCGGGATCGTTACCCTTGGATGCTAATGGGCTAGCTGTCAACACATCGGTGAGGTATTGAGACCCCTTCATTTTTTCATACTGTGCTTCAATTTCACTTAGCGACTTTTGGTACAAGTTTCTGGCGTAAAGACTGTTGCGCGACATTTGAGATTGCAGTGAGGAGGTGTCGATAGCAGCCACACCAATAAGCGTCATAATCATTAGCAAAATAAGGCTGACTATTAGTACAGCACCTTGAGATCGTTGATAACTTCCCGTTTTTTTGGAAACCATAGGTTCGCTCCTACAACGCGCCATAATTGTTAAATTTTACGGTGGTACTATAAATTCTCCGCGGTTGACTATCGGTAACAGCAATCTCGTCGCTGTCCAATACGCGATACTTTCTTTCTCGGTTTTCAGCAAATGCTGCCGCGTTGCCGTTGCTAACTAATAGTGCAACTCTAATGGCCCGTAGGTTAGGCCAATCCGCCGGAAGTAAGTTGTCTCCGGAAACATATCGGGTAACACTTTGCGGGTTC
>Ga0209395_1005564_pt1 | contig 14137 bp, 15 predicted proteins | sample GOMGulsemesocosm_3_FD_184635 | JGI IMG/M metagenome (GOLD analysis project Ga0209395, IMG submission 184635) | Methane-oxidizing microbial communities from mesocosms in the Gulf of Mexico - GOM9D Gulf of Mexico (SPAdes) (version 2) | ecosystem: Environmental > Aquatic > Marine > Cold seeps... | reverse complement strand
GTCATTCTGTCTGAGCAGGCGGCGAATAATACGCTTATCCACAGCCCCGTCAACTGCTTTCTTTGAATATATTACAAAAGAATGAATTTAATTCAAAAGCCACCTAAATAGCCTAAAAATCGTACTAATCTAGGCTGGGAACTAGAGAATAGACGGGATTTGGCTGAATTCAAGGAGATTTATAGAAATCTGAAAAGGGTTACCTATATAGACGCACATATTTTGATTAGCGACAAAACGCCTGAATTCAAGAGTATACACTTTGGTTCCTCCCCTTAGTCTTTGCCTGATAGAGCGCCTCATCCGCACGTTGATGGATATCCGTATGCTCTTTATCACAGTCAGTATATGAGCTAACCCCGATGCTGATTTTGATATTAATATCATGCTCTTCATTGGTGATTACTAGCTTTTCAATATTAACCCTTAATTTTTCGGCCACTATCATGGCTTGGTCACAATTTAATCTGGGTAAAATAATAGCAAACTCTTCTCCACCCAAGCGCCCAAAAATGTCTTCACTACGTATCATTTTTTTTATTGTGTTACTAAATTCTTCAAGGCAAAGATCACCAGTATGGTGACCAAAGCTATCATTGATGTTTTTAAAGTAGTCGATGTCTAGCATTAAAAACGAATAATTAGTCTGATGATCTTTAGCCCTAGTGAATATGAGCTTTGATTGCTTGTTAAAAGATCGTCGATTAAGACACTTGGTTAGATCATCAATATTGGCAAGGCTTTTAAAACTGTTTTTTGTATCTATTAATGTTAGAACTTTACTTTCTAACATTTTAATTCTGAAATTTAATAGATACGAGAAGAGTAGAGCCTCAACTATCAACCCCATTCCTGATGCATGGAAATACCAGTCATTGAAGGGAATTAGTCCATTGAGTGTAAATAGAGTTAATGCCATGCCTAAAATATAGAATAGATAAGCCAGTATGAATAATTTCAATAGTGGATGATTATTTTCAAAAAGGATGACAGCCATATATATGACGGATATAAATGAAAGACCATAAAGAATGGGCAGTAGATTCATCGCCAGTATTAAGTCGACTAACACTGCAAGTATGGATAGCGCTATAGAAGCAACGATAATCCCATTAAAAACCAAATTGATGCGTCTGCCGTATTTTTTAACCTCGAATATAGATTTAAGGAACAATGACAAAAACAGGGGAACAAATATTGCTGTTAAGTTTAGAAAGTAAATGGATTCTCCATAAATGTGTAAATTGTGAAAAATTGAGCCATATAAGAAAAAAAGACCTAGAGCTGCGTTGAGTAAGTATAGTGAGTAATATATAAAATCACTTCGGTAAATAAAGATAAAAAGCATCAAATAATAAAGAGCTAAAGCTACAATAATTATAATAATGGTATTACTGATAAAGTTTTTATTAATAAGCTTTATTATACTTTCTTCACGCGTGTAAACCTTAAGATCTATAAGCTGGTTAACCATGGCTTCATTTCTTAAGTATATGGTTTTATAACTGCCGGCTTGAATCGTGAAGTAAAAAACAACACTACTCCCCGTTAACTTACTATTAGTTTCATCAAATGTAGAATATCGCTCATTATAGATTTCCGTATCAGAGATGGGCTCGTAAACTTCCACCACCTTACTCAAGTAAGCTTTTTCTGAATGAAGTGCTAGGTCTAGAGACTCTGGAAGTGGATTATTGAGAGTTATCTTGTACCAAGTAATAGGGTTATTTACGGGAAAGCTGAACTGAGGATCAACGTCCATAAATCCTAAATTTAATACGTCCTGAATATGGCTATTTTCATCAGAGGCATGGAAATAGCCCACTTTGTAGGATAGAACATCTTTGGTGGAGATTAACCCTGAACCTACTGGCAGAGACCCATAGCAAAGCGTAGAGCCCAGGTAACTCACAATAAATAAGACAAGTTTAATCATAAGGATAATAGTCAGCCTTACTGCATTCAATCATTCTCTTAGAATACTAGCTGAACATTCTTATCTCGCACTCAATTTGAGCTTTTTGTAATTATCCTGTTAGTAAGGATACCTAGCGTGGGAACGAACTAACAAAGAGGCTTCTATTTAAACCCCACACGCCCCAACCGCTGAGCTCGATATTCACGAGGAGTCACATCCATCCACTGTTTATAAGCACGGGTAAAAGCACGAGGCTCACTAAACCCTAAGCGCTTACCAATCTCTGCAATAGTGATACTTCGATCGCGTAACAACTTATTTGCCATATCATTGCGCAGGTTATCTTTAATCTGCTGATAACTTGTACCTTCGGCAGTAAGCTTACGTCGAAGTGTTTGCTCACTCATGGATAATTCTTTCGCTAACTCAACTGATCCAGGAACAATCGCCCCTTGGTTTAGCTTAGGCTCTAAAAGCTGATAGATACGAGCACTTAAACTACTGTCTTCTCCAGGAATGGTTAACAAATCAATCGGCGCACGGCGTAGAAATACCTTCAACTCACGCTGACTTTTTATAAGGGGTTCCTGTAGATAGTTGCAATGAAAGACTAAGCGATTGTATTTGCTCTTCAAATAAGTAGGACAACGGAAGAGTAAATCGTATTCCGCTTTATCCAAAGGTATGTAATTAATGTATGAGCCTAATAACTTAATGGGCTTACCAATGTACCAACTCGCGAAGCGGTGCCAGATGACATGCCAGTACTCTATATAGAAGTGTTCGAAATCTAACTCAGGGCGACGAAAGACCGTAGTGAAATAAACATGGTCACCCTCATATTCTAAGGAGATTTGAACCTCATCGGTGATTTGGTTGTAAAAGCGAATGCCCTTTTGTAATAACTCCTCTAGATTGGAAGAATAACTCACCCAATCAGCCATCAATGCAAAGGTGCCCACCTTTAGTGACTTCTCAGTAAAGCCCATAAACTCATCATTGAGTTCTTCAGCGATAGAGGAATAGAGTTTCGCCACTAAATCCACATGCACACGGGCATTAGGATCATTCATTTGCTTATCGGATATGCGCGCCTTTCTTAACAGCGCTCGAGTATCAATACCCTTTGCTTTTGCACCACCGAGTGCGGTCTTTATATAGTGGGAGCCAACCGTTGCCATATTTTAATAGATGTCCACATCATGCTGCAGCAGAAGCTTAGGCATCACGTCTTCTAATTTATTGAGATCGTTTTCGTTGAGCTCAATTAGCTTCAAATTTGCCGCGCGATAAATCTCTTTACGGGCAAGTTTACGCTGAATATCCGCAGGGCTTTTTTCTTGCCCCCAGTACTCTATATAGATGTGGCCATTAGGAAGATAGAAGTCACAACTGATACTTTCTTTGATCCTCTCAGTCCCCTTATCTAATTCTGTCGGTATCTCTCGACGATAAGCATGACTAATGCCTGCTATATATAACCAGTTATCAATCTCTGCCAACGCGGCTGATTCAACCTGATGACCATCTAAACATTCACACAAGCGACCACTGGTAATAAAGAAGTCGGCTTCTTTTGATAAATGTTCATTATGTTGACACAGTTTTTCCAAGGTCGTTTTAAATTGCAGGTTATGCCGTACTTGTTCCGGCCATTGAGCATAAGGCATGCCAGTACTTTCATGTTCAACCTGTTGACCCCCTACCGCTTGTCCTAATGGCGTTAATTTCCAACCATGATGAAAGCGCTCTATCCAGCCTAATTCCGACAAAATCAAATTCATACGTTTAGCCGCAATTTTATGCGACTTACCCAACTGAGAGGCCGTCAGATAGTTAAATGTTTCACTATCAAAGAGACGATGCCCTTTAATTTCTTCAGGCCATACAATGTATTCACCAAATTTTTCATGCTGGGTATAGCGGCCACCTTCAAATTCGCCTTTGGCGGATAATCGCCATACTTTTCCTTCACGCTTAATCCAGCCACGATCGGATAATAAAGAAAATACATCTTTAGCATCTCGATTTAGCTTTTTTGCTAGCTGGGTTGTTGAAAAAAAGTTTGCTGGGGTCGCCGCCATGATGAAATATATGCCCTAGTAATTGCTTGCTTAACTATTTAATAAACTGTTTTGGAGAACTAGCCCTATTATGCCGTGCAGTTAAGCCTCTGTATATTTACAATAACAACTTCTGCAATCCTCCCTACAGTTCTTATTATAGATCTGATTAGTTACCTTAGAGTGTTAAATGACCAGCCCAAGCGATCGCAACTTTGATGACTTAACCAAACGCTTTAAAAATAACATTTATGGCACACCAAAAGGCATGCTGCGCTTGTATGCGTTACGTGAGGATTTTTCTAAGTTTGACCTAGCTCAAACTGTCAGCATTAATGAAGAGCAGCAAGCCCTTAGCATATTGGATGCCGGTGGCGGCATGGGGCAATTCAGTTCTGAGCTAGCTGCCAAAGGCCATAAAATAGAACTGTGTGATATTTCCAATGAAATGCTTGAAGGTGCAAGCTCTCTATTTAAAGAACAAGGTCTAGAATCTCAGATTAATCTCACCCAGTGTGGTATCCAAGATATTCCGCATAAGTATGATCAGCAGTTTGACCTAGTAATGAATCATGCAGTACTAGAGTGGTTAGTCGATCCTGCGGAAGCGTTAATTACGCTTTATCAGCAAGTGAAGCCCGGCGGCTGGCTATCGGTTATGTTTTATAACGTTCACGGCCGAACTTGGCGAGGGTTAATGAATGGTAAGCTTCATGCCCCAGCCACCAGCACAGAGCGAATGGCAAAAGAAGGGATTGCTCCGCAACAGCCATTAGAACCCCAATGGGTGCATGATCAACTAATCGATCTTGGTTTAGAGGTTAAATCATGGCGCGGTATCCGCTTTGTCTATGACCATATGCATCAAAAAATTCGTGATCGTGTTGGGTTAGAGGCCATTGCCGCCAGCGAATCTGAATTTGGCTATCAGGCGCCCTACAAAGATCTAGCACGTTATGTACATATGCTTTGCCACAAACCCAACTAAATAAGAATACTTCTTATTTAGTTGTTGCAAATAGCAATGGTTCTCACTATCTTTAATACACCCATTAAAGAAATTGATCTGACCTCCTACTGAGTCAGACGAATAGGAGTTTTCATGGCAGAGAGCAATATTCAATTAAGTCAGTCAGAGAAGCTGGATCGTTTTCATCAACTTGAGACTGCCATCCGGCACTGTCCGAACCAAAAACAGCACGTTAGCATTCAAGAAGCTCATCTTAATGAGTATATTGATCTTGGATTAGATATGGCAACTAAGGCTGGGACTGCTAACCGAGTTCAACTACAAGAAAGCTGGCTTAAGCGGGTTTATAAAACCTTATTTGAAACTACTCTAGATTTGGTTGAGCCCGAATATTGGCGCGAACTGTGTTGTGACTATTTATACCAACCGCTATTTGCTTTAAAGCACCTATATCGAAACCATCCCCAAGGAAAAATTCGCATCCGCGCCTTATACCAAGAGCTAGCGGTTACTAGCCGCTATTTATATTGATTTTCTGCGTTATTATTTGGTTTTGACTATCGACTAAACTCATTAGCCTGAGTTATCAATTTTTTAGTATCGATAGTTAAAAACTAATAAGTTAATTAATTCTATTCATTTCACCCATTCGTTGGCTTTGTTCATACTAGACTCATTCAATCAAACAACGAATTTTAGACTCAATGAGAGGCAAGATAATGACTACATTAGCAGACCGCACAGGATTAACCGTTCCGCAAGTTACTTGGCCAACTCGTCAAGGTGATGAATGGGTTAATGTCACGACCGACGATGTCTTTAAAGGCAAAACAGTTGCGGTATTCTCCCTACCTGGAGCTTTCACACCAACCTGCTCTTCTACGCACTTACCGCGCTATAACGAGCTAGCCAAGGTATTTAAAGATAATGGCGTCGATGAAATCGTTTGTATCAGTGTTAACGATACCTTTGTTATGAACGCTTGGTTGGCCGATCAGGAAGCCGGTAATATCCGAGTAATTCCTGATGGAACAGGCGCCTTTACCGAAGGCATGGGAATGCTCGTCGATAAATCCGACATAGGTTTTGGCAAGCGTAGCTGGCGCTATAGCATGTTGGTTAAAGATGGGATTATCGACCAGATGTTTATCGAACCTCAAAAACCAGGAGACCCATTTGAAGTATCCGATGCTGATACCATGCTTGGCTACATCAATGCTGATGCAAAACCACCGGTTTCAGTCAGCATTATTAGCAAGCCAGGCTGTCAGTTTTGCGCAAAAGCAAAAGAAGAATTAACCGCCGCTGGATTAGCCTACGAAGAAATTCTATTAGGCAAGGATGCGAGCATTACGTCTTTACGCGCTATGTCAGGTAAAGAAACAGCGCCACAGATTTTTATCGGTGGCCAATATATCGGTGGTAGCGAAGAACTTGCGGTTTATTTAGCCAAATAACAAGGAGCCGTACCACTACACAGAGAAGAGCAAAAAGTGGAGTTCACATAATATTTGCGCTCTTCTCTGTGATTAATTTAAGTACCCACTACTGCCTAGCCGCTAAATCCTTTTTAGCTTCACCTAGCTGATAATTCAAATCGGCAACTTTTTGCTTTAGATCTTGATTCTGTTGTTGCTCTTCCTTGTGCTTGTCCGCTAATTCATTCAGTGCCGCTTTCACTTGCACTACCTGCTGCTGCCAGCGGCTGGATAAGATCCATCCCGCTAAACCACCACCCAATACGATTCCGCCTAACGCGGCTAAAATAAATGCCATTTTTTTGCACCTTTGTTAAATGTGTTTAATTTTGCAAGACTTCATCAAGTTGGCGGATCAAGGTTAAAACCCCAATTCCACCCAGCTTATTATTAAAATATTCACTGGCCATGGGTTCGATACCTTGACCTTTTTTCATCCGCGGCAGAGCTTGATCAGAATCGATCAATGCCTGCATACGAGGGATGAATACAAACTGCAGCCACTGGCTAAAATTCAGGGTATCGACACAAAAAGGTTGCTGACTCATAAGAGCCTCAGCCTCAATCGTAGCGACTGACCAAAATTGATTCATTTCCAGCTCTTGCTGCAGCGACTGCAATAAGACACCGACCCGAGCATGTTCGCTCATTTTCTTGCTCCCTGTTCGCATGAGCATCTAAAGATTCTAATCGCTCAGTATACGATAGATAGGATTAGATAAACATTTGGCTGCTATTACGCTAAAATGGCGGGTAATTAATAACTAGTTTTGAGGTTCTCTTGTGAGTATCAGTAATTTCGTTGAAGAAACCGGCGCCCAGATGCGTATTTTTGATCTAGGTCGTCGCATTCAAAAGATCTCAAAAGCGGATTTTGCTGATATTGAAAACCTGAATAAACCCTACCCTTCGCCTTATTTGCAGCACGCTTGGATCGGTATCCTGACATGGAACCCTAAAAAAGCGGGCAACCATAACATTTGGTTTTTAAAGCTGCCCTTAGATGAGCAAAACTTCATTCAACCAGGTGATCGTGACGCATTTTTGAATCATTGGTTAAGATGTTTGCAATACCCAGATAAAGAACACGGTGAAGCACCTTGTTATTACAAACCTGATCAAAATCGAATGGCCTATTTCCATTCACTCGCACTCGCGACCTTGGGTCAATCTCACAGCGAATTTTACAATACTACCCGAGCCTATTTAAGTGGTGATATGGGCTGGCAAAACTGGCAACAATTAGGCCTGCAAGGTATCGCTGAAGTTGTGGTAAATATTGATAACGATCAGAATGCCAAGCTGGTTGCCCAAGGCATTGAGAACATGCCCTCCACACCGTTGAATACCTTATTGGGTTTCTTAGAAAATATAGAACCTGACTTTCCATTATCGGTAGCCATTAATGATCGCTTAGCAAAGGTCATTGCCGACGATGCTCAGCCTGCGGATTTAGCCGCATTTGTTCGTGCTTTGTCTCATAGTCAGAATATTGAACAACGTAAAATGCTCATTGAAGTTATTTTATTACACCCTAAATCCACCAGCATTGAAGTGCTCGCGTCCGTGGCGAGTCGCTGCTGGCAGGATTTACAAGGTGAGCTGCTAATAGCGTTCCTAAACGTTCTTGCCAGTAACGAACAGGGCCAAGGAGCCTTTAATGCTTTAGTTGCCGATTTAATGCCGCTACCGAATAAGCGTGAGCATATTCTACAAGCTTTCCGCAGCGAAAGCCGTAGCGAAGCTTTAATGGTCGCCATTGGTAACCTGATGAAAAGTGTGCAACAAGCAGGAAACTAATTTCAGTATAAAGGTTCAGAGTTTAATATCGCTAATTCATAATAAGTATTGAATTCTGAACACATTGTTCCATTCTCGACTATCTCGGTTTAAATGGACTAATGTTAATATTAGCGTCTAATTATTTAATCAATATTCGTTAATATTATTTATGCCAAAGACTCAGTCCAACCGATCACTCTACTTAGCATTCTTCGCGATTCTTTTCGCCCTTGCATTCCCCCTGTTTATTGAAGTCACCTTTTCAGATCATGTTCGCGAAGGAGAATATAATTCACGTCTTGGCTGGACATTAATTCTAATGTTCATTGGTTTAATCACGCGCAAACCAAAATTAATTAAACTGTTATTAATTCCTTTTATAATCGGTGGCAGTATTGATGTTGGTTATGCCATTAGTTTTGGTGGGGTTTTCACTACTGCAACGTTAGAAGCTGTCTTTAATACCGATACCAGTGAAGCATTTGAATATGCAGCCAGTTATGCGTCATTACCATTATTACTGATTCTTTCTTTTTATTGGCTAGTTTTGCTGCTGATTTTTCAATACTTACATTTTAATATTTCAGCGTCTAAAGCCAAAACCAGTTTTTTAGTTTTGGGGGTGATATTAAGTCTTACAGCCGGTTACCGTATTACAATTATGCAAAAGTATCATGATACGATTCCTGGGGTATTGGGCAGCATGCCTTCTTATTACCGAGGAAACATCGGTTTGCAACAAGAAATCAGTTTACGCGAAAAACTTATTGCCAATACCAAAGTAGATGTAAAAATTGAGCAAGCACAAACGTCCCAAACGTATATATTTATGATTGGAGAATCCATCAATCGTAATCACATGTCCGTTTACGGCTACCACAGAAATACAACGCCCTTTATAGGCCAATTGAAAGACAGCACAGTCATTTTTAATAATGTTATCAGTAGCCATGCTCAAACAAATGCATCATTACGTGTCGCTCTGACCTCCGCAACCGCTGAACAAGGCAATGATTATCGTAAAGCACTAAGTATTATTGATACCGCCAATATGGCAGGCTTTAAAACTTGGTGGATTTCAAACCAACAACCTTTGCGAGCAACCTTAGCCTCGATTGCGGACCAAGCTGATGAAACACAGTTTATAAGTAATGATTACCAAGGTGTTGAAGTCAATCGTTATGATGGCTTCATGCTGCCCTATATTGAAGATGCATTAGCCGATAAGGCGCAACACAAAGTAATTTTCATTCACATGATGGGTAGCCACGCACAGTATTCCAACCGCTACCCTAAAGATTTTGATAACTTCAAAGATGATGATGTTCAGGCTTATCAAGATGAATTATCACAGGGTAAAATTAACAGTATCAACCAATACGATAACTCCGTGCTGTATACCGACTCGGTTGTAAAAGAAACATTAGCGCTATTGAAAAATAACCCTGCACCAATTAAAGCCCTGACCTTATTCTCTGATCATGGGGAAGAGATATACGACAAGATTAACGTTAAAGGTCATAGCCCAGATAATGTGACTGCCGATATGGTTGAAGTCCCATTAATCACCTGGGTATCAAAGGGATTTGAGCAAGCTAGGCCAGATAGTTTAAAAACTATGAAAATGAATAATGACCTCAGCTTTCGATTGGATAACCTTTTCCATTATGCCAATCAATTAATGGGAATAAGCTCTTCCCACATAATCCCCAGCAAGAGCCTTACATCTACAAGCTTCGTCTCTGAGCAAGAGCGAAATATCTATAAAAAGTCATACGAGCATGACTTACGTTACCGTCTGCCAAAGAAACCCCAAGAGGTTGTCAGCAAGGACTGAAGTTATTCCTCTTTCTGACTCAGTTTGATTTATAATCGCCGCAAGTCCTTTATAAAGTTAATACTGAGTTTGATATGACTGCTTCAACTAACTGTCCTTGCGGCTCCACTAAGCCTTATAGCGATTGCTGTCAACCATTGCATAATGGCCAAGCTGCCAAGGATGCAGAAGCGCTTATGCGTTCTCGTTTCAGCGCCTTCTCGTTACTGCTGCCTGATTATCTATTAGCAAGCTGGCATTCCAGCACTCGCCCAGAGCAATTTGAGCTGGATCAAACAACGCAATGGAAACGTCTTGAAATAATCAGCGCGAGTAATGATAGTGAACAAGGTGAAGTACATTTCAAAGCTTATTATCTAGAACAGGGGGAGTGGCAATTATTAGAAGAAACTTCTAAGTTTCTTTTTGAGCAAGGTCACTGGTTTTATCATAGCGGTAATTACCAACCTCAAACATTGAAACCTCTACGCAACGAGAGTTGTCCTTGTGGCAGTGGTAAAAAATTCAAGAAATGCTGTTTATAGCGCTAACGCAGAAAGCTGTTTAGTTATTCCAGCAGGCCAAACAAGATAAAATTGAACTATTAAGAAAATTGAATTCTAATCAGTGTAACTAAGCGAAGGCGCAAGGAACACTGCATATGAACACCCAAGAACAAGTTCAGGATTATTATGGCAAACAACTGCAAAGCAGTAATGATTTAAAGACCAATGCCTGTTGTGACCCAGCCAGCATGCCTGAATATATTAAACCCATACTCGCTAAAATACATCCAGAAGTCGACAGCCGTTATTATGGTTGCGGCCTAGTAATACCGCCTCATTTGGAGGGTTTAAAAATACTTGATTTAGGCTCTGGTGCTGGGCGTGATGTCTATTTACTCTCAGCACTGGTAGGTGAACAGGGAAAAGTTATTGGCATCGACATGACTCCAGAACAGCTGACGATCGCCAATGAGTATAAGGCGTTTCATGCAGACCAATTCCAGTTTTCACAGCCTAATGTTGAATTTATCCAAGGATATTTAGAGTCTCTAGATGAGCTTGAATTAGAAGAAGCCAGTTTTGATATCATAGTATCCAATTGCGTATTAAATCTATCGACCGACAAGCTAGCCGTATTGAAAAGCGCCTATAAGCTATTAAAACCTGGAGGTGAGTTCTACTTCTCCGATGTTTATGCTGATCGCCGTATTCCAAAATTTTTACAGAATGATCCAGTCCTCTACGGTGAGTGCTTAAGCGGTGCCCTATATTGGAATGATTTCCTTAACCTGAGCAAACAAGCTGGGTTTTTGGATCCAAGACTTGTCAGTGATCGCCCACTGACTATCGAAAATACCAAGCTCGAAGCTAAAGTTGATCCAATCAAATTTTACTCAGCTACCTACCGATTATTTAAAATCCCCAAATTAGAAGCCGATTGTGAAGATTATGGACAAGCTGTTAAATATTTAGGAGGAATAGCACAATGCGATCGCTATTTTGACCTAGACGGTCACCATCGCTTTCACAAAGGCAAGGTAGAGGCTGTTTGCGGTAATACCCTAAGAATGCTGCAAGATACTCGCTTTCGCCCTCACTTTGAGTTTTACGGCGACTGGAAGCAGCATTTTGGCTTGTTTGAAGGCTGCGGTAAGCAAATTCCGTTCAAAATTGAACCTACAGACTTGAGCTGCTGCTAAGCAACTCGACTCTCGGTGAATCTAGCTTAATCTCGGCAGTCTCATTTAATCGCTCTTCATGCCACGCTGTATCATTGCGACTGTCATCAAGACGGAACCCAATACGGATAATAACAGCATGCTATTGACCCATACGGTATGGCGAGCGTAATAAGGTGAATGAAGATTTTGCTCACCTTGCACACACTTTTCCAAATTAAAATCGTAGCTTAACCCTTGGTCAATACAATCATTTACTATGGATAATTCCCAGCCATATTGACTTAATAAGAAGATCACCGGCAGTGAAAATATTATCGAACCCCAACGCATCATACTTTTTTACCCCTTTTATCGCACTTTAACTTGACATTAAGCGCTATTTTTTTCATCTTATACGCTATCTCCAATGTCCGTTTTACAATAACAAACAGGCACTTATAGCCATATGAAGCAAATATTGATCGTAGCAACACTCGTTCTTGGCATGCATGCGCATGCCGCAACAGAAGATCTAGATGGATTGCTCAAAAAAATCGAAGCTGATATCAGCGCACAACGATTAGCCAAACCTGCAGGCAATAACGCACTAGAGCGTATTGATGTCTTCAGAGCTCAGGCACCCTTCGATTTTCGCATAACCCCTCTGATCTTCAAGTTCGGCGAATCCTACGTGTCTTTAGCGAATAAAGCCATTGATAAAAAGAAATACAGCCAAGCTCAAAATTACCTTGATATTGCTTGGCAAGTTGCCGCATTAACCCCAGGGTTAGAAGCGACTCAAGAGAAAAATGATAAATTGAGTGGTGGCAAATCCAGCGCTAAGAAAACAAGTAGGAAAGGTCCTAGCGCCTCCGAGTTGAAAAAACAGAAAGCTATAGCCGCAGCCGCTGTAGCCGAAAAGAAACGCCTTGATGCTGAACGCAAGAAAAAAGCCAGTGCCGATAAAAAAGCCAAGGCCACAGCCAAGAAAAAAGCAGCGTCTGATAGAAAAGCGAAACAGGAAGCCGAACGTAAACGTCGTTTAGCCAATGAAAAGCTACAAAAGCAAAAAGCCCAAGCTTCTAAAAGCAAGTCTAAAAAAGATAAACTTGCTAAGCAACTGGCTGCAGCCGAAGCTGAAAAAGATCGCCTTCAAGCTTTAGCGAATAGAAAGGTTAAAAAGCCAGCGCCTGTAATCAAGGTAGCTGAAGTTAAACAACCTGCAGCGATCAAGCTGAGTAAAGTATCACCCATTGGTAAAGGTTCAGAAACGTCCTCCGCCATTGCTAGCTACCCACTACCACAAGATAAGATCTCAAATCGTGATCGTGGCATCAGCCAAGATTTAGTGCCTATTTGTAAGGCAATTATCGATAATGACGCCTCGATCGTTTTACATGCGAGCAGCAAAGGTGATTATCGCTGGCTGACAGTTCGCCTAACACTCTGTGCGCGCCGCTTGGACCCTAGCTTTCGCTTACGCCACAGTTTCAAGACGGTAGGCTCTAACGATGCATTCATGACACTACACCCTGCACGTAGTACAGCCCTTATCGGTAATCTAGATTAATATTCGTTAAAGGCCTGCAGGCATCGTTGTTATCGATAATAAATAACAACGATGCCTGCTTTAATCTTGGTAGTCTGAAAACATCCCCATCAAAGCGTCTTTCTCATCACGGCTCACATTTTTATCTTCTTCTGGCTTAACCGGCGCAAAACAAACTTTATTCCGCCCTGTCTCTTTCGCCCGATATAAGCACTGATCTGCCTCCTTTATTAAACCCGCAGCATCCCCCTGTTCATGAGACAAGCGTACTGATAAGCCAATACTCGTCGTTATCTTAAAAATCCCATCATCCACCTCAATCTCACACGTCTCAATTAACTCGCGTAAGCGTTCAGCTACCTGACTGGCCAATAGCAAGCTAGTAGAAGGTAAAATAACAACGAACTCCTCACCACCATAACGGCACTGAATATCGAGCTGGCGAGTGACTTGCTTGATTAAGCGGGCGGTAAGCTTTAATACCTGATTACCAACCTCATGACCCCACTGGTCATTGACCTGTTTAAAATGGTCTAGATCAATCATCATTAGCGAAGTAGGAGCGGAGGTACGCAGAGTCCTCTCCAGCTCTATGTCCAGAGCACTACGAAAATGCCGAACATTAAACAAGCCGGTTAAGGGATCAGTAATAACCTGCTCTCGCAAAGCTAAAATTTCGTCTGCCCAAGGGCTATACAATCCACATTTTGGACAATCAAATTGTTGCGCGGTAAATACCCTTTTGCTTGTTTGCTGTTCAGCAACAGAGGATATTGTGGGTTGTGATCTTACAGCCATGTTTTCTAGCTCAAACTATTATTATTCCAATCTCGTGAATAAGTTTAGTGGAAGCTGAGAAAAACAGAGGGCTTTTTCAGATTTTTATCTAGATTTA
>Ga0209395_1005563_pt1 | contig 14138 bp, 8 predicted proteins | sample GOMGulsemesocosm_3_FD_184635 | JGI IMG/M metagenome (GOLD analysis project Ga0209395, IMG submission 184635) | Methane-oxidizing microbial communities from mesocosms in the Gulf of Mexico - GOM9D Gulf of Mexico (SPAdes) (version 2) | ecosystem: Environmental > Aquatic > Marine > Cold seeps... | reverse complement strand
GCACCGTCGTCAATTGCAGCAATAATATCGCCTTTAGTCACGTTTAAACATGAACAAATGGTTGCTGTGTCAGGTAGGGCATCAACACCTAATGTTGGTTTTTCACCACTGCTTGGTAAAATTAAGCCATCAGGATTTTCAGGTAATTCAATACCGTTTAATGCATATTGTAGTAATGAGTCATATTCGCTGGTATCACCAACAAGTACAGCGCCGATAAGCTCTTTACCGTCATCACTTACTACAATCTTTTTATATACTTGATCGGGTTCGTTGAAATAAGTATAAGATTGAGCACCAGCTGTACGAGCATGAGCATCACCAATTGAGCCAACATCTATACCCATAAGTTTAAGTTTGGTACTCATATCAGCACCGGTAAACTGTTGCTCACCACCTAATATGTTATCAGCAGCAACTTTAGCCATGGTGTAACCAGGAGCAACTAAACCGTAAATAAAGTTATTCCATAAAGCACATTCACCAATCGCATAAATGTTGTCATCAGACGTTTGACATTCATTGTTTACGACAATACCACCACGCTCGCCTATTTGAAGGTCGAAGTCGCGTGCTAAGTTGTCGTAAGGGCGAATACCTGCTGAGAATAAAACAAGGTCGGTTTCTAAATGAGTACCGTCTGCAAATACCATACGGTGTACGCAGTCTTCACCGTCAATAATTTCATTAGTAGCTTTTTCAGTATGAACTTGTACGCCGATACCTTCGATCATAGAGCGTAATAATTCACCGCCATCTTTATCTAGCTGTACACCCATTAATTGAGGAGCGAATTCAACCACGTGTGTTTGTAGGCCAAGCTCTTTAAGTGCTTTTGCTGCTTCTAAGCCTAATAAACCACCACCAACAACAACACCAACTTTACCTGAGTTAGCAGATGCTTGAATCGCATCTAAATCATCAATGGTACGGTAAACTAAACAATGCTCTCTTTCTTTACCTGGAATAGGTGGAACAAAAGCGTATGAACCTGTTGCTAATACTAGCTTGTCGTATTCATATTTATCACCAGTTTCAGTACTAACAGTTTTCGCTGTTTTATCAATATTAGTCACTTTAGCGTCAGTAAAAAACTTAACACCTAGTTCATTATAATATTCAGGCGTAGTTAGCGCTAAATCATCAGCAGTCTTACCTGCAAAGTATTCAGATAAATGAACACGGTCGTACGCTAGTCGATCTTCTGCTGACAATACAGTAATTTCATAACCTTCATGTTTTGCCATTTCATCAACAAAATGATGGCCAACCATACCGTTACCAACGACAACGATCTTTTGTTTTACGCTCATACTCACAATCCTACTTAAACTATTATTTATCGCAAAAAATTTGGCGAAACTGAGATGTTTTATACAGTGCGACTGTAATTCACCTTTACTTAGTAGGGTTGTTGCAAGCGTGGTGCCATGAATATTTATTCTTTAATATCAATGCATTGCATTGACTGTTGATGTGGTTAAGAGTTTTTTGCACTACAGTGAATAGTATTTCGCACAAGAGCTGTGCAGTTTTTGCTTTTATTTTCTTATGATCGTTAACATAGATTGAAGCGCACAAGCTGCGAATAAGTCGTATTTACAAGGTTTCGAACCATTTGTGTACTAAGGTAGGTCATTCTGAAAAAGGCTTGTATTTGGCCGATAAGGCAAAGCCATGTCCACCTTCAGAGAAAACTTGTAGAGACACGGGAATGCTTTTATCCCACAATAGAGCAATAAACGAAGGTATTTCTTATGCATTCGTATTGCTCATAAACAAGCTATCTAACCTGAGGTTTGGATAAGAGTTTTGTAACGCAATGAAATTAAAAGATAAAATATCTTCTTATTTCCAGTGACGGAATTTTATTGCTTATCAAGGCATTTTTACTCTCCAATAGTTGGCTATTGGGAGTAAAAATAACGCCGAAAAGCATTAAAATAGCGTTATTGGGCAAATTGTCTTATCCGAAGTTCAGGTTATCTAATACGCTAAGTAGAAAATATATTGCTTATTGTAGAAAGGGCTTCATCAAATATTAACCTATTTGAGGTGCTACAGTTCTTGGTTGCCATTCCCACCATTGTTGCTCACCGTCTGCTTTTGCATCATCAGTTTTTTGTTCTTTCGTTTGGTAGATATCCCATGTGACTAAATAATCTGGATTGGTAATTTTTACACCAGCCTGACTAGTATGAAAATCGCCAGCTGGTGCGGTAAACCAACAGGATAAGTTAGAGGGAATAAGGAAGGTTGCTGCAGGTTTGTTTTTAGCGCTGTTATCACCGAATAACTCGATTGTTATACCGAGCTCTTTATCCACAGACTTAACTTTGCCTGCGAGCATAGATTGTTTTAATTGCTCACCAGATTTATCAAAATAGGTTAAGCCAATTAAACAGGTTTTTTGTAGGGTACTTTCTAAAGAATCAAGCATGTTTATCACTTCTATAAGGTATAAATTTTATCGTATAAGCAAAAACTGACATCACTAGGATGTCAGTTTTAAAGTTACTTTTAAACTAGAATTAAGTTTAATTAGTCTTAGTGCGCCAAAGGAGCGACACCTGTAGCCGGGTTATCAGCTAAACCAATGTCTCTAGCGTGTTGTTCAAATCCTTTGTTCTTCCAGAAGAATGCACCAGGCATAGTTGTTGGAATAACTAAGATATAAAATAAAGCACGACCTATAGCAGCGGTAAAGCAGTTAACTAGTGCAAGAGCAACCCAAATAATAAGCAGTAATGTATCGCTAAAGCCTACAAGGTTCACTATTAATAACGCTACGGCAGCAATAATGTTGATTGCTAATAACCAGTTACGGAATATGTAGGTTTTACCAAAAGTAGTACATTGTACATAATGCGCTGCACCACCTTCGTTTTCACTTCGGTTTAAATCATTGTTATGTTTCATTAAACCTAAGGCTTCTATAATCATACCTATGATAAATGCACTAGCAAAAACAAGTGTCGCTTGATTAATAAGTTCAGCAGATGCTTCACTAACGATCAATGTCGTGATAACGATTGCACCGCCAACAAAAGCGCCTAACGATAAGCTGTTACCCACAAACGATGTTGCTGTTTGAAGGTGATTCCAAAATGGACGGGCTTTAATTTGATAACACTTATTCATATAAAATAAGCCACCACAACCACCTAATAAGGCAAATATACCTGCTGCCTGTACTAATGTAACCAGCGGTAAACCTTCGGTTAAATTAACTAAATCTAGCCCGATGTTGTTAGATAAAAATTCAACTACCCAAGTATTGGTTGGTAAAGCAAAAAGTGCTGTTAAACCACAACCAGCAGAGAATAGTGCTAAGCCTAAACCTTCACGTGCCATTGGTGAATAACGTAAGTTATTAAAACCACGGTAGAAGCGAAATGGTTTACCTAAGTGGGTCACGCTCATTAACAGTGCGAATGATGTCATTGCTAAAGAGGTTACAGCTAAAGGTAAAAACATATCAGATTCAGCGAAGCTGACTAATGACTCTATGCCTAATAACCCACCTAAGAAGGTAATTAAAAATACACCAAAGGCGGCTTGCGCAAATAGTGTGAATAATACTAATGGGTTCTCTCGGCTATTAAGCTTATCGAAGTTCCAATGTTTAGCTTTACCTGCTTTTTGGTCAACAACCGGTTTGTAATTACCTTTTTCATCTCGGTGATATTTTACCGGCATAGAGTCGGTACGACTCATCTCGATAGGTAAATCTTTGGTTTGTTGAAAACGTACATTAGGGTGAGTAATTTCAGGATCTGGAAAACCAGGGATCTGAGTTTTACATTGCTCACGATTTTCTGGTGTATTTTCAATAACACCAAAATCTAATGCATTACCAACACAAGCCGATACACAAGCGGGTTTTAAACCCACTTCTAAGCGGTCTACACACATGTTACATTTTGAAACTTGGCCTTTTACAGGGTCAAGTTGTGGAGCATTGTATGGGCATACCCAAGTACAATAACCACAACCAAAACAGGTTTCAGGATCTTGTAAAACGGCGCCGTATTCAGCATGTTTAGTGTAGGCTTTTGTTGGACAGCCTTTTAAACAAACTGGGTCATCACAATGGTTACACGCCATTGAAATGTTCATTCGTTTGTAGTCAGGGTACGAACCCCCTTCAACATAACCAACACTACGGAACGCTAAGTGAGGAGGATTGTCATTTTTCTCAGAACAAGCGGCTTCACAAGCATGACAGCCAATACAGTTATCTGCAGTGAAGAAAAAACCATGTTGTTTATTACGGTTTGGATTTGAGCCAACTTCAGGGTTTTCGTTGATAAACATCGAACGCCCTTCAGGCAAACCGGTTAAATCTACTAAATCAATTTGTTGACCATAGCGGTTTTCTTTTTGTATTTCTTGATCAGGCAATACAGCATACGAACGTTCTTGCGTTCGTACTTCCCAATGGTTTGAGCGACCATCTTGCTCTGTACCTATTTTCATCGACGCCGGATCAAAATCTTGTACTGATGTATCGGCGGATGAATTTTCTATTTCGTTACTCATAATTACTCTCTCTTTCTCTGCCGAATTAATAGGTGCGACGTTCTGCATTTAAGCGTGCTGCTTCTGCTTGATCTACTTTTTCGATACGGGCAGAACATTGCTTAAAAGCCGGCTGGCGAGAATAAGGGTCTAATAAACCTACGGTTAAACGGTTAACACAGTCATGGAAATGGAATGGAATAAATACCATGTCTCTGGCTACGCGTTGAGTTAATTGTACTAAAACTACGGCATCACCACGTCGACTGGTTAAACGCACATAACTTTGATGTTCAATACCTAACTCCCTTGCTGCATCAGGATTCATTTCCATATAAGGGGTTGGGCTGAATTTGTTACAGTTACCTATTTTTCCGGTACGAGTACGGGTATGGAAATGCTCAACAACACGGCCACTGTTTAACCAGAATGGATAATCTTTACAAGGTTTTTCATTGTTGTCGTAAAAATCGACACAGATCAGGTTAGCTTTACCTGTTGGCGTTTGAAACTTACCATCAGTATATAAACGAGGGCTGCCTTTCAGGCTGCCACTGGCTTTGTCTTGCTCTTCACTGTACGGCCATTGAATACCACGCGCTTTAATGATTTTTTCGTAACTCATACCTGAGATATCTAAGGTTCTTTCGTTACCATAAGCATTTGTGCCTTTTGAAAGTTTTTTCATTTCTTCAAAAGCGCCTTCTGGTGTTTCCGGGAACTTAATTTTTTGACCATTTTCAAAACGTTTCGCCATTTGGTTAAAAATCCAAAAGTCAGGTTTTGAATTGGCATAAGGCGGCAATACGTTATCGATAAGACTTACACGACGCTCGGTATTGGTATGGCAACCTTTTTTCTCTGCCCATACAGAGGCAGGGAAATAAACGTGAGAATACTGGTTAGTTTCTACATCAGAATATACATCTTGAATAACTAAGAAATCTAAGCTTTCAAGCATTTTACGAATACGTGGTGTATTCGCCATTGATGTCATTGGGTTTGTGGCGATAATCCACATACCTTTTACGTCACCGGTTTCAATCGCAGGGAAAATATCTGTTTGCGCTAAACCACGTTTTTTCGGGAAAAATTCAGGATCAATGCCCCAAAAATCAGCAATTTCTTGGCGGTGTTCAGGGTTTTCTAATAAACGATAGCCAGGTAAACCTGAACATGAAGACCATTCACGCGTACCCATAGCATTACACTGACCAGTAATAGACAGTGATGTACCACCGGGTTTACCAATATTACCGGTAATTAGGTTTAAGTTGTTGATGTTTGCAACACCATCAGAGCCGTGAGTAGACTGGTTAATCCCCATAGTCCAAATACTCATAGCAGCAGGTGCTTTAGCATATAATCGGGCAACACTACGGATGCGGTCTTCATCAATACCACATTGATGCTGTGCTACTTCAGGAGCGTAATCTTGTACTAAGGCTTTAACGGCTTCATAACCATCGGTATGTGCGTCAATATATTCTTGATCTTGTAAACCTTCGTTAATGATCACGTACATCATCGAGTTAATTAATACACAGTCAGTACCTGGGGTAATAGGTAAATGAATATCAGCGAATTGCGCTAACATGGTGACACGTGGATCAACTACAATTAATGGGAATTTACGTTTTTCTAACGCCTCTTTTAAGCGCCAGTAGATAACCGGGTGTTGCTCTGGCAAGTTTGAACCAAACGCCATAAAACAATGAGTATGTTCAAAATCGTCATAACATCCTGGAGGGCCATCACTACCGAAAGAGCGTTTATAACCACTTACGGCTGATGCCATACATAAAGTAGTATTACCGTCGTAGTTATTGGTGCCAATACAGCCACGGGTTAACTTACCTAAGGTATAAAACTCTTCAGTAAGTAGCTGACCCGTAGACACAACAGCAAATGCATCTTTACCGTATTTGTCTTGTATTTCTTTAATTTTTTTCGCGGTAGTATCTAGAGCATTATCCCAGGTAGTTTCTTCAAATTTGTCATAATGCTTATCACGAATTAATGGCTCGGTTCCGCGACCAGGGCTTTCAAAGAGCTCATGCTCTAATAAACCTTTTATACAGAGTTTACCGCGGTTAACATCTGCACCAGCGTGACCACGTGTGGTTACGATACGTTTATCTTCGTTTAAACCAATTTCAATGGCACAACCAGTAGAACAATAGTTACAGGTGGTGTATTTCCATTCTTTAACGTTTTTACTGGGAATGGTAATGGGTTTTCTGTTTTTACGACCAAACAGCATGAACAGATCCTAATTAATAAAATAAAGCATTAAGAGTTGAATAGCACAGAGTGTGCCATCGACAATTTCTTTATATTTCAATTGGTTGATAGATGAGAATCATTCTTAACTTGTTGTTTTTGTGCACGCATGCTCATAGATGGTGCGATTTTTAGGCTAGCTTAATAGTGTTATTATCAGAGCGATAAACAATAAAGCAGACATACTTTGCCAAAATTGAATCGGGTTACGTTGCATTATTGGCTGATTTTTATACTCTTGTAAGGCGTTTACGTTAGGTTTACTTAGATCAGTTAAAAATTCAGAATAGGCTTGGTATCGCAAAGCGGGATCGGCTTGAGTGGACTTCTTTAAAGCTAAATCCAGCCATAATGGCAGATCTTTACGTATAGTCTTAATACTTTTGTAGCGAAATTCACTGTATTTAGTGAAAGTGACCTCAGCTCTTGCCATAGGTTTATAAGGTAAGCTGCCACACAGCATTTCATAAACGATAACCCCTAATGAAAACAAATCACTTTTATGATCAGCATGAAGTGTTAATAACGTTTCTGGTGCAATATAGTTTAATGAACCTTGTGGAACTGATTCTGCCACCTTGTTACTGTTTTCATCAAGTGAGGCAATAAGCACTGTTCCATAATCAATAAGTGTCACTTTTCCGTATGCATCAATCATGATGTTATCGGGTTTTAAATCTCGATGAACTAAGTCTAATCGTTGAAAGGTACGCAACGCCATAATAACTTGCTCGACGATATCTCTTACTTGGGCAATACTCGGGTTTGGATTGTCGTGGATCCATCCGCTAAGTGTTTGCCCTTCAATGTATTCACAGACATGGTATAAAAAACGGCTATTTGGATCAGCACTTTTCACCTTCATAACATTGCGATGGTTAACACGCTCACCAATCCACGCCTCGCGCATAAATCCTTGTAAATACACCATGTCATCAGCAAAATTTTCAGAAGGGACTTTTAAGATCACTGGTGTAGGTTCAGACTCATGTTCAACTAAGTATAAATGAGAACGAATGCTGGCGTGGATCACCTTACAGACTTTATAACCATCTATTTTCATGCCAACATCAAGTGCAGGTGGAATGGTTTTACTGAGTAAATCGCGCTCTATTTCAACCAGTTCACGATTTGGTGTTTCCCCCACATAAACAAGTAAACAACTAATATTGTCGTTACTGCCCATTTCTAGCGCAAAATTTACAATGGCTTTACTGACCGCTTCTAAATCTTCACTATTGGGTGATTCAGGTAATGCTTTTAGTTTAGATTGAATAGCTGCACTTGATAAAAAGTCATGAACACCGTCACAGGTGAGAATGTATATATCACCGGCTTTAATATCTATTTGATGTACATCAACTTTTAGTCGGGGTTCTCCCCCTAAGGCACGTGTTAATACAATATTCGCACTACCATTACGGCTACGACGATTGTGGTCTCGGGTAATTATTTCAATATCGTTTTGGCGATAAACACTGATGCGAGAATCACCTACATGGAAGATATAACCAGTAGAAGACTTAACAACTAGTGCTGAAAAAGTGGTGAGCCATTGATGGGCTTCACCACTTTGTGCATCGGTTTGAGAATATAACCATTGGTTTAAGCCAGTTAGTACTTTAGAAGCCGACTTTTGAGTCGACCACGTATCGGATGTCGCGTAATAATCATTAATAAACTGAGTTACAGAAATTTGCGCGGCGTCAGCTGCTCGGCTGGCGCTAGATACACCATCAGCAATAGTAGCCACAACACCTTTTGAAATTATTTCACTGCTGGTAGGAACCAAGGCGGCAAATGCATCTTGGTTCTCTTCCTTAAGGCCAGCGGTACTGTATCCACCAAAGCACACTTTTAATGTAGATTTTGTGCTTGGTGTGCTCTTAGGAGTAGAGCTCTCAGTTTTATTTAATTGATCATGAGACATTAATTAACTCAATTGTTCCATCTTCACGTACTTCAGTGATGGTGCCCTTAGGTTCTTGCATAAATAACAAGGCAATAAAACCAACAACAGCTGTGGCAGCAATCACTAAAAAGAATGTTTGGTAGTCTACCACTGATAATACTGTTAAATAAACCACAGCACCTACATTACCATAGGCACCTGTCATACCTGCAATTTGTCCGGTTAATCGACGTTTAATAAGTGGAACAGCTGCAAATACAGCACCTTCACCTGCCTGTACGAAGAATGAACACGCCATTGCCGTAATAACAGCTAATACTAGCGGCCAAGAGTTATCGATGAGTGACATTGCAAAATAACCTATCGCTAAGCCAGCAGTTAAAATAAGTAAGGTTTTTTTACGGCCAAACTTATCACTTAACCAACCACCACCTGGGCGAGACATTAAATTCATAAAAGCGTATGTTGAAGCTAACATTGCCGCGTAAACCATGTCTAATTCAAATACCTCAGCAAAAAATAGCGGTAGCATTGAAATAACGGCTAATTCCGAACCAAAGGTTGCAAAATAAAGTATATTAAGTACAGCTACCTGCTTAAATTCGTAGCGATGCGTTTCAGGGACTTCTTCTTTGAAAAGGTGGCCGTTTACTGAATAAGTTTGTTTAACTTCAAGTATATATAAAGCAACCAAAGCAACATAAGCAATTAATGTTGTATTCTCAGATAGCAATTGCACACCTGCAGGAGACAGTTTCCATGTTAGTAATGCTAACGCTCCGTACATAGGTAGTTTCATAACAAGTAGTAAGTAAAAGTCACCTACGCTGGTTACCTCCATCGCACCTGATTGTTTGGGTTTAAAATAGGTAGAACCTTTTGGTACATCGGTTACATTGGCATACCAAATAAAACTGAATACTAAACTTAATACACCAGTAAATCCTATTGCATATCTCCAGCCGTCTTCGCCACCAAATAACAGAGCGATAGTAGGTAAGCTCATTGCTGCAGCGGCAGAGCCAAAATTCCCCCAACCACCATAAATACCTTCAGCAGTACCTAATTCGTTAGCAGGAAACCATTCACTTACCATACGAATACCAATAACAAAACCAGCACCAATAAAACCAAGTAAGAATCTTGAAAGAGCCGCTTGCTCAAAACTGTCTGCTAAAGCAAACATAAAACAAGGGATACTACATATGGCTAGCAATAAGGCATATACCAATCTAGGTCCATATTTATCGGTTAACATGCCGATGATCACTCGGGCAGGAATGGTAAGTGCCACATTAAGTAGCATTAATGTTTTTAATTCACTTTTGGTTAAGCCTAGGCTGTCCCCAATAACCGATATTAATGGTGCGAAGTTAAACCACACCATAAACGATATAAAAAATGCCATCCAACTTAAATGGAGTACTTTCATTTTCCCTGTAAAGGACATTATGTTAATGCCAGCTTGACCGCTCATATTAATCACCATTTTATTTAAGGTTAAAATTAAAAATCTACTAACATGGTAAAAGCAATGGTGATGCCAGTAGTTAATTAAATATATAATCTTTGTTTATCAGTGTGTTGGTGTTCAGGTGCGTTTTTGAAGAATGGTAACTTTGCACTATTTTTGGGTGTTTGCTAAAATTTAGTGCAATAACTCTATTGGTTGTGTGCGCCAGAAAACCTCTGGTGCAATGCATAAAGTTGCTGCTGGGCAAACGTAAGCGTCGTTGGAATAAATCGCACAGCTTCTCCTGGACGTAACTGTGACAATCGGAATAAATCGGTTTGAATCACACAGCCTAAAACAGGATAACCACCAATGGTTTGTCGCTCTTTCATTAATACAATCGGTTGGCCATTGCTAGGTAACTGAATGGTGCCGTAAGTTACTGGCTTAGATAGAAGAGAGGCTTGTTTTAATAAACACTCTTCAATCTCCTGCGGAATATTTGATAGCCGATAACCCATGCGATTGCTGTCGGGGCTTATGTTAAAAGTGTTATGTAAAAATTGCGATTGTTGCTGCTGATTTAGTTGCAACCAAAGTGGTTGTGGAATAAAGCGTAATCTTAATGGTTGGTTAAATGTTTTAGCGCTTTCAGACGAATAAAAAGCATTAGAAAGAGTAGATTTCGAAATACGTGTTTCGTCCTGTGCAATACAAAGCTCAGCAAGAGCAATACGACTGCCCAGTGAAATAGCGTCTTCTCCAAAACCTAAAGCCTGCTCAGTGAATGACTGTGACTGACTATGTAACCATGTTTTACTTTGTATGCCGCCATGTACAGCTAAGTAACTGTGAAGCCCTTTTTTAGGGGCTTTAAAATACAATACGTCATTCGTTTTTAATGGGTAAGTTTGCCAATTTTTAATAGGTTTTTGGTTAATGGTTACGTTGCAATCAGCACCTGTTATCGCAATGCTGCAAGCTTGATGAGCTTGAAAGGAAATTTGGCCTAAAGTGATTTCTAAAGCCGCACAAGGTTGTGTTTGTGTGCGATTAGATAATAGATGGTTATTAACGAGGTAATTGGCCGCTAAATAAGCGTACTCATCTGCAGCTCCACCTGTGGTAAAACCTAAGTGCTGTGCTGCGGGTCTACCAAGATCTTGAATGCTACAGAGGCCATTTTGTTGAAGTACGGTTAGATAATTAGCTTGTTGGTTCGTTGGCGTTGTTTTATTCATATTGTAATTCGCCATCTAACGCTAAAAATTCTTCTTTGTTTATTGCCGTAAAGCGAACGTTTTGTCCAACAGATAAAGTACTGGAAAACGTTTGCGGATGTGCTGCACTCAAGGTAGTCATGGCCATCGGTGTTTGACCAATAATATGCCAGCCGCCAGGGCTTTGATTGGGATAAACAGCTGTTTGTTCTCCGGCAATAGCAACCGCGCCTTTTGGCATTGTTAAGCGCGGAGTTGATTTTCTAGGTAGTTGAAGTGCTTTCGGCAGTTGACCTAAGTAGCAAAAGCCGGGAGTAAAACCTAAAGCGAACGCTCTATAAATTGTTTGTGAGTGCATGCTAACAATGCTTTCAATCGACAGTTTGGTACGATGGGCGACATCATGAATATCCCATCCAGCCTCTTCCCCGTAATACACCGGAATTTCAATGATGATTTTTTCTAAGAGGCTATCAGGAGCATCCGTTTGATAGGCTTCAGCAGCATCGATTACGAAAGGTTGATTGACTATCTGCATTAATGATTCATGCAAGTGGTGCTGAGTATCGACGCCGTGCTTCTGAAAAAGACAGTCAAAACGATAATAGATGATCAGGCTAGCGTAGCTGGCGATGCTTTCTATTAGGTTGTCAGCGAACACTTTTTTAATGTTTTTCTGACAATACATTATGTGCTGATGTTGTTCGGCGCACATTTTTTCTGGCCATTGGAGTAAAATAGCATTTTCACTGATGTAATTGATAGTAGGCGTTGGGCTTGGTATGGGACTCATTGCTTAGACAAATGCTTAGGTAAGTGATTAGACAAGTGTTTAGGTAAGTGTTTAGATAGTAGCTGGCGAAGTTGGTTAGTAATTTCAATCGCTTCTGGATTATCTCCATGCACACATAACGTATCAACTCTTAAAGTAAGTTTGTTACCTGTTACGCTTTCAAAGTATTGATGCTGTAGCAGGGTTTCACAGCGTTGTATTATTTTGTTAGCGTCATGTATTACTGCATTTTTTTCTTGGCGAGAAACAAGAAAGCCTTCGTCGGTATATTCTCTATCGGCAAAAGCTTCAAACATTAATGACAGTTGGTATTTACTCGCAGTGACCTCTAAGTCTTCGGTATTTGGTATCGCTTGAACAACCAAGGGTAATGAGGAATCAAATGACGAAATGGCCATACAAACAGTTTCGAATATTTCTATGTTTTTCATCATGTCGTTGTACAAAGCACCATGCGGTTTTACATAATTAAGCTGGGTGTTTTGCTGGCGACAAATCGCTTGTATAGCGCCTAGCTGGTACTGAATAATCGAAATTAGTTCTTCACGTGAATAAGAAATAGATAGACGACCAAAATTGTCTCGATCGTTATAACTCGGATGAGCACCAATACTTACCTTGTGTGTAAGTGCTAACTTTATAGTGTTTTTTATAGTTAGTGGGTCAGATGCATGAAAGCCGCAGGCGATATTTGCCATATTGATAAATGGCATGATTAAACCATCGTTATCATGTACTTTTTCACCTAAATCGCAGTTAAGCTGCATGGCTATTCTCCGTGTTATCTTTTTGGCCGTTCAGGCTTGCTTAATACGATATCTGATTTTGGAATTGCGCTACAAGCTAAAACGTACCCTTGTTCGATGTCTTTTGGAGATAAACCATCAGTAGCAACTTGTTCAACATCACCACTTTCAAGCTTTATTTTACATCGGCCACATATACCGCCACGACATGAATAAGGTAGTATTAATCCAGCATCTTCACCTTGCTCTAATATAGTGTCTTTATTATTTCCTTTAACTTGTTTGTTCCATGAGCTGAAATCAATCATTGGCTTTTTATTACTCGTTGAAGCAGCAGGTACGTTTGTCTTTGATTGGGCAGTCTTATTTTGTGTACTCGCTTTTGATACAAATACCGGAGGTGATTTTTTTTCTATCACTTCAACTTTATCGCCTGCTTTAATTTGCCCTGTATTAAGTGGCACTAAATTTTGACCAAACATCACGTCGCCACCTTCAACTTGGCGATATTTTTTTAAGGTATTTAATGGTTCTTGTTGATGGTGTTTTTCACCGGTTATTGGGTTTATGGTGGTAAAAATACAACGAGAGCAAGGCTTGGATATTTCAAATTCGACTTCACCAATTCTAATATGGCTCCAGGTGTCTTCTTCAAAACTGTTAGTCCCAGAAACGACAACGTTTGGCCTAAATTGAGACATAACGACCTGATTTTTTTTACTCAATCGTTGATTTAGGTCTGTTAACGATGCTTGTGAAATTAATAGTAGAGGGTAGCCGTCAGCAAAGCCCACTTGGCTAGTTTTATTTTTGACGGTGCGTCTTGAATCTTTCCCAAAAAAAACTAATTGACAGTCTTTTTGTAAATAACGCGAGAACCACTGATTATAATGTTCAGGACCTGTTTGGCTATCAATAGAATCACTCCAAACCTTTATTTTTTGGTATGTTTCTGAAAGTTTAGAATATTCAATAGACAGTACTGGCATGCCCGGTGCTGTTAGGTTGAAACCTGTTGTTGTAATATTTGCTTGTATTAAACATAACTGAGGTTCTGTTCTTGCTGTAATGCACTGGCCATCTGGTGTTGTCACTACAAATCGACGGTCGAAAGCTAAGCCATGTTCTTCAACCCAGCTATTAGATAGCGTTATTCCGGCTGATGATTTAATTGGGTAAACGGTAATCGACTGTAATGAGATATTTTCCA
>Ga0209395_1005562_pt1 | contig 14141 bp, 11 predicted proteins | sample GOMGulsemesocosm_3_FD_184635 | JGI IMG/M metagenome (GOLD analysis project Ga0209395, IMG submission 184635) | Methane-oxidizing microbial communities from mesocosms in the Gulf of Mexico - GOM9D Gulf of Mexico (SPAdes) (version 2) | ecosystem: Environmental > Aquatic > Marine > Cold seeps... | reverse complement strand
TGGGATAATCTGGCCAAATCTCAATTATAGAATCATAAGCGTCGCCTTCGTCTTCAATTTCCTGTAAGTTTTCTGCAACTTCCAATGGCGCTCCTGTTCTAATAGCGTAATCTATCAATTCGTCTTTAGTTGCTGGCCAAGGAGCATCTGCTAAATAAGATGCTAATTCTAGAGTCCAATACATTTTCTTTGGGTTTAATTTTCTGCAAAAATAATTTTTTTTAGGAAAAAACCAAGCTTTTTTTGATAAATCTGTCAATAAAGTTAAAGAACTTAATTTTCTTTTTCAGGAATCCATGCGATTTCCTTAGCTGATAAGTCTTTAGTCAACTTTCGTGCCAACACAAAAAGATAGTCAGAAAGGCGGTTTAAATAGGTTAATATATCTGGGTTGATAACTTCATTCTCATTTAATGCAGTAGCGAATCTCTCAGCTCTACGACAAACACAGCGGGCAATGTGACAGAATGACACGGTTTGATTTCCTCCTGGGAGAATGAAATTGGTCATTTGAGGTAATGCCAAATTCATAGTGTCCATTTCTTTTTCTAGGTATTCAATACTAGCTGAAGTTATTTTTGGAATGTTTAATCGTTGCTTTCCACTTTTTAAAAGTTCTTTTTCAGGCGGAGTGGCTAACATGGCTCCCAATGTGAAAAGTTCGTTTTGTATTTTTAATAAGGATTCAATTGTTTTTGCGTCAATATGCTGGTCTCTTATTAAGCCAATGTACGAGTTTAGTTCATCTACAGTCCCGTATGATTCTATTCTAAGGTCGTGTTTCGGAACTCTTGTGCCACCAAATAAGGCAGTTGTTCCTTTGTCACCAGTTTTTGTGTAAATTTTCATGTAGTGAGTTTCAAAGTGAAATTAGATACCAAAGTTACAACGTTAAATTGAAATTGAAAGGGGGAGGGTGGCAAATTTTCTAGGTGTATTGGAATAAAATTGGATACTTGGTGTTGATATGCAAATACTTTTTTTGAGCTACACTCGAATTGTAAAATGTTCTTTTTCTTCTTCTTTTCTAAAAAATACAATTCCCCATTGAAAGGTGTCTATGGTGACTTTTACTTTTGAATGGCGTTTTATTTCTTCCCAGGCTTCTTCCATATTTTTAGACCAATGAATGTCATCAAAAATAAAAACAGAATTGTTATTGATGTGTTGTAAGCAAAATTTAAAATACTTTAAAGTTGCTTCCTTTTGATGGTTTCCATCAAAATAAACAATATCTAAGGAGGTATTTAAGTTTAGTTTATGCAAGGTTGCATCAAATTCACCAGTTATCGTTTTGATATTGTTAAAAGCAAAATGTTCGAATTGATGCTGTGCAACACTAATTGTATTTGGACAGCCTTCTAAGGTAATTATTTCAGTCTTTGAATTCCCAAAATGCATAGCAGCTGTTGCTAAACCAACTGATGTGCCAAACTCTAGAATAGTGTTTGGGTTGAAATGTTTTACAAGATTGATTAATAAATTTGCTCTTTTTTTAGACAAGCCAGCATATTTTGCAATCTTGTTTATTGGACGTATTTTGTCTTTGAAAACTTTTGATCCGGCTCCGAAATCAGTCACTTCAATTAATTCATTGTTTAATAGCAGTCTTTTTCTGTAGTGTAAATGTTGTTGGTAAGCATTAATGTTAGTCTTTTTATTAAAACAATTAATGACGGTATCACGAACAAATGGTGTATGTACACGCAACTTATTTGTAGATTTTAATAGAAATAATAAATAAGAGATTACTTTAAAAAACATTATTCAAATTAATTAGTGCAAAATTAATAGAAAAATTATAGGAATGGCGTTATAAAAATTATATTTGTGATATATAACATAAATTGAACTATGCTTAAACGATTATCAATAATTATTTTGATTTCTTTTTTTGCCTCATGTGTACCAAATAAAGACTTGGTTTATTTGCAAGGTGAGCCCGCAATAAAAAAAGATGTTTATAAATTAAATAACAAGCCTTATCGTTTACAAGTAAATGATGTGTTGACCATAAACATTAAAGCAAAAGATGAAAAGTCTGTAGCCTTATTTAAAAAAAGCGAAGCTGATATCCAAGGTACTTCGGGAAGGGGCGTTGAAGTCAATTTACAAAGTGGCTATAGTATAGATAGACATGGTAATATTAGATTGCCATATATTGGTGAGATTAATGTTTTGGGCTACACTACTAAAGAGGTACGGTTAAAGCTAGAAAAAGCATTGCTTCAATTTTTAAAAAACGAAGAAGACATTTTTGTAACGGTAAACCTTTCAGGGATAAAATTCACTATTTTTGGAGAGGTTAATGAGCCGGGTATTAAAGTAATAAACCAAAACAGTGTAAATATTATTGAGGCAATTGCAAATTCAGGAGATTTTACAATTACAGGAAATAGAAAAAAAGTAGAATTATGGAGAACTACAGCTGGAGGCAGAAAAAAATATACGATCGATTTAACTAAAGCAACGGCCTTTGATTCAGAAATATATTATATTGAACCTAATGACATGATTTATGTACGCCCATTAAAGCAAAAAGCATGGGGGACAGGAACAACTGGTCTACAATCTTTAACAACTATTATTTCTGTGTTTACCTTAGTTACTTCGACAATATTATTAGTTAGAAATTTATAGTTTATATGAATACAGATAATTCTTTTAATACAAATTCTATAGACGTTAAGTTATATCTATATAAATTACTTTCGTATTGGAAGCTATTTTTAGTTACCGTTACAATTGGATTTATTATTGCAAAATTCATGAATGGTTATAAGCAAAAAAGATATAGTTTAAACACAACCATTAGTGTAAAAGAAGAAAACAACCCCTTGTTTTCTACCGGAACAAACATTGCATTTAATTGGGGGGGAGAAAGCAATGAACTTGGAACAGTTAAAGTTATTTTAAATTCTAGAACACATAATGAAAAGGTCGTAGATTCCTTGCAGTTTTATGTGGCATATTTAAATGAAGGCAAGTACAGAAAGGAAGATGTATATGGGATGACGCCTTTTAAAGTGCAGTTAGAAAAGGATAAACCCCAGTTGTCGGGAAAATTAATTAAATTTGAAGCCTTAAGCTCAAGGAGGTTTAAATTGTCTTTTGATTTTTCTGAATCATCCCAAAATAGATTAATTTCTTATGTAAGTGACATAAAGAAAACAGGAGATGGTGCTATTTATTCTACATTTATTTCAAAAGAAATTAGCTATTCAAAAGAATTCACAGTAGGCGAAAAAATTAGCACACCGTTCTTGAATTTATCAATAGAAGCGGTCAGAGAGTTTGTGCCCGGAGAGTCCTATTTTATTCGGTTTAATGATTTTAATGCTACTGTTAGAGGTTATAGAGGTGTTCGGGTGACTGATTTAACAAATGGAGCTTCAATTTTAAAGTTAGAATTACAAGGCTCAAATAAACCCAGAATTGTAAGTTATTTAAATGCATCTGTAAAAGTATTAGAAAAAGATAAAAGAGCTCAAAAAATTGCATATGCTAGAAATACAAAAGATTATATTGATGACTTGTTTAATAAAGAATCAGATAGTTTAAAAAATATTGAGCAAGCCTTAAGTAGATACAAAGCAAAAAACAACATATATAATTTATCGAGTCAGGGAACCAAAATTTCTGAAGAATTAATTGAGTTAGATAAAAATAAAAGAGCCCTTCAAAATAATATTGAATCTTTAGATAGTTTACAGAAATATATTTTAACCCATAATAAATATAATATAAGCATTCCAGTGCCTGCAATTATACAAATAGCAGATGGGAAAATACCGACACAAGTTGGTGAGTTAATTTCTAAATCTACAATACGAGAGGTATTGAGAGAAACCGCAAAAGATAATCACCCAGAAGTAATTGCGTTGGATAGTGAGATTAGGGCCTTAAAAAAAGGTTTATTGGAGAATGTTAAAAATTTAAAAACAACACTTAACCACGATTTAAAGAAGGTAGATAAGCGGTTGGTTGTTAATTTAAGAAAACAAAAAACTTTACCAGAAAAAGAACAAGGATTGATTAATTTTCAACGGAATTATGAGATTTCGGAGACAAATTATAATTACCTGAAGCAGAAAAGTTACGAGGCAGGTACTGCCATTGCAGCAAATGTTTCTGACGTTAAAATAATTGACACAGCTAAAGATTTAGGAGAGACAGAAATATATCCAATTAAGAGTTTTAATTATATAATAGCGTTTATGTTAAGTGTGATTTTACCACTATTTTACATTGTCATTCGTGAAATGCTAGATAATAAAATTCACAGTGTTGAGGAGATTGAGAAGAATTATGCCATTCCTGTGTTAGGAGTGGTTGGAAGAAATAATTGGAAAAATAATTTGGCTGTTTTTGAAATGCCAAAGTCCTCTGTGGCAGAATCTTTTAGAGCATTGAGATCTAATATTCAATTTTTATTTAGCTCAAAGAAAGATTCAGAATCTAAAACATTGGTATTGACTTCATCGGTTAGTGGAGAAGGAAAAACGATGATTTCTATTAATATGGCAACCGTTTTTGCGTTAAGTGGAAAAAAAACAGTGTTATTAGGATTAGACTTAAGAAAACCTAAAATTTATGGTGATTTCGATTTGAAAAATGATACAGGTATTGTAAATTATTTGATTGATCAAAAGAAAATTGAGGAAGTAATTAATAAAACAAAGGTTCCAAATTTAGATTTAATTCTTTCAGGTCCAATTCCGCCTAATCCATCAGAGCTTCTTTTAAATAAGAAAGCTGATGAAATGATTAAATACCTGAAAGAGAATTATGATTATGTTATTATCGATACCCCTCCGGTGGGGTTAGTTTCTGATGCCTTGGAGCTGTTTAAATATTCTGATGCTATTATTTATGTGATTCGTCAAAATTATTCAGAAAAGGGAATGATGAAAATGATAGATGATAAATATAGAAATAAGGAAGTCCAGAATATAAGCTATGTCTTAAATGACTTCACGTTACAAAGCAAATACGGTTATGGTTATGGTTATGGCTATGGTTACGGTTATGGTTACGGCTACGGGAAATATGGAAATGGATATCATGAAAATGAGAAAGAAGTATCGCTGCTTTCTAAAATAATTGGATTGATAAAACCTAAACAGTAAAAAAAAAGCCTTAAGAAAATTCTTAAGGCTTTTTTTTAGTATTCAATTTTGTCTTGTTTCTCTGACCATTTATTAAATGGTTCAAGTGCAATTTCTCTTCCTACTTGTTCAAAAGGAATGCTTCGTTTCTCATAAGGTAACGGAATCTCTTTATAAATAAATTCATCGTCAAAGCCAATATTAGCAGCATCTATTTGATTGCTGCCATAATACACTTTGTCGGGTCTTGCCCAGTAAATGGCACCCAAACACATAGGGCAAGGTTCACAAGAAGTATATACAATACATCCATCTAATTGAAAAGAACCGATGTTCTTGCAAGCATCTCTTATCGCTGTTACTTCGGCGTGTGCAGTTGGATCATTGGTAGAAGTAACTTTGTTATTTCCTCTACCAATAATTTCTCCATCCTTCACAACAATACAACCAAAAGGCCCCCCTTCATTATTACTCATTCCTTTTAAAGCTGCTTGTACAGCTTCACTCATAAACGCTTCGTGTTTATTCATAATTCATCAATTAAAATTATTATTAAGGCTAAAAAAGCTGCAATAATCAATTGCAGCTTTATTTTTTTTATAGTTATGATATTATTTTAAACTCCCAATCATTTCTTCTGGTTTTACCCATTCGTCATATTGTTCTGGAGTAACATACCCCAAACGAACAGCTTCTTCTTTTAAAGTTGTTCCATTTTCATGTGCAGTATTTGCAATTTCAGCCGCTTTGTAATACCCAATTTTAGTGTTCAACGCTGTAACCAACATTAAAGAGTTCTTTACCAATTCGGTGATTCTTGTGTGATTTGGCTCAATACCAGCAGCACAATTTTCATCAAAAGAAACACATGCATCTCCAATTAATTGAGCAGATTGTAAAACGTTTGCAGCCATCATTGGTTTAAAAACGTTTAATTCGTAATGCCCTTGAGTTCCTCCAACAGTAACAGCAACATCGTTACCCATTACTTGAGCACACACCATGGTAATTGCTTCAGCTTGGGTTGGGTTTACTTTTCCTGGCATGATAGAAGAACCGGGCTCATTTGCTGGAATAATCAATTCACCAATTCCAGATCTTGGTCCAGATGCCATTAATCGAATATCATTAGCTATTTTATTTAAAGAAACGGCAACTTGTTTTAGCGCTCCGTGTGTTTCAACCAAAGCATCGTGTGCAGCTAAAGCTTCAAATTTATTTTCTGCAGTTACAAATGGCAATCCTGTAAATTCAGCAATATATTTTGCAACTAAAACATCGTACCCAGCAGGAGTGTTTAATCCTGTTCCTACTGCAGTTCCACCTAAAGCTAATTGAGATAAATGCTCTAAGGTGTTGTTTAATGCCTTTAACCCAAAGTTTAATTGCGCTACATAACCAGAAAACTCTTGACCTAATGTAAGTGGAGTAGCATCCATTAAATGCGTTCTTCCAATTTTTACAACGTCTTTAAAAGCTTCTGATTTTGCTTTTAGTGTATCACGTAATTGTTCAATACCTGGGATGGTAGTTTCTACAATCTTTTTATACGCTGCAATATGCATACCTGTAGGAAACGTATCATTTGATGATTGCGATTTATTTACATCATCATTTGGTTGAATTGTTTTTTCACCTTCTCCGATAGTTTTACCTGCTATTTCATGTGCACGATTTGCAATTACTTCATTACAGTTCATGTTTGATTGTGTTCCAGAACCTGTTTGCCAGATTACCAATGGAAATTGATCATCGTGTTTTCCTGCTAAAATTTCATCACAAACGGTTGCAATTAAATCCCTCTTTTCAGTAGCTAAAACACCCAACTCTGCATTTGTATATGCAGCAGCTTTTTTTAAATAAGCAAATCCATATACAACTTCTAATGGCATAGATCCAACAGGACCAATTTTAAAGTTATTCCTAGATCTTTCTGTTTGAGCTCCCCAATATTTATCTGCAGGAACTTTTACATCTCCCATCGTGTCTTTTTCTATTCTGTATTTCATTTTAAAGTGTTGTTTTATGCTGATACAAAATTACTAAAAGTATCACAATCAGTTATCAACAATAAGAGAAAATAGTTGTTTAAAATAATTTTTAAATAGTGGTGTAAATAGAAAATATGTATTATTTTTGTAGCATTAATTATTTATAAAAAAACACAAATGTTAGATTTTTCAGAATTTTCAGGATTTTTATTATTCATGTTTATTTTCACCGCTGGATTTTGGTTGTTAATTTTTCTATTAACATTTGTAGTTCCTTACTGGATTGGTGGTACAATTTGGGAGAACATGAAATTAAAAAGAGAAGCAAAGAAAGCTGCTGCTAAAGAGTAGTTTTAAAAACATATAAAAAAAAGGGTTTGCAAATTGCAAACCCTTTTTTTTATATGTTCATCTTACTTACCAAACCCTTCACCACCTTCTTCAAAATCATTGCTTTGACGTGGTCTACTTTGTTTTTGATTTTTCTTTTGATTGAAACGATACACAAAGCTTAAAGAAACTTGTCGTTGTCTCCATTGCATTTCTCCGTAAGTAGAAGAATTTGGGGTATACGAGTATCCCTTACGTTTTCTAGAATTAAACACATCACTTACGTTTAATACCATGGTGCCATTGTCTTTTAATAAATCTTTACTAAAAGCTAGGTTGGCACTAAAAATTCCATCTCTGGTGCTTTGTGCATTTGTTTGACCGCCTCTATAAGATAAACGTGTTTGCCATTGTATATCTGCAGGTAACGTGATTCTAGCATTAAATCGTGTGCTCCAGTTAGAATCTTTATTTCCAAAGTCGATATTGTTGTATTCTCCAACAGTTTCAAATCCATAAAAGTTAAAACTTCCAGAGAAATTCACTTTTTTAGATGCTCTATAATTCGTGGTGAATTCAAACCCATACCTATCTTCAGATGATAAGTTTATTGGTGAACGAACAATTACTGGTACACCATTTACAAAATCGCCCCTTTCTTGACTTATAAATTGAAAAATTCCAGTTGAATGTCGAAAGTATATAGAAGAATTTAGAGTGAGTTTTTTCCATTTTTTTAAGTACCCTAGATCATAAGAACTGGTGAAAGTTGGATTTAAATCAACATTTCCTTTAAAGATATTTGTCTCTGAAGTTCTAGATTCAAATGGGTTTAAAAACCAAGACCTTGGTCTACGCAACCTTTTACTAAAACCTAATGTGATACTTTGATCATCTGAAATTTCATAGCCTAAATTGACGGTAGGGAAAAGTTGAGAATATTTTTTGTCAAAATTCTCATTGGTTGTAAGTAAATTTATTTTTACATCAGACAATTCTCCTCTAAGTCCAAGCAAGTACGAGAACTTGTCAAGTTTTCTTCCATATTGCGCATATAAAGCGTGGATGTTTTGCTCAAAATCTAAATTATTTGATGGATCAAATTGTGGATTAATGTTTGGGTTATTGACTTTGTAATCTGAATTTCTATTTTCAAAATCACTTTTATATCCTAGTTCTAATTGAGAACCTTCTCCAAAAGGATATACATAATCTATTTGTACTAGCTTTCGTGTAGAATTTTGAATTGTTGTATTTTCTTCTACAAAAACATTATCTTGATTGATGGTTCCAATTTCATCTTGATCACTTTTACTGTATTGTAAATCAATCGTTAGCTTTTTGCCCGTGTCATTTAATCTGTTTGTGTAGTTAATTGAGAATTGCGTCGATTTAGAATCTGAGATTTCATTTTCATCTCTAATTCTACTATCAGTTAAATTATTATTAACATCAAAAATTTCAACATTATTGTTAGAAGTGTTTTCTCCGTCAGAATTTCTGTACACAATATTTCCTAAAATAGAACTATTATCATTTAAATAATACTCTAACCCAAAGCTAGTATTGAATCCTTTTCTAAGTCTATTACTATTTCTTATTTCGTTTAGAAACCCTGTAATAGTACCTGTATTGTCAAAATAGGTTGAGTTGTTTAAACCATTTCCTGGGCCATTTCTGTAATTATATCCTGTATTGGTGAAAACATTGTATTTCTTGGTTCTGTAATTAAGATTTGCTGATATTCCATATTGACTGGGATCTCCAATAGTTGGATTAATTGATCCATTAAAACCGGTGACTTTTCCCTTTCTTAATATGATGTTTAATATTCCTGCGGTTCCTTCAGCGTCATATCTGGCAGATGGAGAAGTAATTACCTCAACCCTTTCAATAGCATCTGCTGGCAATTGTCTTAAAGCGCTTGTGCCGTCTAAACCAACCAATGACGAAGGCTTGCCGTCAATTAATATTCGAACATTTTCATTTCCTCTCAAACTTACGTTTCCTTCTACGTCTACACTAACAGAAGGAACGTTGTCAAGCACATCAGAAACATTTCCTCCTTTCACGGTCATGTCTTTACCTACGTGGTAAATCTTTTTGTCTAGGCGAATGTCTACAGTCGATTTTTCAGGAATAATATTTACTTCATCAAGAGTTTCTCCATCTTCAGTTAATATCAGGGTCCCTAGATTAAGATTTTTATCAATGGTTCTACTTTTAAAATTTATTGTTTTAAAAGAAATGAATTCAACACGGATATCATAATTTCCTTTCTGAATTTTTATGTTGAAAACCCCTTTATTATTGGTTATTCCACCGCTAATTTTTTGGTTTTTCAAGTTCTTTAGAACTACTGTTGCGTATTCTAATGGCTCTTTGGTGTCTTTATCAATTACTTTTCCTGAAATAGAAAACGTTTTGGATTGGGCGGGACGTTGTGCGATGACGGTGGTGATACATAATAAGCAAATTACTGCTGCGTAAATTTTTTTCATGAAAGTAGGTTCTGGTTTGTTTTCGAGTATTTGACCTAACTGTTTTATGATGGTTTAAAGCCTTGTTGTTAAACTTGTGTTAAAGAAAAAGAGAGCCATTTGGCTCTCTAATTTTATATGATATTTTGAATGTTTTCTAATGGTCTCCCTATTGCGGCTTTTGAATTATTAACAACTATTGGTCTTTCAATTAATTTGGGGTTTTGAATCATCGCATCAATAATTTCATTCTCGGATAATTCTTTTCCTTTATAATTTTCCTTCCAAATAGCTTCAGTTTTTCTGACCAATTCTATTGGTTTTATTTGAAGCTTTTCAATAATTGAGGTCAATTCTAGTTTTGTGGGAATATTCTCTAAATATTTTATAATTTCAAATTGTTTTCCAGATTTCTCAAGTAATTCTACTCCTTGTCTGGATTTGCTGCATCTAGGGTTGTGGTATATTTTGATCATAATTAATCTATATTTAATACGGTTTTATCAATTTTGTAAAAATACCTTTTCTGTAATGAATCAAATTTATTACTCGCAAAACTTTTTATAAGTCTTTCTGTTGGATATGTTATATTTGATAAATTCAGTAGTGTGTGAAAAGTATTTATAGAGGATATTTTAACGTTATTGTTTTTGTATAAGTTGTTCGTTTTAGTAGGGTATGTGCTGTTGTATTGGTTAGATGTCCAGACTATTAAAGGGATCTCAATTTCATATTTTGAAGGCTCTAGATAGGCGTGTAATATTTTTTCTTGATCGTCATATAGGTTTTCTCCGTGGTCTGAGATATAATATAAGAACGAAATTGCATGCTGTTTTTTTAATAAAGAAATGAAGTTTGCAAGTACATTGTCTGTATATAAAATAGAATTGTCATAACTATTAATTAATTCTTGCTTTTTTGAAAGATCAATACTATTTCCAATTGACAAGCCTCTGCTCATTGATGGACGAAATTTATTAAACATTTCGGGGTATCTGTAATTGTATCTAAAATGACTTCCTAATGTGTGAATGATAATAAATTTTTTGGTGCTACTAGTGTCGTTTAAGACCTGTTGTAATTCGGGAAGAATTGCGTTATCATAGTTCGCAGCATCTAATGAAACAGACGTGTTTTTATACACATCTGCTAAGCTTGCATAAAAACCAAAAACACTCCCAACACCAATAGATTGATTGCTGATCCAATACGTTTTAAACCCTGCTTCTTTGTATGTATTGATTATGGCGGGTTCATTAAATTTTAAATGTGGTGTTTTAGGGGTGGCTCTTGTTAATATAAACGGAATGCTTAAGGAGGTGATATTTGCCGCGCTAGCTACATTTTTAAAATTAAAAATACTTGAAATGGTATCTAAGTTTGGTGTTGTTTGTCGCGCGTAATTATACAGACTGAAATTATGCTTCCTAGCGGTTTCTCCAAGTACTAAAACATAAATTTCTTGTTGCTTTAAAGAGTCTTTTTTAACCGCGTTAAATTTAAAGCCACTGATGCCTTGTTGATAGTTTTTCTTTTTCTGAATTCCGCTGTGCACTTCGTTTAATTTTAAAAAAATGTCTACAGGGAAAATCTTGTTTAATTGAACTTTTAACGCGTAGTTGGCAACTCCTAAAGTTTCTATATAGCCATTATTCAGTTTTGTGGCGGCAATAAAATTTCTGGCATAAAGAATTGAGAAGGAGCTTAATGTGAAAATTAAAATGTTTCTTCTGAGTTTCGTCTTTAATTTAAAATCACTTTTTAGGTTGTAGCTAAAAAATAAAAGCAATAAAAAAAGAGGAAATACCCATAAAGTGGGCAGAATATTTCCCCCTATTAATTCTGTTATTTCAGAATAGTTGGTTAAAAATATTGTGGCAACAGTTTCTTCAGAAGAAGGTACTTTGTAGTGACTAATAACAGCAGTTTCAAATATAATTAGAGGTAAGAGTAGTATTATAAGCCAACTAAAATATTTAGGTTTTAAAAATGATAAGGGTAAAATGATGATAGAAAAAGAAAGCAGGGCAAGCACAAACTTCTTTAGGTAAGAAGCCACTACCGAATCTTCACCTATTACGATTAGCATTAGGTTAGGAATCATGGCAGTCAAAACAAAAACCGCTAGATAAAATTGGTGTTTTTTAAGGTTATTTCTTTTGCTGTCCATGAGACATTAAATATGCTTTTAAAAATGCGTCAATATCACCATTCATGACTGCATCGACATTTCCTGTTTCTTGAGCAGTTCTTACATCTTTTACTAATTTATAAGGATGCATTACATAGTTTCTAATTTGACTTCCCCATTCATTTTTCATTTTATTTGCTTCAATATCATCCCTTGCTGCTTGTCTCTTTTGCAATTCTATTTCATACAATTGCGATTTTAACATTTTCATAGCAGTAGCTCTATTATCATGCTGGGATCTAGAATTTGAACATTGAATCTGAATTCCACTAGGTTTATGAGTCAATTGAACTTTAGTTTCAACCTTGTTTACATTTTGTCCACCTGCTCCGCTAGACCGTGCGGTAGTGATTTCGATATCTGCTGGATTTACATCTATTTCAATAGAATCATCTGCAACGGGGTACACATAGACAGAGGCAAAAGAAGTATGTCTTTTTGCATTGCTGTCAAACGGAGAAATTCGTACCAAACGATGTACGCCATTTTCTCCTTTTAACCACCCAAATGCGTAATCTCCATCAAATTCAAGTGTAACAGTTTTTATACCAGCAGACTCACCACTTTGGTAATTCAGTTCTTTTATTTTTAATCCATTTTTTTCTCCCCACATCATGTACATGCGCATTAGCATTTCTGCCCAGTCACAACTTTCTGTACCTCCAGCGCCAGCGGTAATCTGAATAACAGCGCTTAAATTATCACCTTCTTCAGAGAGCATATTTCTAAACTCTACCGTTTCAAGCAAGGTAATTAACTGATGGTATTGTTCTTCAACTTCAGTTTCTTCAGCATCACCGTCTTTAAAGAAGTCTAATAAAATTTGTGTGTCTTCATGCAATGAAACTATTGTATTGTAATCAATAACCCATTTTTTTTTAAGTCGTAATTCCCGCATAAACACTTCTGCTTCTTTGGGATTGTTCCAGAAATCTGGATCTACAGTTTTTTCTTCTTCGTTGGTAATTTCAATAAGCTTTTGTTCTATGTTTAAGTAGCTGTACAGCTTATGTATTCTTTCCGTAGCACTTTTAAGTTGTTCTTGTGTAATCATAATTACCACAAAAATAAGTTAAAAAAGCGATTTAATATTTTAATCAATCTTATTTCTCGTCTATATTTTATAGTTTTATAGAAAATCTATTCACCATGAAAAAAATCACTGTTTTATTTCTATTTGTTTTTATACAGCAAACTTGTTTTTCACAATTTTTTAAGGACAATAAGAAGGTAACTCAATTTAAAGGCTATTTTAATTATTATTATGATAGTGGTAAGGACAAAATATATTTAGAAATAAAAAAACTAGAAAATGAATTCTTGTACGTAAATGCACTTTCTGAAGGAATTGGATCGAACGATATTGGTTTAGATAGAGGGAAACTTGGAGGTGGAGCAGTTGTGTTTTTTAGAAAAGCTGGAAATAAAATATTGCTCATTCAGCCAAATCAGAAATATAGGGCATTGACACAAAATATTGAAGAGAAAAAATCAATTAAAGAAGCTTTTGCAAAATCTGTATTACATGGTTTTGTGATTAAAGAAGAAAAAGATGAGGTGTATTTAGTAGATGCAACATCTTTTTTTATGCAAGATACGTTTGGGGTTGCTGGGACATTATCTAGAAATGGAGAAGGGAATTATAATTTAGATCGCTCTAGAAGTGCATTTAATTTAGAACGAACAAAAGCGTTTGAAAAAAATGTTGAGTTTGATGTGTTGCTCACCTTTAAAGGAAAGCCAAAAGGAAGAAATTTATGGTCGGTCACTCCAGACGCAAGTGCAGTTACAGTATATCAACATCATTCTTTTGTGGAGTTGCCAGATGCGAATTATAGCCCAAGAGAATTTGATCCTAGAGCAGGTGGTTATCCAATGTCATATATGGATTATTCTACACCTGTAAACCAATCCATCGTAAAGCGATTTATTTATCGTCATCGATTAGAAAAGAAAAACCCAACTGCTGCAATTAGTGAAGCTGTAGAACCGATTATTTATTATTTAGATCCTGGAACACCAGAGCCAATAAGATCTGCTT
>Ga0209395_1005561_pt1 | contig 14142 bp, 11 predicted proteins | sample GOMGulsemesocosm_3_FD_184635 | JGI IMG/M metagenome (GOLD analysis project Ga0209395, IMG submission 184635) | Methane-oxidizing microbial communities from mesocosms in the Gulf of Mexico - GOM9D Gulf of Mexico (SPAdes) (version 2) | ecosystem: Environmental > Aquatic > Marine > Cold seeps... | reverse complement strand
AGGTTAAAGGTGGTTTCACTGTTGACCTGAATGAAGTTCGTGCATTCCTGCCTGGTTCTCTGGTGGACATTCGTCCAATCCGTGAGCCGATTCACCTGGAAGGCAAAGAGCTGGAATTCAAAGTTATCAAGCTTGATCAAAAACGTAACAACGTTGTCGTTTCACGTCGTGCTGTGATGGAGAAAGAAAACAGCGCTGATCGCGAGAAACTATTGGCAACTCTGGAAGAAGGCATGAGCGTAGCGGGTATCGTTAAGAACCTGACTGACTACGGTGCTTTCGTTGATCTGGGTGGCGTTGATGGTCTGCTGCACATTACAGATATGGCTTGGAAGCGTATCAAGCACCCAAGCGAAATCGTTGCTATCGGTGACGAGATTCAAGTTAAAGTCCTTAAGTTCGACCGTGAGAAGAACCGCGTATCACTGGGTCTGAAGCAACTGGGTGAAGATCCATGGGGCGCTATTAAAGATCGTTACCCAGAAAGCAGCAAAGTTAAGGCGCGTATTACGAACCTGACTGACTACGGTTGTTTTGCTGAGATCGAAGAGGGCATCGAAGGTCTGGTTCACGTTTCTGAAATGGATTGGACTAACAAAAACGTTCACCCATCCAAGATCGTTCAAGTTGGGGAAGAAGTTGAAGTGATGATCCTGGACGTTGATGAAGAGCGTCGTCGTATTTCTTTGGGTATGAAGCAATGTGTTACCAACCCATGGGACGAGTTCGCTACATTGAACGCTAAAGGCACTAAGATTTCTGGTGTGATCAAGTCTATCACTGACTTCGGTATCTTCCTGGGTCTGGAAGGCGGCATCGACGGTCTGGTTCACCTGTCTGACATCTCCTGGAACGAAACAGGCGAAGAAGCAGTACGTGCTTATAAGAAAGGCGACGATATCGAAACTGTTATCCTGTCTATCGATCCTGAGCGTGAGCGTATTTCTCTGGGTGTTAAGCAGCTGGAAAGCGATCCTTTCTCTGAATACACTGCTGAAAATGACAAGGGCACCATCGTTACAGGTACAGTAACAGCGGTTGATGCAAAAGCAGCAACTATTGAACTGGCCGAAGGCATTGAAGGTGTTCTTAAAGCATCTGAAATCAGCCGTGATCGTGTTGAAAATGCTGCTGACGTCATCAAAGTTGGTGACTCTGTAGAGTGTAAAATAACTAACGTTGACCGTAAGAATCGCAGCATTAGCCTGTCGATCAAAGCGAAAGATGTTGAAGAAGAAAAAGCAGCAATGAAAGAAGTTCGTCAACGTGAAGTTGAGACAGCTGGTCCGACTACAATCGGCGAGTTGATCAAAGCTCAAATGGCGAACAAAGAGTAATTAATTAGTAATAAATTTGATTAGTGGCTCTGCAATCGGCGTGTTAACCCGCTAGGGTTGGTACGCCGATTGTGTTCTATACTCAAGGTTCATTGTGTTGTCTGGAAGAGGCTATGACGAAGTCGGAGTTAATTGAAAACATTGCGGAAATGCAGGCCCAGCTTTCTTTGAAAGATGTGGAACTGTCGGTTAAAACGATTATTGATCTAATGACGCAAAGTTTATCGACTGGTGAGCGCATAGAGATTCGTGGTTTTGGTAGTTTTTCTTTGCACTACCGAGCCCCCCGAACTGGCCGTAACCCAAAAACGGGCGATCAGGTTCAGTTGACGGGTAAATATGTGCCCCACTTTAAACCGGGTAAAGATTTGCGTGAACAGGTAGATGAGAGCCGTGAAAACGGTATTTAGCACCTGTTAACGAATTAAGAAAACGGCATGCCTTTGGGGCTGCCGTTTTTTTTTGTGTTGACGTTTTTTATGTTGGTGATGCTGAGGTAAACTGGGCGGAGTTTCGTTTACCCAATAGGATTAGTTATGAAGTGGCTTAAACGTATTTGTGTTTTGTTATTGCTTGCGGCAGCTTTTTTTTGGGGCATGTTGTTCACTTCTGAAAATACCGCTCAGGTGGCTTTGCATTTGGTGTTTTGGGAGTCTGATCCTGCTAGCGTGTCATTGTGGGTGATATTAGGCTTTGCGCTTGGAGGTTTGACTGGATTGATGCTCAGTTTATTGTTGATGGCCAAGCTAAGGGCCGGCCTACATAGAACTGAGCGCCGTGCGCAGGCGTTTGAAAAAGAAGTGGTAAGCCTGCGAGCCAATTCTGTAAAAGATAGTTAATTGCTCCTAGAGCGAGTCCCTATGCAAGAGTGGCTGCTTTTATTGGTGTTAACGTTGGCTGTTGCAAGTGGATGGTTTCTTGGCAGAAAACAGCGAGCCAGGCATTCATCAAGAATCACCAAACAACTTCCAGAAGCGTATTTTCGTGGTTTGAATTATCTGCTTAATGAGCAGCCAGAGCAGGCAATGAATATGTTCATGCAGGCGCTGGATGATGATTCCGAAGCGATTGATACACATTTGGCGCTGGGTAAATTATTTCGTACCAGAGGTGATCTGAGCAAAGCTACGCGAGTCCATCAAAATTTATTGGCGCGTCCTGATCTTGATGGTTTTCAGCGTTTATCAATCCAGTTTGAGTTGGCTAGTGACTACATGGCAGCTGGCCTTCTGGATCGGGCGGAGCGACTGCTTAAAGAATTGCTTGATGGTGGCAAAGAGATTCGTCAAAAAAGTCTTTATTTGTTGTTGGATGTTTATCAGCGTGAAAAAGATTGGCTTCAAGCAATTGAGACCGCGGATGCATTGCTGGCGATGAAAGCCAATGGTATATCATCCATTATTGCGCAGTACTACTGTGAATTGGCGCAATATTATTTTAGCGGTAATCGTAGTGATGATGCCCGCGATGCATTAATACGGGCGCTGGATTATGACAGTAGCTGCGTGCGAGCCAATTTATTGTTGGCTGAAATTGAGATTCAATCACAATCTTATAAAGCGGCAATTAAAGCGCTCAAACAGATTAAAAAGCAGGATGCTGACTATCTGGCCGAGGTTTTGCCAATGCTGGATGATTGCTGCCAGCAGCTTGGAGAGCAAAAAAAATTCCATGAATACCTGCTGGAATGTTTGCTCGATGGTAGTTTGATTGCTTCGGGATTCAATGCCAGTCAAACAATGCGTAAGTTTAGTGCTAATCCTCGGAAATTGAGTCAGGCGATTAATAAAGAGGTGAGCCAAGCGCCGTCTTTGCAAGGCCTTCGCTACCTTCTTGATCTGCAGATGTATGATCAAGAGGGTGATGATATAACTTATCTGCAGGAGCTACGGGAATGTGTAGAGCGACTTATAGCCAAGAAACCGGCGTACTGTTGTAAACATTGTGGCTATACCGGAAAGCAATTGGCTTGGCATTGTCCTAGTTGTCAACGCTGGGGCGCGATTAAACCCTCACATATGATTGAGTGAGAGATAGTAACTTGAGAGATACTGGCGAATGCAAGCAACGGATTTAAAAAAAATTATTGTCGCGCTCGATTTTGATAATCAGGATGCCGCGTTAGATTTAGCCAAGCAGTTAGACCCTGAGCAGTGCCGCGTAAAAGTAGGTAAAGAGCTTTTTACTCGCTGCGGGCCAAGTGTTGTTGAGGCGTTACATGCGCTTGGTTTTGAGGTGTTTCTGGATCTGAAATTTCATGATATTCCCAATACCGTTGCCAAGGCTGTAAAAGCGGCTGCAGACCTGGGTGTGTGGATGGTGAATGTGCATGCCGGTGGTGGTCTTGAAATGATGAAGGCTGCCCGGGAAATACTTGATGACTGTACAGCGAAGCGACCGCTGCTGATTGCTGTGACAGTTTTGACCAGTATGAGTGCAGAGGATCTTGAGCTGATTGGTTTTGAGATGTCGCCACAGCAATTGGTTGAGCGGTTGGCTGCGCTCACTCAAAAAGCAGGCCTTGATGGTGTAGTGTGTTCTTCTCAGGAAGCGAGTTTGCTTAAGGCAACCTTTGGGGATGATTTTCTACTGGTGACGCCAGGCATACGGCCAAAAAGTGCGGCGGTTGGCGACCAGAAACGTATTATGACCCCTGCGGATGCGCTGCAGGCGGGCAGCGACTATCTAGTGATTGGACGACCTATTACCCAAAACCCAGCACCGTTAATCGCGCTGGAAGCTATTGTTGCAGATATACAGGGCTAATACTTTTGTGTATTGAAGCTTGTTGCTGTGCTTGTTAGCATCGTTTCTGCATGGCTAGAAGGTCGTGCAATATTTATTAACTTTACAGGAAGTAAGTTATGACACATATAAAAGGATTTATTGTTGCGTGTGTGCTTGGTTTTATCTGTATGGCGGCTCCCGTAAATGCCCAGCCGGATGTTTCTGCTGAGGGCAGTACTGTGGCGCAAATGGAAGCCGGCAGCGTTAATATTAATGATGCGACGGCTGAATTGTTGGCACTGGAGCTCAAGGGTGTGGGAATTAAGCGTGCCCAGGCGATTGTTGATTATCGCCGCGACCATGGTCCATTCCAATCGACAGAGCAGTTGCAGGATATTAAAGGTATTGGTAGCGTAATTGTTGAGCAGAACCTTGATAAAATCAGACTTTAATAACGTTTAATTATTAATGAAAAGGCGCATTTTTGCGCCTTTTCTTATATGCAAAAACATAAAAGTCATTTCTGGCTGTTTATGTGCAGTGTAAGCGGGGCTATTGTTTTCTCTTGCTATACTGACAGAGCATCCATTCAGGATTAATTCATGACAGACAGGGTGAAAACCAAGGTGCTTATTAACAGTTCACCAGCTTGGGAGGCATTGCAGCAGCACAAGAACGCACTTCAGGGTATTAGACTACAGGATCTTTTTGCCGAAGATAAGCGTCGCTTTGAGCGTCTATCTTTTGGTTTTGATGAGCTGTTGTATGACTTTTCGAAAAACCTGCTGACCCAGAATACACTTGAGTTATTACTCGAGTTGGCACGTACTGCTGGTTTAGAAAAGCGTGTTGAAGCACTGTTCAGTGGCGAACCTGTTAATAGTTCTGAGAATCGTCCAGCGCTGCACACGGCATTACGTCGATTTGATGGCTCTGTGGTGGTTGATGGTGTTGATGTGATGCCTCAAGTGTTGGCAGCACGTGAAAAAATGCGTGATTTTTCTGAGCGCTTGCGAGCGGGATTGTGGCTTGGCTGTACAGGTAAGCCTGTTACTGCAGTTGTAAACTTAGGTGTTGGTGGTTCTGACCTGGGGCCTCGAACAGTTTGTGATGCTTTTAAGCAACTTGCTTCGGTGCATATCAAGGTGCAGTTTGTTTCTAGTATCGATGGTAATCAGGTGATTGATACGCTACGAAATCTGAATCCTGAAACCACGCTGTTTATTGTGTCATCAAAATCCTTTACCACGGCTGACACCATGGCGAATGCAGAAACAGTTAAACGCTGGTTACAAGACCATTTAGGCAAAGATAAACCACTGACTAATCATTTTATCGGAGTCTCTGCTAATGCCGAAAAAATGATCGCTTTTGGTATTAGTAAAGATAACCAGCTGCCCGTTTGGGATTGGGTGGGTGGACGTTATTCTGTTTGGTCCAGTATTGGTCTATCTGTTGCGATAAGTCTGGGCATGCACGCGTTTGAGCAATTTTTAAAGGGTGCGCAAGCGGCGGATGAGCACTTTTATAAATCTGATCTGTCCAGAAACGTGCCGGTTATTCAGGCGTTGATCGGTATTTGGTATAACAATTTTTTTGGCGCTCCAACGCAGGTTATATTGCCCTATGATCACCGCCTGCATGTGCTGCCAGCTTTTTTGCAGCAGTTGGAAATGGAAAGCAATGGCAAGGGGGTGACGTTGGCCGGTCAGGCGGTTGAGTACGATACGGCCCCTATTATTTGGGGGGGCTTTGGACCCAACGCACAGCACGCCTTTTACCAACTATTACATCAGGGTACGCGATTTGTGCCTGTTGAATTTGTTGCTGTGGCGCAGAACCCGTCAGTGCCTGATAAGCATCAACAGTTGACCTTGGCTAATTGTTTTGCTCAATCTCGCGCCTTGATGCAGGGGCAAGCTGTGGCTATGGGTGAATCCGTCAGTCACAGCGAAATGCTACGTTATTATCCAGGAAATAAGCCTAGTACGACAGTTTTGTTGCGTGAGTTGACACCTAAAAGTTTAGGAAACTTGCTGGCTTTTTATGAGCACAAGGTGTTTGTACAAAGTGTAATCTGGGATATTAACCCCTTTGATCAATGGGGTGTCGAGCTGGGTAAGCAGCTCGCCGGACAACTGCAGAATGGGTCGTCAGAAAAAGATGTTGATTATGATCATTCGACTTGTGGGTTGAAGGCGTTTTCAGTCAGTAAACATCAACCAAAATAAGTACCCGTTATATTTTAATCAGGAGAGCCTGACCTTGTTGGTACCCGTTGTTTTAGCCGGAGGCGTTGGTAGTCGTTTATGGCCTTTGTCGCGAGAGTTTTATCCCAAGCAGTTTATTGCATTGGTTGACGAAGAACTGTCAATGCTGCAGTCAACGCTGATGCGTTTGCACGGTATTGATGGGTTAGCACCACCTATTGTGGTGTGTAATGAGGCGCACCGTTTCTTGGTAGCGGAACAATTACGACAAATCAATATTGAAAACGCCAGTATTATTCTTGAGCCCGAAGCAAGAAATACAGCACCTGCTGTGGCATTGGCGGCCTATGAAGCATTGGCTAAGAACGAAAATCCCACGTTGTTGGTGTTGGCGGCAGATCACCTTATTCAATCGATAGAGCGGTTTCATTCAGCAGTTGACGTTGGTTTGCAGTGTGCTAAAAACGGACAGTTAGTCACCTTTGGTGTAAAGCCGGATAGCCCTGAAACAGGTTATGGCTACATCCGTTGTCAGCGATCAGGACAAGATTTTCATGTCGTTGATGAATTTGTCGAAAAGCCTGATAAGACAACAGCACAGTCTTATTTAGACAGTGGCGATTATTTTTGGAATAGCGGCATGTTTATGTTTCGTGCCAGTACCTTGCTGGATGAATTGCAGCAGTGGGCACCGGATATTCAACAGGCCTGTGAAAAAGCTTTTCAAACGATTCGCAAAGACCTGGATTTTCATCGAATTGCTAGGGAGTCCTTCGAACAATGCCGTAGTGAATCTATTGATTATGCGGTTATGGAACAGACAAAAAATGCCGTTGTGGTGCCTCTTCAAAGCGATTGGAATGATGTGGGCGCCTGGTCAGCTATCTGGGATGTCAGTGACAAGGATGGACTGGGCAATGCCGTACAGGGCGATGTGATGTTGGAGTCGGTAAGTAACAGCTATGTGCGTTCTGAATCAAGGTTAGTTGCTGTACTTGGGGTTGACGATTTAGTGGTGGTTGAAACAGCTGATGCAGTGTTGGTGGCTGATAAGGCACGTGTCCAGGATATCAAAAAGCTGGTGGGACGTCTTAAACAACAACAGCGCCCTGAATTACAAAATCATACTGAAGTGTATCGTCCATGGGGAGCATACGAAAATATTGTTGTGGCACCACGTTTTCAGGCTAAGCGTATTATCGTCAACCCTGGCTCAAGTTTGTCATTGCAGCTTCACCATCATCGTGCGGAACATTGGGTAGTTGTGCGAGGCTGTGGGCGTGTAACGAGAGGTGAGGAGGTATTCCAGCTTAATGAAGATGAGTCTACCTATATCCCAATTGGCATGAAGCACCGATTGGAAAATCCAGGAGTCATTCCGTTGGAAATTATTGAAGTGCAAACGGGAAGCTATTTGGGCGAAGATGATATCGTACGTTTTGATGACTGTTATGGCAGAGTAGAGTAGCTACTGATTTTTATGGGTGATTTTCAATACACAAAACTGCTTAACCTTCCGCGACGTTATAAGCGTCTGGTTATGTTGGTGGCAGACTTTCTAATGGTGCCGTTGGCTCTATGGACGGCTTTTGTATTGCGTTTAAGTTCTGTTGAAGTACAGGTCTACCCTTTTCTTGCCCTTTATGGGGCGGCCGTGCTGATTGCAATTCCTGTTTTTATTAGGTTAGGGCTTTATCGCGCCGTGGTGCGCTATATGGGCCCGCAGGCTATGTTAGCAGTGCTCAAAGGTGTCACGCTGGTGACTATAGGGCTGATGATCATTACTTTGATGCTACGTATACCGGATATGCCTCGATCGGTGTTTGCTATTTTCTGGTTGTTGGCGGTCTTTTATGTTGGCGGTAGTCGTTTTTTTATCAGGGCTTATTTGCATTGGTTGCTGATAGAGGGGGCTGAGCGCAGCTTGGTAGCTATCTATGGTGCTGGTGCAGCGGGCAGGCAGTTAGCCTCTGTATTTAACTATGGGAAGGATTATCACCCCGTCTGTTATCTGGATGACGATAAGGCGTTACAGGGGACTGTGATTAATGGCTTGCATGTGTATGGATCAGATGCGCTTGAAAAGCTGGTGAGTGAAAACAAAGTCACTGATGTCTTTCTTGCTATGCCTTCGGCCAGTCGAGGCACGCGGCAGAAAATAATTAATCGTTTGGAGCCCTTGCTGTTGCATGTTAGAACTGTGCCAACGATGCCTGAGTTGATGTCAGGAAAGGTGGGTCTTGATAGTCTCAAGGATATCGATATTGATGATCTGCTAGGGCGAGATTCGGTGATACCAACCCCTCAGCTATTATCTGCTAGCGTTTCTGGCAGGGTCGTGATGGTGACGGGGGCGGGTGGTTCAATTGGTTCTGAATTATGTCGTCAGATCGTGCAGTTGGAACCTGCCAAGTTGCTGTTGTTTGAAGTAACAGAGTATGCGCTTTACGCTATCGATAAAGAGCTGCGTGAAGTCGTGTCGCCAGCTATTAATGTCGAGGTAGTGACTATTCTCGGTTCTGTGCAGGATGAAGAGCTGCTGTACAAAATGCTTGAGCACTACCATGTTGATGTGATTTTTCATGCTGCGGCCTATAAGCATGTGCCGCTAGTTGAGCATAATATTATCTCTGGTGTGCGTAATAATGTACTCGGAACTTTGGCCATGGCCCGAGCAGCAGCTCGCGCCAGTGTCTTGTCTGTCATACTTATTTCGACTGACAAGGCGGTGCGTCCCACCAATGTCATGGGGGCGACTAAACGCCTTGCTGAATTGGTATTGCAGGGCTTAACTGCAGAGTATCCCGAGACTTGTTTTTCGATGGTGCGCTTTGGTAATGTGCTGGGTTCATCGGGCTCTGTAGTGCCTTTGTTCCGCAAACAGATTGCCGGTGGCGGCCCAGTGACTGTTACTCACCCTGATATCTATCGCTATTTTATGACGATTCCTGAGGCGGCATTATTGGTGGTTCAAGCTGGTGCGCTGGCGAAGGGGGGGGATGTATTTGTGTTGGATATGGGTGAACCCGTTAATATCAGTGATTTAGCCCGTAAAATGATTCATTTAATGGGGTTTGAAGTTAAGGAGCAGGGTAGCGATGAGGGCGATATAGAGATTTATTATAGTGGTCTTCGTCCTGGCGAAAAATTGAAGGAAGAGTTGCTCATTGAAGGTGATTTAGTGGGTAGCGCACACCCTAAAATTCTATGGGCTGAGGAAAATTTTATGTCTTGGTCGCAACTGCAGACAGTATTGATCAAGTTAGAGGCAGCCTGTAACAATTACGACTATGATGCGATCAAGGCTATTTTGCTGCATACATTGGTAGGTTATAAACCTGATCATGAATTTGTAGATGGGTTGCTGTTGCAAAAAAGGAACGCTCTGACGTCCAGTGTAGAGGTGGATGTGAAGCAACTTCACTGATTTGATGGATTTTTTACAAAAACTAATAACAACGATAGATATCAATAGAAATGCAAATTCGTAAAGCTATTTTCCCTGTTGCTGGTATGGGGACTCGTTTTTTACCTGCCACTAAGGCGAGCCCAAAAGAGATGTTGCCGGTTGTCGATAAACCTATCATCCAGTATGCCGTAGAAGAAGCTATTTCTGCTGGCATTACGGAATTGATTTTTGTCACCAGTATCAGTAAGCGGGCAATTGAAGATCATTTTGACTCCAACTATGAGTTGGAAAATCGGCTTGAAAAGGCAGGTAAAAATGATTTTCTTGCTATGGTTCGCAATATCCTGCCAAGCCATGTTAGCTGTGCCTATGTTAGGCAACCAGAGGCGCTTGGGTTGGGGCATGCTGTGCTGTGTGCAAAACCATTAGTGGGTGATGAGCCGTTCGCTGTGTTGCTGGCTGATGACATGATTTATTCTCCACAAGAAAGTTGCCTTGCTAGTATGGTCAGTATCGCTACCCGATTGCATAGTAGTGTGATTGCTGTGGAGGATGTGGATCGAAAGGATGTCAGTAAATACGGTGTGATTGACCCTCAGCCTCTGGAGGAGCGGGTGCAGCGTATTAATGGCATGATTGAAAAGCCCTCCGTTGCAGAGGCGCCTTCGACATTGGCTGCCGTGGGGCGTTATGTGTTGAGTTCGAGAATCATGTCTATTCTTGAGCAGACAAAGCCGGGGGCTGGAGGTGAAATTCAGTTGACTGATGCGATATCAACATTACTTGATGAGCAGCGAGTATTGGCGTACCAGTTCGAAGGTAAGCGTTACGATTGTGGTAGTAAGTTGGGTTATTTAAAGGCAACTGTTGAGTATGGTTTACGGCATGAGGAGCTGGCAGAAGAGTTCCAAAGTTATCTTGAGAATTTGGGTACGTAAATAGATTAAAAAACGTGTGTTTTGGTGTTGACCTAACCCCGAAACGTAATTAATATACGCGCCTCATTGAGTTGATCCCCGATAGCTCAGTTGGTAGAGCAGCGGACTGTTAATCCGCCTGTCGCTGGTTCGAGTCCAGCTCGGGGAGCCATATTTAAAAAAGCCGACGTTTACGTCGGCTTTTTTTTTGCCTGATAGTTTTGCTGCTGTGACGGGATAAACACGGGCTGGTGTAAGCGGTATACTAAGCGGCTGATTGGTCAGTATATAACCCATCCAAAGAGAGAAGTATGCCTGTCGATTTTCAAGTTGTTTCACCTTTTCAGGCAGCTGGCGATCAGCCTGCTGCGATAGAGCAACTCTGTCGTGGAGTCGATGCTGGATTGGCCTATCAAACACTGTTGGGTGTGACTGGCTCTGGGAAGACCTTTACTGTTGCCAATGTGATAGCTCAAACGCAGCGTCCGGCCTTGATACTTGCACCCAATAAAACGTTGGCAGCTCAGTTATATGGCGAGTTTAAGGAATTCTTCCCGCGTAATGCGGTTGAATATTTTGTTTCCTACTACGATTACTATCAGCCAGAAGCCTACGTTCCCTCTTCAGATACCTTCATTGAAAAAGATGCCTCGGTAAACGAGCATATTGAGCAAATGCGTCTATCGGCCACCAAGGCGTTACTAGAGCGCAAGGATGCCATTGTGGTGGCAACGGTGTCTGCCATTTATGGCCTGGGAGATCCCGGAGCTTATCTCAATATGGTAATGCATCTTGATCGCGGCGATCGCATTGACCAGCGTGGAATTCTTCGTCGTTTGGCGGAGCTGCAATACAAGCGTAATGATGTTGAGCTGCATCGAGCAACTTATCGTGTGCGTGGTGATGTGATTGATATTTATCCTGCTGAATCTGAGCGAGATGCGGTACGCATTGAATTATTCGATGATGAGATTGAGTCGATCGCTATTTTTGATCCGCTGACGGGTGAAGTAATAAAGCGTCTGCCTCGTATAACCATCTACCCTAAAACACACTATGTGACACCGCGTGAAACGTTGGTTGCGGCCACTGAGAATATCAAGGCGGAGTTAAAAGAACGTCTGGAACAATTGCGCAACAATGATAAGTTGGTGGAAGCCCAGCGACTTGAGCAGCGGACTAATTTTGACGTTGAGATGATCCTGGAATTGGGTTATTGCAACGGCATTGAAAACTACTCGCGTTACTTGTCGGGACGACCTGATGGTGAAGCGCCACCAACATTGTTTGACTATCTACCGGATAACGCGTTGCTGATGGTTGATGAGTCCCATGTCACTATTCCTCAATTAGGTGCTATGTACAAAGGTGACCGCTCTCGTAAGGAGACGCTCGTGGAATATGGCTTCCGATTGCCGTCGGCGCTGGGGAATCGCCCCATGCGTTTTGATGAGTGGGAGCAAGCTGCCCCGCAAACAGTGTTTATTTCTGCCACACCAGGCCCCTATGAAGATGACCATACCGGGCAGGTAGTTGATCAGGTTGTGCGGCCTACGGGGTTATTGGATCCCGTTATTCAGATTCGTCCGGCCTCCACGCAAGTGGATGACCTGTTGTCGGAAATTAATCGCCGTGTAGCCAATAATGAGCGAGTATTGGTGACTGTGTTAACCAAGCGCATGGCGGAGGATTTGACTGAGTATTACAGTGAGCATGGTGTGCGTGCGCGTTATGTGCATTCTGATATCGATACGGTGGAGCGAGTAGAAATTATTCGTGATCTGCGTATTGGTGAGTTTGACGTGCTGATTGGTATAAACTTACTGCGTGAAGGCCTGGATATCCCAGAGGCTTCTTTGGTGGCGATTTTAGATGCTGACAAGGAAGGTTTCTTGCGTTCTGAGCGATCACTGATTCAAACCATTGGCCGTGCTGCACGCAACGCTAATGGCACGGCTATTTTGTATGCCGATCGAATTACAGGGTCAATGCAGCGCGCGATTGATGAAACGGATCGTCGTCGTGAAAAGCAGAAGGCTTACAATGATGAGCATGGCATCACGCCACGAGGCATCATCAAGTCTGTCCAGGATATTCTTGATGGTGCGGTGACACCGGGTTCTCGTAGTAAACAGAATAAAAAAGTTGCCGAGCCGTTGGCAAATTACGATGTGGATATAGAGAAACTGACCCCAGCCCAGCTTGGTAAAATGTTGACGCAGCTAGAAGATAAGATGTACGAAGCGGCCAAAAACATGAAGTTTGAAGAGGCAGCTAATTATCGAGATAAAATCTCTGCTTTGAATGCCAGTATGCTTGGGTGATAGCTAAATATGGGCTACAGTTTGTTTGTTTTTGATGGATTTTTGACTGGGTTTTAAGGAGTGCACGTTTAGTGAAAGTTTTGGTGACAGGCACTGCAGGTTTTATTGGCTCTACGTTGGCTAGACGCTTGCTTGATCGTGGTGATGAGGTGATTGGCATTGATAATCTTAATGATTATTATGATGTGAATCTGAAGCAGTCTCGCCTTAACCGTTTGCTAGATTACGACGGCTTTACCGATATACGTGCCAACATTGAAGACCAAAGCGCGATGGAGGGGGTATTCAAAAAACATCAGCCACAGCGCGTGGTGAATTTAGCAGCCCAGGCTGGGGTACGTTATTCTCTGGTTAATCCTCACTCCTATATCAATTCCAATATCATGGGGTTTATGAATATTCTGGAGGGTTGCCGTCATAATAATGTCGAGCACCTAGTCTATGCCTCCAGTAGTTCAGTGTATGGTTCTAACACCAAAATGCCTTTTTCAGTGCAGGACAATGTCGATCATCCTTTAAGTCTGTATGCGGCCAGTAAAAAAGCCAATGAGTTGATGGCGCATACCTACAGCCATTTGTATCAACTGCCAACAGCGGGCTTGAGATTCTTTACGGTCTACGGCCCTTGGGGGCGACCGGATATGGCATTATTTATGTTTACCCAGAAAATTTTGGCAGGTGAGCCGATTGATGTTTTCAATTATGGCAATCACAAGCGTGATTTCACTTATATTGACGATATCGTTGAGGGTGTTATTCGTACGCTTGATCGTGTTGCTGAGCCGGATCCCCAATGGCAGGGTGATAATCCAGAACCAAGTACCAGTCAGTCACCTTATCGGATTTATAATATTGGCAGTAATCATCCGGTGGATTTGCTGCGCTATATCGAAATTCTGGAGGATTGTCTGGGCAAAAAAGCGCAAAAAAATATGTTGCCATTACAGCCAGGTGATGTGCCTGATACCTATGCGAACGTGGATGCGCTGGTGAATGATTTGGGGTATAAACCTGCCATGCCTATTGAGCAGGGTATTGCCAACTTCGTGGAATGGTATCGGGATTATTACCAAGTGTGATGGTCTTTTTTACTGGTTTTTACTGTGTTGTTGCAAGCTTTGTCTATAATATTTATTAGCTAATAATTTTGCTTGAGGGCGTTGCGGACAGGTGTTATCTTACGCACCTTAATTCTGCAGGCAGATTTGCAGGCGCGTA
>Ga0209395_1005555_pt1 | contig 14158 bp, 23 predicted proteins | sample GOMGulsemesocosm_3_FD_184635 | JGI IMG/M metagenome (GOLD analysis project Ga0209395, IMG submission 184635) | Methane-oxidizing microbial communities from mesocosms in the Gulf of Mexico - GOM9D Gulf of Mexico (SPAdes) (version 2) | ecosystem: Environmental > Aquatic > Marine > Cold seeps... | reverse complement strand
GATTTTACCCTTGCCATGTAAAGAGATACTTCCGTCCATTAAAGTGGGCACTTTATCAATGTTCCGATTATGATATCTCTTAGTTAACTCATTAAGCGAAGTATCTGTTGCTAACATACTTGTTTCCCGAAAAAACGAAAGAAGCTGAAAAGCGATGAGAAAGATGATGGCTTGAATAACAAAACTGCGTAACAAAGGTAAGTCCTAGAATACAAAATGGGCGCTAATTTAATAGACCTGAGCAGCGTGTATTATATTTTTACAAAGTGAATTTTTATTTTAATTAGTGCCAGTAATTTAAATTATTCTTTATTTAAGTGGCTAATAAGATAATGCCTTTGAACTTGCTTGGTGACACGCCCCCAGTTTGACTGCTTAACTCTTAGTTGATGTTCATCAAAAGCTGCTTGATTAACAAACTCTTCATAAACATTAAATTTATTCTGATTTTCCTCATCTACTGTCACATTAAAAAGTAAGCAACCTTGCTCCGCTCTTGTTAACTCTATATGGCTAACAAGTGCTTCTGTGACAATGCCAAGATCATCATCTGGCACAATAATATGCCCCTGCAGAACAACTTTTAACAAGCTAACACTCCTAAAAAATAGTAATAAACAAAGACAAAAAGCATACTTAATCGCTACCTAGCTCTTTCGTTCTATTTTGAACAACTTTCGAATTATTGTTGAAACAATAAATGAAACCGCAAAGCCTACAATGAAGTACAGCACAACAGCTAACGTCGCAAGAGAAGACTCATAATATTGACCATTTTCAAGTACACACTTACCAATGTCATTATTAAAAGCGCCACCATGGTCTAAACAATCATCAACCACAAGATAAATATGTAATGCCCAGATGGCAAATAAGCTTGAAAAAACACCGAGTAGTGTTGGGATTGAAGTACGATTCATATATGACTACCTACAGATAAATGACAGAATAACTGACAACAAGATAAAAAACACGCAAGAGGTCGAGCGATACTAATACTCAACAACGACCTCAATTGCTCTTTCATTAATACATTCATAAGAGGCCATTTCAAACTCTCGACACGCCCAAGGCCTATTTTCATAGATGGTACACATAAAAGTTTCACGATCGACCGCCGAACACCAACCATCTTCTAAACGGTTCATCGTTTCACCGCCCCATTCATCAAAAGCGATATGTGACTCTGGCACACCGGTATCGCTAATAATCATCACTTCTAAACGGCAGCAGATAGCTTGGCAGTTTGAACAGGTAACTTCTACTTTAGGCTCATTTTTAATAATGTCTGTCATACATGTCATCAAATAGAATAATTACGTATTTTACCCCAAGTTGATGCCATTAGAAACGGATTTACTGGAGTTAAATTTGCCGTGAAGAATCAAAGCTTGTTGAAACCATCCAACCATTCACTGAACGAATTAGAGATCTTATTAACGGTAGATAACCCCTGATTATAGAACCAAACAGGCACATCCTCTTGCTGCTTTGTGCAATCTGAAAGTTTAAAGCAAAACATATTTCCTTTACAGTCAGAGGCAAATAAAATGTGACCTTTTGGCATACCACCAAGCTCATAGAGCTGTGACAGTGAAGCCACATCTTCAAGGCTGAGAAAATCCTGAACTTCAGAAACATCTACACCTAGATCACAAATTCTTGTCAATACATTTGGCGTGTGAACCAAGCCATAAGTAGATACTAAGTATTTATAAGAATGAGGTAATTTGCCATTTAGCTTTTTTTCAAGCTCAGCGATATCATCATTATTTAATGGAACCATGGCATTTTTACTACCCCAGTTCTTTACAAAAAGATCAATGCTCTTCATTGATATACTCCAAGACAATTAATATCCTCATTACTAAACTAAACTAAACTAAACTAAACTAAACTAAACTAAACTAAATTTGGTTGTCTAAAATTGTTGAGTTGAAATTCAAAAAACAGTAATAAACTGCCAATTCATCTAACCATACAGGTATTATAAATTTCAAGCCATTGCGCATAGCCCAATGTATTAGCAAATTCGTTTGTGCAATGTTTTTGGTATTGACTGGTAGATAATCCTCTAAGATCAGAGATTAACTCAGTAACACAGCCTGATAAAAAATGATTATTCATTACTATTTGCTTAAGTTTATCAGCTTCTACCGTTGTCAAAACAGTAATTGATGAGCAATTGGCTTCTTGTTTATTTGAACAAGCTTGTACAAGTAAAATAAGAATAAATGCGAGTACTTTCATCAGTATTTCGTGTACCTAAAGATTGCGCACTATTATTGCCAGAGTAAATTTCTGCACTGATAATGTGGCAATAATCAGTTGAAGTTTAAATAGCTCATTGAGGCAGAGCGTGGTTTTAAAATTTGATTGGATAAAATAAGACCTAAGCTTAACTAGGCCCTATTTTTATTTTTCTGCTAATTGATTTACCATCAACTTAGCTATAATAAGCTTCAACAGTGCCTTTAAGCTTTATTAGTAGTGGTTGTCCACGACGATCTAATGCTTTAGGTGAAGGAATTTTTATCCAACCCTCACTGATGCAATACTCTTCTACATCAACGCGCTCTTTGTCGTTAAATTTAATGCCAATATTGTGCTCAAAAATTTCTGCTACATGATATCTGCTACGTGGGTTGCCCGAAAGGCGGTCCGGTAATTCTGGTAGCGATTTAGTATCGTTCATGTTCGTGACCTGATGTTTAAAATTAAAGTGCGCTATTGTAGACAATATAGTGCTAGCGCTCAACAACTGTAGCCATGTTTAAAGCTAAAATATTCCTGCAGTGCTATTTAACCGCTATATGAACTTCTATTTCATTACCGTTAGCATAGTATTCAAAATCTGTCGTATAAAGTCTTTGAAATTTTGCCTCATCAGTAGAGAAGTAATTCCACACTTGTGTCCACGCATCAATGGCAATTTGAGGCATTTCCCCTTTATGAACAAATACAAGGTATTTTGCTTCGGGTATTATTATCTTTTCTAAGTTCACGTTTGTTGGCAATACGGCGCCATCAAAACCTGCTAGAACGTTAAATTTTCCGGTATGGTCTGATTCATAGTCAGAATAAACCCCATATACCCGCTCGCCATCTTTATAGTTTACCGGAACAGACTGATCAAAATGTTGCCACAATGCCGGGATTTTTCCGGTATTTACCTTCATCTCCGTTGCATTATCTGTTCGAGTAGATAAGCCATAAATCGTTTTTTCTAAAATAAACCTTAATTCCATTATAATACTCTTCAAGTTATACATAACTAGATGATAGACAATAATAATAGCTTTAAACTGATATGCGGCTATTTTAAATAATTATCATTTATAGCCGTTACCATTCAAGATACATGTTTCAGAGTGCTTGATAAATTTTAATTCGCAATCATATGCTTTAAAGGGAATCGAGCAACCTGCTTTGAGAAAAACTCAATGTAATCATTTAATCCAGTTCACCCCACTAGATAACAAATTTAGAAACTTGAGCCTTCAAGCTTTAGAAAATCAACTTCTTCTGGCGTTGACTGTCTGCCTAAAATATCATTTCTATGCGGATAACGGCCAAACCTATCAATTATTGCTTTGTGCTTTAATTCAAAATCTAAGTTATTTGTATTACCCAGATTTTCATAGAGTTTAACCGCCTCAACATGAATCACCCCTGACTCACTGTGCATAAAGGGAAGGTAAATAAAGCTGCGCTCAGTTTCAGCTAACTGCATATCAAAGCCTTTAGCAATTGCATTTTGTGCTAATGCTAACCCTAATGGGTCATTGGTAAATGACTTAGGCGAATCACGGTATATATTTCGTGAAAACTGGTCGATAATAATAATTTCTGCAAGACTCCCTACTGCCGTCTCTCGCCACTGATAAAGCTCGCCTGCTTTAGCTTGTTTGTGTATTGAGCCAAAGCGATTTTGGATCAAAACATCAAACGCCGTATCTTTTTGCCACCATTGACTTGGTTCAAGTTCATGAAACCAAAAATCTATTATTTCTTGATACATAGAGTTTCCTTTTACACATGTATTTTGCGTTAATGCCTAATACCCAAATTAGCTATCAATGACACTGTTATATTTCCGCTTTATGTTTCTGTTTCTGTTTCTGTTTCTGTTTCTGTTTTGCATAGTTTTAACAAACCAAATAAAAAACAAATACCAACATAGAGCCATACAGAACTCGCAATAACTTCCCAAATATCGATGCCTACCTGTGTAGACAAATAAGGAATCGCGACTAAAGCTCGTAATATGCACAATAATGCAATACTCGCCAAAGCAGACCTAAGTAGCGGAACTCGACGAATTAAGCCTGAAGCCGAAAAAGCAAATACAGTGCATGCAAACATCAACCCAGCAACAATAACGGTACCAACAGGAGCAAGATAAGTACCCTGTTGTGCAGAGTCAATAATAGCTTGAGGTGCCCTCGCAAAAGCATACCAACTAGGTCCGCCAAAAATACAGAGTAAATGCCAAATAGCAGATAATGATGCGATGATACCTGCACTAATTAATAATTTTGACTCAAGTCTAAAAGCCACTATGAACTTCCTATTTTATAATTTTTGTAGCATCTCAAACGCTTCTATTACGACTAAATCTCTTTCGATAACCAAAGCATAATATTGAGTAAAAATCGTTCATTTTGCTCCGCACCTTTGGCGATAACGCCCATCTTTCTCTTAGCTTTACCACTAACTTGTGCAGTAAACATCGCGGCTTCACCGAAGACTACAACTCTTCCTTTATCAAATTCTAAGGTAGCACCTTGATTCCAACCTTTTACTGATATTTCAGGTGTGTCGTCAGGAAACTTCCATGACTTGGAAGGCATAAGTGAAATGGCTGAGTCACCAAAGACAAGCAAAGGTTTTGCATTTGGTGGAGACAAAAATGCCTGTCCTGTAAATGCTTTTACCGATTTTATTTCTTCTTTTTTCCCCGTTCCTGTTAAAATAGCGTGCTCAACTAAAGTCCCTTTATGCTTTTCAAATAACTGTGCTTTATTATCTAAATCTTCGACATAACCATTATTAAACTGAAAACCAAAAATTGCTGCCATATCCTCAGCCGCTTTCGGGAATGGCATATGATCGGCAATTAAAAAGAGTGAACCACCTTTTTTAACCCATTGATAAACAGCTTCAATTTCTTCTCTAGAAAATGCTGAATAATTTGGTAAGCTCCAGTTTTTAACGTTCTTATTACTAAGCGCATTAGATATAATTAATATATCAACACCAGATAAGCTTTCTTTACTAAATTGTTCTTTGTTCTTTTTTACCAAGTAGCCGTCACTTTTCAATATCTCTACAAAAGGTCGATACCTTCCATCCATAGTATGAAAATTATGATGAGCTTCATCCAAGAATACTAATGGGGAGTTTGCAGGTGAAAAGGTTCTTGATGTGTTTTTAGCTTTAAAACTCGTATCACCTAGTTGTTGTGCATTAATCGAGCATGAGATAAATATCACTAAACAATATATTAATTTAACCACTGAGCATCCTTGTTATAAGAGTAAAAAAACAAGCAATCATGGGAGGCATTAAAATTAACTACCACCAAATACTTGATTCAATATGCTGGATAATTTAAGTGATAAACATAAATTTGTCATTAACAATCACAAGATAATAATTTGGATAAGGAAATAGCATAACAACGAAGCGTGAGAAATATACTGCTATAGTTTGTTTAAGCAGTTTTTCAGGAGCGAACGCTTATCAAAATTCATACTGAAAACCTAACCATCTTATTCGTAGATATTGCCGGATTCACCGTCACGACAAGTCGACTATCTCGCCAAGAAAATGCCGATCTTATTCAAACTTTTGGTCGTGTACTTCTACCACTAATAAAGGGTTACAAAGGAAAGTTAATTAAAAGTATTGGCGATGCTTACTTGATCACATTTCTCTCCCCCACTGACGCAATGCTTTGTTCTATGGCTCTTCAAGATGCCATGCACGGTTACAATCTAAACGTTATAGAAGAAGAAAAAATTCATATCCGTATTGCGGCAAATTTAGGGGAAGTTCGGGTAGCAAAAAATGATATTTTTGGTGAGCCGGTTAATGTTGCCTCAAGAATAGAAGGGATTACACCTGCAGATGCCATTTATTTGAGTGAAGGTGTTTATATGGCGATGAATAAGGCCGAGGTTCCCGTTGAAGAGGTCGGCTTTAAAGACTTAGATGGCGTTTCACAATCGGTTCGTTTGTATTGTATTCCACGATTTTCGGTTAATCGCTTAATACCTGAGAAAAGTGAAGATATAGAGGTCGGTAATGAACTGGTTTACCCATACGGTGGTATGCATTGCCATGCAAATAATGAGAGCAGATTTACTTTAGATTTTACCCAAAGACATAAGAAAGTTAAGCTAGCTTTGAGTATGTTTTTACTCTTTCTTTCAATTCTTTTTTTGTCATGGTATTTAGGGGTGGTGAGCTTTAACTCCTTAGATAGTGAATACGGTATCCCTGTAGCTACTCCAAAGGATAACGTATCAACTAAAACCAAACCTCAAACTCAAATTACAAATACTCTCTTAAATAATAAGGCTAAGCTGTTAAGTACTAATGGTGACTCTCCAGAAAAGAAAACTGAATCAATCACTAATAAAATAAATCAAACAGCGCCTAGATCATCCAATCAAGAAAAAGCGGTTGTAGCCATACCAACAAAGAAAGCTATAGCGGTTAAACCAACCACCTTAACAGAAACAAAAAAGCCCACACCCATAAAAAAAGTGATGAAGAAACCAGCTGTAATTATTTGGAATGTTAGAAAAGCGAAACTAGCTTACCGAGATAAGACTCTTAATAAAGCTGATTATAATGAAGTAATCAGAGAGCTAAAGATAACTTACAAAAAGAAAATCACTAAAATAAAAGCCGATTACAATAGTCACAAAATTACCAAAGAAGAATATAAAATGGCGGTCACAAAAGCTAAAAATGAATATAAAGGTAACTAAAATAATGGCTAACGAAGGATAAAAGCATCTTTATCCCGATTAATCAGCCTATTACGTGCTTACTGGAGGCGCTTCCTGATATTGTGTAACACCCTCAGCAATTACTTCCCAAGATGCTTTTGAAGCAACATAAATATGTCGAGCAATTTTAATATCTGGATCTCCATTTACACATCCAAGAGTCACCCCATGAACTATGCCTTTATATATGCCACTGAGAGTTGAACCGCACTTATTACAAAATTGCAGGCCAAAACCATGCTCTCCAACATACGATGTAAGCAAGTTTTCTCCAGATATCCAATGGAATTCATTTGCCTCAACAACGGCATAAGCCGAGGCTTGCGAGCTAAAAGCTTTGCGGCAACGAGAACAATGGCATGATCGAGCATCATGAAGTTTTCCATCAATGCGGTATTTTACTTCGCCACAAAAACATTCACCGGTAATTGCCATGTATACTCCTTTCGCCAGTGTTACCTATAAAAGAACACACTGGAAATGCGCCAATGCGCTCAAATTCAGCAGAACAGATATAGTCCAATTCATGCCAATATACCCGATTTAGCTTCAGCAATCGAGCGGTAATGCTCTGCATAAATTAGCTCTACTTTCAATCAACTATAGAAGTATTAAATTACCGCCTTACCCGCCGATTCATGCTCGTTACACTAATCACCAGTCGGTTGTACTTTAACGCTTTGTCGTTGAGAGCCGATTCTCTATCGACATGTATCTCACACAACGGGTTGAATAACGAAAGACCTTGGAGCATTACAGCGTGTATTTATCAAATAAAAACACCACCCATCCAAGTGAGAATAATTATCACTTACAAGAAAGCCAAAAGCATGTTAATGTGATATTATCACACTTAAGATATAGGAAAAATTATGAAACCGAACATTCATCCCAGTTACCGAAAAGTTGTTTTTCACGACACTGCTGCCAAAACCTATTTTGTAGTAGGTTCAACTCTTAAAACTGACCGTACCATTGAATATGAAGGAAAAACATATCCTTATGTGACTCTTGACATATCAAGCGCCTCTCACCCCTTTTATACAGGTGAACAACGTGTTGCGAAAAAGGATGGTAGAGTTTCTAAATTTAAAGATAAATTTGGCATTATTGGAGGTAAAAAATGAAAGTATTAAGTTCACTTAAGAGCGCTAAAAAACGACACCCTGATTGCAAAATAGTAAAACGCCGAGGTCGTATTTTTGTTATCTGTAAATCAAACCCTAGATTTAAAGCTGTACAGGGGTCCAGGAATATACCTTAAGTTTTAACACTCAATTAAGTAATCATGGTTAGATGAATGCTTAGGTTCATAGGGGTAACACTGGTATATAACTCCAGGTTTATCGGCAATAAAATTGTTGGCTAAAATAAGTGAAGGACAAACAAAGTCTAGCTTTTTTTGTCCTTGTTTTTTAGCTTATGTGAGTTACTTGCTACGCTTGAAATAACCCTTATATGACCCTAAGCTTCATTAGCTAACAGTGCTATAGAAACTAAAAACAAAACTTCTCAGCATATAATCAGAAATGTTGTAGCTGCGGCTACTTATCCCTTGGAAATATCAACGAATGAAAGTAACGCTATTACGCCAATGCCTGCCTCATTTTACGACCACCGACAGGAATTAGTCCATTTTTTTTGTAAAAGTTTAAGGTGCGCTCAAATTCAGGTAATGGCGGTGTGCATAATTCAATACAAGACCAATCATGCTTATTACCATACTCTTGAACTTGTTCAATTAACATTGAACCTACCCCAGAAGCCCTAAATTCAGGAGAAACATAAAACTCTTGAATTACACCGATTTTACCACCAACATAAAGTGCATAAGTTTCTGTCATTGTAACTACGGCAACGGGATTATTTTCATAAACACCAATAATTGCCGAATAATGACCGTCACTAAGTAGCTCACTACAACGCTGTATTGTTCCATTAAGATCAATATCAAAATGCTGTGCTTTGGTTAACTCACAAATTTCAGTTGTAAGCGCTACAACCAAGGAGCCTATTACTTCCGAATCCTTAACTGTTGCTACTCTAAAATTGATTTTCATTCAGACTCCCGATTATTGCTAACGCCCTAAATAACAGGCTATAAATAGTGGATAATAATATAAAAATTAGTAACTTGTTAGCCATTAAACACTAAAAGTAGTAGGACTGGAATTACTATAAGACCACCTCCTCCTGCAATTGAGTCATGAACCCAGCTAAAATGGTAATAAAAAAAGTAACACTATTACTTCGTATGAAAATTCCAAGCAAATCCCCAAACATGAATGAATGTCTAGCGCCTCATTAAGAGGTAAAATTATTGGCTGGAATAGCGACAAAGGAGCAAAAGCCAACTGTATTTTGTCCTTGTTTAATAGCTTTGAGTTAAGTCTAAACCATTAACAAGCAAATTATTGTTAGTAAGATAAATAATCCAGTAGAGCCTATTATTATCTCTATATAATAATCCAAATCCAAATCCAAAACCTTAGGCTTTTGAAAAGTTTGGTTATAATCCTTTAAATTTGCAGCTTCGCAATTGTTCAATTTGGAACAATGAATACATGTACCGGATGAATCAATGTATATAGCAGCACACCTTTCACAAGTCTCTTCTTCTGGGGTGTAATATGAAGTCATTTCAATCCCTTTACACTGTTATATAACACAACAATAAGCGGCTTAATATTATTGGCTTTGACCTGAAGCGAAGCGGTACCGAGCCAACGGTTACCAGTCCCGTCTTAATAGGCTAATTAGCTGAATTTACACAAATTTTTCCATTACATAATTTGTAAGTACTTGACCACGGATTTTTACTTGTTGTTTTTGCAACACTTTGAAACCGAAATGTTCAAAAAATGGTTTTGCAGTAATACTTGCATGAGAATATATACGATTAATACCTTTCTTTTGCCCTGCAGCGAATAGTTCTTGTATGAGGGCTTTACCAATACCTTTACCTTGATGATTCCAATGACAAAAAAAGTGGTCGATATAACCATCATCTTGAATATCTGTATAACCTACAATTTCGTTATTTATAACAGCAACAAATGGATTAATAGAGCTCATACGTTTATGCCATTCAGATTGGTCATAATCATCTGGGGCCCAAGCTTGAACCTGTAATTGAGAATAGTCTTTAATATTCACGTTTCGGATTGTATTGAAAAAGATTTCTCTTAAAGCTAATTCATCACCATTTTGAAATTTTCTGATACTAAGCACCTTTACCTCCTTATTATTAACTTTTTGGCCGTATTTAGCCCTATGGAAGAGAACACTGTAGATCTCGTTCTTCTCGCTTGACATTTAAGTGTTGTCACGCAAGTCGCTATAGGGTGTATGTCGAGTCTATCGGCGACTAATTTGATTATGAAACCCAAGACATGGCTTAATTGAATAGCGTTGACTTTAAAGTCGTTTAAATAACTCTAAACCCGTCTTGGATTTTTGTACTTGAGCATTAGACACCTCACCTTTAATTAGATTTGGTGTCCATTTTTCGTGGGAAGTTCATTGTCATTTTAAGTGACTAATAGCTTTTTCAAAGCCTAAAGCCTAACTACATCAGGGCGAAGGGAATAAAAAATGTATAAAACCTCACCCTTTTCTCTATCACCTATGTCATTCATTGTTAATGCAGACATTACATCATCAACAGCAGCCATATATTCATGATCACTAATATTCATGTTCTGGTGAGCTGTACGCATATCTTTACCGTCATATATCTGAGGACCGCCGCTACCTGAAATAAAGAACTTAGCAACAGTTTCCTTTAATTGAGTCAAATCACTAGATGCAAACCTAGCTGATATACTGTTATTTTTTGCATGTAAATCAACAACGTCGTTAGATATTTTACGAATTCCTTGCTCTCCACCTAATCGTTCAAAAAGTGTATTATCCATGATAGTTCCCCCATAAATTAAGTGCCTTAATTTTAGTTGAGGAAATGCGTAATTTCAAAAGCAAGAATATTCCGTTAAAAGTTATTATTAAGCTTTTTGAGCAACAACCTTTTTAAATACAATAAATATTATTAATAGATAAACAATAGTAGCTATGTGCTTAACAACAACTTTAAATGGTGCCTGAGCTTCATATGCAAGTAGCCCGTCTGTAATTGGCATAACAACAGCGAATAATGCCCCCCACATTAAAACAATATGATTTCGAGTATATAAGAGATAAGCAAAAATTAAGGTAATAAAAATAGTACGTGAGCCATATATTTTCACCCAATCAGCATCCATACCAGAAAATAGTTCAGTACCTCTTACTGTAGAAAAGGCGGCAGGATCAATGAAGGAAAAAGCACCGTAAAACCCCTGTAGCAAAACTATAAGTGAAACTAATACAAAGCCTACTTTTTCTAATTTAGTCATTTTATTCGTCATAATATCCATTTTCATCTGAATTATCGAAAGCTAACAGCTGATTAGTCTCCCATTCCTGGTGGTAAGGTGTCAAATTTTGGTACTCCATCAGGAAAGGTTGCCCATGATGACGCCGAAGAGGCATAGATTGACATTTTAGGGAGGAACTTATTATTTTTTAGTGATGTGGCTGCAACTGAGTAAAAGTTACCTACTGTTACTTCTGCGCATAATGCAGTACTACAAGTGCTGCAGAACTGATAATTTACATCATTGCCTGAATTTCCGACTCGTGAATATGTAGAGGGTGAGCCTTTTGTGAATTTGAAATTATCTTTTGGCACCCAAATCCCGAACCATTTATCTGATCCTGTGAGTGCTTGGCATTCCTTGCAATAGCAAAAAATTGAGTTTATAGGGTCGCTTTCAAAGCAAAATTCAATATCACCACAACTACAACTTCCAATATGTTCATCCATGTTTTCTCCTAGTTAAATGATGCCAAACGCCCTAAAAATGAGCAAGAAATAAGTTGGTTAAAATTTGCAACGCAGGAGAAAAAGCAACTCTTTTTAGACCTGATTAATTTGCTAGTTATGTTTCGGCTAACTCTAAATGAATTAACGGAAAAGGATTACCTTGCCCATCAAGTGGTGACCGACCGACAACCCTAAAGCCTAAATGTTCGTAAAAGCCAATTGCATCCGGGTTTTGTTCATTTACATCTACTTTATTGGCGGATTGATTCTCTATTGCATTTTTAAGTAAAAGTGAACCTACCCCGCTATTTCGATATTCTGGCGCAATAAATAACATTTCTACGTTACATTCTGCGACACCAATAAAACCAGTGACTTCATCATTCTCATTTTTTGCAACTCGTAAATCTACGGCATCAAAATAATGTTCAAGTATTAGCGGCTTTAACGATAAGATATTTTCATCACTTAAAAAGTCATGAGTAGCACGGACAGATGACTCCCAAATTGCAATTAATTCTAAATAATCGGCTTTTGTAGTTGTATCGATTTTCATGATGAACCCTTGGGAAATATAATGCCCTCGTTAATGGGCAAATAATTGTTAGCTAAAAATGTTGAGGAGCGAAGCATAGGCAGCTCTATTTTTTCTGCTTAAACAGCATATTAGGTACGACTACCCTCGGAAACTATAACAGGTAAATCCATGCAGCCATAGTCCACACCAAATTGACTTAATATACATGTTAATTGGCCACGATGATGAGTCTGGTGGTTAAATATATGCTGAGTAACATCTGCAACTGCCTTAGTTATATTCTCACCCTCTGTTGTTGTGTAAGTAATAAATTTTTCACAATCATCATCAGTTAAATTGGCGCAATAGTAATCGATTAACTCATCTACTTGTTCCCTTAAACTCGCTAGCTCAGATAACTGATTGTGATAAACATCTTGAGGTGATTTTGGGACTGGGAACTTATCAAAGTCTTTGGCCTTCAGTTGAGCAATCTCATTCGAAGCCAAGCGACCTAATAAAATAAGATCCCCAAAAAGAATATGATTCCAATAACTCATTATATTAGGAAAGAAAGACTTGGTATCTTTCTCTGTAACATCAACGGGTAAAGCTAAACAGCAATCCATTAATTGCTTATTCATCCGCTTATTATAAAGTGACATCATCCTGAAATCTTTTGCCAAACTCAATTTGAACTCCTAAGTACATAACGCCCTTTTAATAGACTGAAAATAGTTGATGTTCGACAACAACAAAACATTTTGTCCTTATAAATTAGTTTGTTATGTCAATTTTGAAACATACTATTTTCGCTTTATTTTAGTAAAAGCAAAAAATAAAACAAATATAACAACTGAATAGATGCATGCGTATACAAGGGCATAAAGTAGACCTTCAATATTAACATTCATCAATAGGTTTACTATATTCGGCACAAATTCACCGCTAGGTGTGCGTATTGGCCCCAAAAATAATCCAAAGAAAAATCCTAGCAGAATACTTCTTTGAGATTTATTATCAATCCAATAGAAAACCAATGCTGCTGTAATTAGAAATAGTAAGAAGCCAATAAATATCAAACCTATCACTATTGGCCAAAATAATCCTCTGGGATCAGAAGCAATTGCATAAGTAGGGAAAAATATTAACAAGATTGATAGCGTTTCTTTTCCATAAGTAGAAAGTTCTCTACTATTGTTTCTTCTCTTACACATATTTAAACTCATAACTCTCAGTGGCATCAACGGGAATGCTTTGTTAAGTCTTTTACCAAATAATGGCGCTGATGCTCACCTGAATAGTCAGCCAATGTTCCGACGATAGAATAACCTAGTTCTTGATAAAAATCTGGTGCCTGAAAACTAAAGGTATCCAATGTTGACCCAGTGCACCCCCTATTAACCGCTTCGTTTTCGGCTGCCGCTATAAGTTGACTTCCAAGTTTATTGCCACGTTGACTTTCGTGAACCCATAAATATTCAACATGTAGCCAATTCCAGAATGTTTTCCCGGTAAGACCAGCAATAATTTCTCCGCATGAGTCACGAACATAAAGAGACATAGGCTTTACATCCTTCTTGCCGAACTGAAGATTATATTTCATAATTTCGCTAATGATTTTCTCATCATCAATTTCTTTCGGTGAGTCGGTAATTTCAATATTCATATTAGTACTGAGACCTAACGCCACAAAAAGTAGCTAAGTAATGGTTGGCTAAAATGTGCTACACAGGAAAAAACAACGGAGATTTC
>Ga0209395_1005553_pt1 | contig 14161 bp, 11 predicted proteins | sample GOMGulsemesocosm_3_FD_184635 | JGI IMG/M metagenome (GOLD analysis project Ga0209395, IMG submission 184635) | Methane-oxidizing microbial communities from mesocosms in the Gulf of Mexico - GOM9D Gulf of Mexico (SPAdes) (version 2) | ecosystem: Environmental > Aquatic > Marine > Cold seeps... | reverse complement strand
GCAATCAGGCGATCCTAAAAACGCTGGCGCAGGTCGGTGCGGGCATGGATGTGGTCAGCCAGGGCGAATACCTGCGCGCCAAGGCGGCAGGTGTTCCCGGTGATAGAATCGTGTTTTCCGGTGTTGGTAAAACTGCCGAAGAAATTCGCGTGGCCTTGAGCGGCGGCATCCGCCAATTCAACGTTGAATCTGAGCCAGAAATGGACGTGATCAACGCCGTCGCACTGGAGTTGGGTATGGTGGCGCCGATCACCGTACGGGTGAACCCGGATGTCGACGCCAAGACCCATGCCAAAATCGCCACCGGTAAATCCGAGAACAAATTCGGCATCCCAATCTCGCGTGCTTCCGAAGTTTATGCCCATGCGGCATCTTTGCCCGGATTGGATGTCATCGGCATCGACGTGCATATCGGCTCGCAACTGACCGAGCTGGAACCGTTTGAGCTGGCCTATCAAAAGGTGGCCGAACTGACCGAGAAGCTGCGCGGTGAAGGTCACAATATCCGGCGTCTGGATCTGGGTGGCGGCCTAGGCATTCCTTATCACACGCAATCCAACGATGCGCCGCCACTGCCGGTGGAATATGGTACGCTGATCAAGAAAACGTTGGGCCATCTGGGCTGCGAGATCGAGATTGAGCCGGGCCGTCTGATCGCGGGCAACGCAGGTCTGCTGATCAGCAAGGTGATCTATGTGAAATCCGGCGAGGACCGGGAGTTTCTGATTATTGACGGCGCGATGAACGATCTGATTCGCCCGGCGATGTACGAGGCACATCACGATATCATTCCGGTGCTGGAACCCGAAGTCGGCGTTGAAAGCCAGCCCTATGATATCGTTGGCCCGGTTTGCGAAAGCGGTGATACCTTTGCCAAGCAGCGCGACATGCCGCCACTGGCGGCGGATGATCTGATCGCGTTTCGCAGTGCTGGCGCTTATGGCGCGGTGATGGCCAGCGAATATAACTCACGCCCGCTGATCCCCGAGGTTCTGGTGCATGGTGATCAATTTGCGGTTATTCGCCGACGCCCGACCTTTGACGAAATGATAAATCGCGATAGCATACCCGAGTGGCTCTGACGCGATCACGCGCGGGCCCGTTGCAGAGGTTCGACACATGGCCGTATCACCGGGACGTGATCCGAGACTGAACAATCTGCGTTGGCCGCTGAGGCTGACGCGGCTGGGAATGATTGCCGAGACCTGCCTGCGGGCGTTCTGGCCGCTGGCCTCAGTTGTGATGGCAGCGTTATCGGCGCTGATGCTGGGCCTGCACGAGATACTGACGGTTGAACTGGTCTGGGCCGGGGCGATGGTGTCTTTTCTGGCGGCAGTGTCCAGCCTGATCTGGGGGCTGCGGCATTTGCGCTGGCCCAGCCGGGCTCAGGCGTTGGCGCGACTGGATGAAACCCTGCCGGGGCGGCCGATCAATGCTTTGATGGATGCGCAGGTGATTGGCAGCGAGGATACGGCCTCGACCCAACTGTGGCAGGCGCATCAGCTGCGGATGGCGGCACGCGCAGCCAAGGCTAAAGCACCACAACCCAACATGCGGATTGCGGCTGCCGACCCATATGCGCTGCGCTTTGTGGCGCTTTTGGCGATGGTGGTTGCCTTGCTGTTCGGCTCGATCTGGCGGGTTGGCACGGTGGCGGACATGGGGTCCGGGGCGGCCTCAGCGATGGCGGGGCCAACATGGGAAGGCTGGTTGCAGCCGCCGCGCTATACCGGGCTGCCAACGCTGTATCTTAATGACATTGAAGACGAGGAATTGATGCTGCCAGAAGGCAGCACAGTAACGCTGCGGTTCTATGGTCAGGCCGGAGCGTTGACGCTGGCCGAGACCGTGTCGGGGCGCATTGGCGAGCTGCCATCGGCGGCGGATGCGCAGCAGGAATTTACGGTAACCCAGGCCGGAGGGCTGCTGATTGAAGGTAACGGCGGGCGCAGTTGGCAGGTTCAGGTGATCGCAGACGAAGCACCCGAGATCGCCGTGGCCGGACAGCCCGAGATTGAGCCGGATGGCACCATGTCACTGCCTTTTGCTGCGATGGACGACTATGGGATCGCGGGCGGCGAGGTGCGAATCGCGCTGGACCTGCTGGCGCTGGATCGCCGGCATGGGTTAAGAATCGATCCCGACCCACGCGACGATATCGTGTTGGATCTGCCCCTGCCGCTGAGCGGCGACCGTCGTGACTTCACCGAACATCTGATTGACGATTTCTCGCAGCACGCCTGGGCCAATCTGCCGGTGACCTATAGTTTTGTGGCGCAGGATGCAGCTGAACAAACCGGTGAAGCTGCTGGTTTCGGCGCGACATTACTGGCGCGGCGGTTTTTTGATCCGCTGGCAGCGGCGGTAGTCGAACAGCGCCGGGACTTGCTGTGGTCGCGCGCAAATGCGCCGCGGGTGGCGCAGGTTATGCGGACTTTGACGCATCACCCCGAGGGGCAATTCCGCAATCCATCAGCCTATTTGCGGATGCGGATGATCCTGCGGCGGTTGGAAACATACACCGTGGCTGGCTTTAACGCCGAGCGTCAGGACGAGATCGCGACGGCGTTGTGGGATCTGGCGCTGATGCTGGAAGATGGCGATGTGGGCTCGGCGCTGGAACGGTTGCGGCGCGCACAGGAACGGCTGAGCCAGGCGATGCGGGATGGCGCCAGCGATCAGGAAATCGCAGAGCTGATGCAAGAGTTGCGCGAAGCGACCGACGATTACATGCGCCAATTGCAGCGTCAGGCCGAGGCCAATGGTGAGGTGATGGAGCAGGGCGAGATGCCCGAGAACATGATGCAGCTGTCGCAGGACGATCTGCAGGCGATGATGGATCGCATTCAGGAGTTGATGGAGCAGGGCCGCATGGCCGAGGCAGAACAGGCGCTTCAAGAGCTGCAACAGATGATGGAAAACATGCGCGTCACCGAGGGCCAGCAGGGCGAAGGCGGCAGCGAAGGTCAGCAAGCGATGGAAGGTCTGGCGGAAACTTTGAAGGAGCAGCAGGGGCTGTCGGATCAGGCGTTCCGTGATCTGCAGGAGCAATTCAATCCCGGTGCACGTGTGGGTGAAAACGAAGGCAATCAGGGCCGCAATGGCGGTCTGGGGCAGGGCCAGAACCACGAAGGTGGTAAAGGTGGAGACAGCCAGCAGGGCCAGCAGCAGGGCGGATCGCAGGAAGGCCAGGACGGCGGTGCGCAATCGGGGCAGGGACAGCAGGGAGCAAAGTCCCCAGGTGATACTCTGACTCAGCGTCAGCAGGCCCTGCGCGAGGAATTGCAGCGTCAGCAAAATGGCCTGCCACTGGGCGACAGCGAAGGCGGCGATGCGGCGCGGCAGTCGTTGGAAGAGGCTGGACGCGCCATGGAGGGAGCAGAAGAGGCTCTGGAACAGGGTGATTTGGCTGAGGCAATCGACCAGCAGGCCGAAGCCATGGAGCGCTTGCGCGAAGGGATGCGCTCGCTGGGTGAGGCGATGGCGCAGCAGCAGCCGGGACAGGCCGGTAGCCAACAGGGACGCAATTCGGCCAGTCAGGGCAACCGGATGGATCCGTTGGGGCGGGATCTGCCCGAAGGTCGCGATGGCGTTGGCGACGACGGCAGCCGGATTGGCGAGGGCAGTGCGTATCGCCGGGCTTGGGATTTGCTGGAAGAAATCCGCCGCCGCGCCGACGAGCGTGAGCGCAGCGACGGAGAGCGTGGTTACCTGCAGCGGTTGCTGGACAAGTTCTGACCCGGTGTGGGGTGCGTGCAAGCACGCACCCTACACCGGCCCTTGGTTGCGGTGACTGCCGACAGCGGTTGAGGAACTGTCTTTATTGTGGTGGAAGAAAGCCACTTGCCTGTGCGTCCAGCCACAACCGGGCCTGATCGACCATGGCCACATAGGAACTGAGGTAGGGATCTGCCTGCGGCAGGCTTTCGGCGATCTGCGGCGCGTTAGCGTAGATCATCACCAATCCTAGCACCAGCAGGAGAATAATGGCAAAACCGCGCGAAAAACCGCTTTTGCGGCGGGCGGGGTCCTGGCCCCCGGCTGGCGGGCTGGCGGCGGGCATTGGGTCACTGCCAGCCCGCAGGGTCGAGTTGATCTCTTCGATGTCAGGCAGCAGCCCGCGCCGTGAGCCGCTTTCGGCGGCGGCAAGAAGGGCAGGGTTTTCGCCCTTCATCCGGGCCATGCGATCGCGGGCCTGTCCTGCCCGGCGTAAGTTTTCATCGTCGGAGTCGCGGTCTAGCCCCAGATCGGGCTGGCTTTCCAAACCGGCGCTTTCGGCGGCTCGCAGCTGGGCTTCGCGTTCGGCTTCTTCTCGTAGAATGCCGGTGACTGAGGGATCCATCCCACGGGCCAGGCCGGTGTGAGCGGGGGGCTCTGTGGACGCGTCGCTCTCGAATTCGGGTTCGATTTCAGGTTGAGGTTCTGGCTCGGATACCGGTTCTGGAATGGGTTCGGGCTCTGAAGGGACAGGGATGGGGCCCTGCTCGTCCTCATAGTCATCGTTAACAAGGTCCTGCACCGCCTCTGGTGCGGATTGTTGTGCCGTCGGCTCTGGATCCGGCTGGAGGTCCTGTGCGGTGGGTTCAACCGGGGCATCCTCTGCCTCGGCAGGCTGGGTCATGTTGGGGCTGGTTTGGTACCAAGTGTCGCCACAGTTGGAGCATTGCACGTCGCGACCTTCGGGTGGGATCACCTCGTCCGGTACCTCGTACTGGGCATCGCAATTTGGACATGTCAGCCGCATTCTGTCTCTCCTGGGCCTGAAACCCCTGCCGGATGGTATTTATCTAGCGACCATAGGCAGTTCCGTTGCTCCAAGAAAGAGACAATTCATCTGAGGCGAGGCGCTTGGGGCAAGCCGGGGATTGCCGGCAACAGCGGGCACCCATTGAAACTATGCTGTCGCTGGGGCACAACGGCTTGAACATCTTCAGGGGGCAGCCGTGATCGAGCTGGACAATATAGGGTACAACTACGGTGATGGAGAGCTGCTGAGCAATGTTTCGGTTGAGCTGTCACCGGGGTCGTTCCATTTTCTGACGGGCCCATCCGGCGCGGGCAAAACAACGCTGCTCAAGCTGTGCTACGGCGCGCTCAGCCCAACCTCGGGGCGGGTGAAAGCGTTCAACATGGACGTCAAGGGCCTAGACCGCGACCAGATGGCGATGCTGAGGCGTAGGGTGGGTGTGGTGCATCAGGATTGCCGGTTTCTGGATCACTTGTCGGTCGAGGAAAACATCGCCCTGCCCCTGACGGTGTCAGGCAAGGACCTGAGCCAGGAAGAAGGCAATCTGAAAGAGCTGATGAACTGGGTGGGCCTTTCAGAGCGCGCCCATGCCAAGCCTCCGGAATTATCGGGAGGCGAGCGACAGCGTGCAGCACTGGCGCGGGCGGTAATCCTTTCACCCGAGGTGGTGGTGGCGGATGAGCCGACCGGCAACGTTGACTGGGAAATGTCACAGCGGTTGCTGCAATTGTTGGTCGAGTTGAATCGTATGGGCAAGACTATTTTGGTGGCGACGCATGATCTGGCCCTGATCCGCGCCGCTAAGAATCAGGTGCAGACGCGGGTGCTGCGGATCTCGGACCGGCGATTGCAACTGGCGGGAGCGGATCTATGAGCGAGGGTCGTATCCGCCGATTGGTTATCGGCGATGCGCAGGCGGACCGGGTGGTGCCTCCCAGTGGGTTCACCGCGCATCTGACGCTGTTTGTGGCGGCTGCAATGGCTTTTCTGGCGGTGTTTGCTTTGGCATTGTCGCTGGCCTCGGGACGGTTGGCGGATCGCTGGGCGGACGAACTGGCCCGGGCTGCAACCCTGCGGATCAACGCGCCTGCGGATCAACGTGCGGCGCAGACACAGGCGGCCCTGACGGTGCTGGAACAGACGCCGGGCGTGGCCTCGGCGCGGGCGCTCAGCGCGGATGAGCAGGCGGCGCTGTTGGCGCCATGGTTCGGTGCGGAGCTGCCGCTGGACAGCCTGCCGGTGCCGCAACTGATCGAAGTTCTTGAGACTGAGGCGGGTTATGACGCAGCGGGGTTGCGGCTGCGGCTGCAGGCCGAAGTGCCAGGTGCTGTGCTGGATGATCACAGCCGCTGGCGCAAACCGCTGGTGGATGCGGCGCGTTCACTGCGGCGGTTGGGTCTGTTCTCGATCCTGTTGATTGGCGGCGCGATGGCCGGGATGATCACGCTGGCGGCCAATGCGGCACTGGCGGCGAACGCGCAAGTGATCGAAGTGCTGCGGCTGGTTGGCGCGCAGGACAGTTATATCGCGCATGCTTTTGTGCGCCGGTTCACCCTGCGGGCCTTGATCGGCTGCGGCGTTGGCGTTGGGCTGGGGATGATCGGGATCTGGCTGATGCCGTCTGCCTCGCAAGAGGGCGGTTTTTTGACCGGTTTGGGTTTTGTTGCTTGGGGCTGGCTGTTGCCGCTGGCCATTCCACTACTGGGAGCCTTGGTGGCCTTTATTGCCACCAGTCGGGCGGCCAAAAATCGACTGGGAGAATTGACGTGAAACAGGCCCTCCAATGGCTGCGTGAGCTGGCGTTCAGCGTGCAGATGTATGTGATGATGTTCGTCGTCGGATTGGTGTTTGCGCCTTGGGCGATTTTTAGCAAAACTGGCGCGCGGGTCTGCTGCAAGACCTACTCGCGCTGGATCTTCTGGACAGCTCGCTGGATGGTAGGCATTCGCTGCGAAGTGCGCGGCACACCGCCCCAGGGTGAGGTGTTGATTGCGGCCAAACATCAATCGTTCCTTGACATCATGATGATTTTTACTGCGCTGCCGACTGCCAAATTCATTATGAAAAAAGAGATCCTGCGCACTCCGGTGATTGGACAATATGCCAAGCTGCTGGACTGTGTCGCGGTGGACCGAGGCAAGCGTGGGGCTGCAATTGAAAAGATGGTCAAAGATGTTGAAGCCGGGCGTCAGGATGCCGGCCAGCTTATCATTTATGCACAGGGCACGCGTGTCGCGCCCGGCGTCAAAGCCGACTACAAAGTGGGTACGGCTGTGCTTTACGAACAGCTGAACCAGACCTGCGTGCCGGTGGCCACCAACGTCGGCGTAATGTGGCCGCGCAAAGGAATTGCACGACATCCCGGTGTGGCGGTTGTTGAATTTCTTGACCCGATTGAGCCGGGACTGGACCGCCGAGAATTTCTGAACGTATTGGAACAGCGCGTCGAGGCGCGGTCGGATGATTTGATGCGCGAAGCGGGGTTTGAGCCAGATGGATTACATCAATAGCATTGACGACTTAGAGACACATTACGGTCAGCCAGCCGCGCCGTCGCTGCGCAAAGTGGCTCGGCGGATGACGCCGCTGTATCGAAAATGGATCATGGCCTCGCGCCTGTGCATGCTGACGACGGTTGGACCCGAGGGTACAGACGACACCCCACGTGGTGATGACGGGCCGGTGGTGCTGGAACTGGACCCCGGCACGCTAGCCTTGCCGGATTGGCGCGGCAACAACCGGTTGGACAGTCTGCGCAATATCGTACGTGATGGTCGGGTGTCGCTGATGTTCCTGGTTCAGGGATCGAACAATGTGGTGCGGGTCAATGGCCGGGCGCGGGTGACCGCAGAGGACGAGCTGCGCGCGCGGTTTGACAAGAAGGGCAAGCTGCCAGCGACAGTCACGGTGATTGCCATTGATGAAATTTACATCCAATGCGCCCGTGCACTGATGAGGGCCGGGACCTGGAGCGGTCAGGACGACAGCGAGGGCTTGCCCAGAACTGGTGAGATCCTGGCAGAGCAGACTGACGGGGAAGAAGGTGGCCAGCCTTATGATGACGCTTGGGGTGCACGTGCCGCAGCGACGATGTGGTAGTGCCCCGGTAACCCATGGGTTACCGGAATGTAAAGTGCGTCACGTGTTCAGCTTAGGACTTCGCCGATCAGCATCTGTGGCTGCACATTGGTGAAATTGGCGATGTCCGCCAGCACTGGATCTGCGGCTCCCAGCGCGGCGTTCATCGCGTCCTGGTCTTTGAAAACCAAAGACGCTACGGCATGAAACCCCGGTGGGGTATCGGGGCCACCAGCCAGCCCTTTGGTGACCAGCATGCTGTCTATGTGCGATCCCAAGTGCTCGCCTACCAGATCAAAATGTGTCGTGGTGTAATAGTCATAGTCGAATGTCGTTCCATCACTGATCGGATATAGAACCTGAAGGGAGACGGCCATGGTATGTCCTTTCTAAATGAGTACAAGTTAATCAACACAAGATGAATAGAGCCTAATGAGGGCGTTCGGCCAAGTTAAAATGCTGTTGATGTGGTTTCGGATGCTCACAGCCTAGAGAAGAAACGATCGACTTCGGCGGAAATTTCTGTGTGATCTTGCCTGCGTTCTTCAGTCCCTTGCCGGCAGACAATCTCGTCGTCAGGTTCTTCTTCTTTCAGAATTTCCAGTGCCTGTGCGGTGCAGACCCCCAGAAAATCAAAATGCGATAATGTTGCCGGTTCCAAATAACGCGTCGTCGGCTTGGGGAGGGCGGCCGCAAGGGCACGGGATTCGATATCGAGATCAAGGCCCGAAATATCGAGCGGGGCCCCAATGACGAGCATTGGGCGGGTCACCTTGGCTAGACTGGCGGTGGAAAAGGTTTGCGTGCCGCCGAGATCAAAGATTGCAAAGGCCTTGATCCGGTGGTCTGACCAGTCCTGTGACATGAGATCCCGGTCCTCGGGGGATTTTGCAACCTGCCATCTGTCGAAGATTCCACAGACCAGTTCCCCCGGATGAGCCGCACAAAAGCTGTCTCGTTGGGCGGGATCAAAGCGGCCACCCGACAGCAAGACGGCTGTGAAGCCGCCCAGAGAATGTCCGCCCATAAAGATACGGTTCTGGTCAATCTGGGCACCAAAATCGGATGTCTCCAAAATATGATCGATGGTTCGGGTGATGTCGTTGGGCCGCTGCCACAACTGACGGCGATGGTCAGGATCCCGCTGAAAGGTTGATGTGCCAGGGTGATCAATCGCGGCGACGATATAACCTTTTTGGGTCAGATCCTGAGCAAGCCAAGCCTGATTGCGCGCATTGCCAAACATACCGTGTGACAACAGCACCAGAGGCCGTTTTCCGGCTGCTGGCGGTGCGTTGTGGATGACCGAGATGGCTTCCCACACTGCGTTGCCATGCGCATCGATTTGCCCGTCGGTTTGATCGGTGGGATACCACAGATAGCCCTGAATGTGCCGATCGCCTTCAGGGTCGCTGATTTGCAGGTCGGCGACCCCGACCTGGTTGTCTTGGGCAGAGAGGGATGTGGTGCTTAAGGCCAGCGACAAGAGGGCGAAGATTGAATTTCGAAATGTCATCAAATAGGCTCCGGTTTAGAATTCATGACGAAGACATTTGATGGAAATGAAGTAAAGACAATGGCATAGGCCAACCAGCCCCGTCCTTGATCCTGTTTCAGGACACGATGGGCGTGTTGCAGGACAGCACAGACACAATTGAGAACACCAAAAGGAGCGTGATGTGGTTTCACTGCCATTGCCGATACTGACGTTTGTGCTGTCAGCGGTTGCCTGTACGCTGCTGTGGCGGTTGGATCTGGGGCGTCGGGCCGCGCGTGGGTTCTTTATTGGGGTCTTTATGCTGATCGCCTGCGGGGCCTTGTTGGTTGGGTTGCGGTTTGGCTATGGGATTGATCAGTTGATTGTGCTTCAGCGGACGATCCCGCTGTTCATCGGGCCGTTTGTTTATCTTGGCTACGCGGCACTATTTCTGGATCAACAGGCATTGCGGCGGGCCATGATAAAACATCTGGGTGTCGCGGCAGGTGCCGCAGCTATCCCCCAGATGGTCCTGGAAATCCGTCCTGTGTTCGATTTGTTCATTGGTGCCAGCTATCTGTTTTACTGCATCGTGCTGGTGCTGCTTTGGCGACGGGGGCCGGATGGGCTGACCTATGCTGCTTTGGAAATGGTCCATAGCCTGAGACAGTGGTTGCTTGGCGCGGCGGGGTTGCTGGGGGTGATGCTTGTTTTTGACGGCGGAATTGCGGTGAGTTTTGCACAGCACCAACATGACAACGCGGTGCAGTTGATTTCCTATGGGTCCAGCATTTCCATTGTGATTATGATTCTGGCGATCATCGCCTTTTCAAGACGGCCCGTAGGGCCGGGGACTGCAAAGCCTACACCAGCGGCCCCCGAGACCGATACGATCAATCTGGAGCGTGATGCGCGGTCCTTGCTAGAGCAAAGTCGGCTGTATCTGGAAACCGACCTGACGCTGGAACGGCTGGCAAAGCGCCTGCATGTCCCTGCGCGGGCGCTGTCGGAAGCGATCAATCAAACACAGCAGATCAATGTTTCGCAATATGTGAACGGGTTTCGCCTGAGTCACGCGGCGCATCTTCTGGAGACCGGTGATCTGAAGGTGACGCAGGTGATGGAGCAGTCGGGGTTTCTGACACGCTCTAATTTCTATCGAGAATTTGAGCGCGTATATGCAGTTTCACCGAGCAAGTACCGAATTAGCTGCCAGACAAAATAAAAGGCAGCCCCGCATGGGAGCTGCCTTTTGAGTGCTATCTGCTAATCAGCTTAGCTGTGGATCGCGCCATCACCACAGGCCAGGGCAGCCTCACGTACAGCCTCGGAGAAGGTCGGGTGGGCGTGGCAAGTCAGAGCGATGTCTTCGGCTGAGGCGCCGAATTCCATGCCGACACAGATCTCGTGGATCAAATCACCTGCGCCGGGGCCAATGATGGCGCAACCCAGGATACGGTCGCTTTCCGCGTCAACAATCAGCTTCACAAAGCCGTCGCCCTGGTGCACCGCTTTGGCGCGGCCATTGCCCATGAACATGAACTTGCCAACCTTGACCTTGCGGCCCTCGGCTTTGAGCGCGTCCTCGGTCTGGCCAACAGTGGCAACTTCGGGCGTGGTGTAGACCACGCCGGGGATGACGCTATAGTTCACGTGGCCATGTTTGCCTGCGATCACCTCGGCCACTGCCATGCCTTCGTCTTCGGCCTTATGCGCCAGCATTGGGCCTTCGATGACGTCGCCGATGGCATAGACGCCAGGGACGTTGGTGGCCCATTTGGCGTCGGTAGCGATCTGGCCGCGTTTGGTCAGCTTCACACCCAGTGCGTCAAGGCCGAGGCCCTCGGCAAAAGGTTTGCGGCCAGTGGCAACCAGTACCACGTCAGCGTCCAGAACCTGCTCTTCGTCCGGTTTCTTCTTCAGCGCGTATTTGACCTTGGCCTTGGTTTTGGAGGCATCAACACCCGAAACCGCAGCGCCCATGATGAACTTGAGGCCCTGTTTTTCCAGGATGCGTTTAAAGGTACGCTGGACGTCCTTGTCCATGCCGGGGCAGACCGCGTCGAGATATTCGACTACGGTGACCTCGGCGCCCAGACGGGCGTAGACCGAGCCAAGCTCCAACCCGATGACGCCAGCACCGATGACGGTCATTTTCTTGGGCACTTTGGGCAGGTCGAGCGCGCCAGTGCTGTCGACGACGACGCCCTGATCATTGTCGACGGTGACGCCGGGCAGCGACGAGACAACCGAGCCGGAGGCAATTACGATGTTCTTGGCTTCATGGGTGTCGTCGCCGACCTTGACCTGACCGGCAGCGGGGATCGAGGCCCAGCCTTTCAGCCAGTCGATCTTGTTCTTCTTCATCAGGAATTCGACACCAACAGTGTTCTGGCTGATGACGTCTTCCTTGTAGGATTTCATCTGCTTCCAGTCGACCGACGGCGATTTGCCCTTCAGGCCCATCTTGGTGAAGTTATGCTCGGCCTCGTGCAGCATATGGGTGGCGTGCAGCAGCGCCTTAGACGGAATACAGCCGGTGTTCAGGCAGGTGCCACCCAGGGTCTCGCGGCCCTCGACGATGGCGGTTTTCAGGCCCAGCTGGGCGCAGCGGATGGCCGATACATAGCCGCCGGGGCCTGCACCGATGATGATGACGTCATAGCTTGCCATTGATGTGATCTCCTTTTTCCCCTGTCAGGGCCTGGTCAATACGGTTGCGCCACAGGTGGGGCAGGTGAGGGTGCCGTGCCACGCGGGGGCGGTGTTGGTTGTCTGTTCCAGCCAGGGGCTCGCATCCAGGATTTGGACATAGGTGGGTCCCTCGCCGGGGTCGGTGTTGGGGCCTGTTCCGACAATCCAGACCAGTTCTGCGCGCTTGGCGCAAGAGGGGCAGGTCAGGTGTTCTGGTTCGCGGTAGGCCATGGTTGGGGTTTAGTTGTGAGCGGGGAGGGGGCGCTGCCCCCGGCTCAAGTGGGCCTCCCCCGAGGTATTTGGGACAAGAAGAAGGGGCAGCTGATGTAGTCGGAATTGGAAGCCATCAATATTTCCATTCTCCTTGCGCTAAAGGAGCGAAGCTAGATTAAAATGGGCTCTCACGTATCGCCTCCTCTATAAGAAACAACTGACAGATCGTAGAGCCCTTCGTTCCCCCATTTTGGCTTGTTAAACTCGATCCTATTCAGTTCGGTGCGATAACAACCTGTCGCGACAGAAGAAGTGCTAAGGTCGGAACGAGAATAATAGGCATATTCTAGGGAGGCATCGAATTTTTCCAGAACGATTACAAAATCGCTTTCTCCAACATAAATATCAATGTCACTCTTGATGCCCTTGGACTCAAGGAATTCAGCAACGTTATCGTAGCCACCGATTAGGCAGAAGTAATTTGCATCTGGGGCATGCTCAGAAACAACTGTGCTCCGCTGCATCGAGAAATTTTCAGAAATAGACTCTGGAAAACCCTCGCTGAACTTTGGTGCAGGAATTACCATCCAGCCAATCCCTGCCACTAAACCAATGATTGTTAGTGTCTTTAGGTTGCGTTTGGCAAAATCTAGCACAAATGTCTCCAATCGGCGCGGTACGCCCCGCGCTAATGCGGGGCGTATACTGCAAAAATCCCTTACAGATCCATCAACAAACGACGTGGATCTTCCAGCGCTTCTTTGACGCGCACCAAGAAGGTCACAGCGCCTTTGCCGTCGACAACGCGGTGGTCATAGGACAGCGCCAGATACATCATCGGACGGATCACAACCTGACCGTTGATCGCCATCGGGCGGTCCTGGATCTTGTGCATGCCAAGGATACCCGACTGCGGCGGGTTCAGGATCGGCGAGGACATCAGCGAGCCGTAGACACCACCGTTAGAGATGGTGAAGGTGCCGCCCTGCATTTCAGCCATCGACAGTTTGCCGTCACGGGCGCGCTTGCCCTTTTCCGAGATCGCTTTCTCGATCTCGGCGAAAGACATCGCGTCTGCATCGCGGATTACCGGAACAACCAGGCCAGTTGGGGTGCCGGCCGCAACGCCCATGTGGACGAAGTTTTTGTACACGATGTCGGTGCCGTCTATTTCAGCGTTGACCTCGGGAACCTCTTTTAGGGCGTGACAGCAGGCCTTGGTAAAGAAGGACATGAAGCCAAGACGGGCGCCGTGTTTCTTCTCAAACTCGTCTTTGTACTGTTTGCGCAGTGCCATCACCTCGGTCATGTCGACCTCGTTATAGGTGGTCAGCATCGCAGCCGTGTTCTGCGATTCCTTCAGGCGGCGGGCGATGGTCTGACGCAGGCGGGTCATCTTCACCCGCTCCTCGCGGGCGACGTCATTGGTGGCGACAGGCGCGCGTACCGCGACCGGGGCGGCGGCTGGCGCAACCGGTGTGGCAGCAACTGAGGCAACCGCACGGGCGACGTCGTCTTTCATGATGCGACCATCGCGACCAGTGCCAGTGACGGCAGCGGCGGACAGACCGGCTTCGGCCATGGCTTTTTCTGCCGATGGCGCATTGGCGACGTCTTTGCCTGCGGCGGCCGGAGCAGCAGCTGCAGCGGGAGCAGAGGCTGGCGCCGCCGCGACCGACGCACCGGAACCAGAGATAACGCCCAATTTGGCGGTGGCATCAACAGTTGAGCCCTCGGCGGCGGTGATTTCAGTCAGCACACCAGCAACAGGGGCGGGCACTTCTACAGATACCTTATCGGTTTCCAGCTCGCAGAGCATTTCGTCTTGTGCAACGGTGTCGCCGACCTGTTTGAACCAAGTCGCAACGGCAGCTTCGGTTACAGATTCACCCAAAGTAGGGACCATAACATCCGTTGTACCGGCACCTGCGGTGGCCGGAGCAGCAGCGGCG
>Ga0209395_1005552_pt1 | contig 14165 bp, 14 predicted proteins | sample GOMGulsemesocosm_3_FD_184635 | JGI IMG/M metagenome (GOLD analysis project Ga0209395, IMG submission 184635) | Methane-oxidizing microbial communities from mesocosms in the Gulf of Mexico - GOM9D Gulf of Mexico (SPAdes) (version 2) | ecosystem: Environmental > Aquatic > Marine > Cold seeps... | reverse complement strand
TATGTACGGATGATTCAGGATCATCAGCAAAAATACCACCAATCACCGCTAATAGATCAGCGCCAGCGTCCAATAACTGACCACCATTTTCAGGTAAAATTCCACCAATAGCAACAATAGGCACTTTAATTTTTATTTTAGCCAATTGTAGTGTTTCTATGTGGGCTGGCAATGCTAAAGGTTTTGAGCTAGAAGGGAAAAAACGTCCAAAAGCTACGTAATTTGCTCCATTTTTTTCTGCCTGTAATGCTAGATTGATATCATCATAGCAAGATTGTCCAATAATTGCTTTTGGCCCTAGTATCTTTCTTGCTTCTGCAAGGTCTCCATCATCTTTGCCTATATGCACGCCATCGGCACCTATTTGAGACGCTAATAAAGCATCATCATTAATCAATAAGGGAACATGATATTGCTTACATAGTATTAATAGTTGCTTGGCTAAATAAACCTTGTCAGTTGAAGTTTTATCTCTATATTGAAGAATACTAATGCCGCCTTTAAGGGCCGCTGAAACATCTTCAATAATACGTTCAGGCGATTTACCTTCTGTTTGAGTGATTGCATAAAGGCCTGTGCTTGGGAATATCATTGATTATTCTCCATCCAAAACAAACGATTTGGATTAAATTGACCTTGGCCAGGATGATAAGCGTTATCTAAGCTGTTCCATGTGTAATCTTGAGCTTCTGAAACCGCTGTGAACGGGTCTAAACCATGTGCAATTAATGCCGCTATTGCGCTGGCAAGTGTACAGCCTGATCCATGGTATTCATGGTCTAATCTATTCCAGCTAAAGGTTTCTACTTTTCCATTTTGTTGGAAAAATTGATTATCTACTGATTTAGATTGTTCATGCGTGCCTGTTATTAATATAGAGTCACAGCCTTTAGCTAATAAAGCTTCACCACAGGATGATAAATCACTTTGTTTGGCTAAGATTCGTGCTTCTTCGCTATTAGGCGTTAATATCGTGGTGCAGGGCAGTAATTTATCAATAATGGTATCAATTAACTGTTCATTTGATAAAGATGAGCCTCCACCTGCGGCTAATACTGGATCTAATATTACAGGGATATGGTTATATTCCAATAATATAGACTGAATCGCCTCGGCAGTTTGATGATGTCCAATTAAACCAATCTTTATTGCACTCACCTGAAAATCATTTAAAACAGTGTGCGCCTGATCAATAATATCTTGAGGTTTTTGAGGGATTAGCTTTTTAACATTGCGACTATCTTGTTCAGTTAAAGCCGTTATAACACTACAGGCATGACATTGATGGCTAATAAAAGTTTCTATATCAGCTTGTATACCAGCTCCACCACTAGGGTCATGGCCAGAAAAAGATAGAACAACGGGACGATTTTTACTCATTTGAGGATGATATTCTACTAAGGATGGCTGTAAATATGCCTAGAATATCATATTGCTGAAAAGTGTTGATGGAGAACTAGGATTCTTAGAACAATACAGACGGTTTATTTATAATACACAGGCTTATAAGAAGTTAGGAATACCTGCGTTTTTGATCGGAGGGGCCTATTGGCCGCGACAGGAACAAGGTCAAGAGCAATCGCGGCCAATAGGCCCCTCCTACTTGTTATTAACAATACTGTTAATAAGTTGGTGATATATTTATAGACGTATTTACTTTCGTTTCATAGTCCTGAGCTTATGTTTTACCCAAACAGCACAGCCACTTAGCGCAAGTATTATTAATAACACTCCACTTATGTCAACAATTATCACACCAAATAAACCAAAGAAGCGACCACTATGAATATCAAGAAAAACGCGTTCCAATGGTAATACGGAAGTTCTGAACTGGTTTTTAATATCTTCAGCTATGGAGTTTGGTAGTTGAGAGGGGATAGACCAGTTGATTGTTTCATTGGAATCAATAGAATTCCATGTCATTAAATCATCATCACTATAACGAAGGCCTTGTTCTGATTGAATTATGATACCTTGTTTACCTGAACCAATTTTCTCAAGATTACTTAAAGGGATGGATTCTATAAATTCGCCTTGAGGCGATATTAAAATTAATGCTTCTTGTGATGCTATAACAATAAAATCATCAGTCTCAGAAACACCTATTAATTCTTTTTGATTATTTAATAGTAAAAAATTATCAAAATAAAGTTGTTGATCGATTAAGCAGATCCAGTGATATTTTGTTGAAAAGCTAATGATCTGTTCAGGGGCTTTAATCCCATACCAATTAAGAAGAGCGGGGGACTGCACCATATTACTATCTAACTCAAAATCTTCTGTATGATTTAAAGCAATACCTGTAATAGCGATAACAATTAGAACAACAGCAGAAACGAGACCTGTATATCGGTGGAGTTTATATAGAAAGCGCCAAAATATATTTTTCTTTCTCATTGACCCATTAAACCATTAAACCATTAAAAAATAGAGCCAATTTAGCTACTTTAGTTAATGCTCGGACAGATAATGTTGCACCAGAAATCCCATCTATTGCTTGGTCTAAATTTAATTCACTATTTAAGCTGTTATTTTTGAATTGATCAGTAAAAAAATCATGTTTAACTTCCCAACCTCGACTTTCTCTAAAGGCTAGCACTTTGAGTAAATCAATTTTATTATCTTTAATAACAATGGCGACAGTTATAGGTTTAATTTTACCTATTTCATTAATGATCCAGACTGATTGTTCAGCAGTTTGCCAATAACGTGTGCGAAGAAAACCTGGTTTATGTTTGAGAATGTTGGTGACTTTCTCTCGAATATCTTTTTTTATCCAAAATGATTTTGGTTTCGGTGGTGTACCTTGAAACACTTGTTGTAGAAATTCATCTCTGCTTTGGTACTCTTCAGCATGAAGTGAAGAAAAGAAGGTAAGTAGGGTAATAAGTAAAATATTTTTTAGCATGGAAGCATTATAGAATATTTAATGTATTGTGTAATTACAGAGTGAACAACTGTTCACTCTGTAATTGGCATTTATTATTTAGAATTGGTAGCCAATACCTAGATCAAAGCCACTTTCATCCTTATTAGTGTTTATAGTATCTTCTTTGTATATATAGTTAGCTTTTAATACTACGTTTTGATGAATCCACCAGTTAGCTCCAGCTTCCCAAATATCATAATTTTTAGCTTCTCCGCTGTAATAATCCAGTTTTTGGAAGCGACCATAAACTCCCATATCTCCCATAGATGTTGGTAATCTATAACTAGGCTCTAAATACCAGCCATATTGTGATTCTGCAGATTGGTGAGCAGGGTCTTCAATACTCATTTCCCAGCGACTATAAAGTGCCTTACCTGTAAATGTGCCTGGACCTACAGCATGACTATAAATAGCATGTGTTTCATATAAAGTACCAGAACCTATATCTACACTGTCAGCTGAGGGATTATCACTTTGTCCCATATCAGTTTGGTGTAATACGGTTGCAGCTAATTCAAGACCTGGTACCCCCGTATATTTAGCGCGACCTACAAAGATTGGATCATTGGCTTTTTGTTTTGATCCTTTTCCGCGTCCGCTTCTGATGTTATAAGGTCTTTTTCCATCATTATCATCCATATCAAGCCCAGTGGTTACAGCAAGGTCAAAACTTAAACCATTATCAAAACGGTATGTACCACCAATACCTGCTTCCCACCAAGTAGATGGAATAATATTTTTTTCAACTTCATTACGTTCTACACCATAAAAAGTATCTGGTTCATGTGTTTCATTCATTATTCCAACAGGCATAAGAAATAAACCCGCTTTAGCACTGGCATTTTGATTAAAGTCATATTCTAAATATGCTTGTTCAAGTTCAATTTCGCCACCCTTTCCTTCACCAGCAATTGAATGCTCAAGCTCTAGCTCAGAGAAAAAACGTAACTTATCAGAAAACTCATGACCAAAGAATAAAACAAAGCGGTGGAAGTCTACTTCTTCTTTATGGCTGCCATCTTCATTGCTTCGGTTTTGATAGTGCAATTCACCATATCCACCAATGGAAGTGTTATTGAACCATTCACCCGCTTTACCAACTTCTTCATAGTTTTCACTTACCACTTCAACAGCTGCAGTATTAGTAGCTACTTGCTGTTGTGTGTTTTCAATTGTATGTTTTAAAGTATTGTTTTGCGCTTTTAAATTTTTATTTTCTACAGATAATTTTTCAAACTTAGCAGCTTGTAGTTTCTTATAGCTTTCAAACTGTGCAGCTAATTCGTCAACAGTAAGGGCTTGTGCAGGTAAGCTTGTTCCTAAAAGTAGTGCAATTGTATAAGTTAGTGATTTCATATGAAATAAGAAGTTGTTTGATTTGCTGCGTATAGTAATGCAAATAGGAATGATTCGCAACAATAGTTTGTGTTGTGTTGATTATTTTTTCTTTACAATAAATTTGATAGCGCCTAAAGTGCTTAATCCATAAAATAATCAGGTAAGTCAATGCTTAAGCATCAAGCGCTATGGGAATCGTGTTTTCCAGAATTTATAAAGTGTGGTGAATCAAAGATGGTAAGCCTGATGGAGAGTGCTACTTTAGTGAATATTCCTGCTGGTCAGCAAGTATTTGCATCTGGAGGCCAGTGTGAGAATTATTTGTTATTACTGAGTGGATCAGTAAAAGCTCAGTTATTATCAGAGAATGGTCGAGAAATGTTGTTGTATCAAGTTCGCCCTGGTGATTCTTGTGTATTAACGACTTCCTGTCTATTAAGTGGAGATGAATATCCTGCTGAAGCATATACAGAAGAAGACACTTCGGCTTTTGTTATTTCTTCACATGCCTTTTATCGTTGCTTAGAGCAATCAGCTTTTTTTAGAGAGTTTGTATTTAAGAACTTTTCAGCTCGACTATCTAATGTAATAGGTCGTTTAGGTGAAATTGTATTTGAAGGTATTCAATGGCGCTTAGCTAAAGAATTATTAAGCTATGATAAGGACGTTATACAATTAACGCATCAGGAAATGGCTAGCAAAATGGGTTCTGCACGTGAGGTTATTTCTAGAAATTTAAAACAGTTTGAAGCAAAAGGCTTGGTAAAACTAAGTCGTGGGACTGTCACTATTTTGGATAAAACGGCACTTCAACAATTAACAAAAGAAAAGTGAGATAAGAGATAGTCTTATTTACAGGCAGATTTATATAAACAGTCATATTTATGAGGAATATGGCTGTTTATATAAAAAAATCGAATCATTAATTATTCAGAATCTGTGGCTTTAGACACAGTATCTTGTGCGTATTGTTCTTTTTGTTCATTGCCAATAAATCGAATAATAGTGAATCCTATCATTCCCCCAACAAAGCATGCCATCAGTAATGGTAGAGCAAAAGGGATATCGTGGTGGTCTCGCATATCCATGCTCAACATAGAAGAAAAGATACTTAGCATAAAATCTATCATTTGAATTACCTCATTAATATAAGAAAAATGACTAATATTCTTGTAGTGGAATAATTAGTTCAGGGTCTATATTAGAGGATGATAAATTAGAAAACAGTGATAAAGTCACATAAACCAAGTGTTTTTGTTGGTTATTTTAAAAAGGCTTAACTACAGCTAAGATAATTATGCCAACTAAAAAAAGTACTGGTACTTCATTCATCCATCTGTAAAAGACGTGGGAACGTTGATTTCTATCGTGTTTGAAGTCTAATAACCATTTACCACAATAGCCATGATAGACAAGTAATATAGCTAATAATGTTAATTTTGCATGCAACCATCCGGTTGCCGAATAAAGCTCCCATGCGTAGTCTGTTAACATCCAAATACCAAAAATAAAGGTGATAATCATTCCTGGCGTCATAATGCCATAGAATAGTTTGCGTTCCATCACCTTGAAGCGTTCATTGCTTATTTCATCATCACTCATGGCGTGATAGACAAAAAGGCGAGGCAAGTAAAATAATCCTGCAAACCAAGTGACCATAAAAATAAGATGTAAGGCTTTTAACCAAAGCATAGTGTTATCCTGTAATTAAATTTTGTATTTGTTGTCTCATATCAGACATATCAAATAAGCCTGTTTTTTGCATAATAATATTTCCTTTTGGAGATATTAGAAAAGTTGAGGGTATTAGCTCAACTTGATTAAAAGCAAAAGCATGCTTAGCTGTTAAATCTAAGGCGACATCATAAGGTATTTGTTTGGCTTTAGATATATTGACCACATGATTAGGTGGATCGTAATACATTGCTACAGCAATAATTTCTAGGCCTTGGGGGTGAAATTCATTGTATAGATTAATTAAATGGGGCACTTCTTCAATACAACTGGCACAATCTGTTGCCCAAAATGTAACAAGGACAGTTTTCCCCTTTAATTTATTTAATTCAATTTTTTTGCCATGAATTGTGGTGAAAGTTACATTCGGTGCAGGTGAGTCAATTGGCCATAAAACTAATGCAGTGAATATCAGGCTAATCAGCAAGATACTGCTGAGTAGATATTTATTCTTCATTATCTGTATTAATTGGCTTTTTGGGCGGAGTATAGGAGTTACAAAGTGCTCTGTACAATGGCGTAGGGTTTATTAGTTTGGAGGTGCCTGTGGCGAAAAAGGCTGTAGCCATTAATGGAATAAGAATTTCATGACTACCTGTCATTTCCATCACAATAACAAAAGAGGTAAGAGGGGATTGCAACATGCCTGAAAAATAAGCAGTCATGGTCAATAAAATCATTGCTGAAGCAGGGGCAACAGGGAACCAATGGGCTAAATTAACACCAAAACCAGCACCTGTAGCAATTGAAGGTACAAAAATACCACTAGGGATACCGCTAAAAAATGTTGCACAAGAAGCGAGCATTTTATAAACAGGAAACCATGGATCCATAGGGGCGCTATTAGTTAGAATCGCAGTGGCTTGAGAGTATCCTGTGCCAAAAGAATCACCATCAGAATAAAAGCCTAGAATAGCAATAGCACCTCCAGAGGCAAAAGCGATTACTATAATAGAGATACCTGTTTTCTTTAGGAAGCGTCCTCCACGAATAATTATTTTACTAAAAAGCCCTCCTAAAAATCCGCCAGCAATGCCGCATAAGGGGATAGCAAGCCAGTTCATCCCCCAAGGCATAATAAATGACTTATCATTAAAAAAAATATAATTATTTAATAGTGCGTAAGCGGTTACACCAGAGAAAATAATTGCTGTTAAAACTAAACTACTAATCTTTTCTTCTAGGGCGCGTCCCATTTCTTCAATAGCAAAAATAATACCCGCTAACGGAGCACTAAACATCGCAGCAAAGCCAGCAGCACTACCCGCTAGAATAAGGCCTCGTTCCATGTAATGAGGTGGGAATTTAACAGCTTTCCCTAAAGAAGCCATAAATGAGGCGCCCACATGAACGGCCGGGCCACCAAACCCAACAGATGCACCCGATAAAAGTCCCATAATAGGTAATAGCATTTTTCCAAAAGCAATTTTAAGTGAGATAAGTCTATTTCTATCGTCCAAATTACCTGTAATTTCTAAGGCCGTTTTTACTTGTGGAATACCACTACGCTCAGACCCCGGAAAAAAACGAAAGGTGAGCCAGGCAGTAAAACTTAAACCTAGAGGAGCAACAATAAAGTTAAACCAAAAATATTGTTGAGAGATTAAACGATAGGTTTCGCCAGCCCATTCGCTGAGCAAGGTCATTGCGACAATTAAAAGGCCGACAAAAATTGCACCTACCCAAAAAACTAAACGTTGTTTCCATGAGGTAATAGAAAAGAATGATGCAAGTTGTGTTGACATAGGGTGCTTAAATCAAAAAAAGGGGCTGGAATTATTAGAACTATTTTAAACTATTGCTGGATTATGTACTTTAAAATTTAGCATTAAATACAGTCATGTAATCATCTAACTTAAAGAAATCTTAAAATTATATTTCTGAAAACACGGTAAATCTGGTAAATTTACCTCTTTGTTTAAAGTGTTTTGGGGAGTTAAATGGATAAGTACATAGAATTATTGGCATTTTATTGGGTCGATTGGGAACAAACAGCTATTCTAAATACTCGTTATAGCGTGGTTTTAGCTGTACTCGCTTTTTTTATAGGTGTATTTATTATTGCACTTTTAAAAAGTGGCAAAATCTCTAAATTACAAAAATCACTTTCACAAGAAAAACAACTTGTTGAGCAAGCAAAGGTTAAGCATGATGAGTTAGATGCTCAGCTAAAAGAATCAGTTGTTTTGAGTACAGATTTGCAGCAACAATTGGAGCAATCTGCAAATACTTTAAAGCAGGCAAAAGAAGATCATCAAACACAGATTGCTGATAAGGACCAATTATTCCTTAAATCCAGTCAAGAAAAACAAGTTGAAATTGATAATATAAATACAGCACTTACAGAAAAAAATAATTTATCAGAAAAATTACAAACTGAATTGAATGAGCAGCAAGCTGTAGTTGCTAAAGCTGTAGAAGCACAAGAGAAAATTGTTGAGTTAGATAAGTTGCTAGTAGACTCTACAGCAGAAATGAATGATGCTAAACAACAATTTCAAGCGCAATTGGCTATTTCAACTGAGAGACTTGCACAAATAGAAAGACAAGAAGAATCAACTAAAACTCAAATAAACCGTGTTTTAGAGTTAGAGTCACAGTTGACAGTAATAAAGGGTTTTCATGATGCTGAAAAGGCACAGCGTTTAGTTGCTGAAGCTAAACAAAAAGAACAAGCGATAATAAGCCAGCAGCAAAAAGTTGAAATTAAAGAAGATATTGCACCTGTAATAGAAAAACCTGTTACGCCTAAGCCTATTATAAAAGAGCCTGTTGTCGCTAAGCCTTCACCTGTACCTGTTACGCCAGTTACTGAAAAACCTGCCGTAGTTGCTCAAAAACAAGCTGAACCAGCTAAGCCAAAGCCTCAAGTAAAGCCAACTCCTGTTGTTAAAAAGAAAGTGGCAGCACCTAAAGTTAAACAACAGAAAGAAAAATCGGGTATTACTTCTAAAGTTATGGGGTGGTTTTCATCGATGGATGATGCACTCGAAGGTGAAAGTACTCAAGAAGAGCCAAAGCCTGCAGAAACAAAAGTAGAGAAAGAAAAAATTGAACAGCCAGTTGCTTCTGTAGCGCCTGTTCAGATTAAAAAAGAAGTTGTGCCAGAACCTATCGTTACAAAAGTTGATGAGATTAAGGTTGAAAAAGTATCAACGAGTAAACCAAGGGGTGAGTCCAAAACTGAAATATTAGATGAGGAGGAAACCAGTTTTTCTGAGAAGTTAGCTGAAATGGCCGATAAAATGGACTCTTATCAGGGGAAATTTAAAGGTTTTTTTAATAAGAAAAAATCATGATATCTCTGTTTATAAGTTAGGTTCCCGCAAAGTAGGCAAGGCATGCCTTGCCTCTACAGCCTTGAGCGATAATGCTGCTAGAACTTATGGAGTTTCATGATTTTTCCTAAAGCCTCTTAATAGTTTTTTTAAGTGTTTGAGGGAGTGACTAATACTTTATAAATCCATAGTTCCGTACTTTAATCACAAAAACTAATAATTAATTAGCCTTCGCGTTAGAGTGTGAACCACACCAGTATTTTTTATAACTTATTTCATTATAGTTAATTCCAGATTAACTTAAAAAATGAGAAAAATTATGAATGATTTAAATAAAGATATTGTTGTAAGTGGTTTATTTGTAACAGGGCTTTTTGGATTTGTAAGTGGGGCGTATATTGTTTCTTCGGCTTTACTAGCAACTATTGCTGTTGTTAATAGTTTAGATGATGGGTTAGAAAAAGTTGAACTTAAGTAACTTCCCTGATAGCGCGAGTTAAATTGTAGATGTTTAAAGCCATTTAAAATTTGTGAAAAATACAATGTGATATGTATTATTTTGAATTAAAAAGCCTCTATTTAGAGGCTTTTTTATATCATTCAAAAATGTAGTTCACATAAGACCACAAAAAAACAAATCAAATTCGCCAAAGCTCAGTTTTATCAGATAGTCAGTATTATGATTTTTCCACTCACTGTTTTAGACTTTATTCTAATGTTTAGATCTATCAATAATCAATTATGTATTCTCTGCTTAACTTCTAAATGCATTACTTTTAACAGGCTATGTAAACCAGTACACATCAATATAATTGAATAAACTATAAAAATTGATGCAATGATACTAATTAAAATTTGAGATGATGCTAAAACATAATGATTACTAATTAACATTGTTTGGGAAACCAATAATTTCTGCAATAAGTTAATTGAAAAAAGCATAACAACTACATGAAAGAATCGTTCTCCATTCAGATAAAAAATTGGTTTTTTATGTTCTTTTGTTGTCATATAGCCTGCGTAAAAGCCTAAGGCAGCCAAGGTAGAAGCCATTTTTATTGCAGTAACTATTCTTTCATTTAATTCGACACTCATAGGGTCAAACCAAAAAACAATTAAAAGTTGAACACCTAAAGTTGCTAAGGCAATTGAAGGTATAAAAATAATAAATTTACTGTAAAAATGTTCTAAAAACCGGTTTATTTTTTTCATAACAGAGCCTAGCATTCGCCTTTAATTGTATAAATAACACGTTTACTACTACAGGCAGTACACCCATTAGAATAGGTCTTAGATTTATGATCCTTATCAAATCCACAAACGGGTTGGTAATCCATAGTACACATTTCTGGCCGTGGTTCTGTGCAATTAGTCTGCTCAATTTTTAAAGGTGGAGCAGTTTGACACCCTGCCAACAATTGAAGCCCAACGATAATAGTTAATAATTTAATCATGTAAATACTCATAGTGTTTAAAATCAACGCGAAAGAATAAGCTATAAAGCACGGGCACAAGCACTAAGGTTAATAAAGTAGCAAATGCCAAACCAAATATAATAGAAACAGCCATGGTTTCAAACATAGGGTCATGTGATAGCCATAAAGGAAGCATGCCGCCAATTGTAGTTGCAGTAGTTAGCAATATTGGGCGTAAACGTTGATGAGTGGCAATGATAATCGCTTGTAATTCATTACGCCCATTTTCAAGCTCTATTTGGATACAATCAATTAATACAATCGCGTTATTAATGATAATCCCAGAAAGAGAGATTATCCCTAACAGGGTGAAAAAACCAAAGACAGAATCGGCAATAATTAAACCGATAGTAACACCAATAAGTCCTAATGGAATCGTGGTTAAAATAATCAGAGGCTTTCGAATCGAGTTAAATTGAGCTACCAGCAATAATACGATAATCATTGCAGAAATAAGTAGTTTTTCACCAATAGATTTGTTGGCATCACCTGATGTTTCAGATTCACCTCCCAATTCATAGGCGTAACCATAATTCCATCCCTTGGCATATTCTGTTAACCAAGGATTAAAAATCATATTAATTTCAGTGGCTGTCACACCTGGCAATAGCTGTGCGTTAATTGTGATAGTACGATCACGGTCTTTTCGTTTGATGATACTGTATTGCCAATTAATATTCACATCAGCAACTTGTTTAAGCGGTACAGTTTCGCCACTGCTTTGTGAATAAACACTCATACCATCTAGTTTGCCAATATCCTGCCTATCAGCCAGCACTGAACGTAAAGTGACGGGAATCAATTGATCTTGCTCTCTATATTCAGTCAGTTTTAAACCAGATAAACCCGCTTGTAAAGAGACTGCAACATCCTGACTGCTGACTTTAGCTAGTCTTGCTTGCTCCTGATTAATATTGACAGATAATTTTTTGCTCCTAGCTCCCCAATCATCTTCTACATCCATCACCCCTGACAAAGAAAGTAACTTTTGTTTTATTGGGTTAATAATTTGATACAACTGATCAAACTCAGTCCCAGAAACTCGAATAGAAACAGGAAAATCAATCGGCTTTCCATTAGCCAGCTTTTTAAGTTGTAGCTTAAGGTCTGGGTATTTTTTACCTGCATAATCTTGAATTTTTTCAATCATATCAGGAATAATCAGATGATCAGTAGTCGTTATGATCATACTGGTATGATGCGAGTTTCGCGGTTCAGGATTGGCAGAAAGTGTATACCGAGGCGCACCTTTTCCAATAAAGCTCACCCAAGATCGTATCCCCCGATCGCCTTCTTTAAACTCTTTATCAGTGACAAATAATGTCTTTTGCATAAACACTTCAATATCTTTAATAATCGCATCCGTTGTTTCTATTGCCGTTCCTCTTGGCATATTGAATTTGGCACTAATTATAGGATTAGTTGTAGGGGGTATAAATACTTTAGGCACAACTTTTAAACCTAAAATTGCGCATCCAAAACAGATAATAACAATCAGTAAAAATACCCCTCTATTTTTTAGTGCTGGGAGTAAAATTTTACGATAGCTCTGGTACATTTTTCCCTGATAATTTTGTTCTGTTTGAGATGATGGATTAACCCGAATGACTTTTTTTGACAATAAAGGAATAATTGTCATGGCTAATACCCATGAAGACAGTAAAGCAATAGCATTAACTTTAAAAATATCGGCTGCAAATTCACCCACAGCAGATTCTGCTAAAAAGATACTTAAAAAAGCAGCCGCTGTAGTCAATGAAGAAATGAGTAGAGGAACAGCAAGTTCCTTGCCTGATTCTATAGCAGCCGTTAAAGGAGAATCGCCTTGTTCCTGTCTGACCATAATGCTTTCCACCATCACAATGGCATTATCCACCAGTAACCCTAAAGCAATAATCAATGCAGCCAATGATATTTGATTAATAGTAATATCAAAGGTTTGCATTAATACAAAAGATACGGCAATCGTCATAGGTATCAGCAGGGAAACAATCAATCCTGTTCTTAAGCCAAGAAAGACCAACATCACTAACATGACAATTCCGACTGCCTGAGCTAAATTATTCATAAAGCTATTCACTGAATCTTTAACTAAATCAGGCTGAAAAAAGATAGGGGTAATTTGTACTCCCCAAGGATAATTAGCTTCTAATTGAGGGATTGTATTTTGTAACGATTTACCTAAGTCTAGGATATTTCCATCTGCTTGCATAGACACTGAAATAACCAATGCCGATTTCGTATTAAATCGTGCTTTACTTTTTACAGGGTCCTCATAGCCTCGATAAACATTGGCTATATCTTCCAGATAAACTACCTGATTTTGTTGTGGTAGCTGTATAACCGTTCTACGAATATCTTCTAATGTATCAAAATTACCGCTGGGTTCAAGTGATATGCGTTCCTGCCCAATTAATACTTCGCCACCGGGCTGTAAAATATTAGCTGAGGATAAAATTTGACTGAGTTGTTGTGGCGATAGGCCTAATTCAGTTAAGCGAGAATTATTGTATTCCACATAAATAATTTCATCTTGTGCGCCTTGTATCTCAACCTTAGAAACACTAGGGGTTTTTAGTAACTGATTACGCACATCATCGGCAATGGTTTTTAGTTCTGCATAGCTAAAGCCTTGTCCTGATAGAGCATAAAGCATACCAAATACATCACCATATTCGTCATTAATAAAAGGACCGATAACGCCATCAGGTAAATTAGTAATATCTTCAACTTTACGGCGTAATTTATCAAAAATAGGTCGCATGTCTCGATAACTTTCTTTGAAATTGACATGAATCGTTGATGAGCCATTTTCTGATTTTGAACTGACATTATCTAATTCAGAAAGCTGTTGAACCACTTTCTCGATTTTATCTGTAACAAGCTGTTCAATTTTTTCAGGACTAGCACCTGGAAAGTGAGTCGTAATAACAGCTGTTCTTATGGTAAAACCAGGATCTTGTGCTTTTGGTAGATCAAAATAAGCGGTAATGCCACTAATCACTAATAGAACTGTCAGCACATAGACTAGACGATCGAAACGAAAGGCAATACTCGTTAAACTCATCAGTCAATCCTTACCTTAAGGTCATCTCGTATAACCGTCACACCGGCTGTAACGACCTTATCACCTAACTGTAGACCTTTTAATATTTCAAGACCCTTTGCAGAAAGTTCACCTACCGTTACATTTCTTCGCTTAATAACACCGGTTTTTTTATCATTAGTCGACTCAACAATATAAACAAAACGACCTTGCATATCTTCACTTACTGCAAAAGCAGGGACTACAATGGCTTGTGATTCGGCTTGTTGATTAAATTGAAAACTTACCTCAACAATCATGCCTGAGCGGATGTTTTTAGGGTTGTCTTTTAAAGTCAATGTAACAGGGAAAGTGGCTCCTGCAGT
>Ga0209395_1005551_pt1 | contig 14167 bp, 11 predicted proteins | sample GOMGulsemesocosm_3_FD_184635 | JGI IMG/M metagenome (GOLD analysis project Ga0209395, IMG submission 184635) | Methane-oxidizing microbial communities from mesocosms in the Gulf of Mexico - GOM9D Gulf of Mexico (SPAdes) (version 2) | ecosystem: Environmental > Aquatic > Marine > Cold seeps... | reverse complement strand
GATGCCCGAAATTTTATAAGATATCCCTTTTAGCTTAGCTTCAATACAAAACATGTTGAATATATTTTGTATTAAAACGGTTAACTCTACTTCTTTTAAAATTAAACGATTCTCACCGACTTCTAAGCTTGATATGTCGAGTAAATCGTTAATCAATTCTAGCAAGATATCACTAGAAGAATGAATGATCTCCACAAGATCAGTTTGTTCATTCGTAAGTCTGCCAAAAGATAGGATTTGCGATGCTCCAAGAATGCCATTAAGTGGTGTGCGTAATTCATGGCTAATATTTGCCATAAATCTACTTTTAGCTAAATTCTCATGCTCGGCAAGCTCTTTAGCTTTTTTTAAATGACTTTCGGACTGTTGGGTTAAAGTGATATCTCGGGTAACGCCCATAAGTTTGGATATTGCACCTTGGGGGTCAGGCATGGGGATGAAATTTGATTCAAAGCTTTTATCGCCTTTAGGCGTTTCGACAGTAAATTGAAAATGGGAAGCTTGATTACCCTTTAGAGCTTCTTGCATCAGTCCCTGAATGCGACCTAGGTTAGCATCACCGACAAAATCTAAATAGGGGGTATTGATGACTTCAGACTCTTGACTCAGCCCTAGCATTTCAAGCCCTGCAGGGTTCATTTTTACCAGTTTACCATCACGATCGATTTCGTGAATACAAACAGGAGCATGCTGCACAAGTTCTTGATAACGTTTATTCAATTGTTGGGCTGATTGTTGTTTGTTGAGGACCTGTTGCTGCTGTTTAACCTGCTCTTCAAGTTCGGCGATACGGCGGTGTAGCAGGTCTTCAGAGCTATTCTTCATAGGAATATTTTATGTTTGCCGGTTGAGATTTAAGTATAGATGAAAAGATTATAATGTCTTTGCTATAATCTTGATTAATTACATGGGCAATGCATAATGCCTGCTTTATTAGAACAGGGGGCTTTAAGTATGTGGATTCAAGAAAACATCAGTGCTGACAAGGTACTACATCAGGCAGTGAGTGCTGCTAATACACAGGAATCACTTAAAGTAGCGGTTTTAGCGTGTGCCGATTATGCTTTTTCAATGTTTGATGACAATGTTAAAGATGAATCTATGTACTGTCTGTTTGATTGGGATTTTTCTCAACAAACGTTAACCATTAGCATTACTGATCCTTCTAAAACAGTATTCTCCAAGCACTTAGTACAGCTAACGTTAGAAAATTATGCGGCTTACTTGGTAGAAAAAGAAGATCAGCAAGAGCAAATTCAGCTTTGGTTACATAATCACTTAACCACCAGTGCTGAATTTTTGCAGTTTTCATTGGTTGCCGCAATCATTGCCGATGGAGACAGCAGTAACTCAGTGCTCTTGTGACGAGCAACTGAGTTCTATGGATTCACAGCTTATCTAAGGTACCTTTATTGATCGTAGATAAATCTACCCAGCCAGCATTAGGCGCCTGTTGGCTATGGGAAAATAGTAAGCGTGGATCATTTTTATTAATTACGCTGCTTTCGAATAATGATTGAATCTCATTGAGTTGAATTAATTCAACTTCTTTGGCAATTGCCTCATTGGTATCAAAGGTCAAGCGGTTGACTTCAATATTGTGCCAGAAGTGTCCTACTTTCTCAGCCATGTTTTTCTTTTTGCTGACAAGGCGACTGATTAACCCTTGTTTATGATCTTCAAATTCTTCTAAAGAAAGATCAGCAAGTTGCTGTTTGAAATCCGTAAAGAACAATTCTGATTCTGCCAGGATCTCTCTGCTACTTGCCGTTGGTGATTGCACGATAAAAATTAAGCCAGGCACCGAATTTTGTGGGAAGGGCGAGGCTGAAACGATATAGCCTAATTTTTTCTCGGTGCGTAGCCATTGATAGTAGGGCGAGCTAATTATTTGTGCTAATAAAGCATAATGGGCTCTCGCCTTATCGGAAGTCATCTCTTCAAACTGTTGGCCCTGTATGTATAGGCTGGCAGCGCTATCGGGGTGCTGCTGTTCAATGCTTTGTAATAGTTGAACAGGGCTTGCTGCATTTTCTGCAAGCATATTTGGCACCTTGCTGATTTTAGCAGGAGGGATGCGATCCGCAGATGGCTGATAAGCTTGCTTTAAAACGTCAGTGATTGATTTTGCCGCTTCTGGTTCTAATGTTCCATGGACATAAATATCGATAAACAGAGATTTCTGTAAGCGTTGATTGAACGCTAGAACATCATTTAGGGTGACGGTTTCTAAGGCAGCAATAAGCTCTTGTTGGCTAAAGCTCGGGTTACGTAACCAGCGACGTAATTCACTGATCGTACGCTCATAAGGTTTTGCTTTTAGTTGATTTTCTAGTCGACGTTTTAGCTGAGCTTGATAGCGTTTGAATTCTTCTTCACTGACATTATCTTTGGTCAATGCATCCATTGTCTCAACAATTTTTTCAAGCAGAACGTGTAATTTATCGTGATAACCTGACATTGAAAGTTCTAAGCCACGACCGCTGGCGTGAAGCTGGTAATTTAACCCTGCCACATAAGCCGGGTAGGTGTAGCTGCTTATTAGCTCATTTACACTGTGGCTAAAAAGCTGGGCGATGATGCGATCTTTTGCATTATCGGTGACATCTTGGTTATGCAGATTAATAAATACTTTTGCTTTAGGCAGGCGAAATTCTTGTTCAGGGTAATACCATAAACGTAAACCTTGCTCATCGATTAACGTTTCAGGTACAGCTTGAGCAGGAGATTCGGTTAAGCTAAAGGCTTGTGGAATAAATGGATTGGCTTTCGGCAAGAACAGCTGAGCTTGATACGCTTTTCTTAACATAGGCTCTTTTTTCGCGTTTTCTGTTTTGATTACCGCAGGGCGCAACATCATTTTAGTATCGTACCAAGGATCAAGGGTATTGGTTTCTACTTCTGGCGCAATGAGTACACGTACTAATTGAGCGGGAACCAGTTGATCTAAGAAAGGTTTTAATATCTCTGGTTTAGGTGTTTTCCATTGGTAGTCGCCATAGATAACCTGACTTGCTTCAATGTGACGTAAATTATTGGCTAGGCGAACGGCAAAGTGGCCCGCTTTTGATTTTTCTTGATTAGCAAAGGCCAACTCGGCTAATTGATGTTGCTCGCTATAGATGCGCTGAATAAACTCTGGGTTTTGCAGGCCATCTTGTAATAATTCGATATAAGCAAAAACCGCGGCAGTAATTTCATCGATGCGATAAAGGCCTATCATCGTCAGCTGAATTTGAACGCTTAATGTCGATTCCCAAGGTGTGCTAACACCTCGGCCAGCGCTTAAGCCTTCAGCCCAACCGCGTTGTTTAAATAAAGCCAACAAGCTACCTTCACCCTCATGTCCCAATAAATGGTTAATGATTTGTAGCGGCTTGTATTGATAGAGGCTTAAACTTTCAGGCATAGGGAAAGTAAGTTTAAGTTGGCGTAATTCTTTAATCGGTTCTATTTGCAAATCTAGCGGCAGCTGGTCCTGCTGGTACAGCATTGGGCGAGGCGCTTTTGTTACCGTAGAACGTTTAGGGATCGCGCTAAATCTATCTTTGACCCATTGCTCTAATGTATCGAGGTCATAATTGCCAATGAGTGCTAATGTCATTTTATTGGCTGAGTAGTGCTGTTGGTAAAACTCTAATAGCTCATCACGAATTAGGCTGTCAGGACGATCTTCTAATGTTTCTAAGCTACCGGTAGCAAACTGAGAATATGGATGCTTAGGGTTCATTGCCTGTTTTTCAGCGGAATATATTCGACGGCCATCATCTTTGGATTTAGAGGTATATTCTGCATTGACTGCATTTTTCTCTCGCTCGACGTATTCATTATCGAACGTCGGGGATATGAAGAAGGGAGCGAAGCGGTCTAAAGCATCCTCTAGAACGTCATTATCAATTTCAAAATAGTAGTTGGTCACATCATGAGCGGTAAACGCATTATGGCTGCCACCATGCTTACTAATGAATTCTTGGTATTCCCCTGGTTCAGGGAAAGGTTCTGTACCGAGAAAGAGCATGTGTTCTAAAAAGTGGGCCAAGCCTTGGCGACCTGAAGGGTCATCGCCACTACCGACATTAACGGCAAGTGATGCTGCTGATTTATCCGCATCGGTATCAGAGACTAAGACGACTTTTAGGCCGTTATCTAAGACGACAGAGCGATAGGCGCGAGAGTCATTTGGGCTTTGAACGATATTATTTGCTGATGAGTACATATTGATCCGATAAGCCGCGGTAGCGACTGCCAAAATAACCAACAGCAAGAAGGTGCTGTAGCGAGTGGAAAAAAGCATGAGAACCTCAATTTAAAACTTATTATTCTATCGCTCGAAACTGGGTTTCGAGCAGTACAGCTGACTTGATAACGCTGTTAAATATTAGTGTTTAGCGCTGTCTTGACGTGCGATTTGTTGAGCATCTTGTAAGTTATGTTCAGTTTCATCAAGATCCTCAATCAGTTGCAAGCGTTGTTTACAATCTTCAAGCTCAGACGACAGTAATGCAAACTGGCTCTGGAACGCTAGGTCAATGGCATCATAAACCGCTTTAACTTGTTCTTTGTTATCTGCTTTTGGTGTTTTGAGTACTTGTAAGCAGGCATGGGCAATTTGATGATACAGTTTTTCTTTTTTCACAGAAGGTTCCTAGCATTTAGTAAATAATATTTGCTGCGAATGATACCTTATTTTGCCCTCAATTGTCGTAGCGATTACACCTACGACTAACGTATTATTGATGCAGCCATGAAATTTGTTGAGGCAATAGTTTGCTCGATAATATATCCCCCCCAAGCCAGTGACATGGGCTTTGGTGTAAAAAAGCCAGTTGCTGTGGGCTAGAGATTCCTTGAGCAATGATCAGTAAGTCTTGATTCTTAAGGTGACTAAGCAGCTGCATACTGTGGCGTTTAACTTGTTCTCGGCCATCGAATAGCCAATGACTATCAATACTTATGCCCGCAAAGAGCTTGGGTAGGCTGTGGCTGAGTTCTTTTATCGTATTGAGGTGATAGTCAGGATTTTTTATTAACAGCTTTGTATTTAGACTCTCTAGTTGTTGCTGAATCTGGTTATCAGCCTGTTTTATCTCCATCAGTTGCTCTTGGCTTAGGATTAACCGCCAAGTATTTTTATCTTGCCCACTTTGACGGCTTAAAGCCATGATGGCGGCTAGCGCTTTTAAACTCTGGTGAGGTTTTAACTCCGTAAAATCGTTAAACCAGTGGATGGGTTTGTCGCAGTAATTTCGCCATTCTTCACTGCAGTACAGAGCATCCTTTAACCATTGCTCGATATTATCTCTGTTTGGGCAGGCAGGGGGTATAAGAGCGACCGCTTTGCCATCTTGATCAAATAGCGGTAAGCAGCTAAAGCCTGTTTGCTCATAGTGTTGGGGTAAATAATAACTATGCCCTTGGTAGGTGCTTTGCCTGCCGGTTAACTCTGCAGCCTGTTCTTGTGGTTTGGAATTTTGAGTGTTTTCTTTGGCGGGTTTGGGCTCAGAAGGTGAGGTCTCCATACTTTGCAAGCGCTCAGATTTCCAGCGGATGAGCGTTTCTTTACCTTTAAATAATATAGGTTCTAAGAAGGCTTGCTGGATACAGCCTATTAGGTTGGCTAAGTGAGTCGCCTCTAAAGAGGTTGGAAGTTGAACTATATGATCCCCTTCAATGGTTGCAATAATTTGGTACAGGCCATCTGTCGCAAGTTGTAAGCGTTCATTGATGATGGTTATAAAATCAATATTTAGCTTTTTTTCATGCTCAGGAATGACTTTTAAGTAAAAGAATTGCGTGTTTGTGTCTTTATTGGATAAAGCATCTTGGCTAAAGGGGGCTTTCTTCTCACCGCTTAGTTTATTGAGCATGTCATCAATCATGGGGATGGCTAGGCATAAGTAGTGTTGTTCGGCAAAAGGGACGATGCACATCCAAGCTTCGCTGCCATGGATACTCTCTGTATTTAGTTGAAAGCTTCCTTGCCAATGGTTCTGGGCTTCTAGGGTATTGATGAGCTGGGTTTCTTGTTGAATAGAGTTGTTGCTAATCGTTCGTGAAAATAGATTTTTACCGATCAGCTGATCACTATCATACCCCAACCATTGTGTAGCGCTTGGGCTCGCGAGCTGAATAACCCAATTTTTGTCGGTGATAAGGCAAGCTTGATCAGGTTGCTGGAAATTAGCTTTTAAATACAACGCTTGTTTTAATATTTTCTGTTGGCGAATACCTTCATTAATGTTGTAACGCAATAGCATTGCATCCCATGGTTTTGCCATGCTCTGATGAATATCACCTTTAGAAGATGCTGGGATTAAGGATTCTTCACTTTCAGTCGAGAGCAAAATACGGTAAGTGCTTGGCCATCGCTGGTGAACCGTTGCGCAGAGATCGAGACCTGACATTCCAGGCATTACCTGGTCAGTAATCACTACAGTAATATCATGCTGTTCTAAAATACTCAGTGCTTCTGCGGCACAGCCAGCTTTATAGATGGTGTAATGCTCATCCAATAAAGAGGTTTCTATGGCATCTGCAATGGCCGGTTCATCGTCTACAAGCAGTAAAGTAGGGTTCATAATAACTCGAATTTATTAAAGCATCCATTCTGGCGAAAATAAGTTCTAAGAAAAAGTGTCATCTTCCTAGGCAAGTATGGTTAGTCAGTACCTATACTTAGTATAAGTTTAGTAAGAAACTGAGAACTTGCAGTGGCAGATAAACAAGCGTTAACCACAGGTGAAGCCGCAAAGTATTGTGGCGTGAATTTCCGAACTGTTATTCGTTGGATTGAACGAGGACATTTGGATGCATATAAACTACCGGGCAGAGGGGACAACCGAATTCCGGTTGATACCTTTGTAGACTTTCTACGGCAAAATGATATGCCCGTACCGGATGAACTCGTAGCGGATGATCGACGACTGCTATTGTTTTCATTGCAGGACAGTCGTGCTCGTGAGCTCGCGGCGGACTTAAGGCGGAATAATTGGGATGTTGTTCTGGCGGATGATCCGGTGCAGCTTGGCTACTTGATTGCTAAGGATAAGCCTTCCGCGCTATTAATGATGGATCTTCATTATGCTGATATAGCAGCACGAATAATGAAGGATGTGAGTAAGGATCGCAGCGATGCACCTAAAATGGCTCTCTTGCAAGGGAATCAAAGGGAGATGCATGATGGCTGGGATTCATTCCAATGGCCCGAGCAACGTCAGTTGTTATTGGACTATTTAACTCAAGATGGTTCTGAAAGTCATTAAAGGGTTTATTGCGCTGCTTGCGATTAGTTTTTCATTTGCTGCGCAGGCTTTAACCGTCATTCCTGTTTGGCAAGGAACAGAATTTATTCTGTTTCTTGCTCTATTTTCGGCTGTCTGTTTCTTTGTCATTCGGTCATTTCGACAAGATCCCTCCACTCCAGATCCTAGGTTGGCTTTATTGTGGCGCCATGTACCTGACATAATCACGGAAATCGACTGTGACGGTATAATTCTGAGCGTAAATCACGCCGTAGAAGGATTTACCCAAGAAGACCTAGTTGGGCGCTCAAGTTTTGAATTCCTAACAGAGGAAGGTCATCAAGTTTTTTCTACATCGCTTAAAAAAGCAATAGAATCACGTCAAGTTCAGAGCTATGAGTTAAATATAGTTAATTCTGATAATACATCTGTTTGGATTTCTAATCGTATTGTACCCATTATAGAGAGGCAAAAAATTGTTACGCTTCTCGTCATTACGACGGATATTAGTGAACAGAAAAAAGCAAATGAAGTTTTAATCGTAGAAAAATCGAATGCTGATAAAGCGAATGTAGCTAAGAGTCAATTCTTGGCCAGTATGAGTCATGAAATTCGAACGCCTATGACAGGAATGCTTGGCATGGCTTCGCTACTTGAGCAAACAGACTTGAGTAACGAGCAGCAAGAGTGCGTTTCAACCATTCAACAATCTGCAGAACATTTATTATCCATCATCAATGATATTTTAGATTTGTCAAAGATCGAAGCGAATAAGCTAACGATTGAAAGTGAAAGTATTGAGTTAGATCGCTTTATGAGCTCATTGGTAGATATGGTGGGGAGTCGAGCCCGTGAAAAAGGATTGAATTTACAGACCTTTATTGACGAAAAAGTACCGAATTATATTATTAGCGATGCCGTACGTTTACGTCAGATATTGATGAACTTTTTAACCAATGCCATTAAATTTACAATGAAAGGCCATGTCATTATTCGCATTATGCCATTGCAGGTTAAAGATAGCAGTGTGCGTTTACGCTTTTCAATTGAAGATTCAGGGATTGGTATGTCGGCCGACAAAGCGGCGTTTATTTTTGATGAATATACCGATGCCCATGGTCAGCAATCTGTGCGCTTGGGAGGGTCGGGTTTAGGCCTAAGTATTTGTCGTCGTTTATCTCAAATAATGGAGGGCAGTGTCGGCGTTGTCAGTAGCCCTAATCTAGGTTCTAATTTTTGGCTGGATCTCGAAGTCGTCATTGCCAGTTGTGATAATAAGTTTGATAACAGTGAGGGGATAAAAACCCGTGTTACTAAGCCTTCAGCTGGGCTGGTTGCTTGGGTGCTCGATGAAGTAAAAGTCAATCGCTTACTACTAAAAGAGGTGGCAAAGCGCAGTGGCTTTATTGTCAGAGAATTTAATCAATTATCCCACTTGCTGGAAGAGCTAGAGAATGAAACAGGGCCTGACCTGCTAGTTTTCTCCCTTGAACTTGGTAGTAAGAAGATCGATCAAATTCTTTCCCAAGCCAAGCGTCTGAAAAGCACTGCGTATTTGGCGATGACTACCGTCGAAGCCATTAATCTGGATTACAATCATTTAATTGATCAAGGTATTCATGCTTTTTGGGAGTGGCCTTTAGGGCAACATGAATTGAATTCTATGCTTGAGCGCTTGTTCTCACATGATTGGCAGGAATACCCCAATACTCTAATTACCCGTTATAAAAGAAACTTAATTACTTCTGAAGTGCGTTCAGATTTCCGTGGAAGAATACTGTTGGCAGAAGATAATTTGGTTAATCAAAAAGTAACCACACAGATGCTGAAAAAAATGGGCTTTGATGTCGATGTGGCTAACGATGGGGAAGAGGCTTTAGCGGCTTGGAAGCGAGAGGATTATGATGTGATTTTAATGGATTGCCATATGCCTATTATGGACGGTCTGCAAGCAACTCGCATGATTCGTATGCAAGAAGAAAATAAACATACCCCGATTGTGGCATTAACAGCCGATGTCTTATCTGAAAGAAAAGCGGAATGTATCGCTGTGGGAATGGATGACTTTATGTCTAAGCCCATTCGGATGGATGAGCTTAGAAAAGCATTAGCAAAATTTAGTCGAAAGAAATAATTCTGAACACCATTATAAGGCTGGACCATAGGGAATGTAGCGATTATCGGTTTGTTTCTTAAGCCAACGGACAAAGTCTTTTTCTACGGTTATGTTTTTGGCTTTTAGGTGACGTAAAAAATAGATCGTTGGATTTTTACTTGAAAAAGTCCAATTAGAAAATTTCATCTCCCCACGAGTAAATATCATACAGAGCTTCAAAATATGATCTTCTGAAAGATCCTCTACAGCCTTTATCCACGAGGCTTGTGGGGCATTGATGTAAGATGCTATGAGGTTAATGTCACTCTCACTGAACTGTTCAATATCTTCGTTTATTGATTCTTGTGAAGTGATTACTTTCGCGAGTTCAAGCAATTTGTCAATAGAAATGACGTCATTAGATGCTGTTGGTTGCCAGGTATCGACCATAATTAATAGCCTCTTAAGGATAGGGATAGTGTTTATGCTGGGATATACTAATGCCTCAAAATAGAGAAACAAGTTATCTTTGTAGTATTTGCATTTTTTGCTAGGAAAATGGAATGGATGAATTTGCCGATATAAGGCCTTATAACGATACAGAATTCCCTGAAATTATAGAGCGATTATTGGCTGAACCTGATCTGGTGAAAGGCTTGGCATATTTCATGCGCCCCAATTGGCGTGGCCCTTTACGATTATTAGCGCGCTCGTTAGTGCGTTGGAGATTGCAGAGAGATTTAGTCGGCCTTGAATCAATTGCTGAATTTCAATCGTGGCTGGCTGGGTATATTGGTAAGATTGTTCATAAAACAACCACAAATTTTGCTGTCACTGGCTTGGATGGGCTGGATAAAAATAAAAGTTTTACCTGGTTATCAAATCATCGAGATATTGCACTAGATCCAACCTTGGTTAATTTTGCACTACACCTGAGTGAGCGTTCAACAGGAAGAATCGCCATCGGTGATAATCTATTAACGAATCCTGTCGTGGGCGATTTAATGCGCCTTAATAAAAGCTTTATTGTTAAACGCTCAATAAAGGCCAAACGAGAAAAATTTTCGGCATTACAATTGCTCTCTCGTTATATTCGACACTCAATTGATGATGGTCATTCGGTATGGATTGCGCAGCGAGAGGGACGAGCGAAAGATGGTATCGATACCACGGATACTGCCGTTCTGAAGATGCTTGGCTTAGCTGGGCGAGGAATAAACGAAACATTCCCTCAGGCCTTACAGAAATTAAACCCTCTCCCTGTCAGTATTAGTTACGAATTTGATCCTTGTGATCTATTGAAGGCAAGGGAATTGGCAGCAATTAAGAAGGGTCAAAGTTATCAGAAATCTGAAAATGAAGATGTGAAAAGCATTGTCACTGGTTTAATGGGAAATAAAGGTCGAGTTCAAGTCAGTTTCGGTGATGAAATAGCCCACGAGCTATTTGTTGATGCCGAGTCATTAGCGGCAGAAATCGATCGTCAAATCGTTGTAGGTTATGCTTGTTATCCTATTAATTTTGCAGCACACAAGCTTTTAGCTAATAATGGTTTGTTATCACCCCTTGATCGTTATGATGATGTGGAAGAAGGTCTTCAGCAGCTGCAAGATCGTTGCAGTAACGAGCCTGATGATGTGAAACTACAATTGTACTCCATGTATGCTCAACCTATTATTCGGAAACAAGCGTTAATAAAATGAAAAAATTAGTCGTTATACTGTTTGCCACATTACTTGTTGCCTGTGATTTAGAATTGGGTTCAAGTTTTGATCCAACAACTCGTACCTTATATGTAGATCACTACCGAGAGGCTTGTAGTGGGACGGCTACAGACTTATGTTTTCGTATTCGGAAAAGCGAAGAGGATGCATTCGCTCTGACAACCTTACCGATGACTGGCTTTGACTCATTAGAGTGGGGTAAGCGCTATACGATTCAAGTTGAAGCGCAGCGCAGCGATAGTGGTAAGGATAGCGCTTATACTTTAGAGAGTATTGATAGTACAGAAATTATGGATCCGGCAAGTAATGATTTCGTCTTAACATTTAATATGTCGAGTGGGATTCTACTTGATAATTCTTCTGATAACTCAGGTTCTAGTTGGATTATTGCCGCAGATAAAAATTTTACTTGTACAGGAACGGATTGTACCTTTTTAACCAAGGCGTATACCGATAGTGAGACAATTCAACTAAATATCAGTGCTGAAAGTAATCAATTAACCTTGTTGGGAATTAAATGTCAATCTTCGGAAAACACCTTTTCCAGTGAGTGTGAAGGCGTCAATGATAAATCATGGGATGTTGCTCACTTCCAGTCAGATTGCGGATTAATCATTCCTAGCTGGTGTCTAATATATAAGGAAAGTACTGATGCGAGTACGGAATGGAATTTATTGGATCTAGATATTACTGATTTTACAGCTTTGTGGGGACAGCAGTATGATATCGATGTACAAACGACGATTAAGGCAGGAGATATCGCATCAGCAAAATTTATCGAGCAAAATAGTATTGATGATAAAACTAATGAGTCTTTTAAATTCGTATTGCAAACATCAGGCACAGCTCTAGAAAAATCCTCCAATGATGTTATTAAATATCTGACTATAGAATTTGATTGCGCTCGTAATAACCAGTGCAGTGACATAGATAATGCGATTGATGATGCAATAGATTCTGATGAGAGAATCATAGTATTGCAGGCATTTGTCGAAACGAGCGCTGAAATCCCTGTTATTATTATTGAAGATTTAATTTGTAACGAAACAGTTGGCGATTTTAAAACTGAGTGTGCTGATACAAATGATGATGTTTATTGGACCAAAAAATAAACAGCAGACATAAAAAAAGCGGCATTAGCCGCTTTTTTTATGTCTGTAGTTTATGCAGAATAGAATGTTATTGACGGTTAATAACTTGGCTCATGCGCTTACTGGCTTTTTTAGCAAGCGGATTAGCCGGGAATTCTTCGGTAATTTTACGGAAGTAGTTTAACGCTTTTGCATTATTACCGTGAGTATTGTATTCGCTCATATAAATCAATGCGATCTGATATAAAGCTTTAGCTCGCATGGTATTTGAAGACGCTTTATTGTCATAGAGGATTAAATAAACACTTTCGGCATCTCCAATCCGGTCGCTCATAATTGCACGCTCACTCATAGGCGTTAGTTCAGAGTCAAATGGAATATCTACTTGAGCTAATAATGAAGAACGATCAGCTAGGTCCATCAACTCATCAGCGGTTAATTGGATTTTCTTATTTTGACGCTGTTGAATCAGTGCGATTTTACCTTTTATCTTATTTTTCAAGCGTGAATTAGGGTATTCATTTAAATGGCGAGTGAAATAACTTAGCGCCATATCGTCATTTCTTTGTTCACTGTAACGGCTCATGTAAATTAAACCAATTTGATATAAAGCCAGTGATTTAATATTGGCGGTATAGCTCTTCTCATTTAAACCTTTAAGATAGGTATTTACCGCTTTATCTGTTTTATTGCGCGCAATAGCCTGCATTGAGTAGGTTAAAAGGTCTGGTTCTTCTTGCAGTGCAGCAGCCCCTCTGACTTTAATGTTTTCTTCATAGCGTCCAAGTGCGTGGCCGCCAGCACCCGCAACTACTAATGGTGTAGCGATAGAGCAGCCAGTAGTTAATAAGACAATAAAGGTGAGCGCGGTAAGGTTAAGGTTCATGTATTCATCCCTAAAATGGTGGTCGTCTGAGAATGTTTTTTTAATAATACGGGTAGTCTAACGATAGCGGGAAGGTTTTAGAAGTATAGATCGAATATTCGCTTGAATAATTAGCCATGCACCGATGGGGTTGGTCATAGTACGACAATTTGAGTAATAAAAAGGGGCACTGCTGGCCCCCCTAATATTTTAATGCGATTGTTGTCTGTTATAGATATAGATTTACAGCAATCGCTATTACCGAGCCTAAGATAGTGCCGCCGATAATACCTTTGATCATAGCTTGCTTAGATTGAGCTGCAACTTCAATAACCAATAACTGGTGCTTGTCTTCGAGCTGCTTAATTTTGCTATTATTTTCTTTTGCTAAAGCCTCGGTCTTTTTGCGACTAATCTTGTCTGCAATGACCATGGCCTGTTTTTGCATCTGAGGTTGGATGCGCTTAAACAGGGTATTATCGTCTTGAAGATCAATCAGTTGACCTTGCAGCGGTTTTACTAATTGTTTTAAGCTACGTTCTGCAATCGTTAGCTGTTCTTGCTGGGATTGTAATAGCTGATGGCTGACGCCATCGAGCCCAGCGGCAATTTCAGCCTTAGCTGATAAAACAGAGCTATTTAAACGATTCTTAATCAAATTTTCGATAGCCTCAAGAGACACCGACTGGCTTGCTATAACCTCAACTTGGCTAGTAGTAACGTCATTTGCTGCGTTTTCAGCGAGTGAATCAATCACAGCCATAACCGCTTGTTGATTGGCCGGTTTAGGCAAAACACCAGAAGCCCCATGTGAGCGAGCCAGAGTATCGTAGCCATCGCCTTCTTTCGAGGTGTACATAATAGTGGGGATACTTTGGGTTTTGGGATTGTTTTTTATTGTCTGGGTAGCTTCTAAGCCATCCATTCCCGGCATCATGTGATCCATAAAAATCACGTCAGGGTGTTGGTTTTCAAGATAACTTAAGGCTTCTTCCGCGCTTTCGACGGCTAAGGTAACGACATTCATCTTTTCCAATAAGCGTTGAAGCATGACGCGTGCAGACTTTGAATCATCTACGATGAGGGCATTTTTAATTGTCATTATTCTGTCCTAAATCGCTATCTTAATAAAAGTAGCCACAATATTGTCC
>Ga0209395_1005548_pt1 | contig 14187 bp, 10 predicted proteins | sample GOMGulsemesocosm_3_FD_184635 | JGI IMG/M metagenome (GOLD analysis project Ga0209395, IMG submission 184635) | Methane-oxidizing microbial communities from mesocosms in the Gulf of Mexico - GOM9D Gulf of Mexico (SPAdes) (version 2) | ecosystem: Environmental > Aquatic > Marine > Cold seeps... | reverse complement strand
TACAACCGCTAGTCAATGAATTTCAGGCTGACCAATTGGCGGCTTTGTCGGCTAGCTAAACAGCTGTGCGGCCTACTAAACAGACTAGTGCGATTTGCTTGATTTACAATGAAGGGTGAATTCAATGAGTGTGACGATTCAGTCTTGTATGAGGCGAGCGCAAGAATTAATCCACAGTGATTCGGCGCGCTTAGATGTCGAGCTGCTGCTGGCGCACGTATTTGATAAAGATCGCAGTTTTCTTTATACCTGGCCAGAAAAGTGTTTGTCTGAAGATCAGCAGCAGCTGTTTGATGGCTTGCTTAACGAGCGTCTAAAGGGCAAGCCGATTGCGCACTTGTTGGGGCAGCGAGAGTTTTGGGGATTGAAGTTTGAGGTGGACGCGTCGACCTTAATTCCTCGCCCAGATACTGAAACTTTGGTTGAGGCGGCGCTGGAGCTTAGGTTGCCGGTCGAGGCCAAAGTGATTGACCTTGGCACTGGCACTGGCGCCATTGCGATGGCGCTAGCGAGTGAAAAGCCCAGCTGGCATGTGTTGGCGGTTGATCACTCACCTGACGCAGTGGCGTTGGCCCAGCGCAATAAGCAGAGCTTGAATTTGTCGAATGTTGTGGTGATGCAAAGCGATTGGTTTAACGAAGTCGACAACTCTGGTTATCACCTGATTGTCAGTAACCCGCCCTATATTGATGTCAATGATCCGCACCTGTCTGAAGGTGATGTTCGCTTTGAGCCGCTCACAGCTTTAGTGGCCGAAGATGAAGGTTTGGCAGATATCCGCCATATTCTACAACAGGGCAATCGCTACTTATTGCCCATGGGGTGGGTTGTTGTTAGAGCACGGTTATCGTCAGGGCGAGGCGGTGCATCAATTGTTTTCTGAGTTTGGTTATCAGCAAATACAAACCCTACAAGATTTTGGCTACAACGACCGCGTGACATTAGGCCAGTTTATAGGCTGATGTAAGAGTTTTGGTCTAGCGTTGTGAACGTCAGCGGCAAAAGGCACAAACGATTTCTTGGCTACCATTTTTTTGAGATGACGGTATGGATAGTGCCCCTATGAATAGCGCCCCAATGAATGATGAGCAGCTGCTGCGTTACAGTCGGCAAATTATGTTGCCGCAGTTTGATGTGGCTGGGCAAGAGCGTTTGTTGCAATCGCGAGTGCTGATTGTTGGCTTGGGTGGCTTGGGTTGTCCGGTAGCGATGTACTTAGCGGCCGCCGGTGTTGGCAGTTTGGTTCTCGCTGATTTTGATGAGGTCGATTTATCCAACTTGCAACGTCAAATCGCTCATGGTCAAAACGACATTGGGCAGGCAAAAGTTCTGTCGGCAGAGCAAACGCTGCAGCAACTCAATAGCAGCATTTGTGTTGAGGCTCTCAACCAGCGTCTGAATGAACAATCATTTACTGAACAAATCTCAAAAGCCGATGCGGTGGTGGATTGCAGCGATAACTTTACCACCCGTCAGGCAATCAATCGGGTTTGTGTGGCGACGCGAACGCCGTTAATTTCTGGCGCGGCTATACGGTTTGAAGGGCAGCTGGCGGTATTTGACTCTCGCCAAGACAATGCGCCGTGTTATCGCTGTCTGTACTCCGTCGATAATGACGAGAACTTAAGCTGTTCAGAGAGCGGTGTGTTATCGCCCTTGGTGGGGGTGATTGGTTCTATGCAGGCACTGGAAACCGTAAAGGTGCTCGCTCAAGTCGGCAAGCCTTTAGTGGGTAAGTTGATGTTGTTTGACGCTCTTTATTCAGAGTGGCGAACACTGTCGTTGCCTCAAGATCCGTCATGCCCAGTGTGCAGTCAAAACTGAGCATTGGTTAGAATGACAAGTCCCGCTGACAAATACCACGTGACTTGATAGAGTCTGCTCTTGATTAATGGAATTCACATGCCATCAAGAGGGATCACAAATGTCAGATCTGCGCTATGACGTAGTGTTTAACGGCGAAGTTTTGCCTGGCTTCATGCTCGAGACCGTGAAATCTGCGTTCTCCGAATTGTTTAAAATCAGCGAAGAGCGAGTTGAAAAGATTTTTTCGGGCGCTCGCGTCACCTTGAAATCTGGCTTAGAGCAGAGCGCTGCACAAAAATATCAGCGAACCTTGGAAGGCGTGGGCGCCGTTATTTTACTGAACGCGCAGTCTCAAAGTCAGCCCGAAGACTCGATCTATTCTGCCGAGAATACGCCCGTAAAATCTAGCGATGACGATCGTGCGGATATTCAAAACTATGAGAGTTCGGTTGTTGATGTTATGGCTCCTGCTGAATCGGTCACTCATCAAGACTCCTATGAGGCAGATTCTCAGGATACCCGTGAAGATACTAAAGCCGTTGATGGTGGCAGGGCTGTTGTCCAGGCGCTGGGCGAGCCTCGGGATTTACGTTTTCAGTTTCATGGCAGCGGCGCCGAGTACTTTAAGATTTGGATCGTTAACCTAGTGTTATCCATTTTAACGCTCGGTATTTATTCCGCTTGGGCCAAGGTGCGCAATAAACAGTATTTTTATGGCAACACTGAATTCGAAGGAAGCACCTTTTCGTATCTCGCCAGCCCGATCACTATTTTGAAGGGCCGCTTGATCGCTATGGCGATATTGATCGCTTACTCGATTGCGAGTAATACCCCCATTTGGTGGGTGTCTGCCTTTGCCGTGTTGGGCATGCTCTTGGTTTCTCCTTTCTTTGTTCAGCGCTCGCTGATGTTCAATGCTCGCAACAGTGCGTATCGCAATATTCGCTTCAATTTTGGTGGTAGTTTTAAAGAGGCCGCCTTGATTTTTGCCGCCTTGCCAATCGTCTGCTTGATGTTGGTAGTGGGCACTGTGTTTCTGGGCCAGCAGATCGGTGCTCTATGGCTTGGTGGAATCGCTGTTTTATTGATGTTTGCGCTGGCCATGCCGTATTTTGTCTTCCGCCAAAAAGATTACTTTGTCGGCAACTCTGAGTACGGAACGACGGCTTTTGAATTTTCAGCCACGCGAGGAGAGTTCTTCGCTACTTGGGGGAAGCTGGTGCTATGGACCCTTGCCGCCTTTATTGGGGCCGCGGCGATTGCCGGTGTTGTAGCCGCCATCTTTGGTGTTTCTATGGCTGGGTTGGGCGGCGATGGCGATGGCGATGCCGGTGCCGCTGCGATGGCGGCGATGATTCCAATGCTGATTGCTATCTATCTCATTATGGGTATCGCGTATTTGTTTCCGTTTATTTATTACAGTGTCAAAATTAACAACCTCGTTTACAACAATACCCGTATCGATGGCTTTCAGTTGAATTCTGATTATGCTCTCGGCTCCTACGGCAAGCTGGTTGTGGTTAATACCCTGCTAACCGTACTCACTTTGGGGTTCTTCCGCCCTTGGGCCATGGTGCGCACGGCAAGATACAAGGCCGAGCATATGAGCGTCGTAGCGGTGGATGAGTTGGATACTTTTGTGGCTGGAGAAGAAGAGCATATCAGTGCGCTAGGCGAAGAAGTTGGCGACTTTTATGATTTAGATTTTGGCTTTTAAGCTTCGGCTGTTGGGGCCGGCAGCTAAGCGCCGGTCGTTTATCGAGAGCGTTTAACCCCTAGAAAGTGTCAACAGTGAGACGGCGGTAATGGAAGTAAAAGGAGTTTGGTTTGATGGCGTGACTTCGGCGATGAAGCCCGCTCATCTTGAGGTGTTTGACGATGGGCGAGTGGAGTTAACCGTGCAAGGTTGTGCTGTTAAAAGCCTTTTCTTTGAGTCGCTGACCATCTCGCCTCGATTGGGTAAAACACCTCGTTATATTTATCCCCAAAGCGGAGGAAAGTTCGAGACTACTGACAATGAGCAAATCGATGCGTGGGTGAAGCAGCATCGCGGTAGCGCCTGGGATACGTGGGTGCATCGGTGGGAGTCGCAATGGCATATGGTGGCGGCCTCAGTGGCGATGGTGGTGTTTTTCGCCTGGGCGGTGATGGTGTACGGTTTGCCAGCTGCATCACAGAAGATCGCTTTTTGGTTGCCGGAGGAAGTGCCGCGGGTACTTGGAGAGCACACTTTAAAAACACTGGATGACACTCTTTTCAAAACCTCCACCTTGACTGAGCCAGAACAGCGGCGGGTGCTTAGGCATTTTCAGCCAGTGCTAGAACAGTACCCCGAGTTGCCATTGAAGGTTTTGTTTCGCGATGGAGGGGCGATTGGTCCCAATGCCTTTGCGCTGCCAGATGGCTCGCTTGTGTTTACCGATCAAATGGTTGCAATGTCACGCAACGATGATGAGTTGTTGGCGGTGCTGGCTCATGAAATTGGTCACGTGGCTGAGCGGCACAGTCTGCAAGCGCTCGTGCGCACCTCAATGCTGGGTTTTTTATTAATGGCAGTGACCGGAGATGTCTCGGCTTCGTCGGATATTTTTTTGGCCGTTCCTTTGTTAATGACAGAGCTTTCTCACTCTCGTAAATTTGAGCGTCAGGCCGATGACTTTGCTTTGCGATATTTGCGTAGCAATAATATTGCGCCCAGTCATTTTATTCACATCATGTCTCGATTAGAGGGCGCGGGTGTTTGCATGAGGCGAGGTAAAGATTCACAAGGCGACAACGCCAAAGATGCAGCGGCGGATATCGAAGAGCCAATAGCAAGCGCTCAATCGGGTAGCTCTGAAGCTGTTGATGAGGCCGCTAATCATGAGGCATCGGTTGCGGTTTCTGTACGTGACATACCCGCCGATAAGTTTGATCGGTTGCAGTGTTTTCGCTCTCTTTCTGATACAGATGTAAACAATGCAGATGACGAGACCGAAGCCAATGATGACACTTGGATGGGTTATTTATCCTCTCACCCATCGACGGCTGAGCGCTTAGAGAAATTTCGTGAATAATGACTGAAAAAATGCAGCGCTACTCCTTAATCTTTGGCCCGCTGGCGGCATTGCTGGTCGGTTGGCTGTTACGCGACGGTGGTTGGCAGTTGCAGGCCTGCTTTGCGGCGGGTGTTACGGTGCTGTGCGCTATTTGGTGGGTGTTTGAGCCAATCCCTATCGCTGCTACCTCACTGCTACCGCTGGGCGGATTTCCGTTGCTGGGGGTGTTAGACGGTCAGCAGATCGCCAGCGCCTATGGCAGCCCGATTATCTTGTTGCTGGTGGGCGGCGCGATGATGTCGAAATCGATGGAGAAAACCGGTGCGCATCGTCGCATTGCTCTGTGGATGATTCACGGCTTTGGCACCAGCAGTTTGCGCCAGCTGGTGTTCGGGTTTATGGCGGCGTCGGCTTTTCTATCGATGTGGATTTCCAATACTGCCACCACGCTGATGCTTGTGCCTGTGGCTATGGCGGTATTGGAAACCAGCAACAATCGTCGTCTAGCGGTTGCCCTGCTATTGGGAATTGCCTATGCGGCCAGTATTGGTGGGTTGGCGACACCGATAGGGACTCCTCCAAATTTGATCTTTTTGTCGGTTTATCAAGAGGTCACCGGGCGCGAGATTAGCTTCGTTGAATGGATGGGGATTGGCTTGCCCGTGGTGTTAGTGCTGCTGCCGGTTGCGGCACTGTGGTTGACCCGGGGGTTGGGTGTATCGGGCAATGTAGGGATTGATGGTGTTGGCAAAATCACCTCGGGCGAGATCCGTGTGCTGGCGATTTTTACACTGGTAATAATCGCTTGGATGACGTTGAAAAACCCTCAAGGCGGCTGGAGCGGCTGGTTGTCATTGCCCTACGCCAATTACGCCTCAGTGGCGTTTATCGCGGTGATTGTCATGTTTATCTGCCCCGACGGTGATGGTGGTAAATTATTGGACTGGCCTGCCGCAAGCTCTATTCACTGGGGGGTGATGATCTTGTTCGCCGGTGGTATTGCGATTGCCAAGGCGTTTATGGCAACGGGGTTGAGTGAGGCTTTGGGGCAGCAGCTGTCTGCCATCGCTGATTGGCCGCTGTTCGCGGTAATTTTAGCGATTTGCCTGGCCGTGACATTTCTAACAGAGGTGACCAGCAACACCGCCACCACCACTTTACTGATGCCCATTTTGGCGGCTGCGGCCACCACCACCAGCTGGGATCCCGCTCTACTTATGATCCCAGCGGCTCTGAGCGCCAGTTGCGCCTTTATGCTGCCGGTCGCGACGGCGCCTAATGCGATTATTATTGCTTCGGGAAAGATCCGCATTGCCGATATGATGCGAGAAGGTGTTGTGTTGAATCTTCTCGGAGCACTCGTCATATCGGCCTTAAGCTATGCGATGATGGCTCCCTAGGGGGTTGTCGATCAAGCATTCAAGCAATGCTTTTGTCAGCCGACACTAATTTAATGGCATTGAAGGGCTTATCTGTGAAGCTTACGGTGGCGCAGCCCGCTGTGGGTTCTTCTCCAGCTCTGGTGGGCGGTTAAATTCAGATTGGTCTGTATTCTTTGAATTTGATAGGATGCGTCATTGAAAGGTAAGTCACCACAGGGGCTTGGGTGTACTGGACAATGCTTGAGAGAAACGAAAAGTGTGTTCTCGGCGTGTTCAGAGTGTAATCAAGGAAGCCTGCTGGGGGGTGCGTCAGATATCATTGCCGCTATTTCCAGATCTAGTTATTAAGAAGTTGGACTGGTATGCAATTAAAACAAGGTGCTGTGGAGCTGATTCGGAAGTTCCAAAAGCTATTTACAGATTTAGATCATAAACAAATCGTAGAGCGGTTGGTCAAGCTAGTGGTTGATCAGCCTGCCATTGGTCGGTGCGTACTCATTGTAAAGCGCGACGGAGATCTCTTTGTTGAGGCAATGGGCCTCGCCGATTCTGTTGTTAATCTCTCTACCCCATTAAACAGCCTCAATAAACTCCCTCACTCGACAATTCGCGATAGCTTTTTAAATGGCCGGGCGGCGGCTCTTGAAGTAAAAGATGTAGAGAGTATTACGCCATCAGATGTATCACCCGATACCCGCAGCATTTGGTTGCAGCCTATAGGCGATGCCAGTCAGCCTTTTGCGATATTTTATTGTGAGTCAAAAGAGTCGCCCGAGCGTTTACACGATGCGATTAAGAGTCTCGAAAGCACCTGGGTGTTCAGCGAATTGATGATTCATCAGGTGGTGCAAATGCGCCATCACGCAGAGCAGGTCGATAAATTCCGAATTGCCGAGCAAGCATTGTGGGCCAGTGAGACCTATCTAAATGCAATTCTTTATCATTCTCCGACCCTGATTTCAGTAAAAGACCTCGACGGCAATGTGGTGCTGGCCAGTGATTATTTTAAGCACGTCGAAGGTGTTGATGAGATGGGCTACATCGGCAGAAATGTTTTCGATGTCTATGAAAAAGAAATCGCTCAAATTCTATGGGATTCGGATCGAATGGCAACACAGTCACTTGAGCCTGTCGAAAAAGAGTTGGAGCTGCGCCATAAAGACGGCAGTGTGCATATCTATTGGATGGTGAAGTTTCCGCTAAAAGACAAACAAGAACATGTCTTTGGTGTGTGTACCATTTGCACGGATATCACCGAGCGCAAACAAGCAGAAGATGCACTGCGCGAACAGCAGTCTCGTCTTAATTACATGGCTTTTCACGACTCACTGACGGCTCTGCCCAATCGGGCCCTGTTCTACGATCGTATCAATCACGGCTTAGCGCGAGCTAAACGCAGCGGTAATAAATTGGTTCTGATGCTGCTTGATTTAGATCGTTTCAAATACATCAATGATAGTTTGGGGCACGATGCCGGAGACTTATTACTGAAGACGCTGTCAGGCCGCTTACAAGACAATGTTCGAGATATGGACACGGTTGCGCGCCTCGGTGGTGATGAGTTTGTGGTGCTGCTCGAGGGCATCCAAGATTCAGATGACATAACGGCAGTTGCGCAAAAATTGTTGACGAATATAGCCATGCCAATCAATGTTGTTGGCCATGAAATATCGACCTCGGTCAGTATCGGCATCAGTGTATTTCCCGAAGATGGCAATGACACCGATACCTTGTTGAAAAATGCTGATATCGCGATGTATAAAGCGAAAGAGGCCGGAAAGAACAACTTTAAATTCTACACGGAAGGAATGAACGCTTCCGCTGTGAATTTTTTGCTGCTAGAAAATGATTTGCGCAGAGCGATCGAAACTGATCAGTTGATGCTTTATTTTCAGCCCCAGTTCGATTTACAAACAGAAAGCCTGATGGGAATGGAGGCCTTGGTCCGTTGGGATCATCCCGATCGCGGTATTATCTCGCCGGCGCATTTTATTCCTCTTGCCGAAGAGACGGGGCTAATTGTTGCGCTAGGCGATTGGGTGTTGCGAGCCTCTTGCGCGCAGCAGAAGATATGGCTGGATCAAGGTAAATACACTCGAAGAGTTGCGGTGAACTTATCGCCGAGACAGTTTCGAGAGCAGAACTTTCCGCAGCGAGTTGCAGAGATATTGGCAGCGGTAGACTTACCTGCTCAGTACCTCGAGTTGGAAATTACAGAAAGTTCAGCAATGGAGCATGCGGGCGAGACGATCAATATGATGAACGAGCTTAACTCTATGGGGTTGTCGCTCGCGATTGATGATTTTGGTACCGGTTATTCATCGCTGGCCTACCTTAGGCGCTTCCCTATTCAAAAGCTCAAAATCGACCGCAGTTTCATCTCTGATGTTGCGGTTGACCAAAACGATGCGGCAATCGCCAAATCGATTATCAGTCTCGCTCACAATATGTCGTTAAGCGTGGTGGCTGAAGGCGTTGAAAACAGCGATCAGGCTAAGTGGTTACGAGAACGCGGTTGCGATATGGCGCAGGGCTTCTTGTTTGCCAAACCAATGTCGGTAGAGCAGCTGGATATGCACTTAAGCCATGGTGAGTTTCTTAGCAAGGCCAATGTGGTTCGGTTAGAGTTGCCTGCTTAGTCTGGTTGCAGTAGCCTCAATGACTCTAATCGAGATGTGGAGATAAATCTTGGGTGACGCAACCGACTCTGATCACTCTTCTAGCATGGATAGTGCAACTCGCTCGTTAAAAAAATACGAAGCTGAAGCTTTGCCTGTGAAATCGGTACAAGGCAGTCGCGAGTCAATGGAGCTTTATTCTCCATTTGGACCCTATATAGCCAAAACACGCTTGTCCTCATTGTTGGTCGAAGACATTAATCGATTTGTGGATGAAGAGCTGCAGCGGGCTGGTGTTCGAGGTGCCGAGTTTATTTTACCGCAGGAACTTGTTGAGGCTGGAGGGACTGAGTCTTTGTCTCATCAGTTGGCCGATAATATCATTGCCTATGTTGAGGCGAGCGAAAGCTCGCGAGTCGCTAGTGTTACTATTGAGGCGATTTGGGTCGTTAATCAGCCTGAGGCCTCAGCGAGTCCCGTGCATTTTCATTCGGCAGATATATCTGGGGTTTTCTATTTGAAGGTGCCAGAGATTGATGTGCGTGAAGAGCAGCGCAATTATATTTCTGGGCGCCGAGCTGGATATCTGAATCTACTCAGCGGTGGTAAGCAAGCGTTGAATAAATCATTGATTAGTTTTAAGCCTGTTGTAGAAGATATGTATATCTTTCCGGGTTGGCTGCTGCACGGAGTAGAGCCTTTTTGCGGTACTGGAGAGCGACGCTCGCTTGCGTTTAACGCCAATATAGAGCTGCATTCATAGTGTTAACGATTGGCCTTTCAGAGCGTTAGTTAACAGACAGCGACAGCTTTTGCACCTGCGGCGATAAGCTAAAGGTGCCGCTTAAATTAAGCGTCAAATCCATTAGTTCGTCCCATGTGTCAGCGTTGCGCATGCCTTTGATTGCTTTGTCGATTCCGTTGGCTTTGCGCAGCAACATCTGTAGCTGATTGAGCTTGAGTCGCCGAAGTGCGTTGTTCACCAAAGGTTTGCGTTTGTCCCATACACCGTTACTTTTAGCCGCGCGGTCAAATGCTTGGCCCTGTTGAATGGCGTGAGCCATTTGGCAAAGCGTTCGAATTTCACGGGCTAGGGCCCAAAGTACGACGGTCGCGTCGGTACCTTCTCCTTTCAGCCCTTGAAGCGTTTTAATTGCGGACCGAGCGTCGCCGTGCAGGGCTTTGTCGGTCAGGGTGAATACATCGTAGCGGGCACTGTCGGCCACTGAGCCGGCGATCATGTCGGCGGTGATTTCACCATCTGTCGCCAACAGCTTCAGCTTTTCAATTTCTTGAGCTGCGGCGAGCAGGTTGCCCTCGATTCTGGCGGCCAGTAAATCAATGGCATCGCGGCTTGCACGCATACCGGCTTGTTGGATGCGTTGATCGATCCAGCGCGGTAGCTGCGGGCCAACAATGGGCCAAATTTGAATGAAGTCACCGACTTTTTCTACCGCCTTAAACCACTTGCTGCGCTGAGCGCTGCCATCGAGTTTTGGGGTAACTATGAGCAGTAGAGTGTCTTCTGGGGGATTTTCGCAATAGCTAATAAGAGCTTTTCCGCCTTTGTCGCCGGGTTTGCCGTTATCAATGCGCAGCTCAAGGATTTTACGCTCAGCAAACAGCGACAAGCTGTTGGCTGAGGTGAGCAGTTGCTCCCAGTCGAAGCTGTTTTCAACATGATAGAGCTCACGCTCTGTGAAGCCCTCTTTACGCGCTTTGGCGCGAATGTGATCACAGGCCTCTTGAGCCAGTAGAGGCTCATCGCCGCTGACGATGTAAACTGGTGCCAGTTTTTTACGCAAGGCACCAGCTAGCTGATCAGGACGCAGCTTTGCCATCGGTCTCAGGCTCGGCTTGCTCTGTGGTCACAGCAGGTTTTACAGCTTCGGCTTGACTGACAAAGCGCAGGCGACGCAGAATTTGTTGAACAACACTGTTGCGCATCTCTGACAAAATCAAACGCTCTTCTTCGTTCTTTGCGACAACCGCGTCGCGATCAAAATCGTAAGCGCGAAAGCTGCTGGCGGTCGACTTCGCCGAAATAATATTGCCGGCGCTATCTTGAATTACATAGTCGACGCTCAGGGTGAGCTCGTACTCGGCCGCAAAGGCGTTGTTGCCAACCGATACCGTGCGACGATCTTGTTTTTCATTACTCAACACAACGCTGTACTGAGCGTCGCTCGCTTTTGCTGCTGACTCTACTTGGTTTGAGGCCAGTGACTGCTTTAGCGATGAGACGAGTGAGCCGTAACTATCTTCGGCGGTGACAAAAACACTGTTGATATCCAGCGCGACGCCGGAGCTGCCACGTAAATGCCAACCACAGGCGCTGACCAATGTTGTGGTGATGAAGGCGATGATCAATTTTTTCATACCGTTTCCATATTGTAATTATTGATTCTGATAATGAATCCGATGATGCCACAGTGTGGCAATCATCGGCACTGATTATTGTAAATAATGTCGCTGAACAACAGCCGAAGCTCGACTATTTAACGGCAAAGGTCACTAACTTTCCTGGGATGACCTTGCACATTTTTATCTCTTTCCCCTCTAGGAATTTCTGCACAGTGGGATCGTTTTTGGTGATCTCAATGATGGTGTCCTGATCGGCGTCAGCGGCGAAATCGAGCTTTGCTCGCACTTTGCCATTAATTTGAATGACCATTTGAATTGAAGTCTTGACCAATGCAGTCTCATCCACTGCGGGCCAGCCAGCGTCGATGATGGTGTCGCCATTACCCAGTGTTTTCCAGAGTTCGTGGGCGATGTGAGGCACGATTGGCGCCAATAGGAGTATCGCGGCTTCTAAGGCTTCTCGCTCAACCGCGAGCGTTTCAGGGGTCGAGCGATCGGCGTTTCGGCCGATGTCATTAAGCAGCTCCATAACGGCCGCAACAGCGGTGTTAAAGGTTTGGCGGCGGCCGAAATCATCAGAAACTTTACTGATGGTCTCATGTGTTTTACGGCGCAGATCTTTTTGCTTGTCATTGAGGGCGTCAGGATTGAGTGCGCCGGCGTCACCGGCCTCAAGGTGACCGTGTACTGCCTTCCAAAGGCGTCGCAAGAAACGGCTTGCGCCTTCAACACCTGAGTCTGCCCACTCGAGAGTCTGCTCGGGAGGCGCGGTAAACATGGTGAACAGACGCACGGTGTCGGCGCCGTACTGATCGACCGCAGTTTGCGGGTCGATACCGTTGTTTTTAGATTTTGACATCTTGGTCATGCCGCCCATTTGCAGCTCGCCCGCTTCGGGGTGAGAGGCAGAAAGCACTTTGCCTTTTTCGTCTTTTACTAAATCGACGTCGGCTGGGTTGAACCAAGTTTTACTGCCATCGTCATTTTGTTGATAGAACGAATCAGCTAATACCATGCCTTGGCAGAGCAGGCGCTTAAAGGGTTCGTCTGAATTTACCAAGCCTTCGTCGCGCATTAACTTGTGGAAAAAACGGGCGTAGAGCAGGTGTAAGATAGCGTGTTCGATACCGCCGACGTATTGATCCACCGGCAGCCAGTAGTTGGCGCGATCAGGATCGAGCATACCCTCTTCGAAATCTGGGCAAGTGTAGCGTGCGTAATACCAAGACGATTCCATAAAGGTATCGAAGGTATCGGTTTCGTGCTCTGCGCCAGCGCTGTGCCAGTCGGCTTTACGCCACTCGGGGTCGGATTTGATCGGGCTATTAACGCCGTCCATCACCACGTCTTCAGGCAGAAGTACCGGCAACCTTTCAGTCGGTACTGCGATTTCACCGCCATCAGGCAGATTCAACATGGGAATCGGAGAGCCCCAATAACGCTGACGAGAGACACCCCAATCGCGCAGACGGAAATTGGTTTTCACCGCCCCTTTGTCGCTATCAATCAGAGCTTTGGCGATAGCGTCGAAGGCTTTTTTGAAGGTCAGGCCGTCGAAGTCGCCGCTGTTGATCAGTTGTATGTCAGTCTTGCGACCGTACCACTCTTGCCAGGCGGTAGCGTCATAGGCTTCATCGCCCTTGGTGGTGCTGGCAATGACTTGCTGGATGGGCAGCTGGTATTTGTTGGCGAAGGCAAAGTCGCGTTCGTCGTGAGCCGGTACTGCCATCACGGCGCCTGAGCCGTAATCCATCAACACATAGTTCGCTATCCAGACCGGGACTTCTTCACCCGTCAGCGGGTGAATGGCTTTTAAGCCGGTATCCACACCTTTTTTCTCCATCACGGCCATATCGGCTTCGGCAACGGAGTTGGTTTTACATTCTTTGATGAACGCTGCTAGCTCAGCATTGTCTTTGGCTAATTCAAGGCTGATGGGGTGTTCGGCGGCCAAACTTACATAAGTCACGCCCATTAAGGTGTCTGGGCGAGTAGTGTATACATCGAAGCTGGTGAGGCCGGCTGTCTCATTGGTGAGGCCGAAGGTCATATCCACGCCTTTGGATTTTCCAATCCAATTTTTCTGCATGGTTTTAACTTGCTCTGGCCACTCGGGCAGGCCGTCAAGGCTGGTCAGCAATTCGCTGGCGTAGTCGGTGATTTTAATGAACCACTGCGGAATTTCTTTGCGCTCTACCAAAGCGCCAGAGCGCCAACCTCTGCCATCAATAACTTGCTCGTTGGCGAGTACGGTCTGGTCAACCGGATCCCAGTTTACCGTGGCCATCTTTTTGTACACCAAGCCTTTTTCGTAAAGGCGGGTGAAGAACCACTGCTCCCATTTGTAATAGCTTGGCTGGCAAGTGGCCAGTTCACGAGTCCAGTCAAAGCCAAAGCCTAGGCTCTTGAGCTGTTGTTTCATGTAGTCGACGTTGCTATGAGTCCACTTAGCGGGTGCCGTCTTGTTTTGAATGGCGGCATTTTCGGCCGGTAGACCAAATGCATCCCAACCCATGGGGTGCAGCACATTTTTACCCTGCATACGCTGATAGCGAGAGATTACATCGGTGATGGTGTAGTTGCGCACGTGTCCCATATGCAGCTTGCCGCTGGGGTAGGGGAACATGGCCAGGCAGTAGAACTTCTCTTTCGAGGTGTCTTCAGTAACTTCAAAGCACTTCTGGGAATTCCAGTCGTGTTGGGCCTGGGCCTCAATGGCGGATGGATGGTATTGCTCTTCCATTATCTACGTGTCTCTCCGGAAAACGGTCGCTAATCAGCGAGCTATCTAGGTCGCTAAAGGGGTTTGAGATGCCGGCAGATGCCGGTCACAAAAGCCGGACATTATAGGCGTTGAATAGAGATAAAGCGATGCGGCTTTGCGCTCCGAGTGCAAAAATCGCTGCGGCCGATAATTTCTCCTGCTGGGATTCATCATAGGTCTGTCAATGCGGGAGTTTTCAGAGGGTATTCGGGGCG
>Ga0209395_1005547_pt1 | contig 14190 bp, 13 predicted proteins | sample GOMGulsemesocosm_3_FD_184635 | JGI IMG/M metagenome (GOLD analysis project Ga0209395, IMG submission 184635) | Methane-oxidizing microbial communities from mesocosms in the Gulf of Mexico - GOM9D Gulf of Mexico (SPAdes) (version 2) | ecosystem: Environmental > Aquatic > Marine > Cold seeps... | reverse complement strand
CCTTCATATATATATGAGACATTTCAATACCAGTAGCTAAACTGATTAACCAAGGTAGTAAATCAACAGGTACCCAGTCCATTGCGTTCATTAACAATACCCATACAAATATAGTTAACGCTAATGGAGCAATAAGGGCATTTTTGCCATGAAATGTAGTTTTTACGCTGTCGTCAACAAAACCGACAACCAATTCAACTGCACATTGCAATTTACCCGGTACGCCGGTAGTAGATTTTTTTGCAACAGAGCGGAAGATAGTAAGAAATACCAAGCCTAAAAACACCGACCAACCTAAAGTATCTAAATGCCAGGTCCAAAAACCTTCTCCGACAGTTAAATTGGTTAAATGGTGTTTAATATATTCTTGGCTGGTTAATGCAGCAGCAGACATATTATTGTTCCCAATGATTAAAGTTTAAATAAAAATGGTGTTAATAACGGCAATGCCATTACTAAAAAAAAAGTTCCAAAAAATGCTATTGGTAATATAACTATTAATTTAAATGCGAATATTAATAGAACAGCCATCAAAAACATTTTAAATTTTACGCCACTAAAAAAGGAGCTAATCACTAATTTAGAAGCACTTGCCCCTGCATATCTAAATGCTTTAAAGGCAAATAAACAATTTGGAATTATAGTAACCACACCTGCAGCTATAACTGACTGTGCGCTAAGTAATCCCCAATAAAAATAGGTGAATAAAGTACAAATTAATACGACAATAAAAGAGAAGCCTATTTGCTGACAGGCAATCTTACGTCCAGCTTTTGTTAGTGTATTTTTTTTATTTTTATTATTAAAAAAACTTACACTCATTAATTACCAAATATTTTATTAAAAGCTATGTATCAAAACAACGAAAGAATTCGTATTATTCATTCTTTATTTAAAGTAAAAACTTTAACTCTAAAAAGTCAGCGCAAGTATACTGATTTATGATGTTAATGCAACAAAATAGGGCAGTTGGCGCCCTATTTTCGTGCTAAATATTAGATGATATAAAGGTATGGTCTAAAAAGAACGGAAGCGAGCGACTATTCCGTCTAGCTCTTCTAAATTGGTATACGATATTACCAACTTTCCTTTGCCTTTTTTGTTGTGGGCTATTGTAACTTGTGAGCCAAGTTTTTCAGATAAATTCTGCTCTAATTTTTTAGTGTCAGGATCTTTTTCTTTATCTTCAGCTACTTTTTCAGGCGCTTGTATTTTTTTAATTAACGTTTCAGTTTCACGAACAGATAAATCTTTAGCTACAACTGTTCTTGCGGTATTGCTTTGTAAATCATCTTCTAATGCCAATAACGCACGAGCATGACCCATTTCAATATCGCCATGCTCTAACAACGTTTTAACATCATCGTTTAATTTATTTAAACGTAATAAGTTAGAAACGGTTGTACGAGATTTACCAACAGCATTAGCTACTTCTTGATGTGTTAGTTCAAATTCAGTCAATAAACGCTCTAATGCAATAGCTTCTTCCATAGCATTAAGATCTTCACGCTGTATATTTTCAATTAAGGCGATAGCAATAGCTGCTTCATCAACTACATTTTTAATTATACAAGGAATCTTATCTATTTCAGCTAACTGAGCTGCACGCCATCGACGTTCACCTGCAATTATTTCATAGCTATTTTCACTGACATTTCGCACAACAATAGGCTGAATGATACCTTGTGAACGAATAGAATTTGATAAATCTTCTAGTGCTTCAGATGACATATCTTTACGCGGTTGATACTTACCTTGTTGTAACTGTTCTATAGGTAAATACTGTAACTCACTGTCTTCTACAGAAGTTAAATTACTCTGAGCCACATCTTCCATCATATTAGGTGTTGATGTTAATAATGCATCAAGACCACGACCTAGGCCTCTACGTTTTGCTGGACTCATAATTTTCCTTCGGATTTATCGAAATAATTTGCAATGATTTTAAATTTATTATGTTTTTTGTTGCTCTGCTTTACGTAGTATTTCACCAGCAAGTGCTAAATACGCTTTAGCGCCCGTAGATGATTTATCATAATACATAACAGGAGCACCAAAACTTGGCGCTTCGGCTAATCGAACATTTCGTGGGATAACTGTTCGATAAACTTTGTCACCAAAATGACGTTTCAGTTGTTCTGAGACATCATTAGCTAATCGGTTACGTGGGTCATACATCGTTCGTAAAATACCCTCTATATGTAATTTATCATTCACTACAGAGGTTAGTTGCGAAACGGTATCCATTAATGCTGTTAATCCTTCTAATGCGTAATATTCGCATTGCATAGGAACTAAAACGGAATCTGCTGCGGTCATCGCATTAACAGTGAGCATATTTAATGAAGGGGGGCAGTCAATAATAATGTAATCATAATTACTACGTATTGGCGCTAATGCATTTTTTAATCGTTGCTCACGCGAATATACTTGCATCAATTTAATTTCAGCGGCGGTTACATCTGTATTTGCCGCAATTAAATCATAAATACCTGAAGTTTCTTTACAAACCACTTCTTCAAATGGTTTTTCTTCAACAAGTAACTCATAGCTTGTAGCATGTACTTTGTATTTATCAATACCACTAGCCATAGTGGCGTTGCCTTGAGGATCTAAATCAATTAATAATACTTTTCGTTTTGTTGCTGCTAATGAGGCAGCTAAATTAACTGATGTTGTTGTTTTGCCAACCCCACCTTTCTGGTTAGCAACCGCAATTATTTTTCCCACAATTACCTCGAAAATATCTAATTTTTTATTATTTTTTTAAGTTCAATGACATGACGCTCACCTTGCAAATTAGGCACGATTATTTCGCTACTGTCTACAAACTTTATATGTTCTGGTAATTGTTCTATTTCTTCGCGGGGAAATTGACCTTTTAGCGCAAAAAAACGACCAGTTTCATCAGCAATTAGATGTTGACACCAATCGACCATATCTTCAAGTGAAGCAAATGCTCGACTTAAGACGCCGTCAAATAAGGTTTCAGGGATATATTTTTCAACTCTCGATAACACAGGTGTTACATTTTTAAGCTTTAGTTGGAAAACAACTTGTCGTAAAAAGGTTATTCTTTTCCCTAAACTGTCGAGTAAAACAAAATTTTTCTCTGGAAATAAAATAGCTAATGGGATGCCCGGTAACCCTGGACCTGTACCAACATCAATAAAAGACTGACCTTTTAGTACTTTTCCAACCATCAAGCTGTCCATGATATGTTTAACGAGCATGTCGCTAGTATCACGAACAGAAGTTAGGTTATAAGCCTTGTTCCATTTATTTAATAATTCAACGTATTGAATCAATAAATCTATTTGTTGTTCATTAAGCGATATTTCGCTTTTTTCAATCAGTTGCGTCAGTTGTGTTTTAAGTGTCATCAATTTTTTCGCGTTTCAAATAATGTAATTAGGCAGTTTTACGTAATAAGCCATGTTTTTTTAAATAAACTAATAATAACGAAATTGCTGCAGGAGTAATACCTGAAATACGTGACGCTTTACCAATAGTTTCAGGACGAGCATCGGTTAACTTGGCAACTACTTCGTTTGATAAACCAGATATTTGTGTAAAATCAAAGTCTATAGGAATTAGTGTATTTTCATGACGTTTCTTTTTTTCTATTTCATCAAGTTGTCTATCGATATAACCGGCATACTTAATTTGAATATCTATTTGTTCGGCCGCTTGTTTATTACTAATAGCTGGACCTATTCCTTCAATTTTCATTAAATCTTCATAACGTACTTCTGGACGTCGAACGAGATCTTCCAAACTATTCTCTCGGCTGATATCAGATTTAAGTAACAAATTAATTTGATCTATTGACTGATGATCTTTATGGATCCATGTAGATTTTAAACGTTGACGCTCAACTTCAACCATTTCCATTTTTTCATTAAATGCTTGCCAGCGTTTCTCATCAACTAAACCTAATTGATGACCTTTTTCCGTTAATCTGATATCAGCATTGTCTTCACGTAACAATAATCGATATTCGGCACGGGAAGTAAACATACGATAAGGTTCTTTGGTACCTAAGGTAGCTAAGTCATCAACCAAAACCCCAATGTAAGCTTGATCACGGCCTAAAATGAGCTCTTCTTTTCCTTGTACGCGGGCAGCAGCGTTTGTTGCTGCCAATAAGCCTTGTGCTCCAGCTTCTTCATAACCCGTTGTTCCGTTAATTTGTCCTGCAAAATATAAGTTCTCAACAAATTTACTTTCTAACGTTTGTTTTAGGTCGCGAGGATCAAAGTAATCATATTCAATAGCATAACCAGGTCGAGTTATATGAGCATTCTCAAAACCTTTGATCGATCTTACTAAATCCATTTGTACATCAAACGGTAAACTTGTAGAAATTCCGTTCGGATAGATCTCATGAGTTGTTAAACCTTCTGGTTCAACAAATATTTGATGGGAATCCTTATCTGCAAAACGAGTGATTTTATCTTCAATTGAAGGACAGTAACGAGGACCAACACCTTCAATAACACCAGTATACATAGGTGATCTATCTAAACCATTTCTAATAATATTGTGAGTATTACTATTTGTATGGGTGATATAACATGGAACTTGTTCTGGATGATCATCTCTAGATCCAATAAATGAAAATACAGGTCGAGGATCATCTCCTGGCTGAGGTTCCATTTGTGAAAAATCTAAACTTCTAGCATCTAAGCGTGGTGGAGTACCCGTTTTCAAACGATCAATTCGAAATGGCATTTCTCGTAAACTTTTAGCTAAATTTTCACTAGAAGGATCACCTGCACGTCCTCCTTGATAATTATTTAAACCTATATGAATTTGACCTGCTAAAAATGTTCCGACCGTAAGTACAACGGACTTAGCTTTAAACTTCAAACCCATTTGTGTAGAAACACCAACAACTTTATTATTCTCTAAAATAAGATCATCGCAAGGTTGTTGGAAAATAGTTAAATTCTCTTGGTTTTCTAAAAAGTTACGTACGAACGATTTATATAAAATACGATCAGCTTGTGCTCTAGTTGCCCTAACTGCAGGGCCTTTGCTCGCATTTAGTGTTCTAAATTGAATTGCTGCATGGTCGGTAGCCGTAGCCATTAAACCGCCTAGGGCATCAATTTCTTTTACCAAATGTCCTTTACCAATACCGCCTATGGCAGGATTACACGACATTTGTCCTAAAGTATCTATGTTATGAGTTAACAATAAAGTTTTACAACCCATACGTGCTGCTGCAAGACATGCTTCGGTTCCTGCATGACCACCACCAACAACGATTACGTCATAAGATTCTTGATACCACATAAAATTTAGACCTTGGTTTGACTATTAAAAAATATTTAGTGAATAAATCATTTTTACAAAAATGTCTTATTCAAAAATTAGGGAACATATTTTAGCGCTTTTTTGCTTTGAGGGGAATGATCAAATGACTAAAAAGATCTGCGTGTGATCCTTCTTATAATATATAAGATCTTTAAAGAGATCTTATTACTATTACTTATTAGCAAAGCCATTTTCTGTTGATAAGTACTTTTTCTTTATATATAACAGCTTATTAGTTCAATGATAACACTGTGATCAATCTTTGATCAAAGGGCTTTAAACCTATGATCAAAATAGCTAGTTATCCACAACACAAATAAATACAAATTATATACACTGAATAATAATAAGAAATTAATAGCTTTTACCCAGACTTATCCACAGAGCGTTAATATATAGGATAAATTTGTTGATAACTTATGGGTAAGATCTTTATAAAAGATCACTATTAGCAGTTAACCATTGTTGAGCGAGATCCTCTGGATCTATTTCTTCACGCATATCTAGTGTTTTCAAAGTGACTACTTCGTTGCAATTAATTGATAACAATAGCTTTTGTATATCTAAAGCTGCTTTGCAGAATGTATCATAGTTAGAATCCCCTACGCCTATGATCATAAATTTCACTTGGGATAGATCTACTGTGCTATTTTTAAGATCTTCGATGAAGTTTTTAATATTGTCTGGAAAGTCTCCAGCGCCATGTGTCGAGGTACAAATTAGCCAAGTTTGATTTTTGCTGTTTATTTGTTCAAATTTAGGCGTTAGATGAAGAGTGACTTGGTGATTTAAGGCTAATAAAGTTTCTTCACACGCTTCAGCAACATACTCAGTTCCCCCTAACATACTGCCTACAATTATTTGAAAAGAGCTCATTTCGTTCCTTATTTAACTATAAATACTTAGCAGTATTAGTCTATTTACCAATACAAAATGACGAGAATATTTCTGTTAATAAGTCATCATTAGTAAATTCACCGGTTATTTTATTGAGTTCCTGCTGACATAAACGCAATTCTTCTGCAAGAATTTCACCTGCGACATAAGATTCCAGCTGATCTAAACCAATTATTAAATGGTGGTGAGCCTTTTCTAGTGCAGATAAATGGCGTCTTCTTGCCATAAAACCACTCTCATTACTCCCTTGATAACCCATAATATTTTTTAAATGTTCTTTTAATGCGTCAATACCATCGCCATTTTTGGCTGATATTGTTACGGTAGGAAGTTGGTTATTTTCTGATAAGCCAGTTGCTACGGCTTTAATGTCGGCTTTATTTTTAATAACAGTTAAACCAATATTTTTGGGAAGTTTTTCAAAAAATTCGGGCCATAATTCTTGTGGATCACTATTATTATCTTCACTGGCATCAACCATTAACAATACGCGATCAGCTTGATTGATCTCTTTCCAAGCACGCTCAATACCTATTTGTTCAACTTGATCTCTGCTTTCACGTAAACCTGCAGTATCTATAATATGAAGTGGCATGCCATCAATGTGAATCTGCTCTGTAAGGACATCACGGGTTGTTCCTGCAATATCAGTTACTATTGCCGCTTCTCGGCCGCTTAAGGCATTTAATAAGCTAGATTTGCCTGCATTAGGGCGCCCAGCTATAACAACACGCATACCTTCACGAATGATACTGCCCTGATGAGCTTGGCTTTGTACTTTTTCTACTTGTGTGATGATCTTTTTAAGATCATTCACTACTTTTACATCTGCGAGAAAATCAATTTCTTCCTCTGGGAAATCTATGGCGGCTTCTACATACATCCGTAAGTGAATGGTGCTTTCAACTAGCTGATTTACTAATTTTGAAAAGTCACCTTGTAACGAGTGTAATGCGCATCGAGCTGCTTGCTCTGAGCTTGAGTTAATTAAATCGGCAATGGCTTCTGCTTGGGTAAGATCTAATTTATCGTTGATGAAAGCTTGTTCACTAAACTCTCCTGGTTGCGCCATACGTACTTTAGGGAGTGCTAATATTTCCTTTAATATCATATCTAATATTACAGGGCCGCCATGACCTTGTAGTTCAAGTACATCTTCACCGGTAAATGAATGTGGTGCTTTAAAATATAGTGCAATACCTTGGTCTAATGCTTGCTGGTTGGCGTCATTAAACGGTAAGTATTCAGCTTTTCTTACTTCTGGTATTTTACCTAAAATTGCTTGTGCCACATTTTTTACTTCGGGGCCTGAGATTCGAATAATGCCCACTCCACCACGACCGGGTGCTGTGGCTTGTGCGGCAATAGTTTCTTTTTTATATAATGCTTCGGTCATAATGGTTTCCTTGTAAATAGCGAGGCTATTATAGACTTTTATTGTTCACAAATAAAAAAGGCGACCAATTAGGCCGCCTTAATACTTATTAAGATATTTTTTACTTTTCAGTCTTAGCTAATTTAGCTTGCTTAGCTTTTTCAATACCGCTGAAAATTATTTTCATTTGAGTAATTGAAATCAGGTTACTGATGAACCAGTAAAGTACTAACCCTGATGGGAACCACGCCATAAATACCGAAAATGCGACTGGCATATATTGCATGATTTTTTGTTGCATTGGATCTTGTATAGTCATTGGTTGCATTTTCTGCATCACGAACATACTTACACCCATAAACACAGGTAATATAAAGTAAGGATCCATAGTAGATAGATCTTCTATCCAGAAAAAGAAAGGCGCATGACGTAATTCAACACTTTCTAAAAAGACCCAATACAATGCTAAGAAAATTGGCATTTGAATGAGCATTGGTAAACAACCACCGGCAGGGTTAACTTTTTCTTTCTTGTACATTTCCATCGTAGCTTGTGACATTTTCTGACGGTCATCACCAAAGCGCTCTTTTAACTGTGCCATTTTAGGAGCAAGTTCACGCATTTTAGCCATAGAGGTGTATTGTGCTTTCGTTAATGGATACATAGCTCCTTTAACTATTAGAGTGATTACAATTATTGCAAGACCCCAGTTAATGACTAATGACTGAATTTGTAACAATAACCAAAATAGTGGTTTGCTGATCATCGATAAAAATCCATAATCAATCGTTAAACCTAGGAATGGTGCAATTTCATCTAGTACATATTGATCCTTTGGACCAACATAAAAGATAGCTGAAGTTGTTGCTTGGCTATTTGGTTCAATGGTAATTACTGGAGATTTGAAACCAATAACGGCTTCATTGTTTGCTGAATAGTCTGAGTAAATTTGATTATCACTTGTTTGGTTTGGTACCCAGGCTGAAACAAAGTAATGCTCCAACATTGCAACCCAACCACCGGCAGTTGCTACTTTTAGCTTCGTATCTTTAATATCATCAAAGTCGTATTTTTCATAACGATCTTCGGTGGTTGAATAGGCAGCGCCACGATAAGTTGGCATTAATGAGCTGCCACTTTCAACAAGAGTTGATTGTTTAAGTTGGGCATACATTTGAATACTTGCAGTGGTTGTTGCTGTATTGTTTACAATGTATTCAACATTTACGCTGTAACTTGATTTCGTGAATGTAAAACGTTTGATTACATTTAAACCATTTTCTGTGTTGTACTGTAAATCAACTACTAATGGACTATCACCGATAAGGTCGTAGCTTTTATTGGTTGTTTGATAAATAGGACGACCAGGAACAGTAACCTCTAATCCTTGAGCACCTATTAAACCACTTTGAGCAACATATTTGCGATTACCATTTTGCATAACAGTAAATGGAATATTGTTGCCTTGCTCTGTATCGAATTTAATTAACTTTGCTTCAACAATATCACCTCCGCGTGTCGTGATTTTTACTGCTAATACATCAGTATTAATAGTAATCACTTGTTCACTTATTTTTACAGAAGCAGACATTGGTGTGGCTGAACTTGAGGATTCAGGAATAAATTCACCAGTACTTGCGGTACCCTGATTTGTGCTTTGATTTATTGTTTGTTCTGCAATTACCGGAGCATTATCTTTTTGATATTCTGTAAATAGCAAATAGGTAACAACCATAAGGGCAATAAAAAGAAAACTGCGTTGAGATTCCATAATTTATTATTTCTCTTTTTTTGTTGTTGGTGGAACGGGGTCTTCACCGCCCGCGTTTAATGGATGGCATTTTAGTATACGTTTGCCCGCTAACCAACAACCTTTTAACACACCGAAGCGATTTATTGCTTCTATAGCATAAAAAGAGCAAGTTGGATGGAATCGACAATTACTGCCAAGTAGGGGACTAAGCCAGCGCTGGTAAGCTTTTACTAAAGCTATTGTTAGCTTTTGTGGCGTTGATTTATTTTTCGCCATATTTTTTCTAATTGTTTTCTTATTTCAGTATTTTCTAGCTTATCTGTACCTGATTTCACCATAACGACCATATCAATGTTTGGTAAGTCATGTTGATGAAGTCGAAAGCTTTCTCTTATTTGACGTTTAATACGATTTCGTTGAACAGCTAATTTAACGCGTTTTTTGGCAATAGCTAAGCCTAAACGATTACGTTCATCAGTATTTGGAGTAACAAGAATAGTTATATGGCTAGAGCCGAAACGAAGAGGTTTAGAAAATACAGATTGAAATTGACCGGGAGTCAACAAACGTGACTCCCGATTAAATTCATAATTAACCATGATGGCTAACAGATCTCTTAATTAAAGATTAAAGAAGAGATTATGCGCTAAGCCTTGCACGGCCTTTAGCACGACGACGTGAAATTACTGCACGACCGTTTTTTGTTGCCATACGTGCACGGAAACCGTGGTTGCGTTTACGCTTTAATACACTTGGTTGGAATGTTCTTTTCATTACGCTAATCCGTCTGTTGTTGTTGCCCTGGCAAACAGCCGTATTGAGCACACTGGTTCTAAAAAAAGAGGCCGAATTATATAGTTTGCCGTATGCGTTGTCAAAGCTTATAACAATCTATTTTTAAAAGATCCTAATTAGATCTTTATGATCTAAATTTATATCCACAGCTTCATAACATTTGTTCTTTTATTTATTAAAAAATCATCATAAATAAATGCTCATAGCTAAATAATATGTAAATATATTTTTAGTAGTAAATTATTATAAAAACTCCATTTTTATTGATTTAGCATCGATTTATTTATTTTATTTTCAATAAAAGGGTAACTATTTAAAAGTCAATATTGCAGTTGTGGATAACTATAGTGATAATAGACCAAATACAAAATAGTTATATATGCTTAACTTCTGTTAAATGACCTTATATTCTCGAACGTCGTTATAAACAAAAATAATGTAATACCTGGAGCACTTGGTTGGATAATTCACTTTGGCAGCGATGCCTTTCAGTTTTGCAAGAAGAATTGCCCGCACAGCAATTTAGTATGTGGATTCGTCCGCTGCAATGTGTTGTTGCTGATAACATAATGACTTTGTATGCTCCAAATCGTTTCGTCCTTGACTGGGTCCGTGACAAATATGTCAGTCGTATTAATGAATTAGTCACTTTACAAGAAAGTTCTAATCCGCCTTTATTGCGATTTGACGTTGGGAGTATTCCAAATAAAACGACTTCTCAAAATGTTGTTAACAATATTCCGCAATTTGCCAGTCCAGCTAAAAAATCTACAGAGCTAGAAACTAATTTACCTAAAACAACCAATGTCCGTGTTAAATATACTTTTGATAATTTTGTCGAAGGTAAGTCTAACCAGTTAGCTCGTGCTGCAGCCTCCCAAGTAGCTGATAATCCAGGAACTGCCTATAATCCATTGTTTATTTATGGTGGTACAGGCCTAGGTAAAACTCACTTATTACATGCAGTTGGTAATGGTATTTTGCTAAATAAACCGAATGCTAAAATTGCCTATATGCACTCAGAGCGATTTGTACAAGATATGGTTCGCGCGTTGCAAAACAACGCTATGGAAAAATTCAAACATTATTATCGAAGTGTAGATGCGTTATTAATTGATGATATTCAATTTTTTGCTGGTAAAGATCGTACTCAAGAAGAATTCTTTCATACCTTTAATGCGTTGCTTGAAGGAAATCAGCAAATAATATTAACGAGTGATAGATACCCTAAAGAAGTTGATGTTGAAGACAGATTAAAATCTCGTTTCGGCTGGGGCTTAACAATTGCAATTGAACCACCTGAATTAGAAACACGTGTTGCTATTCTGAAACGTAAAGCACAAGAGAACCATATTAATTTAGCTGATGAAGTTGCATTTTTCATCGCTAAACGTTTACGTTCAAATGTTAGAGAATTAGAAGGGGCATTGAATCGTGTTATTGCTAATGCTAACTTTACAGGTAGACCAATAACAATCGATTTTGTGAGAGAAGCATTACGAGATTTACTTGCCTTACAAGACAAGTTAGTTAGTATCGATAATATTCAACGAACAGTTGCTGAATATTACAAGATTAAAGTATCAGACTTACTTTCGAAACGCAGAAATAGATCAGTTGCTAGACCTAGACAGGTTGCAATGGCATTATCTAAGGAGCTAACTAATCATAGTTTACCTGAGATAGGTGATGCATTTGGTGGACGAGATCACACCACTGTTCTTCATGCATGTCGTAAAATTAAAACTTTACGTGAAGAGTCACATGATATAAAAGAAGATTATTCTAATTTAACTAGAACACTTTCGTCATAGCTTTCGTAACAATAATAAATAAGATAGGTAGATAAATGAAGTTTTCATTAAATAGGGAATTATTGCTAAAACCGCTTTTATTGGTTTCAGGTGCCGTTGAACGTAAAAGTACATTGCCTATTCTTGGTAATATTCTTTTAGAGATAAGTGGGCAATCACTTACGTTGACAGCCACTGATCTAGAACTTGAAATGGTATCTAATACCCAAATAGATAATCATGGTGAAGACGGTAAAATTACTATCCCAGCAAGAAAGCTTCTCGATATTTGTAAAAGTTTACCCGACGACTCGTTGTTAACCTTCGAATTAAACAACGAAATTATTACAATTAGCACAGGTCGAAGCAAATATTCTTTATCAACATTGCCTGCTGTTGACTTTCCAAATATTGAAGAATGGAAAGGTGATGTTGAATTTCAATTATTCAAATCAGATTTACTTCGTTTAATAGAAAGCACTCATTTTTCTATGGCAAATCAGGATGTTAGGTATTACCTTAATGGTATGTCTATCGAAACAGAAGGCAATGAAATTCGTTCTGTTGCTACTGATGGTCATCGTCTTGCCATTTGTAAAATCTCTGCGGGTGAATTATCCCTGCCATCAAGACAAGTTATCGTACCTCGTAAAGGCATTCTAGAAATTATTAGATTGTTAGATCCGGTAGAAGAAAACGTTCAAGTATTTCTTGGTTCAAATCATATTCGAATTATTGATAGTGAATTTTCGTTTACTAGTAAATTAGTCGACGGACGTTTTCCTGATTATCGTCGTGTATTACCTCGTAACGGTGATAAAGTACTAAACACGAGTAAAGATAACTTACGTCAATTATTATCACGTGCTTCTATATTGTCGAATGATAAATTCAAAGGTGTACGTCTAAACTTTTCTGCACAAGAATTAAAAATTACCGCTAACAACCCTGAGCAAGAGCAAGCTGAAGAGGTTTTAGAAGTTGATTTTCCTTTTGACGAAGTAGAGATTGGTTTTAATGTAAATTATGTACTTGATGTTTTAAGTGCGATAAAAGAACCAGAAGTTAAATTCACGCTTGCTGATGCGAATAGTAGTGTAGTGATTGAGGGTGCTGAATCTAACGAAGCTATTTATGTAGTTATGCCAATGCGCTTGTAATGAGTATTGAAAAACTTACTGTTTTTGATTTTAGGAATTTAGACTCTGAACCTATAGAATTAAGTGATAATATAAATTTTGTTATTGGTGATAATGGCAGTGGAAAAAGTAGTTTATTAGAAGCTATTTTTTATCTCGGTCATGGTAAGTCATTTAGAACGTCTCAGGTTGAAAATTTAGTTTCGCACAACAAAGTAAAGTTTGTCGTTAGTGCCAGAGACAATAAAGGATTACAGTTAGGTGTTGCTAAAGATTTCGATACAGGTTTAACTGAAATAAGAATATCGGGTGAAAAGTATCGACAACTTTCGCAGTTAGCAAAAAATGTTGCCGTTCAAGTTATTACACCTGAAAGTTTTAAATTGTTTTTTGGTGGGCCTAAACAACGCAGACGTTTTATAGATTTAGGATTGTTTCACGTGAAACAATCTTTCTCAGATTCTTGGAAGGAGTTTTCAAGAGTTTTAAAACAAAGAAATGCATGTTTAAGAAATAGAGAAGATAATGAAACGCTAAGTTATTGGACCCAAGTTTTTTGTCAAGCTTCGGTTAATGTAGCAAAACTGCGTGATGATTATATAAAAGAGCTTTCAGAAGAACTTAAACCTTGGTTAGTGTTAATGTTACCTAACTTAGCTGCAGATATTTCAATTTCATATATGCAGGGGTGGAATAATAAAAGATCGTTAGGTGATATTTTAGAACAAAATAAAGAACGAGAAATAAAGTCAGGCTTTAGTTTATACGGTGCACAAAAGTTTGATGTTAAGTTCCTTACGGGTAACGTGATTATTGATAACCAATTATCACGTGGACAACAAAAGTTGTTTTTACTGGCTTTAACTTTTGCACAAGCAAAGTTAATTGAAAAAGTTAAACGAGTAAAACCAATTTTATTGATTGATGATGTAGGTGCAGAATTAGATTTAAATTCTAGAACCTTACTTAATCAAGCAATAAATGAATTAGATTGCCAAGTTATAATAACGGCAATTGATCGGGTCGCAGTTGAACCTTTGGTTCCTAGTGATAATAATTATAAGATGTTTCACGTGAAACATGGACTAATCTCAGCAATAGGCAATACGCTATGAC
>Ga0209395_1005546_pt1 | contig 14192 bp, 14 predicted proteins | sample GOMGulsemesocosm_3_FD_184635 | JGI IMG/M metagenome (GOLD analysis project Ga0209395, IMG submission 184635) | Methane-oxidizing microbial communities from mesocosms in the Gulf of Mexico - GOM9D Gulf of Mexico (SPAdes) (version 2) | ecosystem: Environmental > Aquatic > Marine > Cold seeps... | reverse complement strand
TCATTAATTGCTATTCATTAACTGCTATTCATTAACTGCTATTCATTAACTGCTATTCATTAACTGCTATTCATTAACTGCTATTCATTAACTGCTATTCATTAACTGCTATTCATTAACTGCTATTTATTAACTGCTATTCATTAACTGCTATTTATTAACTGCTATTCATTAACTGCTATTTATTAATTGCTATTCATTATTGGGTATTAATTAAAACAGTAGGATAAGCAACCAACTCATTATGGTCAAATGTAACTCCATAAGTTTGATAAATGTCATTAAGCGTATGAGAATTGATTATTTTTAACCAACTATCGTTTAACTTATTTTGTAATTGTTCGCTGAGTGTTTTTACGCTGATGCCAAAATAAACTGGATTAGCTTTTAAAGAAAAACGAATATCAAAATTTTCACTGGCTTCTTTGTCTTTAGCCAATAGATAAAGAGCAGAAAGTTCATCATCAAACATTGCATCTATTCGACCTGTAAAGAGCATTCTATGACGATTTATTGTGTTCTTTATGTAAACCAATTTATTTTTAACATGATCTTTTGATAATATATTTTTATCAAAATCATTTCCAAATGAGTTACCTCTTGTAATACCTATTCGGCCATCAAATTCTGACAACATGTTGGCATTATTAACGTTTGGACTGATTGCTTGATGAGCGATTAATACAACTCTCTCAATATGATGAGGGCCGATGAACTGAGAGAACTTGTTGCGAATATTGTTTTGGGTGTAATTTGATAATAAATGTATATCGCCCTTTTCCAATAACTTTATCGACCTAAGCCAAGGGACTTCCTTGACGTTTAGTTGACAATTTGCGCCATTAACTAGTGCTCTTGCTATGTCTATACTTATTCCTCCCCAGCTACCATCGGCATTATATATATGATAGGGCGGGAAGCTTTTGGCAACGCCAATGGTTAAAGTACAGGCATTACTATAATGAGATATTAAGAATAATAAAGATAGAATTGAAGCTTTGAATTTTAATATACTTAACATCTACTTACGACCAATAATTCAACATGTAACTGATGAGTAAAGATAGTTGTCACAATGCATGATTACCTAAAGTACCACAACTAAAGTTAGCTTGATTATAGCAGTTAAATCATAATTGTTTTGAGGATGTTGCTGACAATGATGGTAACTGTATTCATCTATTTTGAATGACGCAGGTTATAACAAGCGATAATGAACCGACAATTGTTGTGTCATAATATTGCTATACTATATTGAATAATTTTTTTAATGTTCAGTAAGAGTAGCAATAAATTATTCATTGTAATTAAAAGATTTTATAGAGGAAAGTTATGCTTAAAGCGTTATTTGTTTGTGTTTTTTTTATTTTTTTTGTTAATTGTGGTGGTAGCCATAATCAAATGACATCTGCAACTAGTAACGAAATTAAAGTATCAAATACTCCAATCCTTAGCGCAGAAAATATCGCTATACCTGATAATAGTAAAGCCAGCGACTATAACGTTCTCCTGCTAGGTAATAGTCATATTTCAGGTCTCTCAGACTTGCTTAAGTCTCTAATTAATAAAGCGTTGCCTGACAAAAACGTTTATATTGAATCTGCTGGAGGCATTGATTATTTGGAGGAGCGTTTAAGGGATCCTATATCTGTGGAGTTACTTACAAGTAATAAATGGAGCCATGTCATATTACAAGCTCAAAAGTACTCGCAAAGTGGAACTGTTACATATCCCACCTCGGCAGCACAGACATGGATCCAACTAGCTAAATCTCAAAATACAACGCCGATCTTATTTCCTGAGCATCCGCAAAAAGGTCACAGTAGAGAAGGGCGTCAGGTGCACAAGTTGCATTTATCTATCGCCGCTTTGCAAGCTAGCTGTGTTGCTCCTGTCGGATTGGCATGGGATCGTGCATTAACACTGCAGCCCGAACTGAAATTACATGCCCATGATGGCAATCATGCTGCATTTACCGGAGCATTTTTGACATCACTTGTTTTTTATGAAGTGATCACTGGTATGTCTGCAGACCTTTTACCTTATATTGCTAACATTGATATTGAAAAGAGTACGCAAGACTTTTTAGGGCAAGTAGCGTCTGCAACGATTTTGGAAAATGTCGCCTGTAAATATTAATTAGCTATTAATCCCCTTTAAGTGCCTCTAATCCTGCCGCCGTCATGGTCGGGATAAACTCTGTTATGGAAAATTCGGTAAGCTGAGCTTGATAAAAGGGGTCTTCTTGCAATATTTTATCAAGCTCACCTCTATTGGCAACATTGACCAATATTATTCCGCCAGTTCTTGGCACTTTACGGCCCGAAACGATAAATTTACCGAGCGCATAATATTTTTCTAAATAAGATATATGAGCGGCTAAATGTTTTTCTACTTTGTCTAATTCTGCAATGTAAGTTAGAGCTACAATGTACATTCATGTTTCCTTGGGGCTGTTGAACTTTCGAGATTGTTTTTACAGCTGTTTGTTGGGTATTTATACAAAGCCGATTCTTTGTAATGTGGTTATTCCACATAAAAAGGTGATAGCTTGGTAAAAATGTCCAATAAACGCTGTCCGAAGGATTCGGCTAAAAACGTTTTACTCTTTGTTGAGCAGTATTTGCTTAGAATGACTAGGCTACACGCTACTCGCCGCGATTAAAACGTTTTTATCTCGAACAAAATCTAACCGCGAAAGATCAACAGCCCCTAAGCTATTTTAGGTATCGTTCGCTATTTATCATAACTTTAACAACAACCTTCCCACAAAAGGTTAATACCCTAACAAACAGCTAGTTAGTACATAACGGCCTACTACATAACTGCCTAGTACATAAAGCGTATTTTAAACATTAATAAGTCTACATCGGGGTGTTCAAATTGATTTCTTATTATCTCTTTATGGCTACTAAATTGCTGACCTTGTTCAAAATAACTGCCATTTCTTGCGTATACTAAATAAACATCAGATAAAGGAGCAAAACGGTAACGATAACGAAGTTGCAGTGTGAGTTGACTTTGCTTGAAGTTCGACTCTTGCAATGAGAGCTGTGAGTTTGGCGCTTTATTGTTTACAAAGCTAATGTTTTCGCCATTTTTAGCTTCAATACTGAACCATTGCCCTTTAATGCTGAGTTCTTGATTTTCAAACATTGACCACAGCACTTTAACGTTAAATTGGTCAAAATTACGTTGATAACTTGTTAATTTTCCCAAGGAATTTCCTATTAACCAGTCATCACTATCTAAATGTGATGCACTACCTGAAAAAATCACTTGATCAGTTATTGCATAATCTGCAGATAATTTAACACTATTTGCCCAACCATTAATGCCTTCTTGTAAATAGTTTAGGTCAACTTGGTAATGAAATTTTCCTGTATATGGACTGACATATTGAATTAAATAATCCTGTCTTTGTGTTAACTTAATACTACCATTGCCACGAGAGATCAAATCGTCGTAACCCGAGGTAGCATAATTTATTGTGGTTATCACTTTGGCGTTATTTTGTGTTTTCGCTGTCATTGCAACAGTATATTTTTGTGGCAACTGCTCCTGCTGAAAGTTGGAAGAAAAAATGGCAGAACCGTGCCAATCAATTTGTCTAAAGGGGCTGTTAGTATTGTTTGGGATCAATAAATAGTCGCTTGAAATCTTAATTTTCTTTAGATTATTTCGAGCTAAATAGCCCATGTCATTTAGGCTTATGTCTTTATCTAGCCATGTTAATCCTAGATCTGTTTGCCATTGGCGATTCGTTCGATAATTGAGGTTAAATGTACCACCAATACCATCTACTGTGTCTTTATGTCTAATTTGAGAATATAACAACTTACCTTCGATATTTACTTTATCTTTATCAAAACCATAATCTATTGCTGAGCTTATGGCACTGCGATTAATGGTAGGACGGTCTACCCAATTTATTAATTGTCCAATATAGCTTTGCTTATACTTATATAACCAACGGCTACTAATAAACTGTTTACCTTTAGCATCCTCACTCTCATCTTCGGTGACAACCATCAAGCCAAAATCGAAAGTTTGATGAGTATTAAGGTACTTAACTGCGGCAAGTATGTCTGATGGTTCACTGTCAGCCCCATCTGAATTTCCACCAATACGTCTGGTATTAAGCATTTCAAAGTCATTTCCCTTGATATCAAATAAGCTTTGGTTTTCGGTGAAAAATGCACGTTTGTCACTATACAAAGTCTCAACGGCTGAAAAGTTTGCAATTAACTCATCACTTTCTGCTTGACCAAAATCAGGGTTGATTGTTGCCGTTATTTGTTGATTAACTGTTGGTTTCCATAAGAAATCGGTACCAATTCTTAGCTTTGACTTCTGCTCATTAAAGTCTTGTGTTACCGAACTATATGGGAAAATTTGTATTGTTGATTTTTCAGGTTTTTTAACCTTTACGGGATAAAGAGACTGCATAAAGTTGGCTCTAGATGACGAGGTGTCTGGAAAAGAATAACTTTCTCCTTCACCGATGTTGTATCGTGAAAAATGAAGTTTTATTTCACTACTATTTTTTTTAGTAGCGAGCGGGAAGGGGGCTATCGACCAAGGAATGAAAATTTCGCTATACCAGTTAGTATCATCCTCTGAAACGTTAAAGTCCCATGCGCCCTCCCAGTCGTCATCAAAATTACTTCCTCTTGAATATACGCCATCCATACTACCCTTACCGAGTGTAGTGACAAACTCATATACTGTGTCACCTTGTCCTGAAAAATCGATGGATACCACATTAAAATCTGCTGAAGTATGTTGGTCTTTTCCACTATATTTTCTAGAGCGTTTTTGATTTTTTTGTTGGTTTTCAAAAGCAATGTATAAACCATCATTTGTGGTCACTAATCGAACGGTTGTATTGACTCTTGGTTTTAGTCCAGTATCAGGAGAGGTAACAACAAAAGCTGAAAATACCTGTGCTTTGGCCCATACAGACTCGGTGATCTTTCCGTCTAATAGGATTTTATTTGACGGTAAAATAGAACTTAACGTTGTTGCATTAACGTTGTTAAGCAATGTAAATAGTAATAAAAAAAGTAATTGATTGACTAACTTCATGCCAGAGGAACTTCTTGGTAATGTGGTTGAGCGCTTATAATAATTAACTAGAGTTACTTTCAATAAATGAAATAACCCTTATACTTATGAATTTAATTCATACTGAGTTTTAATGTGTTTAGAAAACTTCCCCCGTTAAAATCGCTATTGGCATTTGCTGCTGCGTCTCGTAGCCAAAATTTTAGTCTTGCGGCCAAAGAACTTTATATAACGCAAAGTGCAATTAGTCATCAAATTAAGAATTTGGAAGAATTTTTGGGACAGAAGCTTTTTTATCGAGAAGGAAAGCTTTTAAAGCTATCAGCACACGGGCAGCTTTACGCACAAACTATTAACCAAAGTATTGAGCAAATTATCTCTGCAACACAAGAAATAGTGGGTCATCATGATAATGTTTTACAGTTTGGCGTAAGTAGTACTTTTGCTATTCATCGCATCACACCTGAATTGAATGATTTATATTTACGTCATAATCAGCTTGATATTCGACTGCGGATGTTAAGTTGCAGTGATGACATTACCGGGTTAGATCTCGATGTTATTTTATATGATCATCCAATAGAGCATATTTCTTACGAATGTATTGAGCTGAAAAGAGAAGCGTTTTACCCTATCGCGAATGCTGAACTTGCCAATAAACTTAGTGTGCTCCCTGAAGAGTGGCAGAGACAGACTACATTGATCGATATTCAAACTGTTGATTTATGGCAATCTTGGTTTAAAGAACAACAACTTGAGTTTATTGATAGCGATATTCAGTATTTTGGCCATACAATCTTAATATTAAAAGCGGTTCTTGCAGGTCAAGGCATTTCGTTATTAGGTGAAACGTTAATATGCAATGAACTCGCTAGTGGTGAACTGGTTAAATTAAGTGATAAACCAATAATATTTCCTGACGATGGTTTTTATTTTGCTTGGCATAAACGTCGTAAAAATGATGCCAATATTCGTTTGCTTAAAAATTGGTTATTGGGTTTGTTATAACTGATGTTTTGTAATGTTACTTCAAACATTAAAATAAAGGTATGAATTTTATTCACATAAAATAAAGTGTTTCATTGGTGGTATTCTGCAATTTCTCATAAAGTATCTTTTTAATTCTATGAGAATAACGTATGAAAAACGCATTATTGGTAACCACCCATCCATACACGGATTCGTTTAATTTTGCTTTGCGTGATCAAATGGCTGAATTGTTGTACAAGCTAAATTGGCAAATAAACACCTCTGATTTATATCAACAAGGGTTCAGTCCAATATTAGGGGAGAGTACTTTTTCAACATTTCCTGCATCTATTCCACTTAACCTACTAAAGCAGCAGGAGGTAGCTTATCAACAAGAGTTATTTAGCAAAGACATTGTCAGCGAACAAAACAAGTTATTAGCTGCAGATATACTTATTTTACAATTTCCATTGTGGTGGGGCAGTTACCCTGCAATGTTGAAAGGTTGGATTGAGAATATTATCAGCAAAGGGTATGCCTATGGTAGTCAGTATTTATTAGCGGAAAAAAAAGTATTATTATCCGTTACAACGGGTGGTGCCGATAACATTGAAGAGGTTGATTATTACCAAAGGAAAATTCAAGAGCTTGGTGATGATGTTTTTGGCTATGTAAAAATGCAGGTCTTAAAGCCAATAATTAATCATGGCCCAGAGTTACTTAACGACCTGCAAAGCCAAGAATTACTTGCTAGTACAGAACAACACCTAACGTCATTACTTTTTGAGTAATGAGCAATATACTGTAGCTTAGATAGAAGAAAATAAGATTTTGTTATGCCCAGAATATCGCTGGCAGCATTTGCCAATAAAACAAAACTAACCACCATTGCAATAATATAATTAACAGTAAATATTCTCCGGCTGAACCGTTTGAAGATGAAATTTTTACTTTGGAAAGTAGGGAGGGCATAACTATTGATAAGGGTAAAACTCCGGATATTATTGCAAGAGAAAGACTTGCTATGGTGATGTCACCAAACTGGAGGAAATGTTGCTGACTATAAGCGACGGCGGGTAATGCAAAAGCAATAATATTAATAAACGGCCAAAAGAGTATGTTCTTTTGCACAAAACGCTGGCGCACAAGTTTATAAAGGCCAATAACTAAAGTAGAGACTAATGCAATTAATCCACTCAATAAACTCAACCATAAAAGTAGCACCTTAATTAGTGAATATTTTTTATAAGTATGTAGACCATCACTAAATACGACATTGCCATTTTCATTTCTAACAATTACATGAGAGGTCATATTTCTATCTGTAGCGCGAAATGAGTTGTAAGTTAAAGGTATTAATTTTCTATCTTTACTTTGCAATGAACTGAGTAATAAATGATCTTCTTGCCAAGTCAAATATTTAAAGTTGAAGACTAAATCTAACCAGGAAAATTGCGCCATATTATTGGGAGCATCAATATAGACTCCTTGAATTTCAGAAAAATCAAAAACCTTATGTTCGCTCTTTTGAACAAGGTTTTTTTTAACTGTTAATTTATCAATAAAGGCTTGATTGAACTGCTCATAATTGGCTGAGTCATTATCGGTATTTATGGCGTAAAAAAACGACTTTTTTTGTTCTGGAAAAATGCAAAAATAAGCACGAAAACCAAATGTAGTGCCAGGGTGACATAGAGAAAAAACGTTATGACGATCTCGTCCAGCTAACGCTAATCCATGACCAATATTTAAACCTGCATCTGCGGCGTCTGTAGCTGATGGATAGCCTAAAAATGACATTAACTCTGTGTCAATAAATTCTTTCCCTTGGTATTGACCATTGCCCAATAAAAGTGTAGAAAACTTCACCATATCTAACGCTGTTGTTGTAAATTGCCCCGCAGGCCTTAATGAAAGGGCTACAGCCGCTTGTTCAACATTATTTTCAACATAGCCCATGGCCAATGAATTTTCTTGATATGTATTCGTTTGAGTCGTAAAAAGGAAAGTGCTATTTGTCATCTCCAATGGTGCCAATAAACTGTTATCTAAATAGGTTTCGTAGTGTTGATTAACGACTTGCTCAATTACCATGCCTAATAGGGTGTAGCCCATATTTGAATATGAGTATTGGCTACCAGGTTTTGATCTGATAGTTAATAATGATTTGTCTGTTGTTAAAAAGGCTTGTGATAATGCAGACATTGGTTTTACCGAAGTATTCAAAAATTGCCACATACGAATATTATCTAAACCCGCAGTATGTTCAAGTAAGTGTTTGATGGTTATTGGTGTACTATTTTTCCATGGATTAATGATAGCCAACTTGGGTAATAAGGTCGTTATCTTAGTATCAAGCGCCAGTTTCTCCTGACTTACCAGACGTAATACTCCTATAGCAATCAGCACTTTTGTAACAGAGCCTACATGTACTTGATTTGTATCACTCATAGGCGTTAGCGTCGCAAGGTGGCTATAACCAGTACTTCCCGTTGCCGCACTGCCATTATTAATGGTTGCCCACGTTATACCAGCAAGTTGGTTATCGTTTAGTATGTTATTAAGCTTTTTATTAAAGTTAATATCTTCATTTGCTGATGCAATATTTGCTGTGAGAGGGGCAAGCATAAGGAGGAGGAAGTAACTAATAAGCTTAATTATCAGTGGTTTAATAGAGGGTTTTGTTAGTGTCTTTACTACAGGCGTCATTATTACTTGTTTATAAATTCATTGTAGAATGAAGTTTATTATCATTAAAGTGAAACTAAAGTGAAATCAGAAGTAGAAGAGTATTAATACAATCTTATTTAAAGGTACTTGTTAGCGTATTTTATGTAACTTATCGTAAAATTGCTCTTTTTCACTTTGATAAGTGTTTTTGTCTGTTGGGTATTTATTATGTAAATATTGTTTTAATTGGTTTAACTCATTTATAAGCTTCAAATTTCCTTTCATTTCATTAACAAAGTTTAAGTGTTTGTTAATCGCCAAATGACCTAATGGGTAAATATGTAAATGTACTTTTCTTTTAGTTTTTGAAAAATACTGTCTGCCTGTGAGGCCGTATTCTCCTTTATAGGAATAACCCATATCAATGAAGATCTTTTTTTGTGCTACGACATCACTTATATTCGAAACGATGCCCAAAATGTCAATACAGTCTTTAGCGTATAATCCAGTAATCGCAGTGGAGCCAATATGATGAAGTGTAATGTCTGTGTTGTAGTTCAAAAGAATTAAATCTTTTTCAATACCATACTCAGTTTTCCATTCATTTTTATACGGATAAATATACATAATTGAAAAGTGCTCAAACGCTCGATTATCGGGCTAAACTTGGTTGATTAGAATTATCGACAAAAGGAAAAAATACAAAGATATATTACACCGATTCACGTGGTGTAAAAACAGGCTAAAACTAGTGACGTTTTAACTCTAGTTATTTATTTTCTAATCGTATTAATTAGCACTTTTTTCAACCTTACAATTAGGTCCCATTTTTTTATATCACAAAAAGGCTTTTCTTGTTCAATGGTAACCGAGCCAGCGTTACTTGAAAAACCAATAGAAGAGCACGAAAACAACAACAAAGAAAATATTATCACAATGAATCTAAACACATATTACTCCTGAAAGGTTACACGAGAACGTCAAGAAAATCAGCACTCCAATCAGAAAAAGAATTGCTGGCTTCATTGTCAATTAACGAAAGCAGCCACTATTTATTTTCCTTTGAATGTTCTCTTATATTTTACTGTTTTGTCAAAGCTGACTTTACGATTGCAAAACCTATTAGGCCTAATAAATTACCTGTAGATTTATTCATATAATAGGTCAATCAGAAAAAGAATTGCTGGCTACAATGTCAATTAACGAAAGCAGCCAATTATTTAATTCTCCTTTGAATGTTCTCTTATATTTTACTGTTTTGTCAAAGCTGACTTTACGATTGCAAAACCTATTAGGCCTAATAAAGCCCCCGTAAATTTATCAATATAATAGGCTGCTTTGGTGAACTTGCTGCGATCTTTGTTTGTACATTTAATGGCAACATATCATCAGTAAGTCTTGCGGTAAGTAATTCTGAGCCCTTTGTTGAGTTAACTTCAATTTTTTCGATAAATTGTTGAAGAAGTGTTAAATGATTTAAAAAAATTTTGATAATCTATATTCACATCGAAATTCATCTGCATATTCCTTTAGACAGTTAACGCCTATAATAGCGCTCTTACAGGCATGGGCTAAGTCAGCGTTGGTTAGCATTGTATAGTAAAGCTAAATTGATTAATTTGTTCTGTTTTTTACTCGATAAGCTTGATATTTATTCGTAAAATCATAACCTAACTGTTTAGTTAAGTGAAAAACGTGCGCAAGTATTGCAGATTTTTTTCATGTCGAATGACTTGTAAACAAAGTGACTTTCAAAACAGCACTGTTCATAACAGCTAACGATTAAGATGAAATATGAGAAGAATGTTTCGTGATAAATAAAGCCTAAATTTCTCTAGGCCCTAATTTAACGGTAATAAGCCATATAGCAAGGCTATTTACTTATAAAAGGCCTCAACAGTACCTTTTAGTGTGATCAGAATAGGTTGTCCACGACGATCCAACGCTTTAGGTGCAGGAATTTTTACCCAACCTTCACTGATGCAATACTCTTCAACATCGTTACGTTCTTTGCCATTAAGTATAATACCAACGTTATGCTCAAAAATTTCTGCCACATGATGTGGGCTACGGGGATTACCCGAAAGTCGATCTGGTAAAGCGGGTAGCGATTTAGTGTCGTTCATGTTCGTGACCTAAAGTAAATAAAAAGTGCGCTATTGTAGACAAAATAGGCCTAGCGCTCAAGAACTGCTGTGGAATTTAGTTAGCTTTTCTCTTGAGTTGTGAGTAATAACTCATTTGAATTATCCTGCCCATGGCTCACTTTTCTAGAATTCGATATCACTTCATACTTACTTTTAGCGCATAAAACCTGTTTATCTGAATGGAGAATCTATTTTTTATGTTTTTTACGATATTTAAACACCATAATTATGATGACTAACTGTAATACTGATGTGACTAGCAAACCAACGATAGATTGCAATTGAGAGTATTTTTCAGTGTAAATATAGAGTGAAACATTACCTAATGCAAACGCCCCCCATGTTATAGGAGAAACACCTTCAGATGTTTTTGATTTAAACAAATGGAGTAATTGGATTATGGTTGCTGTAGGAAAAACAATGGCGGGTATATACCCAAAAACATCAATAAAACTCAATGACTTTTACCTTTCAATTTAACGCCCCAATAATGAGACAAATAATGCTAGCTAAACTTTGTAGCGAAGGAACATAGTTAGCTTTATGTATCCCGGTTGACTTATTTTTTTGACTTTTTTTTGATGAGTTTTTTAGTGAATTTTTAGTTGTGGTATTATAACAATCAACCGAATCATCAAAATTGCTAGAGAAAAAATCAATACTGTCATTTAATTCTATGTTTGTCATATGATTTTTAAAAGAGTCTGATTGCTGCTTATTTTAATCATTTGCTCCCTTTAATTTTTCTGGAAAAACCAAACAATCCTTTGGGTATAGTCGCTTCTAACTTAGACCATATATCGTATTTATCCCCAACTCTGATGGATATTGAAATATTGTACGCCCCTAAAAAGCAAGATAAGCTGCCAAACATTGCCATTTTATAAAGCGCTATATCCATTAATGAAGTAATAAACCAAATCCCAGCAAAGACAGCACCAACAATTATAAAAAACACTTCAGTTTTTTTTAATTCATTACGGGAAGCGGTAAACCAACCCGTACCTAAGTAGCATCTTAACCAAAGTGGATAATCCTTGTAGGTTTTAATTTTTTTATCCATTGAATATAACTTCTGTTCAAGCTCATCTACATCTATTTCAAGCACTGCTGCAAGAGCACGTAAAGAGGCATAACTCACTCTATGACCACTTTCTACACGTTGAATAGTGCGAAGACTTAAACCACTTAACTCTGCAAGTTCTTCTTGAGATAGGTGTTTTATATACCTAAGACTCTTTACAAACATACGATTCTCCCTAATGTTATAGATTAAATACTATTAGAAAATCACTATGTCGGTGACGCAAATTTACCGCCTTTATGCCGCCAGTAATAAATAAATGGCTATTTACTAAAGAGCTGCCAGTTCAAAGTGAAAACAGTTAGATATATTTTACCATTTAATGTTTTTATTAGGTTTTTTAATACTACAGCTAAAGGTGTAATTTCATGTCAATCCTGTTCATACCAACGCCCCAACCATCTTTTATTTCTACAATACACTCAGCTCCATATTTAGCAAAAAATGGTGAAAATAAATGGCTTGCTGCAATTTTTATAAATTTTAATTTTTTGTGGTGAGCGATGCTGATAACTCGATTCATTACTATCGAACCTATGCCCAAACCTTGAAATGAAGGTGAAATTAAAATCCAGTTTATATTTTTGTATGCAGACTCTTCTCCTATTAATCCAAAGCACCAACAATACTTTCCCCTGATAAACAAACTTCATAATCTGTTGGAAGAGAATCAAGGAAACTCAAATAATCTAAACGTTCATTGGATGCAAAAAAAATTGGGGTATTCTCATCAAACATAGCAAGACATGATTCTTTATCTTTCAATAGATAAGGTCTAAATTTTATATTAGCGGTCAATAGTGATCTCCATCGAAATGACGCCTTACTAAGAGGCTGATAATAGTTTGTTAATATGTGCAGGAAAAACTGAGAAAACGGTTTGTAGTCCAGTTTTAATTAGCTTGTTGTAAGATATCTATACTTGATTCAAACCCAACTCTTTTTGTTTTATTTTTGTAAGCCCTAATGAAACTATTCGGTGTGACTCTTTAAGGTAATAACATAAATCGTTATCATTTTCTGTGCTGCTACTAAATTGTTGAATCCATTTCATGCCACGATTTGCAAAATAAGGAGCGGGTTTGTAACCTTCGCATTCACTGAGAAAACCAAAGTTTTGATCGGATGTTTTAAATGTAAAAGCAGATTGTTTGTCGTTTGCCCAACCACCAATTGCAAAAACTTTACCTCCGACTTTCCAAACATGAGAATTCCCCCATTGAACTACGTATGTGGTTGCAGATAAAGAGCCACAAAACTTGTTAAATTCATCGTAATTCATTAATGCTCCATGTGACTAATGATGCCCAATTAAAGGGGGAAATAATATAGCAGGCTAAAGTGTTGAAAGAAGGAAAACAGCCAGCTGTATTTTATCCCGTTGAATAACTTGTTAAATGCTACTTATTGAAGGAACATTTGCTTGTTATCGATAATGCAGGCTTCTACAGCTGTCCTTGTTTACTCGTTTGTTAAGCAACTGTGCCAATTGCCATTAAAACAGGCATACTTCCCTTTGAGCTATTCATTATAAATGGACTTGTGATTCTTATATTCACAAAACCGTTTACAACAAATGTTTGTTTTGCCCTTTTCTCTGACAGCCCCGTCCCCGAAGAGTCATCATTTGAAAGCCAGTCCCACTGTACAAACATACCACCTTCTTTTATTAGGGGGGTTAATAAACCCATCGTTTCTTCATAGTCAGGTAGAAAGCCACAAACAGATGACGCCACTATAAGATCAAACTTGTTTCCTAATTCAGGAAGACATTGGATTAACTCTTCCGTGAGATAATCAGATAGAGACGACACATTATTTAGCGCTTTTTTATTCAGATGCTTTATCATTTCAGAAGATGGGTCTATTGCAACAATACTTTTGGCTGCTGGACTCATAAGTTGAGTTAATGCGCCTGTACCACAACCAAAATCAAGAATAGTTAGACCATCAATATTGATATTATCTACAAGCTCAGAAAATGCATTTTTTGCATATTTCTCTACGGTAGGATCTACATCCCAATTTTCAGCGAACTCGTCCCATTCGTTACTCAAAGTGCTCTCCAAAACTATATTGTTTATCTAAATGCCTTACGGTCTCTGGATTGGCTTGTTAGTTGACTTTACCCTTGGACAAAACTTCAACCTTTGCCACTGTTTCTTTTCCATTGAAGAAGGGGGATGGACTATTTCTTTTGCCAAAAATTCCCTTAAGCATAAAACCTATTATTTTAGGCATGAAAGAGAGCGGGA
>Ga0209395_1005537_pt1 | contig 14206 bp, 14 predicted proteins | sample GOMGulsemesocosm_3_FD_184635 | JGI IMG/M metagenome (GOLD analysis project Ga0209395, IMG submission 184635) | Methane-oxidizing microbial communities from mesocosms in the Gulf of Mexico - GOM9D Gulf of Mexico (SPAdes) (version 2) | ecosystem: Environmental > Aquatic > Marine > Cold seeps... | reverse complement strand
TTGAAGGAGGCCCAGGATTTATGGGAATTGTGTTATTATGTTTAATTCTAGGTTTAGCAATTGCTATAGAAAGAATTATCTTTTTAAACCTTTCTTCATCAAACACTAAAAAATTAACACAAAATGTAGAGGATGCACTTGCATCTGGAGGTGTTGAAGCTGCAAAAGAAGTTTGTAGAGACACTAAAGGACCTGTGGCATCGATATTCTATCAAGGATTAGATAGAGTAGATGAAGGCTTAGAGCAGGTTGAGAAAGCTGTAGTAAGTTACGGTGGTGTTCAAATGGGACAATTAGAGAAAAATGTGTCTTGGATATCATTATTTATTGCTTTAGCACCAATGCTTGGTTTCATGGGAACAGTAATTGGTATGATTTCTGCATTTGATAAAATTGAAGCAGCTGGGGATATGAACCCATCATTAGTAGCTGGAGGTATTAAAATTGCACTTTTAACAACAGTATTTGGTTTAGTTGTTGCAATTATCCTTCAAGTATTTTACAACTATATTATTGCGAAAATTGACAGTATCGTTAACGATATGGAAGATGCATCTATTACATTGATGGATCTATTGATTAGACACAAGAAGTAATAACCCTTTAAAATCATATATTATTATGAATTTACATAAAATATTTAAGATAGTAGCGGCGTTATTAAGTTTAGTAGGAGCGATACTATTGATATTAATTATTTCGGCAGGAGATACCGCTATAGATGCGGCATATAAAGCTGGAGAAGATACAAGTTCAGTAGATCAAATGGCCTATGTTGCTTATGTGGTTTTTGGATTGATTTTAACCTTTGTAGTGATTTTTGTAATTAAAAATTTATTTTCAAATACAGGGTCATTAAAAAGCACATTGATTGGAGCTGGAGCTTTTGCAGCAGTTTTAGTTGTTTCTTACTTGGTTTCAGGTGGAGATACGACGGCATATTTTGATCAAGGCGTTCAAGTTTCAGAAGGAAACTCACAAATGGTTGGTGCAGGTATAACAGCCTTTTATATATTAGGTATATGCGCTATTGGCACTATATTGTTTTCAGGAATTAAAAAAATGATTAAGTAATTATGGCAAAACGAGCAGCACCAGAAGTTAATGCAGGCTCTATGGCCGACATTGCCTTCTTATTATTGATATTTTTCTTAGTAACAACTACTATGGAAAAGGATTCGGGAATTAACCGAAAACTTCCACCTATAGAAGAATCTGATGAAGATGTAGTTATTAGGCAGAGGAACATTTTTACCGTTCTTATTAATAATAATGACCAAATAATGGTAGAAGATGAACTAATGGAACTTAAAGACATAAGACAGGCAGCTGTTGAGTTTTTAGATAATGGAGCTAAGACTGATAATGACGGGAATAGATGTGATTACTGTCAAGGAGCGAAAGACCAGAATTCATCAGATCATCCAGACAAGGCTATTATTTCTTTGAAGAACGAACGTAAAACATCGTATGGTACTTATATTTCAGTTCAAAATGAACTAGTAGCGGCATACAATGTATTAAGAAATAGGAGAGCACAACAACTATTTAATATCTCTTTCGCAGAAATGCAAAAAAATGCAAAAGATGTTAATTGGGTAGGGAATAAAGAGAGGCTTAAAGAGCAGATATCCCAGATTAAAAAGGAATATCCTCAAAAGCTTTCAGAAGTTCAACAATAATAATTTAGAGTTTAATACAAGATTATAATATGTCTAAATTTAAGAAGAAAAAAGGTGGCGGTTTGCCAGCGATTAATACAGCATCTTTACCGGATATTGTTTTTATGTTATTATTCTTTTTTATGGTAGCTACAGTTATGAGAGATAATTCTCTTATGATTGAAAATAGTTTACCATCGGCTTCAGAAGTTGAAAAATTGGAAAAGAAGAACTTGGTAATGTATATTTATATGGGTAAACCAAGTAGTGGCTATAAAAAATATGGTACAGAAGCAAAAATTCAGCTTAATGATAAGTTTGCAGAAGTATCAGAAGTTGGAGCATTTATTGCTTCGGAGAGAGCTACCAAGAGAGAAGAAGAAGTTCCATTTTTGATTACATCTTTAAAGGTAGATAAAAAAGCAAATATGGGATTGGTAGGAGATGTTAAGCAAGAACTTAGAAAAGTTAATGCTTTAAAAATTAATTATGCTTCCATAAAAGGAGATGTTTCTAAAAACTAGAAAATAAATTAATTTGTATAAATAATAAAAGGCATTCTCATGAGAATGCCTTTTATTATTTATAATAACTTTTGAAATGATTATCTGAATTAAGTCTTTTAATCGAGAGAGATACTATTATGAGATTAATTATTGTATGCTTTATTTTCTTTATTAGTAGCCATTTTACATTTGGTCAAGTAGGCGCATTAACCTCTACAGATTCGCTTTATAAAGAAGACCAATTTTATATTGGTATTACATATAATGTTTTAGGGAGTATGCCGGTGGGGATGTCTCAAAATGGGTTTTCAAGCGGGTTTCACTTTGGATTTGTAAAGGACATGCCTATCAGTAAAAACAGAAAATGGGCCTTGGGATTAGGAGTTGGATATTCAGCCAATTCTTTTAATCAAAATTTATTTATTTCTAAAAGCGATCAAGAGAAGAGTACTTATGAGCTTCTTGTGGATTCAGAATTTACTAAGAATAAATTTTCTAGACATCTTTTTGAAATTCCTTTCGAAATAAGATGGAGAACTTCAACACCAGAGGACTATAAATTTTGGAGAGTTTATACTGGTTTTAAACTGGGGTATCTGTTTGCGTCCACAACTAAGTTTTCTACTGCTTCTCAAAATATAAAGCAAAAAGATATTTCTGATTTCAATACGGTTCAATATGGATTAACGCTCAGTGTTGGTTATAATACTTGGAATGTTCATTTGTATTATGGACTTAATCCGTTATTTAAAAAAGAAGCCATGCTTGATGGGGAGTCCATTGAACTTAATGCCATTAAAATTGGGATTATGTTTTATTTATTGTAAAACTTCTAATGAAATAAATAAAAACAACTATAACCAATAATTCAACATAATTAATTGAGGAATGAGGCCTACGAAAAATCCTATAATAAGTTCAATATTTGAGTGTGCTTTCAAATGAAGTCTAGAAGTAGCAATCGCACCAATAAGAATGCAAAAAAGAGCAATGCTGGCATTAATATTAATACTAAAATGAATACTAATGGCGATAAAAAACATCAATACACCTGAAGAACCAATCATATGAATGCTCGCTTTAAATTTTAAAACAGCTAGCATCAAACAGGTCATGGTAGATAATAAGATACCAATAAAAAAACAATACAACTCTATAAGTTCGGTATATGGCAAAACGCGTTGTACAATTACAACTGTAATTATGCAACTTAGACCTAGCGGTAAAATCCGTTCTTTAGTAGTTTTAAGGTGTATGGAATTTACTTTTCGTAAGGTTTTAAGTAAGAAAAACAAAAGAATTGGAAGGACTATTGTAAGCAATAATATTGAAAATAGTTTATCCTTGATAATTGGGGAAGGAATAAATCTAGGGGATTTTGAAAAATAGAAACTAGCCCCTAGCAATGGCATGAAAATGGGATGGAAGATTGACGAAATGCTTTTTAAAATAGTGTTCACGTTACATTTGTTTTCTGAGTCGTGCTACAGGTATATCAAGTTGTTCTCTGTATTTTGCAACAGTTCTTCTTGCAATAGGGTAGCCTTTTTCTTTTAATATAACAGCTAATTTTTCGTCCGTAAGGGGTTTTTTCTTATTCTCGTTTTCTATGACTATCTCTAAAATTTTCTTTATTTCACGAGTTGACACATCTTCACCTTGATCGTTTTTCATAGATTCACTAAAGAACTCCTTAATTAATTTTGTACCATAAGGAGTGTCAACATATTTACTATTTGCAACGCGAGACACGGTAGATACATCCATTTCAATTTCATCAGCAATATCTTTTAAGATCATGGGTCTAAGCTTAAGTTCATCTCCAGTTAGAAAATATTCTTTTTGATAATGCATTATTGCACTCATGGTAATGAATAATGTTTGCTGACGTTGTTTTATTGCTTCAATAAACCATTTAGCAGCATCTAATTTTTGTTTAATAAATAAAACTGCATCTTTCTGTGATTTAGATTTTTCTCTGGATTCTTTGTAGCCTTTAAGCATGTTATTATACTCCCTTGAGACATGCAATTCTGGTGCGTTTCTACCATTAAGTGTAAGTTCTAATTCACCATCGGAAATTTTAATATTAAAGTCAGGAACAACATGTTCAACCATTCTATTATTTCCTGAGTAGGACCCGCCTGGTTTTGGGTTTAGCCGTCCAATCTCTAAAATCGCATCTTTAAGTTGAATTTCACTAATATCAAACTTGTGAAGTAGTTTAGCATAATGCTTTTTAGAAAATTGTTCAAATGCTTTGTCAATTATATTTTTTGCTAATTCAATATTAGGTTTTTGGGTTTTACGTTGAAGCTGAATACTTAAACATTCTTTTAAATTTCTAGCACCAACACCGGCAGGATCTAGTTGTTGTACTATTTTTAATATTGATTCTAATTTATCTTCTGAAGTATAAACATTTTGGGTAAAGGCTAAATCATCCATTAAATCTAGCAATGATCTCCTAATATAACCACTACCATCAACACTACCTATTAAAAATTCTGCGATTTGATATTCTTCATCGTTTAAACGATAGGTGTTTAATTGGGTTTTAAGATGCTGCGTAAATGATGTTCCAGATGCATAAGGGATGCTTTTCTCTTCATCATCAATGCTATAATTATTCGCCTGCATTCTATATTCAGGAATTTCATCATCACCTAAATAATCATCAATATTTATGTCTTCTGTATTGATTGTTTCATTATCGTTAATGTCATCTGATGAATTTTCAAAATTATCTTCAAAATTATCTGCATCATCTTTACCGTTTTCTAAAGCAGGATTTTCTTCAAGCTCTTGTTTTAGACGTTGTTCAAAAGCTTGTGTAGGTAATTGTATCAGCTTCATCAATTGGATTTGTTGAGGTGATAACTTTTGAGATAATTTAAATTGTAAATACTGTTTAAGCATTTTTATTTGGGTTTTTATAAAAATAAAAAAAACAATCTATATTCATAACGAACATAGATTGTTTTCATTAAAAATATTTTACAGCAAGTTACTAAAATTCTGCATTCTGTGGTGTTCTTGGAAAAGGAATTACATCTCTAATATTACTCATTCCAGTTGCAAACATAACCAAGCGTTCAAACCCAAGTCCAAAACCAGAATGTACTGCGGTTCCATATTTTCTAAGGTCTAAATACCACCATAATTCTTCTTCATCAATATTTATTGCAGCCATTTTTTCTTTTAATACTTCTAATCGTTCTTCACGTTGAGCACCACCAACTATTTCACCAATGCCTGGGAATAAAATATCCATGGCACGAACTGTTTTGCCATCATCATTTAAACGCATATAGAACGCTTTAATATTCGCAGGGTAATCAAACAAAATTACAGGACACTTAAAATGTTTTTCAACTAAAAAGCGTTCGTGCTCACTTTGTAAATCGGCACCCCATTCGTTAATTAGATATTTGAATTTCTTTTTCTTATTTGGTTTACAATTACGCAAAATGTCGATCGCTTCAGTATAACTAACTCGTTTAAAGTTGTTATCTACAACAAACTTTAATTTTTCGGTCAAGGTCATATCACTGCGTTCGGCCTGTGGTTTTGATTTGTCCTCTTGAATTAAACGATTTTCTAAAAAGGCTAAATCTTCTTTATTGTTTTCAAGAATATAGCTTACAACAGATTTCATGAAATCTTCTGCTAAGTCCATATTTCCCGCTAAATCCATAAACGCCACTTCTGGCTCAATCATCCAAAATTCAGATAAATGGCGTGATGTATTTGAGTTTTCAGCCCTAAAAGTAGGGCCAAAGGTGTATACTTTTCCAAGAGACATTGCATATGTCTCTGCCTCCAATTGTCCTGAAACGGTTAGGTTAGTTTCTTTACCGAAGAAATCTTTAGAATAGTCGATGTCACCATTTTCAGTTAATTCTGGTTTTTTAGAATCTAAGTTACTTACCCGAAACATTTCACCAGCGCCTTCAGCATCACTTCCTGTAATTATTGGAGTATGCATATAGTAGAACCCATTTTCATTAAAATACTTATGGATAGCAAAGGACAGTGAAGAACGCAATCTCATTACTGCACTAAATGTATTTGTTCTTGTCCGTAAATGTGCATTTTCACGTAGAAATTCAAAAGAGTGCTTCTTAGGTTGAATAGGGTATTCTTCGGGATCTGAATCTCCGAGAATTTCAATAGTAGAGACTTTTATCTCAACTGATTGACCTTTTCCTTGGCTTTCTACTAGTGTTCCTTTTATATGTATAGCAGCACCCGTTGTGATTCTCTTTAGGAGGTTTTCATCGGTGTTTTCAAAATCAATGACACATTGAATATTATTGATAGTCGAACCGTCATTTAGGGCAATAAAACGATTTGCTCTAAAGGTTCTAACCCATCCTTTTGTTTCTATTTCAACTAGCGTTTTTTCTTGTGATAATAATTTCGCTACTGTAATAATCTCCATAATCTTGATTTTAATTTAGTGTGCAAAGATAAAAAAATCGGCTTTTAAGCGCCAAAAATATCAAGGCTCAAAATTCCAATAGTTTAGGCCGGAATTTAAGACTTTTCTTCTTCTGCTTTTTTATCTTCTTCTGGTATAATTCTAAAGTTAGGTTCTTTTAAAACTTCTTTATTTGCAATACTCCTTTCTAAGGATAATAATAAGGAAGGTAACAACAATAAATTTGCTAACATCGCAAATAATAACGTTGCTGATACTAGTGCACCAAGAGCAACTGTTCCTCCAAAATTTGAAATTACAAACACAGAAAAACCAAAGAATAAAACAATTGAAGTGTAAAACATACTTACACCTGTTTCACGTAATGCCGCGTAAACAGATTTTTTAATCTTCCAGTGATTTGCCTGTAATTCTTGCCTGTATTTTGCAAGAAAGTGAATGGTGTCGTCTACAGAAATTCCAAAAGCAATGCTAAATACTAAAATAGTAGAAGGCTTAATAGGAACCCCTAAATACCCCATGAGTCCAGCTGTGATTAAAAGCGGGATTAAATTTGGGATTAATGAAACTATGATCATCCTAAATGAGCGAAACATATAAGCCATGAAAATGGAAATTAATACGATGGCTAACGATAATGATAGTATTAAATTATTAACTAAATATTTTGTTCCTTTTTGAAATAAATATGCTTTACCAGTTATGGTGACATCATATTTATCACTTGGAAAGACTTTATCTATTTTATTAAGAAGATTCTCTTCTATTCGTTCCATTTTATCGATACCTACATCTTTCATAAATGTCGTAATACGGGCATATCTACCAGTGCTGTCCACAAAGTTTTTTAGCAAATTTACATTTGATGATGAGTTTTTAGCGTAAGAAAGAATAAAGCTATTTTCTTGCGAAGTTGGAAGTTGATAATATTTTGGATTTCCATTGTAGTAGGCTTGCTTAGAATACTTAACCAAACCAACTACAGAAATTGGTTTTGATAATTCTGGAGCTTCAATAATAAGATCTTCAAGTTCACTCATACGCTTAAGCGTTGAGAGTTTCATTACCCCTTTTTTACGTTTGGTATCTACCATTATTTCAAGAGGCATAATCCCATTAAATTCTTCCTCGAAAAAGCGAATGTCTTTAAAAAAATCGGCTTTTTGTGGCATGTCTTCAATAAGACTCCCTGAAATTTTAATTTGATAAATCCCAATAATACTAACAATCAATAAGATCAATGAGGTTATATATATTGTTATTTTTTTGTGTTTCACGCAATGCTCCATCCAATCTACAAATCCATTTATCCAACGTTTGTTTAAATGCTCTAAATGCTTGTCTTTGGGCATTGGCATGAAACTATAAATAATAGGAATTATTAGTAGACATAATATGAAAATTGCAAGAATACTCAATGAAGCTACAATTCCAAATTCTGTGAGTAACTTGCTATCTGTAATGATAAAGGTCGCAAAACCAGATGCTGTTGTCACATTAGTCATTAAGGTGGCATTTCCTATTTTAGTAATTACACGTTGTAAGGATTTTGCTTTGTTGCCATGTTTTTGTACTTCATGCTGGTACTTATTTATTAAGAAAATACAGTTGGGAATCCCAATTACTATGATTAAAGGAGGGATTAAAGCTGTAAGCACGGTGATTTCATATTCTAAAAGACCAATAATTCCAAAGGTCCACATTACTCCAATTAGAACAATAAACATTGAAATAATTGTAGCTCTGAACGATCTAAAGAAGAAAAAGAATATTATAGATGTTACTAATAGTGCAGCACTAATAAAAGTTTCTATTTCATCAATAATATTTTGAGAATTTAAAGTTCGAATATATGGCATGCCAGAAATTCGAACATCGAGATTGTATGTATTCTCAAATGCTTCAATTCTAGGGATTAGCACTGTGGTGATAAATTCTTTTCTAGCAGAAGTATTTACAATAGTTTTCTCTAAATAAATGGCAGAACGTATTGTTTTGGACTCTTTATTAAATAAAAAATTGTCATAAAACGGATACTGTTCGAATAATTCTTTTTGTAGCGTTTCTAATTGTGTGACCGAGGAAATAGAATCAATGATAAAAGGTTCTAAATCAAATTGCTTTTTAGCATTATTTTTAACAAGTTTTTGAAGGTCGCTTATGGCAACGACGGTTTCAACTTCGTTATAGGATTTAAAACTACTGGAGAGCGCATTCCATGCATTTAGTTTTTCAATCGTGAATAATGAGGAATCTTTAATACCAAGTACAATTAAATTTCCTTCTTCTCCAAAGGTTTCGAGAAAGGCGTTATACTTTATGTTTACTTCGTGCTCATCTGGTAATAGGTTTGCTTCAGTATAGGTAAAGCGCATTTTATCCCATTGTAATCCAAAAAAGTAGGTCGCTGCTGTGACAACAATGATAATACCAATTCTATTCCTAAGAATCAATCGTGCAACGGCTCCCCAAAAGCCTACAGAAAACAATTTTGCCATAGCTTAAATTAATGGCGCAAAGGTAGATAAAATGTATAGATAAATAACCTAAAACACGTGTTTTGCAATTATTTATCCAGATTAATATTAAAGGTGAATTTTAAGGCAATATTGTCTTCAAATTTTGGTAGGTGATAGGCTCCATAGCGATATGCGAAACTCAATCCAAAACCAAAAAACAGTTTGTTGATTTCTAATCCTGATTCAAAAAATCCGTTTTCCAGAGTTTTAAAGTTTATATTTTCATGCCTTTCAGTTCGGGACATTTCTCCAAATGCATGTCTTGTGATTAATACTAATTCTGGTTTGAACCAGGGGGAGATTTTAAAGGGACGTAATTTATGTTTTAATTGAAGTGTGACAAATTTATCTGAAAAAAACTCATTAAAAAACATGGTTTCAAAACTGTTAGTTCCAGCAACTGAAAATCTATTAAGTATCGTTTCTTTATTTACATTGTTGGGATATGCATGATACATATGGGTAATTGGTATATCTCCATTTGCAATGCCTCCTGTTAGAACAATTTGGGTTGAATTTCCATTTTGAGACTTATACTCCTGAATGGTTCTGAAATCTAATTTTGAAAAACTGAAATCACCATCCAAAACGTTCGAGAAACTTTTTGTGTATTGGAATGTGAATTTTGGAAACCCTTTTTTGGTTTCGTTAAATCCATTTGAACTGCGTTGAAACACACTAAACGGGCTCCACTGTAAAGAAATTTTTGCCGTAGTTAAATCAAAATTTGAAAACGATCCTTTATCCCCTAAATTGAATGTATAATTATAAGTGGGATTAATATGGCTAATGCCGAATTGAGTTTCAGATATTATTTTGGAGTGTAATTGATGTTCAATGGAAACCGTTTTAGAAATATGTTTATGAAATAATTCGATATTAATTAAACGTGGTTCAAAAAACTGAAAAAAACGTTTGTCCGTCAAGAAATTTGAACTTCCTGTTTCTTGTAAATCATCAGTATACGTTAGGTTTATCCATGTATTCGAATTTTTCGAAATTCTGAAGCCTCCTCCAATACTATATTTAAAGCGATGATCTAAAAAACCATAAACTGTATATCCTTGTAGTCTGAAATTTTTAGAAAACGCACTATTTGTTATGCCACCTAGTCCTGTTCTAAACCCTTCATATTGATTGTATTTAATTAGATATCTTAAATCAAGATTTACATACCGCGTTGGAAAATAACCATTACCAATATGACCTAAAAACACTGCTTTTTTTATGGAATCGGTTTGAGCTGTATCTGTTTCTTGAGAAGGGGTTTTAATCTGTGCCTGACAGGTATACATGACACCTATAACAAAAATAATAAAATTGAAATACCTCATTAAACAGACCTAAAATATAATTTGAGTATATATAACATAAAAAAAGCGACTTTAGTGTCGCTCTTAATTAAACTGTCATAATTTCTTTTTCTTTGGCATGAAATAGATCATCGACTTTTTTCACATGAGTATCGGTCATGGACTGGATATCCATTTCTACGTTTTTTTGTACATCTTCAGAAACGTCATCCAATTTTTTTATGTCATTATTTGCATCTTTACGAGCGTTTCTAACACCTACTTTTGCTTCTTCTGCTTCAGCTTTAGCTTGTTTTGCTAAATCACGACGTCTTTCTTCTGTTAAAGGAGGTACATTTATTATAATTGTTTCGCCATTATTCATAGGGTTAAAACCAATATTGGCAATCATTATTCCTCTTTCAATTTCTTGAAGCATGCTTTTTTCCCATGGTTGAACAGTTATTGTACGTCCATCAGGAGTGTTAACATTGGCAACTTGCGATAATGGCGTTTGAGAACCATAATAATCAACCATTACACTACCAAGCATAGCAGGGCTTGCTTTACCAGCTCTAATATTAACAAATTGCTTTTCTAAATGCTTTAAGGCATTTACCATAGCTTCTTTAGAAGTGTCTAAAATAAATTGTAATTCGTCGTTCATTTTAAGTATATTTTAATCTATCGTTTCAAAAATTCCCCAAACAAATTTAGAAAATCTTACAAGTTAACAGTTGTACCTATATTTTCTCCTGAAACAACTTTTAGTAAATTCCCTCTTTTATTCATATCAAAAACAATAATTGGGAGGTTGTTTTCTTGACTCAAAGTGAAGGCTGTTGTGTCCATGACTTTCAGTCCTTTTCTTAAAACATCATCAAAGCTAATATAATCAAATTTTACAGCTGCTGTGTCTTTTTCAGGGTCGGCAGTATAAATTCCATCAACTCTAGTTCCTTTTAAAATAACATCAGCTTCAACTTCAATAGCGCGCAATACAGCGGCAGAATCTGTTGTAAAATAAGGATTTCCAGTGCCTCCTCCAAATATTACTACGCGACCTTTTTCAAGGTGGCGCATAGCTTTTCTTCTTATAAAAGGTTCTGCTACTTCATTAATTTTAATAGCAGTTTGTAACCGTGTAGGCACATTGGCATCTTCTAATGCACTTTGTAATGCTAGACCATTAATAACAGTTGCTAGCATGCCCATATGGTCTGCCTGTACTCGATCCATTCCATTACTTGCACCAGCTACTCCTCTAAAAATATTTCCACCACCAATTACAATAGCCACTTCCACACCTTTATCTTTAAGTTGTTTAATGTCCTCAGCATATTCAGCTAAACGATCTGGATCAATTCCATATTGTCTATCTCCCATTAAAGCTTCTCCTGATAATTTTAAAAGAATTCTATTATATTTCATTGTAGTTTTTTGATATGCTGCAAATATAGCACACATTTCTTTTAAATGACGAAACTTATAAATTTATAAATGAGATATGATTATATTTATAAAAAAAACAAAATGAAAAATAAATTTAATCTATTTGCATTAACTATTGCTGCATTCTGTTTGAGTTGCTCATCCAATGATGATTCATCGTCAGGAGATGGTGATGATGGAGGTATTGTAATTCAAGCGTCATATAAAGTGACTTTTGAACCAAATTTCACTACACAGTTTCATCCAAATGATTATCCAGATGATGCTAGTTTTGATGGTGTATTTTTAATGGCTCATAGTGAAGAAACATCTCTATTTTCGCTAGGGAGTTTAGCTTCTCCTGGGCTAAAAATATATGCTGAAGAAGGGAATACTGCAACGCTGTCTACAGAACATGCGGGAGGAGAAGATACTGTAAACCCTACAACTGTGGTTATTACAAATGATGATATTGGACCTACAGAAACTAAAACCTTTACAATTAATGTGACTCCTAATACAACGTTTTTAAGCTTTGTTACAAGAATATCACCTAGTCCGGATTGGTTTTTGGGATTAAATTCTTTTAATTTAGCAACTTCAGATAACACATTAATAGAAAGCGAGAGTTTTGAATTATATGCAATTGATGCAGGAACAGATGCTGGAGCGAGCTATACCTCTGATAATGATCCTGAGAGCCAAATTATAGTTGTTAGAACAGGACTACCACTTTCAAATAACGTTAATGAAACAGGGAAAAATTTAGGTATCTTAAAGATTGAAAGAATTAATACGAATTAGAAAATAAGTATTTAAAACAAAAAAGCTTCGATATATATCGAAGCTTTTTTGTTTTAAATGAAGATAACGATTATCCTAAGGACACACGTTTAAATCCAGTTACAGTAACATCGCCAAAAGAGCTAACGTATTTTGCAACATTCAATTTTTCATCTTTAATAAAATTTTGATCAAGTAAACATTGTTCTTGATCTAGTGTCGTGTTATCAGATATGAATCTATCCATTTTTCCTGGAAGAATTCTATCCCAGATTTGTTCTGGTTTACCTTCAGATTTAAGTTCTGCTTTAGCATCTTCTTCAGCTTGAGCTAATACTTCTTCTGATAATTGTGACATTGAAATATATTGAGGTACGTTTTTTAGAGTTTTCCCTAAACGACCAAGTTCAATATTATCTTTTTCAATTACAGCAATTCTTGCTTCAGTTTCAGAGGCAACAAACGCTGGGTCAAAATCTTTATAAGATAATGTAGTAGCTCCCATAGAAGCAACTTGCATGGCTAAATCTTTAGTTAAAGCATCTGCATTATCAATACTTGAATTTAATCCAACAACAGCAGCAATTTTACCAATATGTGTATAAGATCCTACATAAGCAGCTTCCAATCTTTCGAAAGCAGTAATTTCAATTTTTTCACCAATAACTCCAGTTTGTTCAACTAGTTTTTCAGCAACAGTCATTCCACCAAAATCGGCAGCCAAGAAAGATTCTTTATCACTGTGATTAATTGCAATAGCAACAAATTCACCTGCTAATACTTTGAATGAATCATTTTTACCAACGAAATCAGTTTCACAAGCTAATACAATAGCAACACCAACAGTATTGTCATCATTAATTTTTGTAATCGCTAAACCTTCAGAAGATTCACGATCGGCTCTTTTTGCGGCAACTTTTTGTCCTTTTTTACGTAAAACTTCAATTGCTTTATCAAAATTACCTTCAGCTTCTACTAATGCATTTTTACAATCCATCATTCCAGCGCCAGTTGCTTCTCTAAGCTTTTTTACGTCTGAGGCGCTAATTTTTACTGTGTTTTCCATGAGTTTTTATTATAAAATAAAAGTCGTTTAATTTTTTTACTGGAAAAGAATCAAACGACTTTTGTACTGTATTAAAATAGTTTTATTCTTCTTCTTGAGATGCTGGAGCAGCGGCTTTAGCTTCTGCTTTTGGAGCCTCTACTTTAGCTTCTGCTTTTGGAGCTTCTACTTTAGCTTCTGCCTTTGGAGCTTCTACTTTAGTTTCAGCCTTAGCTTCTGCTTTTGGAGCATCACTACCTTCAGCTTTTGCTGATTTTTCAGCTTTTCTTTCAGATAACCCACTTGCAATAGCATCAGTTACATGAGATAAAATCTTATCAATAGATTTAGAAGCATCATCATTTGCTGGAATTACATAATCCACCTGTCTTGGGTCAGAATTTGTATCAACCATTGCAAATATTGGAATGTTTAATTTTTGTGCTTCTTTAATCGCGATATGCTCACGCTTGATATCTACAACAAACAATGCTCCTGGAAGACGAGTCATATCAGAAATTGAAC
>Ga0209395_1005536_pt1 | contig 14206 bp, 11 predicted proteins | sample GOMGulsemesocosm_3_FD_184635 | JGI IMG/M metagenome (GOLD analysis project Ga0209395, IMG submission 184635) | Methane-oxidizing microbial communities from mesocosms in the Gulf of Mexico - GOM9D Gulf of Mexico (SPAdes) (version 2) | ecosystem: Environmental > Aquatic > Marine > Cold seeps... | reverse complement strand
TTAGCTGAATTTTGTTTCAGGTTTAATCATCGTTTCAATCTACGAAAACTACTCCCATTATTAGGTCAAATAATGGTTAGAACTCCACCAATGCTAAAGAAATATCTAAAGCTGGCGGAGCCATGTAGCTAATCAGGTAAATTTATGCTCATGGCGGCATTACTACACCAAACCATATGGCTTAGTGAATTTTGATTAATGGACTAAGATGCACAACATTGTTGTATTTTTAACCTGATGTTCTACTCTAGTTTATCGGTGTCTATTTATTCGGGCGTGATAATACCAACCTAGCAAAGTACCTGATCATTTTTAATGGCCTAAATCGATGATGACTGCGTTATTTCTTTTCTATGTAGAATAACTACATACGTAAAGAAATGTCTTGTCCTAATCAATTTATACTCATAAAAAAGTAGACCACTTACTTACCTAGATTGGTATAAAGATGCTTTGTGCGCAAATCATCTTGAGATTATTTTGTTTGAGCAGCATCGCAAGTGCCATGACAACCGAATTTGATGAGGCCAAAGGACTTTGAACTACAGGAGTAGAAGATATGACGTTAGATCCAAGGACAATTAAGACAGTAGCTGATGCCAAACAGATTATTGAGCAGCGTGGCCTTAGTCATGTCAAGGTCGGTTTGTTCGATATGGACGGTGTGATGCGCGGTAAGTACATGAGCAAAGAGAAGTTTTTTTCTTCGCTAGATCATGGTTTTGCTTTTTGTGATGTTGTGTTGGGCTGGGATTCTAAAGATCAGCTTTATGACAATGTTAGTTATACCGGTTGGCATACGGGTTATCCCGATGCACCTGTACGGATTATTCCTAGCAGCTGTCGTTCGGTGCCTTTTGAAGGTGACATGTTGCTGTTTATTGCACAATTTAGTGATGGCGCCGAAGCTGTTTGCCCTCGTGCAGTATTGCAAAAAACGCTCGCACGGGCTAAAAATTTAGGTTTTGATGTCACTGCAGCGTTTGAATATGAGTTTTTCATGTTTAATGAAACGCCTGATTCGGTACGCGAAAAAGGCTTTAGAAACTTAAAGCCGATTACCCCAGACTTTTTTGGCTATTCAATGATCCGCAACTCGGTGCACGCCGATTTGTATCATCAATTACTTAAACTATCAGAAGATATGGATTTTCCGATTGAAGGTTTGCATACCGAAACGGGGCCGGGCGTGCTTGAAGCTGCACTAGCGCATGACAATGCCAGCGATGCCGCAGACAAAGCTGCGTTATTTAAAACCTTTGTCAAAGTGTGGGCTCAGCGTAACGATATGATGGCAACCTTTATGGCTAAGTGGTCAAAAGACTTACCGGGTCAAAGCGGCCATATTCATATTTCGCTGCGCGATCTTGATGGTAAATCGGCATTCTTTGATGCCAGTAAAGAACATAATATGAGTGATACTCAGCGCCATTTCTTGGCTGGACAGCAACGTTTCATGCCTGAATTTTTGGCGATGGTCTCTCCAACGGTTAATAGTTATAGCCGATTGGTTCCCGGACTGTGGGCACCGCTTGATGCAACTTGGGGGGTTGAAAATCGTACCACTGCCTTGCGTGTCATTCCGGGTTCTGAAAAATCACAACGACTCGAATATCGTATTGGCTCGGCTGATGCCAACCCTTATTTAGCCTTGTCCGCGGCGCTAGCTTCCGGTCTTTATGGTATTGAACATCAACTTGAGCCATTGCCTCAGGTTAAGGGTAATGCGTATGAGCAACCACAGCCAGATGAAATTCACTTGCCAAGTACTCTGTTTGAGGCCGCCATTAAATTTAAGCAATCGTCAGTTGCGAAAGAGCTATTTGGTGATGAATTTGTGGCTCATTTCGCTGCAACCCGCGAGTGGGAAGAACGTGAATATCGTAAACACGTGACCGACTGGGAACTTGAACGCTACTTCGAAATTATTTAATAAGATGAGTAATGATATGAGCAATACACAAATCACCCGTTCACCGATTGATGACTCGATTTACGTACAGCGGACCTTAGCGGATCAACAGCAAATAGAGCAAGCGCTGATCTTGGCTAAGCAGGCTCAGCACCAATGGCGGCAGTGCCCAATCGTCGAACGTCAGGCTATTTGCCATCGCATGGTCGAAGCTTTTATCGCTAATGAGGCTGAAATAGCCGAACAACTGTGCTGGATGATGGGTCGACCGATTCAATACGCCAAAGGTGAAGTAGCTGGCATGGCTGAACGGGCGCTATATATGATTGACGCGGCGCCGCACGCATTGGCCCCGATTGAGTTAGAACAAATTAGTGGTTTTAGCCGTTATATCAAGCGTGAAGCACTCGGGGTGGCTTTTGTGGTCGCGCCATGGAATTACCCGTATTTAACCGCAATTAATGCGATTATTCCGGCGATCATGGCTGGCAATGCCGTGGTCTTGAAGCACTCAGCGCAAACGCCATTGTGTGCCGAGCAGCTGGCCAGTGCCTTCGAGCAAGCTGGTTTGCCGCAAGGGGTTTTCCAGTACTTACACTTAAGCCATCAAGCAACTGAAAATATTATTAAAGATCCGCGAATTGATTATGTTGCATTTACCGGCTCAGTTGCTGGCGGCGCAATGGTTGAGCGTGCCAGTAGTGGTCGTTTTATTGGAGTAGGTCTTGAGCTGGGCGGTAAAGATCCGGCTTATGTTCGAGCTGATGCTGATATTAGCCATGCGGTTGAAACAACCATTGATGGTGCCTTTTTTAACTCGGGCCAATCGTGTTGTGGCATCGAGCGGATCTATGTGCAAAACGCGGTGTTTGACCAGTTTGTCGAGCAGGCTGTGGCATTAGTGAAGCAATATCAGCTAGGTCGTTCAGATGATCCAGCAACGACCTTAGGTCCGGTAGTTAAAACAGCCGCGGCTGATTTTGTACGCGGTCAAATTAACGAGGCAGTTAGCGCTGGCGCGATTGCCCATATTGACCCGAGCAGCTTTGCTTTAAATCAACCAGGCACGCCTTATTTGGCACCGCAGCTATTAACCAATGTTGACCACACCATGCGGATAATGACTCAAGAGAGCTTTGGTCCTGTGGTAGGCATCATGAAAGTGAGCGATGACAGTGAAGCAATTTCGTTGATGAACGATTCTGAATTTGGTCTGACCGCATCTGTGTTTACCCGAGATATTGAGGCCGGCATTGCGATAGGCGAGCAAGTCGACACTGGAACTTTTTTCATTAATCGCTGTGATTACCTAGATCCTGCGCTGGCATGGACCGGAGTGAAAAACTCAGGACGTGGCTGTACTTTGTCGAGTTTGGGTTATGAATCATTGACCCGTCCGAAGTCATTTCATTTAAAACTTAACGCATAAAAGGAGCCGAGATGGACTTCAATCAATTAAACGCGAATTGGAACTACCCAACCAATATTCGCCATGGCATTGGCCGTGTTAAAGAACTAGCTGCCGCTTGTCAGGAGCTGGGTATGAGTGCGCCGTTATTGGTCACTGACCCAGGATTGGCAAAGTTACCTATGGTGCAGCAAATTTTAGCTGACTGCCGAAAAGATGGTTTAGGTTGTGATATTTTTTCACAAATTAAAAGTAATCCAACCGGCGAAAATGTCACTGATGGCGTCGCTGCATATTGGCGCGGTGCGCACGACGGGGTAATTGCACTGGGTGGTGGTTCGGCACTTGATGCCGCCAAAGCGATTGCTTTGATGGTTGGTCAAGATCTGCCACTGTGGGATTTTGAAGATGTGGGCGATAATTGGACCCGAGTGCGTACCGAAAGTATGGCGCCAGTGGTTGCGATACCAACCACTTCGGGCACGGGGTCTGAAGTTGGGCGTGCTTCGGTGATTACTGATGCTAAGCAGCAGATAAAACGCTTGATTTTTCATCCCAATATGCTGCCAGCCATTGTTATTTTAGATCCGCAATTGACGGTTGGTTTGCCTGCACATATTACCGCTGCCACCGGAATGGACGCTTTGTCACATGCGTTAGAGGCGTATTGCGCGCCATATTTTCATCCGATGGCAGAAGGCATTGCGCTTGAAGCTATTCGCTTGGTTAAAAACTATTTACCGCGCGCGACAGCCGATGGCACCGACTTAGAAGCGCGAGCTCAGGTGATGGTTGCATCAACCATGGGGGCGACAGCATTTCAACGCGGTTTAGGCGGCATGCATGCCTTGGCTCATCCACTGGGCGCGGTTTATGACTGTCATCATGGTTTGCTTAATGCGGTATTGATGCCTTATGTACTAAAAGCTAACCGCAGCGCCATTGAGTTGCGCATTGAGCGACTGGCACGTTATCTAGAGCTGGAAGACAGCAGTTTTGATGGCTTTTTAAATTGGGTGCTGGCGATGCGCGAGCAGCTTAAGATCCCGCATTCATTGGCGGATATTGGCATAGATAGCGCACAGGTCGAAAAAATTGGTCAAATGGCTGAGCGCGATCCGTCAGCTGGCGGCAACCCGATAACGTTTAGTGCCCAGCAATATGCGGCGCTGTGTTTAACGGCAATTAATGGCGATTTGTAATATGTGAATAGGGATAGGGCTGCCTATTGCAAGCTTAGAAATTACAATAAAGGAATTGATGATGATATTAGGAATTGTGTTATGTGATCAGGTTCAGCCCAAGTTACAGGATGACTTTGGTGATTACCCACAGATGTTTAGTGATATCTTGACTCAAGTAGACCCACAGATTGAGCTACGTTTTTTTTCGGCGATTGAGCGACAATTACCCAGCGATATTGAGCAGTGTGATGCCTACATGACCAGCGGTAGTAAGTGGGGGGTTAATGATGATGAACCATGGATCCGTGAGCTAGAAGCATTTGTTTGTAAACTGTACCAAGCGAACAAGCCATTTGTTGGTATTTGCTTTGGTCATCAGCTCATTGCTAAAGCGTTAGGCGGGCGAGTTGAGAAGTCAGTCAAAGGTTGGGGCATCGGAATTGCCGTTAGTCCTGTAGTGACTAAAATGCCTTGGATGCAGCCACCTCAAGACTGTGTTAATTTGATAGTGAGTCACCAAGATCAAATCATTGAACTACCGCCCGCAACCACCGTCTTGATGAGCAGTGATTTTTGCTCGTTTAGTATGATTCAAGTCGGGCAATGTTTTATTGGTGTTCAGGGCCATCCTGAATTTAGTCGCCAATACTCTTTGGCGTTAATGAATTCGCGCCGTGATCGTATACCTGCTTCTGTGATTACCGCTGGTGAAGAGTCATTAAATCAAGAGGTTAATGATTTGTCTGTAATGAAGTGGCTGCTAGACTTTTTGAAGCAGGCCTAGCCTCATCATCAACACCGCTAAAGAAATACAGGCTACTAATCAGCTAGAGGTCTTAATCTAGTTCCAGCTCAATAGCGGTACAACCTTTGGCACATTTGATGTTAATCACTTTATTGTCGCTAGGCATTAGTGTTAGCAGTTGTTGGCAATCTGGGCACAACACCTTATCGCCACGGCACACTTGTTTAATCAGATTGCGCTGTTGGTGGAAAGAGTTGGCGGCTTGTTTGTTTAAGGCAGAGAAATCTAATTTAGGCATGGTTAGCAAGGTTATTATCGGTTATTACTAAAGCTAGCATCATACCTGTTTCTGACGAAATCGACCAGTCAGGCGTGCTAGCTTATAAGTTACACCTACAAGCCCATGCTTAAGGTAATGTTTAAAATGTTGGTGGCGTATGGGCGCTAACGATCTTGCACACTTTTTTAGTTTTATTGATAAAGCGGTGTGGCAGTTGGGTCGAAAACTTGTAACTATCACCTTTGACTAGTTTATAACTAGTGCCTGCGACAATTATTTCGATGCTGCCTTCAATCACTGTACCGGCTTCTTCACCTTGGTGAGTTAGCATTTCGGGGCCAGTATCCGAGCCCGGTAGGTATTGCTCAATTAAAAATGCCAGCTGTGAGTCAGGATTATTAGCCCCAACAAGTTTTAGTTCAACGCCGTCACTACCAATATCAACTAATTCTTCTGGCTTAAACACGACCTGATATTGCTGATCAAAATTAGTCGAGAAAAAGTCAGTAATCGACATCGACACACCGGTCAAAATTCGTTTAAGCGAACTTATCGACGGACTCACAGTATTTCGTTCGATCATTGAGATTGTACTGTTGGTCAAGCCAACCCGTTTTGCCAATTCGCGTTGAGACAAACCGTGCATTTGGCGGATCTTTTTTAAGCGGTCACCGACTTCCATCGTAAATACCTATATTAAATATGAAACACTATTGTCCTAGATTCAGTCGTTGGTCGTGAGGTAAGCGTGTGTGCGATTATCCGTATTTCGACTGATGACTCTAGGGTTAGGGCTGCTAATAGTATTCAACTTACTGGTAAAAGGATAGTTAATCTTCCAAATTGGGCTGACAATTGGGGGCTTGTATCCGCTTAATGTCGCGACAGGATCATTATTGGGTCTGACTACTAATTTTAGGGTGAGCCAGCAGGTGAGAATGATAATTAATATAAGAATTAGATACGTTAAATTTTTGAGTTTTAATAAATCATCGACTAGAGTTCAGATCTTAGCTAGTTAGTCGCATTGCTGGGTGTTTTTATCAAAATAAAGTGATGTTTCAGATGGCAGCCGCCGAATAACTTATGGCTTTTGCCAAACAATTGATAGTAACGCGCAATAGTTATTAGTCAGTGTTAGGCCTAGACTAGCAGGTAGTGGAATTATATGTAGCCAGTGATACATAGGAACTTGAGTGGTATTAACTGGGACGTGATGTTATTTATGGGACTGGAGAACTGAGTGATTGATCACGATAATGACTACAGGGAAATACTCGAGGTTAGAAAAACAAAACGATTAACCTTATGTAAAATATTGCTGTGTATAAGCATTGTCTTTTTGCTGGTCTTTGGTTTGTTGTCGGTACAAGATGGCTTGCATCTTTTTGGTGGGCTGTTGCTGTTTTGCATGCTGGTTGGTTGTATAAGCTTGTTTTTGTTGCACCACAAAAAACAGCTTAAGTTACCGGTTTATTTGTTGAATGGTGAACTGATGGTCTTGGCTGTTATCTTGTTGGTAACGGGAGGGGTCGAAAATACTGGCATGTTGTGGCTGTATCCGCTGCTGGCATTCAATATCTTTATTAACCGTTTTTGGTCCGCAGCCTTGTTGTATGCTGTATTTTTTGTGTTTAGCTGTTTGTTGCTCTTTACGCCATTGTCGAGCTTTTTACTAACTAGTTACTCGCTGGTTGAATCGATACGTTTTGAATTTAGCTTGTTAGCACTTTATTTGGTGTGTTTGGCAACGCTTAAATCAGAAGAGCGTGCTTATGAAAGCTTACTCCAAATGTATAATGACGACATACGACAACTCGCTTATTTTGATGCCTTAACAGAGCTACCCAATCGTCACAGCTTTATCCTTAATTTGACCGCCGCCATACAACAAGCCGAGCAAAGTAAACATAACCTCGCATTACTTTATATCGACTTAGATAACTTTAAACAGGTTAATGATATTTATGGTCATGAAGCTGGAGATCGTTTGTTATTGGCCTTTTCTCAGCAACTTAAGCAGGTTGTTCGGGCTACCGATATTGACAGTGAGCACGACATGCATGGCATTGCGCGCCTTGGCGGCGATGAATTTGTGGTGATGTTAGAAAATATAGAATCACCGACTATTGCTAATGTAGTCGCTCAACGCATTCTTAATATTTTCGAGCAAGGGGTTATTGTCGCAGGGGCTAATAAACCTGTGTGCGCTAGCATTGGTATTTCGGTGTACCCTCATGATGCTACTTTACCAGCGCAACTACTGCGTTATGCTGATCTTGCGGTGTATGAAGCTAAGAATAAAGGACGTAATCGACTGGAGTTTTATACCCAAGAATTAAGCTACGCGATCAAGCGACGTCAACATATTGAGAGTTGTTTAAAGCTAGCACTTGAGCAAGATCTTTTATCATTGGCGTACATGCCAATCTTTAAAAGTAGCAATCTGGAATTGGTTGCGGTTGAGGTACTAGTACGTTGCCAGCACTTAGCACTGGACGGCATTGGCCCAGAAGAGTTTATTCCGGTGGCTGAAAAAAGTGACTTAATCAAAAAGATTGATTTGTGGGTGTTAGAGCACAGCTTGGTTAATATGGTCAAGCTGCAACAGGACACTCACTTTAACGGTCGATTTTCGATTAACATTTCTGGGATTGAGCTGTTGAGCGAATATTTTCCGAGCAAGGTACAGTCGTTGTTAGCGAAATATCATGTTGCGCCATCATGCATAGAGCTTGAAATTACCGAAACTGCGTTAGTACACGATGATGGCCGTGGTATAGAGATGCTTAAGCAATTGCGGGAGCTAGGTGTATCGTTAGCTCTTGATGATTTTGGCACTGGATATACCGCGTTTAATCAGTTGGTGCATTATCCGGTTGATTGTTTAAAGATAGATCGTTCATTTGTTACCGATCTTAACTCTGAGCACCATGCCCGCAATAAAATGGTGGCCTTTATTCACCGTTTGGCGAATCTGTATCAGCTACGAGTAGTGGCCGAGGGGGTTGAAACAAAAAAACAACTGGAATACTTACAGCAAATTGAATGTGAGTTAGTGCAAGGCAGCTATTTGTCTGAGCCGCTGGCATTACAGCAACTTATTGAGCTGATTGGCCCTGGTCAGCATCATTTGCAGGGCTAACATCAGCGGTTTTAATGATACTGATTATAAGGTTCTTGTTATAGGCTCTGGTTATAAAACATTGATTATCGATTGCCTGACGCAAGATACAATGGTCCTGATGCATAACATGCGTGAATAGTTAGGTCTAATCACTAAGGAAATCGCTCGAGTTGGTTGCGGCACAGCAAAAGGAGTGTAGCTAATATTGTCATTACTAAAGCGTTCGATAGTCGATAACGCTGGCAACATCGTAATACCCATGCCGCTGGCCACCATATGACGCAGTGTTTCTAAGCTGGTGGCTTCAAAGCTGCTATCTTCGTCTGCTCCTGCGGCAAAACAATATTCCATCGTTTGGCCTTTAAGACAATGGCCATCTTCTAAGGTCAGAATTTTTTGCTGGTAAAGATCATCTAGTGTTAACGCCGCTTTGTTGGCGAGTGGGTGCTGGGTTGGCGTTGCTAGCAGTAACGGTTCCTCAAATAACTCGAAATTGTCGAATTTAGTCATACTGTCTAAATACGGTAATATCAAAACATCTAATTTCCCTTGATCGAGCTGTTCCAACAAATGGTCTGTTTGGCCCTCATGGAGAAAAAAGTTAATGTTGGGTAGCTCTTTATTGAGGGTTGCCATGATGTGGGGTAGCAAATAAGGCGCGAGAGTGGGAATTAAGCCCAGGTGTAAATCGCCCGCGAGCGGGTCGAGCAAAGCCTTGGCTGACAGTTCAAATTGCGCCGCCGCTTGCAAAACCTGCTTAGCTTCCAATACCAGTTGTGATCCTGCCTGGGTTAACATCACGTTATGACGATGACGCTCTACCAGCTGTAACCCTAACTGCTGCTCTAGCTTCATCAGCTGACCACTTAACGTCGGCTGGCTGACAAAACAGGCAGCCGCGGCTCGGCCAAAGTGTTTATGTTCGTTGATCGCTGTTAAGTATTGCAGATCGCGCAAGGTGGTTGCCATGTCGCTATTCCTATTTAATTACTGTGTTATACCAATCTAGTTAGCTCGAAGAAATTTCACGATTGGGCGTTGAAAAGTGAAGGTGTAGCAGGCACTTTCATCGTTTGAGCAGGGGCCTTGTTTAGCGCGCCATGAAATCAACTCTGAAACACTCTGTAAAAGGTCCTCGACGATGACGACTGTTACCATCGTCATCTGTGCAGCCCTCCCCATCGCCACGCCCGCAGTGTTCCCCCCGCAGTGTTTTGAGCGGGGATCTTGTTCAGCGTGCCGTTACAGCCCGGCTTTGGTGAATGCAGCGCTAACAATGGTTTGTGCTTCACTAATGATTAACGCAAGGTGTTGTTGATCGATAAAGCTTTCGGCATAAATTTTATAAATATTCTCAGTGCCAGATGGTCTAGCTGCGAACCAGCCATTTTCGGTAACAACTTTAATGCCGCCAATCGCCGCATTGTTGCCCGGTGCGTGGCTAAGAATTTGTAAAATTGGCTCATTGGCCAATGTTTTACTGTCAATGGCTGCGCTATTTAACGCCGATAGTGCTTTTTTCTGCGCTAAGCTCGCCGGTGCATCAACTCGACCGTAACAAGGCTCACCCAGTTTTTTCACTAATTCAAGGTAGTGGTGATGTGGGTCTTTACCGGTAACTGCAATAATTTCAGCAGCCAATAACGCCATAATAAAACCGTCTTTGTCGGTGGTCCAGCAGCTACCGTCACGCGCAAGAAACGCGGCCCCTGCACTTTCTTCACCGCCAAAGGCATAACTTGAATCATGCAAACCATCGACAAACCATTTAAACCCGACTGGTACTTCAGACAGCGGGCGCTTGATATGAGCTGCAACGCGATCGATTAATGAGCTTGAAACCAAGGTTTTACCAATTTTAGCCTGCGCTGGCCATTGACGATGAGTCATTAGATAATTTATCGCAACTGCGAGGTAATGATTTGGATTCATTAAACCGCCTGATGGCGTCACAATGCCGTGGCGATCAAAATCAGGATCGTTGCCAACTGAAATGTCATATTGATCTTTCATGGCAATTAGCCCAGCCATGGCATAAGGCGATGAGCAGTCCATGCGGATCTTGCCATCTTTGTCTAGTGGCATAAACGCAAAACTGGCGTCGACCACCTGATTAACCACAGTAAGGTCGAGTTGGTATTTCTCGGCAATGGCAGGCCAGTAATCAATGCCCGAGCCGCCCAATGGGTCAACGCCAATTTTAATGCCTGCTTTAGCGATGGCGGCCATATCAACCACTTGATCGAGTTGGTTAACATAATGCTCGATAAAATCTTGTTTGCTTAATAATTCCGAGGCCATTGCTTGCTCAAGAGAAACACGTTTTACCTCAACTAAGTTGTTGGCAATAATGTCGTTAGCACGTTGCTCTATTTGTTGGGTTAACTCACTTTGAGCTGGGCCACCATGTGGCGGATTATATTTAATGCCACCGTCACTTGGTGGATTATGTGATGGCGTAATGATTAGGCCGTCAGCTTGTTGAGTCTCAGCGTTGTTATGACTGATGATCAAACGTGAAATAACTGGCGTTGGGGTAAAACCTAAGTCTTGTTGAATGATAACAGGTACGTTATTGGCAATTAACACACAGATTGCGCTGGCAAAAGCTGGCTCAGAGAGCGCGTGAGTATCTTTGCCTAAATACAACGGGCCGTCAATGCCTTGCTGCTGACGTAATTCAGCAATCGCCTGACAAATACCATCGATGTGATGTTGATTGAAACTCGTTTGGTTGGCATTACCACGATGACCTGAGGTGCCAAAGCTAACCCGCTGTTCATTAATAGAAACGTTTGGCGTTTTAGTATAATAATCACTTACTAGGCGGGCAATATTAATTCTGTCTTGTGGCCTAGCTAGCTTTCCTGCATGGTGATGAATGCTCATTATTTTCCCTTACGTTATCTTTCATATTGACTGCTGCGCTAAATTATACGGTGTCGACAAAATTTATCATTGTAAATTTTATCTATTGTTGGGTTATATACATAGTTCTGTGGTTGGATCAAAGGCTGTGTAGCGTTAGCTTGGCAGTTATTTGAATTTTATATGTTTTATATTATTGTAGTAAAATAGCTTTACGTCATAATTGTGTCATAAAGTTTGTCAATAATAGTGACTTTAATGATGACTAACATTGAGTAAGTAAATATGAGTGCCAAGATTTTAATCGTAGAAGATGAAGCGGCTATTCGTGAGATGTTAAGCTTTGTGCTCGACCAGCACGGATTTGATGTGGTTGAAGCCGAGGATTATAGCAGTGCGATGAGCCAGCTAGTAGAACCTTATCCTGATCTCATATTACTTGACTGGATGTTTCCGGGCGGTGGCGGCATTACTTTTGCCAAAGAAGTGCGCCGAGAACCTTTTACTAAAGCTATTCCAATTATTATGCTGACCGCCCGAGGCGAAGAAGAAGACAAGTTGCGCGGACTCGATGTTGGCGCCGACGATTATGTGACCAAGCCATTTTCACCCAAAGAATTAATGGCGCGAATTAAAGCAGTCTTGCGACGCAGCAAGCCGACAGCGCTAGAAGAAGTTATTGATGCACAAGGCTTGGCACTTGATCCTGTGAGTCATCGGGTTACTTTAAATGAGCAGCCGCTAAGTATTGGGCCAACTGAGTTTAAATTGTTGCACTTTTTTATGGCGCATCCTGAGCGGGTATACAGCAGAGAACAACTGCTTGACCATGTTTGGGGCACCAATGTTTATGTTGAAGATCGTACCGTCGATGTTCACATTAGACGTTTGCGTAAAGCGATTGGTGGTTTTGGTCACGAAGGTTTTGTGCAAACCGTCCGTGGCTCAGGTTACCGTTTTTCAACTAAGGTGTAGTGTAGATGCCAGATCTTCGTTTGCTCAAGTCACTATTATTAAAGCTGATTGCTTATTATTGGCTTTTGATGGTGCTGGGTTTATATCTTGATCGAATGGTTGATACCTTATTGGTCGGCTCGCTGGTTATTATTTTGGTTAATCTCAAAGAGTTTGTTGAGTTGGTTAACTGGATCTGGCATTCCCCCCATAAACATGAAGTTAAAAATAACTCCTATTGGGGTTATATTTATCGCGGCATTGATAAGTCAATTAAAGCCAATCGTCAACGCCGTAAACAACTTATTGCAGCGCTCAGTCAGTTTCGCGAAGGTGCCGACGCTTTGCCGGATGGAGTGGTGGTATTTAATCAAGAAAATGCGATTTTGTGGTGTAATAGTGCCGCACGCCAGTTTTTGGGCTTGAGCTGGCCGGGAGACCGCGGTCAGTTGCTCAATAATTTAATTCGTCACCAAGCATTTCGCCAATACATTATTCGTGGTGACTTTAGTCAAATTTTGGAGTTGCCATCGCCGCATAATGACGCCGTGTTATTAGAACACCGTGTCACCAGTTACGGCAGTGATTTGTTTGTTTTGATGTCTCGTGACGTTACAGTGCTTAAGCAATTGGAACAGATGCGTTGTAAATTTGTTGCCGATGTCTCTCACGAATTAAAAACCCCGTTGACCGTATTGCACGGCTATTTAGAATTGATCGGTGACGAAGACAATATTGATCCCTTAATGTGGAAAAAAGCGACTACGGCGATGAAAGCGCAAACTAATCGGATGCATTCTTTGGTCGAGCAATTGCTAGCCTTGTCAAAAATTGAAACCAGCCAGCAACAAATTAGCGAATCGATTAAGCTTTCAGAGTTGATGGCCTTGATAAAAGATGACGCGCTGGCATTGATAGGAGAACGGGCCATAACCATAGAATTTAAGCTCGATGATGAGCTGGTGCTTGATGGTAATGAAGCGCAAATGCTCAGCGCGTGTTCTAATTTAGTTAGTAATGCGATTCGTTATTCACCTGATGGCTCTAACATTAAAGTAGCGTGGCAAGCAGTTCAGTCTGGGGTGGAGTTTTCGGTTGAAGATGATGGCTTGGGCATTGCGCCGCAACACTTAGTGCGCTTAACTGAGCGTTTTTATCGAGTTGATCAATCACGTTCGAGTCAAACGGGTGGCACTGGCTTGGGCTTATCAATTGTTAAGCATGTATTACTTAATCATCAAAGCATGTTAGATATCAGCAGTGAAGAGGGCCAGGGCAGCCGCTTTAGTTTTGTTATCGGTGAACAGTTGGTTATAAACGGAACACCGATGCGTACCTAATACCATATGAGATGTTAGGTATTAAAGCGCTTCTATTTGGCGTCGTATGTCTTCTACTTTGCCGGTCACGACTTTTTCCAAATGCTCTAGCTCTTGCAACAATATTTTTTTCTTGTCTTTATCCGACTGAGCTTTAGCCACTTGAGGCTTCAGTTTGTTTAGCTTTTCAAGTTCAACAACTGCACGTAGAAAAAAATCTGATGATTTGCTGCTAGCACGATAAGGAACAATACTTCCTTCGGTTGCTGGCACGCTGGTACGGGTACGTTTAAATTTAAACTTTTTACTTCTCGCCATCCACTCACCTTCATGGCGATGTAGATAGACCTTTAAAACATCGATATCGTTTTCGTTACGAATTGTGAAATTTTTGATATCGTTGAGGTTG
>Ga0209395_1005535_pt1 | contig 14207 bp, 10 predicted proteins | sample GOMGulsemesocosm_3_FD_184635 | JGI IMG/M metagenome (GOLD analysis project Ga0209395, IMG submission 184635) | Methane-oxidizing microbial communities from mesocosms in the Gulf of Mexico - GOM9D Gulf of Mexico (SPAdes) (version 2) | ecosystem: Environmental > Aquatic > Marine > Cold seeps... | reverse complement strand
GCCACAAAAGTGCCTTCTTCAGGCGTGACCTTTTCTTCCATGATAAAAGCGCCTTTAATTAATCCTTTTACCCGGGTAGCAATCACATCACTGGTTACTTCATAATCTTCGACGGTAGTCCCTGCACTCAGTTGTAGACCTTTAATCGTTTCCGCCAACTGACGCTGAGCATCTAATTGTGCCGCACGTTTAGCCATCATTTTAGCTTGAAAATCGTTATGGGTTTTACTTGAATCCACCGTGCCGAAGCCGTTAACGGTTAGGATACCATTAGCCATTTCAGCATGTAATGGTGTCGTTAGCGCAGTAAACAATACAAATACCAACAATTGCAGAGGGCGTTTTGAGTACATTGTACCTATATCCTTATGGTGATTTAACGCAGCTTTAGTAAGCTATTTATTAAGTGCGTTTGATTAATAATCAAATTTGATAATAAATAGTATACTATTATCAAGCAAACTGTAAAATAATGTCTGCTCTATTCACTGTATTTAATTTGCTCCAACCGAAGCGTAAAGGATTACCATGCAAAAAAGCATAACTCAGCTTAATCTCATACTATTGGTTATGTTTTTGATCACCGCATTGTTCCATAGTGAGCATGCTCAGGCTAAAACGGTGACCGTTAAAGGCATTAGCGATATTATTGAAGGTAAGAAAGTTCAAACCCGAAATATCGCGCTAAATAATGCCAAGCGTGCAGCGGTTGAACAAGTTGCCGGTGCCTTTGTTCAATCGCGTACTTCAGTTAATGATTTCGTGTTTGCACAGGATAAAATTTATAGTTCTTCGTCGGGCAATATTTCATCTTATAATGTGGTTTCCGAAGGGGTGAATGACTTCGGTGCTTACGAAGTTGTTATCGAAGCCATCGTTGATGTCGATGAGTTGCTCTCTAATATTAAAAGCGTGCTTAAGGTAAATGGCTGGAATCGTAAGCCGCGCGTTATTGTTGATATTAAAACGAATAACGTCACGGTTGAGAATACCTTAAGATCGATGTTCACCGCGCTACTCACCAAAAATGATTTTGAAGTATTTGATCGTTCAACTAAAGTGCAAACTGGGTTTGTAATTGAAGTAAATGCCGATTACTCCTCATCAGATAATGATTATCAAGGTGTTAATATCACCTCTAATAACCTTGCGCTTGTCTCTAATATTAAACGAACTAATGATGGGCAGATTCTGGCAACAACTAGCTACAACGGCTCTAAAGCAAGTAGTAATCAAGCAAAAGTTATTCAAAAATTAAGTAAAAGTTTAGTCAGTAAATCTTGGCGTCGCTTGAAAGTCAGTATTATTGATTTTTGGCAACAAGAGCAAGATGTTGCCCGTTCTATATATTTAACCGTTAACAATTTTGATACTTTTCAAAAAGCGCAAGCGTTTTCTCAGGCATTAAAACAAAATATCCCAGGGATGGTAAACGTAGAATTACTAAGTTTTGAGCAGGAAGATGGCCAGTTTTTATTGAAGTATAAAGGTTGGCCGGAGCAGTTTTATAATGAAGTTTTTGCTGGACCACTCCAGTCAGATTATCAGCTAAGTTTAATTAGCGTTAAATCGAACAATGTTACATTAAGAATTAATTAGGAAGTAAACATGTTGAATAAAAAAATACTGGCATTAACTGTTGCCGTTGCGGTGTTATCTGCTTGTCAGAGCACCCCTAAGCAAACTAATGTCGGTAAAAAGGAATTTGATATTTCACAACAGCTGATGTCGTCAAATCAGTTTGTTGAAGCGGTTTCATATTTAGAACAAGCGCTTAATAAAAACCCTAACAATAAAACTTATGCAACTTTGTTAGCGAGTGCCAGACAAAAAGCCGTGATACAAATTACCAATAGTATCAAAGATAGCTTAACTTCAAAAACCATCAATAAGGCTAATCTAGATAGCGTTAATGCGCTTTTTGTTAAAGCTAAAAGTATTTTGCCACAGCATTCCTCATACACCGCGATAGAAACTTTAATTTCCGAACAACAAGCAAATTTAGTGGCTAAAGTTAAAGGTTTATATCAGGGGGTTAAAACGAATATTGCCAGTGGTGAATGGATAAAAGCTAAATTTACCGTAAAAAAATTACTTAAGCTTTACCCTAATTATGAAGATTCGATGCAGCTAAGCCAAAAAATTAAAATTGAAGGGTCGCGTTTTTATTTAACCCAAGCCAATAAATTTTATCAAGCGAATGACTTCTTCAAAACGCTTGAATTTGCTAGAAAATCAGTAACTGTGAACCCAGCCAGCAAAAAAGCAAAAATGTTGATTGCTGCGACTAATAAAAAAAATAACAAAGAATACTTTATTGCGTTAGCTCAACAAGCAATGGAAAAAAGTGATTGGTCGGCGGTTTATAATAGTTGTAAAACTGCGTTATTCTACGATGCTAAGAATGCTTATTGTTTAAATCAAATGACGATTGCCAAAGCGAAACATATTGATTCTTTGTTAACGAATACTCGCCAGCTATTAACGCAAGGCTTTTATATGCAAAGTATTGCAGCCTATCAAGAAGCCGTTATCGCAAATGACGGTGTTAGTAGTGCTGCACTCACCGCTTTAAAAGAGACCCTGTCAGATAAAATGGATTTAACCGCCGAAGATCTTATGGAGAGCGCATTATTTGGCTCGGCATGGTATCTGTATCGCTTAATTGCTACGTTTAATCCTGAGCATGAAGAGCTATTTGAAAAAACCAAACGTTCTGAAGATTACATTACCGAACGTATTCAAAAATCTATTGCGGTATTTAACTTTAAAAGCCCTTCATATAACGAAGATGCCGGTGGTTTAGTGTCGAATAACTTACGCTCTAATTTATTCAAAAGTGCGAGCAAGGACATTAAGGTACTTGAACGAGAAAAATTATCTGAACTACTTGAAGAAATGAAATTGGGTCAAATTGGCGTGGTTTCCGAATCTAGTGTGTTAGAAATGGGTCGAATTCATGGTATTGATATCGCCATCATGGGGAGTGTCTTACTTTATAAGGTTGATTCTACAGAGGCAATTAGCTCTGAGACGGTGAGATATCAAGTTGGTGAAGAAATTTCAGACAACATTGATTACTTGAATTGGAAAGCACTTAACCCTAAAGCGTCGAAAAAAGAATTGAAAGAAGCGCCAGCAGCCAAAATTATGGTGCCTACCTTCGAAGAAAAAGAATATGAAGTTAAAAATGTTAAAAAAGTGGGTTTTATTCAACTATCTTTCCGTATTGTTGATGTTTCTACTGGGGTGAATACCCGTGTAGAAACCATCGAGCGTACTAAAATTGAAGAAGATAGATCTAATGAAGGCGTGAGAACTGCAGGCGTTGAGTTTGATCCATTAGAAGTGCTAACCGATACTGAATTATTACAACAAATTACCTCTACCGTTGTTGAAGAGTTATCTCGTGACGTATTACAGCCGCTGCGTAATCTTGAAAAGAAATACTTTGAAAGAGGTGAAGATCTATATTTACGCAGAAAAGAAAGTTTGAATGCTGTTGAGCGATTTGTTGATGCTATTTTTGATGAGAAATTAAAGTTATTGGTAAATTCCCCAATCACTTCACAATCTAATAAATACCTAGATAAAATAATCGTTAGTCATAGCTTTAAATAAATTGTAGGTTTGGTATGAACAAGTTATATGCATTATTGTTTTTTGTTGTGGTATCTATCGGCGCTAATCAACTTGTTGTAGCCAAAACAAGCATCGACTCAATTGCTTTATTTAATTTAACGCCAATAAGTATGGATGCTATTGGCGCCGATGCCGACTTACTTTACTCGCTAGAAACAGAGTTAACTAAGTCACCTCAAGTGTCAGTTATGTCGAGACGCGATATTGAGGCGGTTTTATACCGTATTGGTGGCGCACAAGTTTCTGATACCAATTTGGTAGTGGCTTATGGCCAAGAAATGGGCGTTACCTATGTACTCACCGGTGAAATTGACAAAATTGGTAGCTCTATTCAAATCACGGTAAACCTTATTGATATTATTGGTAAAGGTGTTGCTAGGACATGGACCGAGTCTTATACCGGTCGTGGCGATATTTTGCAACGCTCAAAAGCGTTGGCTGCGGAGATTGAAGCGAGCATTATTCAAACGTCAATCAATAATTTAACTCCGCAAGAGGATGCTGAATCAGCAGTAGCAATTGCCCATATTATTGATGTTAAAGTTGTTGCGAAAGAGGGTGGTGTGAACCTTCATTGGACCATTGCTGAAAATAGTGCCGTTTTCTACACTAATGTTTATCGCGGCAGCTCTGAAGATGGCCTGTTTGAGTTTGTGGCTAGTGTTGAAGATTCTGAATATCAAGATGACATTCAAGGACAGTTTTTTTACCGTTTAGATGCCGTACTAGACTCAGGTACAGAAGTAAAAGGAGATCAAGTCTTCGGCGTAAAAACTAGTCTCTCATCGGTTGATTTATCCTTAAAACCACCGACTATTTTATCAACCTCCAACTTATTACAAGGGATCAAAATAGATTTTGTTCCACAACTCAATAATCAAGGGGTGATTGGTTATAACTTTTATCAAAAAGCGAATGATAGCCAATGGCGTAAAGTACACAGTATTGAGAAAACTAATCAATTGACATATTCGGTGGTACTCAATCAAAACTTTGTTGCGAATGCTGGTTATCAAATCTATGTGAGTGCTTATAGTCATGAAGGGGAAAGTGAGCAATCTAGAATATTAGCGCTGAGTACTTCGCCGATGCTAACGTTAAAAGCCAATAGTGATATTCAGCTGCGTAAAGCTGATCTTTCATGGAATAAAGCCGCTGCGGGTAGTGGTTATAACCTTTATCGTCAGTCCTCGACTGAAAAATCCTGGGAACTTATCAGTAAAATAGCAGATATCAATACCGTTAATTACCTCGATGAAAAAGAGCTCAACGACGGTACTCAATACCTCTACACCATCACTGCTTATGACGAGTATACCGAAACAGCAAAATCAGCACCGGTAACGGTTCATACTAAAGCGTTACCTGCACCTCCACTTAATTTTAGTGCTCAAGCCGCCTTAGTCAAAACGGTGAAATTAACTTGGCAAGCGAGTGATGATACCGATATCAGTGGTTATGCTATTTATCGTAAAGCAGGGGAGTTTACTTCTGGCGACTTATTAACTGAAATTGCTTTTGTTAAAGGGCATCAGCAAGCTGAATATATTGATGGGTTAGCAACATCACCACTTAAAGATGGTGAAAGTTATCACTATGCTATCGCAGCTAAGAACTTATTTAATACCGCAGGTAAAGTGAGTATGGCCGTTAGTGCCACCACTAAACCGCTACCGAAACAACCACAAGGGCTAGCGGTAAGTGTCAGCAGTGACAGCATTGCATTAAACTGGCAGGCTAATGCCGAACAAGATATTAAGCACTATAGTATTTATCGTCAATGGAACCAAGAGCCTTGGGTGAAGGTTACTGAGACTAAAGATTTATCATTTACTGATGAAACACTGAAAGTGTATGCACAAACGTCATACAAGATTTCGGCAAGTAGTGAAGATGGTTTAACCAGTACTTTCTCTAGTAGTCAATCGGTAGTGAGTCCACTAGCGTTAACGCTAGTGGTTGAGCAAGATGAGTTACTACGGACTATTATTCTTTCGTGGAACAATGTTAATTATATTGATGGCTATAAGCTTTATCGTAAGAGTGTTACAGCCTCTCAATGGCAATTGATTAAAACGCTTGAGTCACATCAGCAAAATCGCTTTAAAGACTTCGATAAAAATGGCTTGCGAGAAGGGTTGCAATATCATTATAAATTAACAGCGTTTGACCAAGGGCTGGAAACAAAAGCAACCAATATAGTTGTTGGAAAGACTAAAGGCTCGCCTAGCGCTCCTGTTAGTTTTAATGCCAGCAGTAATGAAGTGAAAAAGTCTACCTTGACTTGGGTAGCGTCTACCGACAGCGATAATAAAGGTTATATCATTTATCGTAAAAATAAATCCGGTAAGTTCGAAGAGCTTGAAAAAATTAGTAAGCTCGCTACTACCAGCTATGAAGATGATGGCGATTTATTTTCTAACTTAGGTAATGGCCAACAATACAGTTATAACATTGCTACCTACAACAAGTTTGGTACTGTAGGACCGGTGTCTGAAGTTGTACAAGCTAAAACTAAGGCCATCCCTCATACTGTTGCTAATCTTTCATTAGAATACCAATCAGGTGGTTTAATGTTCTTCTGGGGGTTATCTAGCAACAGCGATATTGAGCAATACCAAGTATACCGAAGTAGTAATCTCTCCTGTTCAAACCTGCGTAAGTTAGCAACGGTTGATGGTACTAGCGATATCTATCTTGATGTTAATGTTAAAGGTGGCAAAAGCTACTGTTACCAAGTAACTGCAATTGATGTCGATAACTTAGAAAGTCAAAGCTCGCAGAGCGTAACTTATACCCTTCCAGCTGTTGAGGGAGCAAACTAATGAATACCTTACGCCCTATTTTATTAATGGTGTTTTTATTCTGCTTATCTTCGACGGTGCAAGCAGATGCAATCAATGAATTGAATAATCTTACTAAAACACCTGAATTTGAGAAAATGAAGGCTACTTATGAGCAATGTGTACTTAAAAAAGGTGTTAAGTTTGTCAAGGTAAGTACACCGGCAGAGGCTATTAATTATGCGCCAACCGCTTGTAAAAGAGAGTTATTAGTGATTAAACGCTTCTTCCTTAGCGGTGCCTTTAAAGCCGAGATCCTCAATGCATTATTAGAATCGATTAAAGAAGGCGTAGAGATCGATCTCATCAATGCTGTCTATGATGAGAAAATAGCAATAAGTCGATAAGCATTCTTGGTGCCCGAACATTGTCGGGCTGATGGTCTAATTAACAAATGTCAGTGGTTGGTGTGCTTTAATCGTTAAAGATATTTCTTGCTCAAGCGTAAGAATACTATTGCTATAGAAGTGCAGATTTTCAAACGCCAATGGGCTCTTTTTATCTAGACTAGCGAGTTGATACTGAAAACCTTGCTCGGTTAATTTGATCGCCGTTACAGAGCTGTTTGGCTCGCCATTTTCATCTAAGTGAATATGTTGATTACGCAGCAGCAGTTGCATTGGGCTGGTATGGCTTGGGGTTGTCTCTGCCTGAAATTCGCCAAGGGCAGTATTATAGCTATTAACGTTGTTCGAACGTTTTTCCATATGTACTGGTAACCAACTGCCAAGTTGTAAAAAATCAGCTACTTGCCAGCTATTAGGTTGCTGACAAACTTGGGTAGGAGAGCCTACCTGTAAGAGTTTTCCTTGATGCATTAAGGCAATTTTGTCGGCAAAGGTAAATACTTCATCTTTATTATGGGTGACAAAAATAGCGGAAATATTTAATTTTTTAAGTAACGATCGCATCGCTAGCATCAGTTCATTACGCAAACGCGCATCAATATTTGAAAACGGTTCATCGAGTAATAGCAACTTAGGGCGTGGCGCTAAGGCTCTTGCAATGGCTACCCGTTGCTGTTGACCACCAGATAGTTGATGAGGAAAACGAGGCGTTAATTCGGTTAGCTCTAATAATTCGACCAAATGTGCCAGTCTTGTTTGTTGCTCGATGTTAGTTAGTTTATCAATACCAAAGCCGATGTTCTTTTCAACAGTAAGGTGTGGAAATAAAGCATAATCTTGAAAGATCATACCTATATTTCTGTGTTCGGGCGCCAGGGTATGTTCAGCTGTTATCGCAGGCATTTCGGCAATGTGAATTTGACCTTGCTGTTGTTGAATAAAACCGGCGATAGTATTCAGTAATGTCGTTTTACCGCAACCACTAGGCCCAACCAAACCGAGAATGTCACCGGCATTAATGCTTAAGTCTATTGATGATAAAATAGACTTACCTTGTAAGGCTACAGAAAGGTTATTGATAGATATTAGCTCGGTCACGATTGTTCCTTGGTGCTGAGTGTATTGCTATGTTGCTTATTGCGATTGAGCCAATAGATAGGCAATAAACCAAGTAGCACGATAAATATAGCCCCGAGAGCTCCTTGCTCCAACATTTCATCCGAAATAAGTTGATAGATATGCGTGCTGAGCGTTTCAAAATTGAACGGGCGAATTAATAATACTGTCGGTAATTCTTTCATCGCTTCAACAAAAACTAATAACCATGCTACCCAAATAGAAGAGCTGAGTAACGGCAAATGTACCTTGGTTAAGGTTTTCCTTAAGTTAGCGCCTAAGCTTGCGGGGGCAAAATCAAGCGAGCTTGGAATTTGTTTAAGGCCGCTATCAATAGTGCCATTAGCGATTGCGGCAAAACGCACGATATATGCAAAAATAACTGCAAATAATGAGCCTGAGAGCAGTAAGCCTGGTTTGTTTAAATCTAATAGTGCTGCGATATCGTTAATGGCATAATCAACGGGTGCAAAGGTCGACATCATCGCCATGGCTAATACCGTGCCGGGAATTGCATAACCAAATCCTGAAATTTGCATCGGTACTGCGCGCCATTTATCGTGATTTAAACGCTTATATAATGCAAACAGTACTCCGAGTATGGTCGTTAATGTAGCTGCCCACACCGATATTTTAACGCTGTTAATCCCAGTAGGTATTAACGAGATTAACTGCTCAGTATTGCTGTATTGCCATGCCATGATCATTAATAAGGCAAAGGGTAAAATAAAACCAGCAATAGCAAGTAACCAACAAAATCCGGAAGCAAAAAACTGAGCGAGTGGTGATAGTTCAATTAGTTGATGATTTTTATTAATGCGGTTTGACTGATGTGCTTGGCCTGCACGTGCGCGCTGTTCAGCAACTAAGGTAAATAAAATAAATAATATCAAAACACTGGCTAATGCATTAGCGGTTGCTAATTCACTGTAGCCGAGCCAAGTATCATAAATTGCTGTCGTTAAGGTGTTAACAGCGAAGTATTGTACCGTCGCAAAATCAGCTAAGGTTTCCATTAACACTAAACTGGCGGCAACAGCAATCGCGGGTCTGGCAAGCGGTAGAGCGATTTTATAAAAGCTTTGTCTAGCGGATAATCCGAGTAAGCGACTGGCACGTAGTAAGTTTTGATCTTGCTGCTCTAATGCGGTACGAGTCAAAATATAAATATAAGGAAAGAGCACTAAGGCAATAACAATGCTTGCGCCACCTAAAGTACGAATATCAAAAAAATAGTAATCACTAGGTGATTGCCAATCAAACCATAAGCGTAAATTACGTTGTATGGGGCCAGCATAGTCAAATAAGTCGGTGTACAGGTAGGCAACTAAGTAAGCAGGCATCGCTAGCGGCAGCATTAAAAGCCAACGAAGTATAGCTTTACCTTTTATATTGGTATGAACAATGAGCGAGGCGCTAATGACACCCATAACGATGGCAAGAACCACCACATAAAAACCTAATAACAAGGTGTTAGCAATATAGTCAGGTAAAACGGTTTGCCACAAATGAGCAAATAAATCGGTAGAGGCGTTAATACCAGCAATAAACATCACTAGCACTGGAATCATCAGTGCTAGTGCAATTAAATGAACGGTGCCTCGCGATAGTACTTGGTGCAAGAATGTTGTTACGGGTGCTTTTGTCACTAAATACTATCTACGGTTAGGATTGTTTAAAGATCAAATCGAGCTTGGTCAATTAATTTAAGTGCTAATTTTCTGTTTTTAGCAATGGTTTCCAACGATAAGCTATCTGATTTAAATCCACCCCAAGAAGCAACTAGCGCTGATGGCGCTACTCCTTTACGTACTGGGTATTCCATATTGGTTTCGGCATAAAGTTGTTGTGCGGGTTTAGACACTAAAAAGGTCATTAATGCTTTTGCATTCTCAATATTCGGAGAATATTTCGCTAAACCCATACCTGAAATATTAACGTGCGCGCCACGATTTTCTTGGTTAGGAAAGTTAATATTAACGCCATCTGCCCAGACTTTTTGCTTATCATCTTTGAGCATTTTACCAAAATAATAGCTATTACCTAGTGAAATATCACACAAATTTTGATGAATGGCTTGTACTTGTGAACGATCGTTACCTTGAGGTTTACGCGCAAGGTTTGCTTTTAATTTTTCTAACCAGTTTAAGGTCTGTATTTCACCGTGTTCGGCGATCATCGCGGCAACAAGCGCAACATTGTAGGCATGTTTACCACTACGCGTACAAATTCTTCCTTGATATTTACTGTCGGCAAGATCTTCATAGTTAAGCTTTAGGTCTCCAAGGCGTTTACTTGAGTAAATATTACGTACTCGGGTAGTTAACGCAAACCAAGTGCTGTCTTCTGCGCGGAATTGGCTAGGAATAGCATCCTGCAAAGCTTTACTATTATTGGCTTGTAGCAACTTACGTTGATGGAGCTCAATTAATCGGCTTATATCGGTAGTCAGTAAAATATCAGCAGGGCTATATTCCCCTTCTCTAGCTAAACGTTCAGCCATGCCTTTCTTCGCAAAAATAACATTAACCTTAATACCGGTTTCTTGGGTAAATAAGTCAAATAAAGGCTCAACTAAAAACGGTTGACGATAAGAGTACACATTCACTTCTTGTGCCGCTAAGGCTGAAAAAGAACTGATGAGTACTGCTGCGACGATGCAAATATTGCCAATAACCTTATTTACTTTTAAAAACATAAAACCTACTTATTTATAATGTGTAGAGTGATTAAACCATAAAGTGCAAGAGTATGAATGACAAGCGCCAACAGTGTCAAGGTAATGAGAATAGTTCTTGTTTGTGACGCGTGTACAAATTTATTTGTAATATGACTTATTGGGGCACTACTTATTAGGAATATTTGCGAGTACTGCCGTCAATAATTGCCAATATTGGCCTACCGTAGTGACATCAATTTTTTCATCAGGCGAATGCGGAAACTTAATGGTTGGCCCTATAGAAACCATGTCCCAATACGGGTATGCAGTTTTGAATAAACCACATTCAAGCCCTGCATGAATTACCATCACCGCTGGTACTTTATCAAATAATTGTTGATAGGTATTACTCACCGTTTTCATAATTGCTGAATCAGTATTAGGCTTCCAACCGGGATACTCGCCTGAGAATTTGATGTTAGCTCCTGCGAGTTCAAACACCGATCGAACCATACGCTGAGTGTCTAAGCTGCCATCATCATGGAGGCTGCGGATCAACACTAAAGCATTGAGGTTATTTCCGCGCGTATTTATTACTCCTAAGTTTAACGAGGTTTCGACAATACCTTCAATATCATCGCTCATGCGTATTACCCCATTAGGGCAGGCATTGAGCGCGCGTAAAATATTATATTGTGTTTGTTTATCCCAGCAGTGTTCAAAATCCTCAGGGGAAATAAGTAACATATCAAGGTCGGTTTCAATTGCGGCTAAATTATGTCGAATAGTTGACAAATATGACGCTAAGGCCACTTTTAGGGCCGGAACTTTTTGTAGGGCAACCACAAAGCTGGTATTCGCTTCACGTGGAATAGCATTGCGTAAACTGCCGCCGTTAAATTCGGTTAGTTTAATGTCAAATTGCTCACTAGCATCTAACAGGAATCTGATCAGTAATTTATTGGCATTAGCACGACCAGTATGAATATCAACACCGGAATGTCCGCCTTTTAATCCTGAAATTGACAAGTTAAACGCTTGATAGTTTTCTGGTACCTTATCAAAGCTTAACGGGAATGTTGCCGAGCCATCAATACCGCCAGCACAGCCCATGTACACTTCACCTTCTTGCTCTGAGTCGGTGTTTATCAAAATGTCGCCATCGAGCCAGTTTGGCTGTAAACCAAAAGCGCCACTCATACCGGCTTCTTCGTCAATGGTAACCAACACCTCTAATGGGCCGTGAGCAATATCATCACTTGCCAATACCGCTAATGCTGACGCTAAACCAATACCGTTATCAGCGCCTAACGTGGTGCCATCAGCAGTAACCCAGGGACCATTAGCTTCTTCGATAATATAGGGACGAATAGCATCGGTTAAAAAGTCATGCTCAGTGTCGTTATTTTTTTGCGGCACCATATCCATGTGAGCTTGTAAAATCACGCCCTTTTTATTTTCCATACCCGTGGTAGCAGGTTTTTTAATGGCTAGATTGCCTACGTCATCTTCCTTAACGGTTAAGCCTAGCTCAGACGCCCAAGACTGGATCCACAGAGAGATTTGCTGTTCGTGTTTTGAGGGGTGTGGAATACTGCAAATCTGCTCGAATAAGCGCCATAAGCCCGTTGGCTTTAGGTTTGATAAAGTGGTCATGGTGGTGCCTTGTTATTTACTTGCCATTAGAAATTGCCATTGTTCATTAAAGTCACTACTAGGCTTTCTATCAAAACCCGAGCGAACATATTGACTAATTTTACCTTCAGCAAAAGATACTAGAATATTGGCCAGTGCTTGCTCGCTGATAGAAAAGGTTTTACCTTCACGCAGTTTTCGTTCACGTAGCACCTGTTTTAATTGAGACTCTAGTTTTTCGAAAAAATTATGAACCCGGGCACGTAAACGTTCATTTTCGCCCATCAAAGCATCACCCGACAGGATACGACACATGCCTGGGTTACGCTCAGCAAAGACCAACAAAACATGCAGTATATGATGACAACGGACTAAGGTTTCTTTGTGATCAGATAAAATTAAATTAATGCGAGTAAAAATAGACTCTTCAATAAAATCAATAAGCCCTTCAAACATTCGTGCTTTAGAAGGGAAATGGCGATACAAAGCGGCTTCCGAAACACCTACTTCACCGGCAAGTTTGGCGGTGGTGATACGCTGTCCTGGGCTGTCTTGTAGCATTAACGCTAAACACTGTAAAATTTGTTCTTTACGATTTGGCTTAGTATTGGTTTTTGAGGCTGTGGTCATAGGGTTTTTTACTCTTATCTTTAGTGTGTTTTCGCCAAAATTACTTGATAGGTACGTCGCTACTATTTTTGCGTTACTTTAGCGAGATAATGCTGATTGATTAAGGAAACTAAATGCTTCGCGACAATGTGTTTACTGGCTAAGGGAATGTCAGTTTTATCAATAGCACTGTAGAGTGTTAGCGCATTATCATCACTGTTAAAACCTTGCCCCGCTTTAGCCACATCATTAGCCGCAATTAAGTCTAAATTTTTGCGCATTAATTTACCGCGGGCATAATGCTCAACATTTTGTGTTTCTGCAGCAAAGCCAACCATAAATGGTTTGTTATCAATGCACGCCACATCGGCAACAATGTCGTGGTTTTTCACTAACTCTAGTTGCATTGCATCGTTAGTTTTCTTAATTTTTTGACTGGCCACTTCAGCGACACGGTAATCGGCAACTGCAGCGCAGGCAACAAAAGTAGTACAGTTTTTAGCAAACGTTAATGCTTGCTGATGCATTTCTTCTGCGCTCACTACTTGCACTAAATCACAGCCGTTAGGCGCTGAAATAGCCACCGGACCAGAAATCAGCGTCACCTTAGCGCCACTACGTAAAGCTGCATGAGCAATGGCGTAGCCCATTTTTCCGGAGCTATGATTAGAGATATAACGAACCGGATCGATAGCTTCTCTAGTCGGGCCCGCGGTAATGACCCAATGCTGTCCTTGTAAGTATTTATCCGCAAAAAAATCACTGCTTAATCCGACTAATTGCTCTACGTCTAACATCCGACCCAAGCCAATATCGCCACAGGCTTGTTCACCACTACCAGGGCCCCAAATGTGGCAACCTCGGGAGGCTAATCGTGCGATATTCTCTTGAGTCGCAGGTGCATGCCACATTTGTTGGTTCATTGCTGGCGCAATGGCAATAGGGGCTGCAGTAGCAAGGCACAAGGTTGAAAGTAAATCATTGGCCATACCACAGGCGATACGGGCAATAACATCCGCGGTTGCTGGCGCAATGACAATAATATCGGCCCATTTTGCTAACTCAATATGACCCATACCAAGCTCAGCTTGAGTATCGAGTAAGCTATCAGCAACTTGGTTTCCCGACACCGCTTGTAAGGTGAGGGGAGTAATGAAGGCTTTGGCACCGTCGGTCATTACTACGCGTACATCAGCACCTTGCCCTTTTAAGCGGCGCACTAATTCTGGTGTTTTGTACGCGGCAATACCGCCACTAATACCAAGAACAATTTTTTTGTCCTGTAGAATTTGCATAAACTGCTAATCTTAAACTTATCAATAATGACATTACGATAACACTTATTGATATTTTTGA
>Ga0209395_1005534_pt1 | contig 14211 bp, 9 predicted proteins | sample GOMGulsemesocosm_3_FD_184635 | JGI IMG/M metagenome (GOLD analysis project Ga0209395, IMG submission 184635) | Methane-oxidizing microbial communities from mesocosms in the Gulf of Mexico - GOM9D Gulf of Mexico (SPAdes) (version 2) | ecosystem: Environmental > Aquatic > Marine > Cold seeps... | reverse complement strand
GTTATGCGCAGTGATATTCCCCTTCCCCTTGTGGCGTAAATAACTATGGATATATCATTTAGAGTAAAAATATTCTAAATGAAATTCTTTTAAAAATATGACGCTTTAAAATATAAATATAATTTTAAATTTTGCTGTGATTTTTTATCTATGAATAATACAAAAGTAAGCTTAATTATAGTTAGCATCTTAAGCTTATCCGCTTGTGATGATAGCTCCAATAATTCTAATGGTGATGCTGATTTAGACCTGTGTCGCGAGGTGTATGTAGACGGTGTTATTTTACCTCTTAATCAATATGATGTTTCAATTCCATGGCAAAGAGACACAAGAGTAACTGGTTATTTGTTAAATGGTGAAGTAATCCCACATAACGTTTGTAATGATGAATACGCAATTTACGATAAGCACACATCTATCTATGGGCATAATTATTTTTGGGCTAAACATGGTGAATATTTCAGGGAAGATGGAAAGCCAACCAAGGTAATAAAAGAATATAGCCCAAATCAAGATGCCTCATACTGGCTAGAAGGTAGCGTAGGAAAGCTTGTTCCAGATGATAATAGCCCTGACTTTGTATTTATTTATGGATCATCAACCTTCAAAGATATGACTCCTAACTCTAACTATCAAATTCATTATCAAGATACAGGGATCCCAGCCTATAAGTCATGGCGCGTTATAATTGAAAATACGATTGATTCAACTAAAACCATATCTAATTATGTACAATCAGGATATGAAGCTAAATGCGTATATCAAGATGCATTCAATAGATTTGGATTGAATTATTCAGAATCAGTTACTTATAATGGTGATAGTGGATGTGATAACGCAGCGCTTTTAGATGATAAATATTTAGTAACAACCCCCTTTGATGACCTTCCAGAGGTAATGCCAGATAGACTTGTCAGTGTTCAGAGTAGTGGATGGAGTTTTTTTGGTGGTGATATCCAATTTTATATTGATATGAAAAATACGAATGCCATAAGCTATAATGTATCTCTTAGGTTTAAAGTTGACGGAAATATCATTTATTCAAAAGACGATATTCTCAACGCTCATAGAACTACAACTATAGAGGCTACCTTTCCTTTAGGTGACGCTATTAATTTAAGTTACGAGCTTGTTGACACATCAGATGGCTACGTATTTTCCTCAAGTGAATTGTAAACCCTATTGTGGTTTATTGAAATTGGCCTCCTAGTTGGAGGCTTTTTAGATCTAGGGTTAAAATCGTCCCTGAGCGGCCTATTGAACATAAGGTGGTAATACGCAACCACATTTCACCTCTCAGACAAAATGTCCTATGAGTGTCTTATTTCTTACGGTTTACTCCATTAAATACACGATATATCACCAAGATAATTTTGTACTATTTTGGTGAATATACCTTTCACGTTGATTCTAATTGAAATACATATTTATAATGTTGTTGTAATATTGGATACAACTCGGCATTCCAATTGGGCTTTCTTACTTTTTTATATCTGAAACATAATTACATTGAATTCAAAGTCAGCTTTTGTATAATGCCTGTCCGCTTCTTTCAATTGAAAAGGCGGCACAATTTGCATGGGTTCCCTCACCCCATGAATTTAACTAAAAAGGTTTATTATGCGTGAATTAACTGCAATGCAGACGCGTCAAGCGTTGATCTGTCTCTCTTGTTTTCATATTTTAGTGATCACAGCGAGCAACTATTTAGTCCAACTTCCGATTAATATATTTGGTTTCCACACTACGTGGGGAGCATTTACTTTTCCGTTTATATTTTTGGCGACCGATCTGACTATTCGAGTATTTGGTGCTGGTATGGCGAAACGCATTATTGCGCAAGTTATGCTACCGGCATTGTTGATCTCGTATGGATTATCAGTGGTGTTCTTTGAAGGTAGTTATCAGGGGATCGCTGGTTTAAGCGAGTTTAATAGCTTTGTTGGCCGTATTGCGCTGGCAAGCTTTTTGGCTTATTTATTCGGCCAGGCGCTTGATATTGTTGTTTTTAATCGTTTAAGACAATTAAAAACGTGGTGGGTTGCACCGGTATCATCAACGGTATTTGGTAATCTAATCGATACTATTATTTTCTTCGCTGTGGCATTTTACCAAAGTACGGATCCGTTTATGGCGGCTAACTGGGTTGAAATTGCGACGGTTGATTATGGATTTAAGTTACTGATTAGTTTGATTATATTTCTTCCTCTATATGGTGTGATTTTAACTAAACTGGCGGGTGTTATTACCTTCCAAGCTAATGTTAAACATAATATTGCATCAGCAAAACTGAGTTAACAAAGCTCTGTTTTACACGAGGGCGAAAGGCGCTAAACTTGATTGTTTAGCGCCTTTTTTGTTTTATTACAGAAAATGTATTGGCAGTTAAGGTATAATCGCGACGTTCTAGATTTTATGCTTTTAATTTACACGCAATTGAGGTGCCGAATGGCAACAGCCGTGGGTTTATATGATGATATTCGTCCTTTCAACGATGACGAGATAGCAAGTGTTGTTGAACGCTTAGTTAACGATAAAGAATTTATTACTGCGATCGCGCATTTTCAGTTTCCGCGCTTGATCAAGCATTTTAGTTGGGTGATATTCCCAATGATCCGTATGGCGTTACGCCGTAAGTGCAGCAAAATCACCAGTGTCAGCGAAATACAGCACGAAGTGATCACCTATATGGAAAAAATGATTGCGAACACAACAACTCAAGTAACCTTTAATGGTGCTGAGAAGTTGGATAAAGACAAACACTATTTATTTATTTCTAATCACCGTGATATTGCCATGGACCCAGCATTTGTAAATTGGGCATTACATCATCATGGTTTTGATACAGTGCGTATTGCGATTGGTGATAATTTATTGAAAAAGCCATTTGTATCAGACCTGATGCGCTTAAATAAAAGTTTCATCGTGAAACGTTCAGCCAAGGGTGTACGTGAAATGATGGCTGCATTTAAGTCATTGTCTGGTTATATTGCTCATTCAATCAAAACAGAACAACAGTCGATTTGGATTGCCCAAAAAGAAGGTCGTGCTAAAGATGGCAATGACCAAACTGATCCCGCTATTTTAAAAATGATGTATATGAATGGTAAAGGCCAGAAAATTAGCTTTCCTGAGTATATGAAATCATTGAATATCGTGCCGGTGACAATTTCTTATGAATACGATCCAAATGATGCAGCGAAAGCCAATGAACTCTGCCAATTAGCGACAGCTGGTGAGTATAATAAAGCTGAGTTTGAAGATATTGATAGTATTGTTCAAGGCATCAACGGCTTTAAAGGTCACGTCAATGTCACCTTTGGCGATGTTATTGTGGATGATATTGCTGATGCCAATGAGTTAGCAGAGCGTATTGATCAAACGATTGATAACAATTATTACCTGCATGCGACTAATTTATTAGCCGCCGAGCAATTACATGCAACAGCGGAATATAAACAAGCGGCAAGTAGCGTCTCTGCAGAGCAACGCGCTAAATTTACTGCGCATTTGCAAGCAATTCCAACTGCATTACATGCCACTGTGCTCGCTGGTTATGCTAAATCAGTCGAAAAACAGTTAGGAAAATAATCATGATCAGAGATAGCCTCAGGTTATCTCTGATTAAAATGTTTTTCGTAATCCTAAATTAAACCCTAATGCATTAGCTTCAGCGGTGATAGCAATATCGGTAAACTGATAGTCTAAGCCAAATCCCCAGGCCATCGCAGTATTACTATCTTCAAACTCCATATTGTTATAGACAGAATTTTGGTCTTGGAGTTGATATTGCCAAACGTAATGGTCAATACCTGACGTGGCATATACAGTGAAGATATCGTTAATCGCATAATTTAGCTTAACAACCAGTGATGCTGCGTAAGTTAACTTTCCATCTCGAATGACATATCCACTGTTATAATTATCTATGTGTTGCTCTCCCTTTAAACCAAAAGACAACTTACTTTCTACGGCGATGGATAAATCACTGTCATCTAGCAATGCTGGTGAAAATTGATGCCCTAACAGTATATAACCGCCAGTCGTAGCAAAAGATGCATTTAGCGCGACTGGGTCTAGGTAGCTAATGCCGAGTGAATAATAATTTTGGCTGACTTTATTTTCTCTTTCTCTAGGTTCTGAGCTTACGCTGTATTCAATTTTTGCAGCGTCGGTGCTGCTTTCTATTTTCTCTGAACTAATGCCACTTAGTGGAAAACTTAATATAAGCCAACCGATTAGATATTTTTTCACAATAAATCCCGTCCATGTCGAATAAAACAACGTTATTTTAGCGTCTACTGTGATCTGTGTTGTATTAATTTTATTTTATATTGGCAGGGCTCAATTACTGAGAGGCGATAACTTTGTCATGAAGTAAGTATGAAGTTTCATGCTAATTAATTAGATTTTTTACACTATTCACTAGTTCTGTAGTAATCCCATGATTAATCACTAATTAAAAATAATTAACTTTACCTTTTACATGACAACCTGTGATTAATTTTTATTGTTTTAATACCGTAACTAGTTTGGTTTAAATCACTTTTGTATCTGCGTTATTTGGCGTTAAATCGTTATTTAAGTTACTTTTTAACTCATGTTATTAGCACTTTCTATTCAACATTTTTTCATATTGATCAAATTCGGTATTTCTTCAGAATAACGCTTTAAATTACCGAAAAATATCAATCTTGATTAATTGTTTTAAAGGAATGAAACGATGATAATAAGCAAAAAAACGATGCTTTCAACAGCGGTTAAAGCAGCATTAATTGGTGCAATCACTATCCCTATGGTTGGTTGTGATGATGCTGAAACGTATAATCAACAACAGTATGTTGAAGCTGCTGAAAGCTATACACAACAGCAACGCCAGCAACTGGTTGGTAATGTGCAAGGCGTGGTGCTGGATTCAAATGGTAACCCACTAGCGGGTGCTGATGTTTCTATCGGTACTCAAACAACGACAACAGATGCGTTAGGTTATTATGCGTTTGCAGATGTTGCAGCTGTAAATGTTGTATTAAATGAAGACAGTGATGTTTTATCAGCAGTGCCGTTAATCATCAGTATTTCTGCTGATGGTCATTTAGGTGGACGAACTCAAGCTTTCCCAACTGCTATTTCAGATACTGAGCAATATGTTTATATTGATGGCTTTACTGCGCAAGCGGCAAGTTTATACTTGCCGGAGTTAACTGCATCAGTAAAAGCAACACTGCGTAGTGAGATTACCGGTGAAGCGATTGCTAATCAAAAAGTAACACTTGAGTTTGTTGCGGTAAATGAAGGCCTAGAAGACAATAATAATGTTGGCGGTGGTGAATTTGAAGATATCGCATCAACTTATTATGAAGTGACTACAGATGTTAATGGTGCGTTTGTGGCAAACAATCTACCTGCTAATTCAAGTTTCAACGTATTGGTAGAAGGTTTCCGTATTGAAAATCAATATGTACTTGATGAAGTATATGATGATGAAAATGTAGATCTAACTACCGCAAAAGAAGCAATTGTGTCTAATTGGGGTGAGATTTTTGTAATCGAAGAGATTGTTGCTGATGTTATCGACCCATTTGTACGAGATATTGATGGTGCATCATTCGCTGGGCGTTTAGAGAAAGGTAAAAAAGGTACTTCAGCAACGGGTGGTTTAGTCTTTAACTTCTCTGAGGCTGTTGATTTATTGCATAAAGATTCTGTAAATTCACTAGAAGAAAATACTATCAAGGTTGTATTTCATAACCAAGGTACTGAGACTGGTACGACTAAATATGTGAGCTTTACGCATAACATCAACTCTAATGCGAGTGTTAACTCGATCCAGTTAAATTTAGCTGAAGAGATAGCTCCTGGTCAACAGGTTGATGTATATTTCGAACGCGCTGATTTTGTAGATGCTGGGGAAAACGAATTAGATCTAGAAGATTATAACGAAGTGAATGATACTTATAAAACAGCAGGTCAGTTTGCTAATAATTATATTCAGTATACGTTATTTGGTTATGAAGGCTCTGGTAAATTAGACGGCGCTTCGACGATTACTCAGTTGACTGATGATTCAGGTGAGTTTTTGACACTAAGTCAGCATAATGAAGCATTGGTTGATGTGAAAAATGTATCTGGTGCAATCGAACAGTTGAACAATACATCAAGCAGCACGGATGTATTACTGTTAGATCTTGCGAATCAGTTAGCAACGAAAGCTGGTATTGCGGCACCAAGCACACTCGTGACGTCAACAGCAAAAGTTGCGATTAACTTCCCTGAAAATACAACAGACGCAGAGATTGGTGTTGTAGATGAAAATGGCCTAGCGGTTAATGGTGTTATCATAACTCCGGATCTAACCTCTTCAGGTCATGGTGTTGATTTTGATGATATGACAGTGTTCTATATTGAGAATACAGCTCCTGGACACCACGTTACCGTTGTTGCGACAGATGCATTTGAAGTTGTAGGTCCAACAGCTACTGAGCAACTTGTTGATGTTGTTGCTCCAACGACTGTGATCCAAAATTCATATCTTGTTGAAGGAGATAAAGTAACTGGTATCGCTTCTGAAGGTATTGAAATTGACGGTGGCCAAAACGTGACATCAGGTATTGCTGGTAGCCTAGGCTATCCATACCTTACACTTGCACCGGGTATCTTAGATCTGGACGAATTAGTTGATAATGATAATGCTGATACGAACTCTTCAGGTGCAGATATTTATAACGCTGACCAATTTAACTCATGGCAGGCAAATGATATTGTAACTGCGGTTGCTTTCTCTGAAAACATTGGCTGGAAATCATCTTCAGCACCACTTCAAACTCAAGTTGTAAGTTCAAGTGACATTTCTGAAAGTCTATTGAGTTCATTTGATATTGTTAATGATGTAACGGCTAATGGCGGTGATGTTGTTTCTAACTCTGCAGCCAATGACTTTGTTATCTTTAAAGTGGATAACATCTTTACGCTGGCTAACAGTTATGATGGTAAAGAGTTATCGTTTAATAACTTAATTGTTGATGCTGATGGCGTAGATGCATCTGCGGCTAAAGTAGTTATTCGTGATGCTTTACCACCGATGATTTCTGCTGCCACACTAACACAGCGTTCTGATAAGCAGTACTTGAAGATCTCATTTAATGAAAATATTGCAGACAAAGAAGAGTATACGCGTAGTGAAGAGCCGTTGACGTTAACAATTGCTAATGGGGCAACTGAGTATACTGTCGATGCTTCTGATGTTGACTTCAGTTCTTCATCAATTGAAATTGAAAACGCTGAAATTAATATTGATCTGAATAGTGATTTAGAAATAAATAACCTTCGTGTCAATATTGCTGATGCAAACGGTAATGATGGTAAATCACAAAACCGTGATTATAACTATGATGATTTATACTTTGAAGCAACAAACGCAATTCCAGCGCCTTAATAAAATGTGATAATTCTACATGTATCTAAACCCGGCTTCGGCTGGGTTTTTTATTACCTGCAAAATAATATAAATAAATTCACTTTCTTTGCGAATAAATCTTGCAAACGCAAATGAGATTGATTATCATTAACTTGTTCTTCAGGAAGTCAGTATTTATTTCGGTAGGACAAGACATTGCTCACATTGCTTCCGGGTTAATTTTAATCCATTACTCCTTGCAGGGTAAACCGAATTTTTTCGGGCCGGTAGATCAAACTTCTTATCCCTCGATAACAGAGAAGTTTGATTATTACCGGCTTTTTATTATCTGCCGCTTTTATAATGCCAACTGTTCTGTATTAACGAACCATTCCCGATTATCCACATCGCTTTACGCCGTCAGGTACTCTGTGTTTCAGTTATTGAATATTACACTTAATGAGGCTTTTTGTTTTTGTGATTAATTGCAGTTATTTTGGCTTTATATAAATAAATGCTTGCAAACGCAAATGAGAATCGTTATTGTTAACTTGTTCTTCAGGAAATCATTATTTACTTCGGTAGGACAAGACATTGCTCACATTGCTTCCGGGTTAATTTTAATCCATTACTCCTTGCAGGGTAAACCGAATTTTTTCGGGCCGGTAGATCAAACTTCTTATCCCTCGATAACAGAGAAGTTTGGTTATTACCGGCTTTTTATTTTCTGCAGCAAATCATTCTTTATTAACATAAATCAAACATTACGATACTTAGCTAGTGTATTATTTTTAATCATCATGGCTTCTTTTTACACATAAAATACCTTGGTGTAAGATTCTTTTCCACATATTCTAAAATCCTTAGATAACTTTAGATCTTAGCTTTGAATCTTGTAAGTGATTGTTATTTAATTTGTTTTGATTGTTATCATCAAGATCTTCACAGAATATCTATTTTTTTGATCGTCATTGTTAACAGAGTTATCCACAGTTAGATCAAGATCTATGATCTAGTGGTTAAGATCTGATCGCGAGATATATTTTTATCATCAACATAGCGTGAATTCGCGGCTTGTGGCATGCTTAGTCTATTCATCATTTATTTCATTGAGTTTAATTTTTATGTCTACGATCCCTAGCAATCCCCTTGTGCTTGTCGATGGCTCTTCGTATCTGTTTCGTGCTTATCATTCACCACCGCATTTAACCAATGCTGAAGGTATGGCAACGGGCGCTGTGTATGGTGTCGTTAACATGTTAAAGAGCTTATTAACCCAGTTTGACCCAAGTCATATCGCAGTGATCTTCGATGCCAAAGGTCCAACGTTCCGAAATGAAATGTATCCAGATTATAAAGCGCATCGTCCACCAATGCCGGATGATCTACGTTGTCAGATCGAACCTGTGCATAACGCTGTTAAAGCACTCGGTTTACCACTGATCTGTATTCCAGGTGTTGAAGCCGATGATGTGATCGGTACGATCGCACAACAAGCGAGTGCAGAAGGTCGTGCGGTATTGATCAGTACTGGCGATAAAGATATGGCGCAGTTAGTTGACGAGAATGTCACGCTGATCAACACCATGACTGACGTAGTATTAGATCCGCAAGGCGTTAAAGATAAGTTTGGTGTACCACCAGAACTGATTATTGATCTGTTGGCACTGATGGGTGATGCCGCGGATAATATTCCTGGCGTACCTGGTGTGGGCGAAAAAACTGCGTTAGGCCTGTTACAAGGGCTAGGTAGTATTAAAGATATCTACAATAACTTAGATGGCATTGCACCATTAGGTTTCCGTGGCTCGAAAACCCTTGCTAAGAAAATGATCGAACATCAAGAAAATGCTGAAATGTCTTATGCATTAGCAACGATCAAGCTTGATGTTGAAACGGGCGTGACGCTAGATGATCTCGCTATTACAGCAACTAACGTTGATGATCTTGCTGAGCTATACCAGAAAATGGGCTTTAAGCGTTGGTTAGCGGCATTAGTTGGTGGCGCAGATGCAACTAAACATGTGCACGCGGGTAAAGCTGCAAAATCGAGTTCAAGTGCTTCTAGCAGTGATGACGTTGTTGCGCCGAGCACAATCGATCGTAGTAATTATGAAACCATTTTAACCCAGGCTGATTTTGAGCGTTGGTTAGAGAAGTTACAAAAAGCTGATCTGTTTGCACTTGATACGGAAACCACGAGCCTTAATTACATGCAAGCTGAGCTAGTGGGGCTGTCATTTGCTGTTGCAGAAGGCGAAGCTGCATATTTACCAGTTGCTCACGATTACTTAGATGCGCCAGAGCAATTAGATCGTGACCATGTATTAGCGTCATTAAAAGCACTGCTTGAAGACAGCAATGCCAAAAAAGTGGGCCAAAATTTAAAATACGATGCATCAGTGTTAGCAAACTACGGTATTAAATTAGCGGGTATTGCATATGACACCATGATCGAATCGTATGTTTATAACAGCATTGCTACGCGTCATGATATGGATAGCCTAGCGGATAAATACTTAGGTCATAAAACCATTAGCTTTGAAGAGATCGCCGGTAAAGGTAAAAAACAATTAACCTTTAACCAGATTGAATTAGAGCAAGCGTCACCGTATGCCGCAGAAGATGCCGATGTTACGTTACGCTTGCACAATGTGCTATGGGAAAAAATAGAAGCTGAACCATCACTAGTGGCGTTATTTAACGAGGTTGAATTGCCGTTAGTGAGTATCTTATCGGGAGTTGAGCGCCAAGGTGTCTTAATTGAGAAATCAAAACTGGATGCGCAAAGTGTTGAACTTGGCACGCGTATGTTGGAGCTGGAAGCGAAAGCACACGAAATTGCTGAGCAACCATTTAACCTGAGTTCGCCAAAACAGCTGCAAGAAATTCTATTTGTGAAAATGGAATTGCCAGTTATTAAGAAAACGCCAAAAGGTGCGCCGTCGACTGCAGAAGAAGTGCTGCAAGAACTTGCGCTTAATTATCCATTACCAAAATTGATTTTAGAATACCGCAGTTTAAGCAAACTAAAATCAACCTATACGGATAAGCTACCAACCTTGATTGAAGAAAAAACCGGTCGTGTGCATACCTCTTATCATCAAGCGGTTACTGCCACTGGTCGTTTATCATCAAGCGATCCAAATCTACAGAATATTCCGGTACGTGCTGGTGAAGGTCGACGTATTCGTCAGGCATTTATTCCTGAAGCAGGTTATAAATATGTCGCAGTGGATTACAGCCAAATTGAATTACGTATTATGGCGCATTTATCACAAGATAAAGGACTGTTAACGGCGTTCTCGGAAGGGAAAGACATTCACCGCGCGACTGCTTCTGAAGTATTCTCTGTTGAGCTAGATGACGTCACCAGTGATCAACGTCGTAGTGCTAAAGCGATTAACTTCGGACTTATTTATGGCATGAGCGCATTCGGTTTAGGTCGTCAGCTAAACATTCCGCAAAAAGAAGCTAAGCAATACATGGCTCGCTACTTTGAGCGTTATCCGGGTGTATTAACTTATATGGATGACACGCGTAAAGTGGCTAAAGATAAGGGTTATGTTGAAACGTTATCAGGCCGTCGTTTATATTTACCTGAAATTAATGCGCGTAATAAAATGCGTCAGATGGCGGCTGAACGTGCTGCGATCAACGCACCAATGCAAGGTACCGCATCTGACATTATCAAAAAAGCGATGATTAATGTTGCAGGTTGGATTGAGACTGTAGAAACAGATTCTATTCGTATGCTAATGCAAGTGCACGATGAATTAGTCTTCGAAATCAAAGAAGAACATGTTGAAGCTTATGTTGCGAAGATCAAAGACTTGATGGCTGCGGCAATGTCGTTAGATGTACCACTACTTGCGGAAGCGGGTGTGGGTGATAACTGGGATGAAGCGCATTAATCTTTAATTAAGAGCTAATCGCATAAAGTTATCATTATAAGTATAGAAATTAAAACCAGTCTTAGGGCTGGTTTTGTTGTTTTTATACATAAAATTACGATGTAAGTGCGCCTTGTCACAAAAAATGTAACTAAATAACGTATTTTACTTTCGTGTGAAATCAGTTTGCAGTATATTAGCGGGGTAGGGTATGGAGGTTCGAAATTATATTTCAAACCTTTTGTTTCAAATTGAATTTATTATTCATCGCCACGTCACTTTTTGACGAGGCGTTTTTTTTGCCTACAATTCAGTAAAGACGCAGTAACGATTAATCGTCTTCGTTAATGTATTCGTAGTCACTGTCATCGTACTCTTCCGCATCTTCACTTGGAGTACCTGTTGCAGGTTCTAGCGCATACCATTCACATAGCTTGTTTTTCAGTACGTCAATACCAGTATGTTTCAAAGATGAGAAGGGTGCTACTGTTACATCGCCACCAAATTCTTTCACCGCTTCTTTTACGTCTTTAACTGTTTTGCTGCGAACGCCTTGTTTTAATTTATCCGCTTTGGTTAATAACGCCATTACTGGAATTTCAGAATCAATTGCCCATAGAATTAATTGTTTATCTAAATCTTTTAATGGGTGACGAATATCCATTAATACCACGATACCTTTTAATGAATCGCGTTTTTGTAGGTATTCACCTAAGGCTTTTTGCCATTTTTTCTTTACTTCAAAAGGAACTTTAGCAAAACCGTAACCCGGTAAATCGATTAGACGTTTGCCTTCTTCGATTTCGAATACGTTGATAAGTTGTGTACGGCCAGGTGTTTTACTGGTTCTCGCTAAGCTTTTTTGGCGTGTCAGTGTGTTCAATGCACTTGATTTACCAGCATTAGATCGCCCAGCGAAAGCAATTTCAATGCCCGAATCATCTGTTAGGTGACTAATGTCTGGCGCACTAATCCTAAATGCAGCGTTTTCGAAGTGTATCTTTTTGTTATCCAATCTAATATCTCTCATTGAAATTGTGTTAAATGATTACTTTTTTTTGAAAATGTGTAAAATAGTCAAATAGAATAATAATAAGTGTAACATGTCACGCCGTGACATGGGATCGGAAGCTGAAAATAACAAGTGGAATGCTATGAAAAGTCTTGTCTTATCTTTTGCAATGTTAATCGGATTAATGGGTACCGCTCAAGCTGCAGGGGATGCAGCTGCGGGTGAAGCTGTTTCCGGTACATGTGCTGCGTGTCATGGTGCTGATGGTAATAGTCCAGCAAGTATCTATCCTAAGTTAGCGGGGCAAAACGCTTCGTATATTGTTAAACAGTTGAAAGATTTTCAACTGGCGATGCAAACCGGTGGTGAAAAGGGTCGTAATGATCCAACCATGATGGGAATGTCGGCAATGCTAACTGAACAAAATATTCTGGACCTTGGTGCGTTTTATGCGTCACAAACCATGAAACCTGAAGAAACACCTGAAGAAGTGGTTGCTGCCGGTGAACTATTATACCGTGGTGGCGACATCGAGCGTGGTATTACGGCTTGTGCTGCATGTCATGGCCCACGTGGTAATGGTAGTGAAACGGCTAAATTCCCGAAAATCTCAAGCCAGCATGCTGATTATATTAAAGTGCAGCTAGAGAAATTTAGTAGCAAAGAGCGTGCAAATGACCAAAATGGCATGATGCATGATATCGCATATAAAATGAAACCAGCAGATATGGAAATTATTTCTAAATATCTTGGTGGCCTTCACTAATCATTTTTATTTAGTGAGTTCATTTTAATATCGTAAAAAACTCAGCTTCGGCTGAGTTTTTTATTTTCATCTTATCTAAATTATCTTTTTTCTTCCTTGCTTTTTTGGTAGTCTGCGCTCACTTAAAGAATTGCCTACTTATGCCCTTAATAAAGATCGCTACATTGACTATCTTTAAATAAGGCGAAATACGATACCCGCTAATAAACAATGTTGTAAACAAGCTTATTGTGAACCTTGTTATTAGACAGATTTAAAACAGAGAATACTATGACTCGTAAAAGAAAAGAACGCTCAGGCGGCCCGTTGGCTATTGCTAAATCAGACCGTAGTAAACGTGAAACCAATACTCAAGCGTTAGAAGCGCGTAAGCACAAGCGTTTAAAAAAGCGTAAAGGTTTAGCATCAGGTAATAAAACAACTGAAGCTGAAAAAGGCAAAAAACGCACGGGCGGTCCACGTAAATCAGGTGATCCACGCGTAGGCAGTAAAGCACCGATTCAATTAGTTGCTGCGCCGACACCTGTTGCACAACCTGCGATTATTAAAGTTAAACAGCCAAAAGCGGAAGTGAAACCAGTTGCACCGGTATTAACGTTCGAGCAAGAGCTTGATAAGTTAGAAAGTGATGCGCGTCTAAATGGTCTATTGCTACGTTTAGATAACAACGAAGTATTAAACCATGATGACCAAGATTATGTTGATGAGCGCGTAGAGCGTCACGCATTCTTACTTGAAGAACTTGGTTATGCTGATGACGAAGAGTTTGAAGAAGATTACGACGAAGATGAGTGGGATGAAGAGATGATGGCTGAGCTTGATGCTAAATCACTGAACACTAACAACGAACAATTATCTGAAGATGAGTTGTACGAACGCTTCTTAGCAACAGAGAAAAAGTTAAAAAATAACGATAACGAGGGCTAATAATGCAAGCGAGTTGGATGATTTTAATCGGCATTGGATGCCTGATCATTCTGGCATTAGCAGTGTATGCAGGACGTTTACTGTATCGTGTAAAAGCGCAACAAGTGCAGCAGCTAAATCAACAGAACGAAGCCATTGCTGCACGTAAAGTCCGTATCACTGAAAGTGTACAGATCATTGCTAAAGCAATGGGAAGCGAAGAGTGTGACTTGTCTGAAGG
>Ga0209395_1005531_pt1 | contig 14215 bp, 8 predicted proteins | sample GOMGulsemesocosm_3_FD_184635 | JGI IMG/M metagenome (GOLD analysis project Ga0209395, IMG submission 184635) | Methane-oxidizing microbial communities from mesocosms in the Gulf of Mexico - GOM9D Gulf of Mexico (SPAdes) (version 2) | ecosystem: Environmental > Aquatic > Marine > Cold seeps... | reverse complement strand
GAGAAATCCAAATGTTAAGACTAAAGCCTTTCCATAAGTAGGTTTATTGCTCATTTGTGTTGCCAATTAACTGCTAAAACTACTTGTAAAATCAATGTTGCATTGGGGTGATTTTACTAAGCGTCTTATTGTTATTTTTTAATTAAATCCCTGGTTTATGTTATTAACATTATTGCTCTAACAGGAATTTAGTTTACAAATATATGCATTTCATCCTAAAAAACAAGCATTTCATCGATTATTTGTGTTTTGAATGATTTTAACAATGTCGATTTTTTGATTGTTATCGATTAGACTGTCGAAATATTAACGTTCTCAAATTAAAATAGATAGGGACTTTATCTATATTTGAAACTGTTATTTCAATAACATAGAGTTTGATTTACTAACTAACCAACACCAGTATATGAAATCTAAATTTTTAAGCTTATGCTTAATATTAAGCATTGCTACATCACAAACCATAGTTTCTCAAATTAACAATGAGGTCTTTAAAAACCTTAACTTTCGTTTTATTGGTCCCGAAGGAAATCGAGCAATTGCAGTTGCGGGAGTTCCTGGAGATCCAATGATAAGTTATATAGGTGCGGCTTCGGGAGGCTTGTGGAAAACAACGGATGGTGGAATTTCTTGGAGATCAATTTTTGACAGTGAAGACGTCTCATCGGTTGGGTCTTTAGCAATAACACCAACTAATCCAGATATTCTTTGGGTTGGTACGGGTGAGACCTTTGTTATTAGACCTGCACATGCCATGGGAGATGGCATTTATAAATCTGAGGATGCGGGTAAGACTTGGAAAAACATGGGTTTGGAAAAGACCGGTAGAATCGGTCGTGTTATTGTACATCCAACAAATCCGAATATCGTTTATGTTGCGGCTTTGGGACATACACATGGACCACAGCAAGAACGAGGGGTCTATAAAACTATTGATGGAGGAGAGCATTGGGAGCGTATTTTATTTATTGACGAAAATACAGGAGCAGCCGATATTGCGATTGATCCTAAGGATCCCGATAATTTATTGGTTGGGATGTGGTCTATACATATTAATACTTGGGGACTTAATAGCGGAGGTCCTGGAGGTGGAATTTATCGAACCACTGATGGAGGGGCCACATGGAAAGCCATGAAAAACAAAGGACTTCCAGGAGGAGCCGACCATCCTGTTGGAAAAACAGGAGTTGCCATTTCTCCTTCAAGTCCCAATATAGCCTATGCCCTGTTCGAAATTGATAGTCCGGCATTATACCGCACAGAAGATTTTGGAGAATCTTGGACCTTAATGACTCGAAATCACGATATCAATGAACGGGCACCCTATTATACACGGATGGCAGTATCACCAAATGATCCTGATGAGATTTATTTTTTGAATGTAAAGTTTATCGTCTCTAAAGATGGAGGGAAAACAATAAAAGGAAGTTATAGTGCCGGTGGCGATAATCATGATATTTGGATTGATCCCACAAATGCAGATCGTATAATGGTTGCACATGACGGATGTGCTAGTTTGAGTTTAAATCACGGAAAGTCGTTTCAACGCGTCGTACTTCCTATTGCGCAGATGTATCATGTGGCAGTAGATAATCAGATACCATATAATGTATATGGTAATCGCCAAGACGGGTATTCTTATAAAGGCCCTAGCAATAGCCTGCAAGGCTATATCCCTATTGGATTATGGGAAGGAGTAGGCGGCTGTGAAAGTGGTTTTGCTCAACCGGATCCTTTCGACAATAATATTGTGTGGTCGGGATGTTACGACGGCGGTCTGGAGCGTTATGATTCACGAACAGGTCATGCACAGGATGTGCGGGTTTGGCCTGAAGCTGGCTATGGCTGGGCTCCTGCCGATATGAAATATCGTTGGTATTGGAATTTTCCTTTGGCTTTTTCGAATCATGTTAAACATCGGGTGTATGTTGGGAGTCAGTTTGTGCATAAGAGTGACGACAATGGGAATAGTTGGCAAGTCATTAGCCCTGATTTAACACTAAATGATAAAACCCACCAACAAAGTTCTGGAGGGATCGCTATTGATAATTTAATGACTTGGGATGGGGCTGTTTTAATTGCTAAACTGGAGCAAGGCTTAATTTGGACAGGTAGTAATGATGGTCAAGTTCATATAACAAGAAATGGCGGTACCGATTGGGTGAATGTATCCAAGAATATTCCCGAACTCCCAAAATGGGGAACCATTTCAAATATTGAAGTTTCAAGATTTCAAAAAGGAACGGCTTATATCACAGTAGATTTACATCATATGGGGAATTTTGATCCCTTTGTTTATAAAACGAGTGATTATGGCCAATCATGGAAATTAATAAGTGCCACGGTGCCAAAATCTATACATAGTTTTGCTCATGTTATAAAAGAAGACCCTAAAAAAGAAGGAATGCTATATTTGGGAGTCGACAATGGCTTGTATATCAGTCATGATGATGGGGAGCATTGGATGCGTTTAAGAAATAATTTACCCCCATCTCCGGTATATTGGTTAGAGATTCAAGAGCATTTTGACGATTTGGTAGTCGGGACCTACGGGAGAGGCTATTATATTTTAGATAATATATCTCCATTACGTGAGTATGCCTATGAAGCTCAAAATAAAGAGGTGCATTTGTTCAGTTTGAGACCTGCCTATAGATTTCAAAATAAACAAAGTATAAAAACGGATGGACCAAGTTTAAATTCTGGTAGAAATCCAGCTTATGGGGCAGAGATTAATTACTATTTAAAGTCGGATACTAAGGAAACTGTAGAGATACAAATTTTGACTAAGGACGATGAGCTCATAAGAACCCTAAGGGGGAAGAATAAGGCTGGTGTAAATCGGGTAATGTGGGATTTAAGGTATGAACCAACCTATAGGCCAAAATTGCGATCAACACCTCCTGGGAGACCCTGGGTTCAGTTAAATGGGGAGGGCTGGCGCCCTTTAGTAACTTGGGATATCGATTTATGGAGAGGGCAGTTTGGTCCGAAAGCAGTTCCCGATACTTATAAGGTTAAACTCATTGTTGGGGATCGAGAGTTTGTTCGAGATGTTATGGTTTTAAAGGATCCAAAATCAGAAGGTAGTATTAGCGATATAAAAGCTCAGGTTGCTTTATCTTTAGAGCTTCGTGATGCAATGAATATTGCTGTAAACATGATTAATACTGTAGAGGTGATTAGAAGTGAATTGCAGACCATTCTACCAAGACTAAAACGGAAAAAAGATATTAGCAAAGCTAAAGAACTCCTAGGGATGGCTCAATCTATTGCCGGTTCTTTATACGATATTCATCTTACCGGAGCGCGGGAAGATGCATTTCGATCACCGATGAAATTGTATGGGCGTTTAAGTGCCTTGGCAAGTGATATTAGTGCACATGGTATAGATTTTAAACCATCGCAACAGCAAGAAGAAGTCTCTAAAATCTTCAATAGTCGTTTGGAGAATGTGAATCTGAAATTTGAAAAATTGATAGGCTCAGAAATAGATAAATTGAATCGACAATTAGAAAAAAGTCAATTAAAGATTGAATTTGAGAAAAAGATAAAGATGTAAAACTACAGGAGACCATAGGTCTGCTAATAAATAAATTTAAATAAAATAAGCACTAATGAAAAAACTATCATTCCTTTTAATTACAGCAGTTGTTTTTGTCTCCTGTACGGAGCAAAATAAGAAAACTAATGCAGAAGTATTTGCTCAAATTGATAAAGAAATAAAAGCCAATGCCAAAGCATATAGCACTCTTAAGGAAGCAACAGAGACCATTGGTCATCGCTTGACAGGGTCTACCAATGGGGCCGAAGCGGAAACTTATGTTTATGATAAATTAAAGGCTTATGGTTTTAAAGATGTCGCTTATCAAACCTTTGAAGTCGAGGCCTGGTCGAGAGGTGAAGTCTCTTTAGAAATTGATGGGAAATCGACCAAAGTAGTAACCTTAGGACATGCTCCGGTAGAATCTAATATTAATGGAACTATAATTGATATGGGAAATGGTTTGGAAGCAGATTATTTAGCCAATCCAGAAGGCATTAAGGGAAATATAGCTCTGGTATATATTGGGATTCTTGAGGGCAGCGAAAAAGGACTTAGTAATTTGCACCGCAGTGAAAAAACAGCTCTGGCTATTCAATATGGAGCCATTGGAATTATTATTGTTAATCAGGTTCCAAATGGTGTATTGCTAACAGGTACGGCATCAGTTACGGGGGCTTTAATTAGTATCCCTGCAGTTTGTATTGGTAAAGAAGATGGTATGGCATTGAAGGAGAAATTAAAAGAAAGTCCGTCTTCAGCTATAATTAATATGACCAATAATAGTGCTGTTATTAAGGCGAGAAATGTAGTAGCAACTCTAAAAGGGGCAGAATTACCGGATGAAGAAATTGTTATTGGAGGACATCTTGACTCTTGGGATTTGGCTACCGGAGCTATCGATAATGGTATCGGATCTTTTGCTGTATTAGATATTGCTCGCGCGTTTAAAGCAAATAACTTATCGGCTAAAAGAACGGTGAAGTTTGTGTTGTTTATGGGTGAAGAGCAAGGCTTGCTAGGATCTAAATACATGGTGGAGCAAGCTGTTAAAGCAGGAGATATTGATAAGATAAAATACATGATGAACTTGGATATGTCTGGAAATCCTATAGGCATGAATGCCGGCGGAAAATTGGATGATGAAGACTTTTTTACAAATCTTGGCGCAAGCATTCAGCAACAAGATAGTATTTATCAGAATAAATTTTCTAATAATTCAGGATTGCATAGTGATCATCAACCCTTTATGTTAGAGGGTGTTCCTATTCTTTCAGTTCATAGTAATTTAGATCGATCTATTTATGGATGCTATCATTCCGATTGTGATGATTTTAATTTAGTAAATGAAGAACATATTACAAACACCTCTCGTTTTGGGACTATGATGCTTTATGGGTTGGCCAATGCAGAAACTTTGCCAGCCTCAAAAATGGATAGTGAAACCACCAGAGATTTCATGATTAAAAATGATCTCAAAGAAAAATTGATCATTGGTGGTGACTGGAAATGGGAGGAGTAATTTCGTTTGCTTTGCGGTTTAATTATAAGCCTTATACAATTTCTGTAATTCGGTTTCATTTATAGAAATCATATTTATATCTAGAGTTATAGGCGTTATTGGGGTGTTAGTAGAATCTCGTTCTACGGCAACAATAGCGTCTATGATTTCCATACCCTTTATGACCTTTCCAAATACCGTATAGTCGCCATCCAAACGATGTAGGCCGTCTTTGTTTTGGACAATATAAAATTGGCATCTGGCAGATAGTTTTTCCAGATTGCCATCTCTTCCTGCGCCTAAAGCGCCATAGCTATGTAGTAGTGAATCGTTAAATTCTGGTTCCAATAAATATTCTGGGTCATTAAATCCTTCGGGAGTGTCTGGACAGCCTCCTTGTGCTACAAAATTCGGGATTACCCTATTAAAAGTTAAGCTATCCCAATAGCCTTTATCTGCGAGTTCAATAAAACTTTTCTTATGATTTGGGGTTTCGTTATACAGCCATACTAATACTTCGCCTTTGGGGGTTGCGATTTGACCAATTTGAAATGTTTTTTCTTGCGAACAGGATAACAAGAGAATTATGGCTAAGCAGGACATTAATGTTTTCATGAGTATGGCTTGAATTAGCTAATAAAAATAGGAATTTAAAAATTAGCAGTTAGAAATCAAAAAGGAATGTTAAAATTACTGCTTTTTAAATGGGAATTTTGATGCTGTGCCTAAGTTTAATTACTTTCAATCCTTAAACTAACAAACCAACTAATGAAAACTTTTAAATTAACTATTGCATTGAGTTTGCTTCTTGTATTTCAAGCTCAGGCACAGCAATCTTCAATTGTAAAAAATGTACCTTTTACAAACATTGGGCCAGCGATTATGAGTGGTCGTGTGGTAGATGTAGATGTAAATCCTAACAAAACTACCGAATTTTATGTGGCCTATGCTTCGGGAGGGCTATGGTATACTAATAATAATGGAACGACCTTTACTTCGGTTACGGATACTGCGCCTACTCAAAATATGGGTGATATTGCTGTCGATTGGAATTCTGGTACCATTTGGATTGGAACAGGAGAAAGTAACTCTTCCCGTTCTTCCTATTCCGGAATTGGAATTTTAAAGAGCACTGACAAAGGTGAATCTTGGCAAAATGTTGGTCTTCCTGATTCACATCACGTCGGCCGAATCATTATAAATAAAGATAATCCCAATGAAGTTTTGGTGGGTGTTATAGGACATTTATATTCTTCAAATCCAGAGCGAGGAATCTATAAAACTACGGATGGCGGTAAAACCTGGAATAATGTATTGTTTATAAATGACAATACAGGGGTTATCGATATAAGTGTGTCTCCAACAAATTCAAATGTGTTATTTGCAGCAACATGGGAGCGTGAAAGAAAGGCATGGGATTTTACCGGGAATGGTGAAAATTCGGGCATTTATAAAAGTACTGATGCTGGTTCTACTTGGGAAAATGTAAGCACAGAAGGCCATGGGTTTCCAACGGGAAAAGGGGTTGGACGTATTGGTTTAGCGACGTTTAATGATGATGTGGTATATGCGTTTTTAGACAATCAATTCAGAAGACCAGAGAAAAAGAAAAAGGAATCTTCAGGATTAAAGAAAGATGATTTTAAGAGCATGTCTAAAGCCGACTTTTTGAAATTGGAAGATAAAAGTTTAGAGCGTTACTTGAGAAGTAACAGATTTGGACGAATATATACGGCAAAAAGTGTAAAGAAATCTGTAAAAAATGATGAGGTAAAGCCAAGTGATTTGGCCGGCTATTTAGAAAATGCTAATTCGGTAATGTTCAATTCCCCAGTCATTGGAGCTGAGGTATATAAGTCCACAAATGGTGGTAAATCATGGTCTAAAACTCACAAGGGATATTTGGATGGCGTCTATAGTTCATATGGATACTACTTCGGAATTATAGCTGTAAATACTTCGGATGAGAATAATATTTATATCGGAGGTGTGCCTTTACTAAAATCGAATGATAGCGGTAAAACCTTTACATCTATTGGAAAAGAAAATGTCCATTCCGATCATCAATCACTTTGGGTAAACCCTAAGGTTAAGGGGCATGTCATCAATGGGAATGATGGTGGAGTTAATATTACCTATGATGATGGTGAAAACTGGACTAAGAACAATCAGCCAGCGGTAGGTCAATACTATAATATTGCAGTTGACAATAAAAAACCATACAATGTTTTTGGTGGTTTACAAGATAATGGTGTTTGGTATGGACCGAGTACATATTCGGCTTCAAAACGTTGGGAAGGTAGTGGAAGCTATCCTTACAAAAGAATTGGTGGCGGTGATGGTATGCAAGTTCAAATAGATAGTCGCGATAATAATATCGTCTATTCAGGCTCACAATTTGGGTTTTATTTTCGTTTAAATTTGGAAACTCAGGAGCGCCTTAGAATAAATCCTAAGCATGAATTAGGAGACACTCCGTATCGCTATAATTGGCAAACACCAATTTTATTATCGTCTCATAATCAGGATATATTGTATATGGGAGCAAATAAGTTGTTGCGTTCAATGGATCAAGGAGAAACATTCGATGTGATTTCTGGAGATTTAACCACCGGAGGTAAAAAAGGGAATGTGCCTTATGGAACTCTGGCAGCCATTTCAGAAAGCCCGTTTCAGTTCGGTTTAATTTATACAGGAAGCGATGATGGTTATATCAATCTCACCCAAAATGGCGGAGATTCATGGACTAGGGTTTCTGATAATTTACCACAAGACCTTTGGGTATCGCGAGTTGTCGCATCTCAGCATAAAAAGGAGCGCGTCTATGCAAGCTTAAATGGTTATAGAACTGATGACTTTAAAGCTTATGTCTTTATGAGTAATGATATGGGGAACACTTGGGAATCTATAAGTTCAAATGTGCCTAATGCAGCGGTTAATGTTATTAAAGAAGATCCAAGTAATGAAAATATCATATACTTAGGAACGGATAATGGCGTATATGTGTCTTTTAATAAAGGGAATTCATGGGAAGCCTTTTCAAATGGATTAACCAATGCAGCTGTACATGATTTAGTCATCCAAGAAGAAGCAAAAGATCTATTGGTAGGAACACATGGACGTTCTATTTATAAAGCAGATATTTCTGGCTTACAACAGTATGATAAAATAAGTGACAAGGACCTAACATTATTTAAATTACCATCTATACGATCATCTTCACGATGGGGAAGTTCTTGGAGTCAGTTTTCACAGGTATTTAAGCCTTCAACAAGCATTCAGGTATATGCTAAAAAATCAGGTAAGCTCAGTATTAAAGTCCTATCTGAAAGCGGTATTGAATTGAATGAAGTGATTCTTAATGCCGATAAAGGATTTAATTATGTCGAATATGATATTAGCATGACCAAGGCAGGGAAGAAAGCTTTGGAAAAATCAGATGACACAGTGAAAATTAAAAAGGCACAAAATGGTAAATATTATTTACCAAAAGGAAAGTATTCAATTCAGTCGGGAGATTCAAAAACGACATTGGTAATAAAATAAGAGCCTATTTGTATTCGCTTACAAATTGATTAACGAGCTATTTTGCAATTGGAATGCGAAATAGCTTGTTTATCTTTGAGGAATTATAGTATTATTTTTTATCAGAGCTAGAGCGCTAATTTAACAGCGTATTGTTATGAAGCCATTATATTTAGATAGGAGCAACACTCAAAATGAATCCTTTAGTGTCGCACATAGAAAATACCCGAATTTTTTAAAAGTTTGGCATTACCACAGTGAGTTGGAGCTCGTTGTACTGGTGAAAAGTACGGGCACTCAATTTATAGGTGATCATATTGGTGCCTTTGCCGAAGGTGAAATAATATTGATTGGCAAAAACTTGCCGCATATGATGCTTAATGATCCTGACTATTTTGAAGAAGATTCAAAACTTAGAGCAGAGGCCATAGTTGTTCATTTTAAAGAAGATTTTGTGGGTGAATCATTTCTTGAGATACCAGAAATGAAAGGACTCTCAAAATTACTAAATAACTCAAAAAGAGGAATCAGATTTAAGGGGCATCAAAAGCATAAAATCCTAAAGAAAGTAAAAAGATTAATGCAGCTTTCAGGATTTGAAAAAGTAATAGGATTTCTTCAGGTTTTACAGGACCTATCCTCTATTACAGATTATGAATTGTTGACTAGCCTCTCTTATATTGAAGGTTTTGATAATTCGGATAAACGCAGGTTAGAACCCGTCTATAATTATATTTTTAACAATTTTAAAAATGAATTCTCATTGAAGGATGTTGCCGAATTGGCCCATATGAATCCTTCAGCATTTAGTCGTTATTTTAAAAGAGTGCATCATAAAACATTTACCAAATATGTAAACGAATTGAGGGTCGGTTATGCCTGTAAACTATTGTTGGAAGAGAAGTATTCAAAAACCGATATTTGTTTTGAATGTGGTTTTAATAATCTCTCAAATTTTAATAGGCAATTTAAGACAGTGACCTCCTATTCACCTTCAGAGTATTTAACTAAGCAATTAGATATTGTGTAGTACCTTGGATCCCTTTTAACAGCGAGTGCATTTCTTATTTATTTAAAAGCAACTCATTATAATATTCTTTTTTTTGCGTAATAACGATGTAAATTGGCATTAGGGCAATAAAAGTATCAGTAATTGCAAAATACAGTCTTGTAAAAAGGGCCTCGTCATTTTAATTTTGATATATATCAAAATCGTATAAAGTAAAAAAAATGACAATTATAAATGTTGAGGTAAAGGATGTCAGATTTCCTACGAGTAAATCTCTAGATGGTTCAGATGCTATGAACCCAGATCCGGATTATTCTGCAGCTTATGTTATCTTAAAAACAGACGATTCAAATGGCTTGGAAGGGCATGGTCTTACGTTTACTATTGGTAGAGGAAATGAATTATGTGTGGCTGCTATTAAATCACTATCTCATTTAATTATTGGAAAAACTTTAGAGAGTTTTACTAGTGATATGGGAGCCTTTTGGAAGATGATTACTGGCGATAGTCAACTGCGTTGGTTGGGACCAGAAAAAGGCGTGATCCATTTAGCTACCGGAGCTGTGGTGAATGCCGTTTGGGATCTCTATGCCAAAGTTGAAGGAAAACCATTATGGTTGCTTTTGGCAGAGATGTCTCCAGAAGCACTCGTAAAATGTATTGATTTTACATATATCACCGATGCTATAACTCCTGCTGAAGCATTGGTCTTATTACAAGAAAAGGCCGATACGAAACAAGAACGCATAGCAAATTTAAGATCCACAGGATACCCTGCTTATACGACGTCGGCCGGTTGGTTGGGTTATTCCGATGATAAAATGAGACGATTATGTCAGGAGGCAAAAGCCGATGGTTTTAAACATATGAAGATCAAGGTTGGCTCAGATTTACAAGATGACCTGCGCAGAGCGGCTATTATAAGAGAGGAAATTGGAGACGATTTACAATTGATGATGGATGCGAATCAAAAATGGGATGTCGATGAGGCGATTGCAAATATGGCCGAATTAGCACAATTCAATCCTTACTGGATTGAAGAACCTACTAGTCCTGATGATATTTTAGGGCATGCTAAAATTGCAAAAGCCGTGGCGCCTATAAAAGTAGCTACGGGAGAACATTGCCAGAACAGAGTGATGTTTAAGCAATTGATGCAGGCAGGTGCTATTGAGGTCTGTCAAATTGATAGTTGTCGAGTTGGAGGCGTAAACGAAATATTAGCCATTTTACTGATGGCTGCGAAATTTAATATTCCTGTTTGCCCACATGCTGGTGGGGTTGGACTCTGTGAATATGTTCAACATCTTTCTATGATTGATTATATTGCTATAAGTGGTTCTCAAGACCATCGAATTATAGAATATGTAGACCATTTGCACGAACATTTTTTAGATCCTGTGCTTATTGAAAATGGAGCCTATATGCCACCAAATTTACCAGGATATAGTATTACCATGCTACCACAGTCATTAATTGATTATGAGTTTCCTAATGGAAAAGTTTGGTTAGATAACTAATTAATAAAAGAATAGCCTCCAAGGGTTAAGATTTCTTGAAGGCATTTAAATGAGATTGTAAAAAGAAACAGATGAAAAAATGGATTAGTTTTTTAGGAATAATAGTAATGATGCAATCAACGATTGCTCAAAGTAAATATGTCCCAACTCAGGAGAACCTCGATGCAAGGCAATGGTTCCAGGATGCTAAATTTGGATTGTTTATTCACTGGGGTGTCTATAGTCAGTTAGGTGATGGGGAATGGGTGATGAATAATCAAAATATTTCAATTGATGAATACGAGAAATTGCCTTCGTTTTTTAATCCTATAGATTATGATGCCGATGCATGGGTAAAGATGGCTAAAGATGCGGGGATGAAATATATTACCATTACCAGTAGGCATCACGATGGATTTTCTATGTTTGACTCCAAGGTAACCGATTATACCATTGTGAAAAAAACGCCTTATAAAAAGGACGTATTAAAAGCCTTGGCTGAAGCCTGTAAAAAGCAAGGGATTAAATTATTTTTCTATTATTCACTTTTGGATTGGCATGACGATAATTATTTTCCAAGAGGGCGTACAGGCACTAAAATCCCAGGGAGAAATGAAGGTGATTGGGAAAAATACATTGCTTTTATGAAGGCGCAGTTAACCGAATTGTTAACTAATTATGGAGATATTGCAGGCATTTGGTTTGATGGTCATTGGGACCAAAAAGAATGGGATGGAAAGCGTTTTGGGAAACTGAAAGTCAATTGGCATTATGATGAAATTTATAAATTAATTCATGATTTACAGCCACATTGCCTCATAGGGAATAATCACCATATAGCTCCAATTGCAGGAGAAGATTTTCAGATGTTTGAAAAAGATCTACCAGGGAGAAATACCACAGGCTGGGGTACTGATGCTTCCGATGTCGGTAAATTGCCCTTGGAAGTATGCGAAACTATAAATGGTTCTTGGGGATTTAATTTGCAGGATCGTAAACACAAATCTGAAAAGGAATTAATTCAGTATGTTGTAAAAGCGGCGGGGCATGGTAGTAATTTGTTATTAAATGTAGGGCCAATGCCCAATGGTAAAATTCAATTGGAACATAGAGAATCCTTAAAGAAAATAGGTATTTGGTTAAGAGAAAACGGAGCGACAATTTATAATACTACAGCGGGACCGATTGCACCAACCGATGAGTTGGCTTCAACAAGAAAAGGAAAGACTGTGTATTTACATGTCCTAGAGGGCGATAAAGAATTATTTTTTCTAAAAGATTTTGAAGGTCGTATAAAAAGCATGCGCTATTATAAAAGCAAAGCTTCTGTCACCTATAAAATCACTACATATGGGTTGTTTATTGAATTGCCTAAAGCAAGTAAAGTCCCTATGGACACTATAATTGAAATTATTTTAAAATAGAAATATGTCGGAGTTTAGTTTAGACGGTAAAACAGCCGTAATTACAGGTGGAGCCAGCGGAATTGGGAAGGCAATTGCTCAAAAATTTGCGCGTAAAGGCGCCCATGTTAGCCTGCTCGAAATTAATAAAGATGCAGCTCAGGAGACTGTGGATGAAATTATAGCCGCAGGAGGAAAAGCAAGTGCCCATCAATGTAATGTGGCAAACCAGAATGAGGTTATTGCGGTAATTGAGAATATTACAAAGGCTGGTGATATTGATATATTGGTAAATAACGCAGGGATTGCACATATAGGAAATATTGAAGCCACTTCGGGGGATGATCTGGATCGATTATATCAGGTGAACATTAAAGGCGTTTATAATTGTATGTATGCCAGTTTAAAACACATGAAAGCCAAGGGAGGCGTTGTTTTAAATATGGCCTCTATTGCATCTTCTGTTGGTATTTCCGACCGTTTTGCATATTCTATGACTAAAGGGGCGGTATTAACCATGACCTATTCTGTAGCTAAGGATTATTTGGACGCAGGGATTAGATGTAATTGTATCTCACCGGCAAGGATACACACCCCTTTTGTAGACGGGTTTATCGCTAAGAATTATCCAGGGAAGGAAGCGGAAATGTTCGAAAAATTATCAAAAACACAACCTATAGGCAGAATGGGAACGCCTGAGGAGGTTGCGAATTTAGCTTTGTTTTTATGTAGTAATGAAGCTGCGTTTATTACGGGAACAGATTTTCCTATTGATGGCGGGTTTATAAAATTGAATGGATAATGATAAAGAAAAGTATTCTATTTATATGTTCTATTTTTTTGTTAGCATCAGTTTATGGGCAACAAAAGGAGGTCTTAGATGTCATTAAAAAAGTAGAGCAAAGACAATACCCGCAATGGTTTAAAGATGCTAAACTCGGTATTTTTATTCATTGGGGATTATATTCTGTACCGGCATATGGGGGTAAGGAATCTTATGGTGAATGGTTTTTAAGAGGCTTACAATTAGGAGATTCACTACGAACTAATTTTATGAAAGATACCTATGGCCAAAATTTCACCTATAAAGATTTTGCTAAGGAATTTAAAGCGGAGCTTTTCAATCCCGATGAATGGGCAGAACTGTTTAAAAATGCCGGAGCGAAATATGTGATGTTAGTCTCAAAACATCATGACGGATTTGCATTATGGCCTAGTAAGTTTAGTAGAAACTGGAACAGTGTTGATACCGGTCCAAAAAGAGATATTGTTGGGGAATTGACAAATTCAGTGAGAGATTCTGGGTTAAAAATGGGCCTCTATTATTCACTTCCTGAGTGGAATCACCCATTACATCGCTGGTATACGGACCCACATAAAAATATTGGTAATTATGTAGATTCCTATATGATTCCACAGTTTAAAGAATTGATAAGTACCTATAAACCATCCTTGATATTTGCGGATGGGGAATGGTATAATTCGGCAAAAGATTGGCACTCGGCCGAATTGATAGATTGGTATTATAATTTAGTTGGAGAAGATGCCATTGTTAACAACCGTTGGGGATCTGGTCTGGATACAGGATTTTTAACTCCGGAGTATAGCGCAGGAATCAAAGTAACCGATAGACCCTGGGCTGAGGTTAGAGGCATTGGACGATCGTTTGGACTCAATAGGAATGAAAATTTAGAAGCCTATGGCACTTCAAAAGAACTCATAAATCGATTTATA